>WBZM01000459.1_pt1 | contig 57966 bp, 49 predicted proteins | sample 5204271 | NCBI WGS metagenome assembly WBZM01 (sample SAMN12344346, study PRJNA552823) | activated sludge metagenome | biome: Activated sludge suspended growth; feature: Nitrification reactor; material: Wastewater; isolation source: activated sludge from nitrification reactor of wastewater... | reverse complement strand
GGGGATCGAGATCGGGACCGGGATCGGGGCCGAGATCGGGGCAGGGGCTGGGGTGGGGGCGGGGGCGGGGATCGCGATCGGGATCGGGATCGAGGTCGGGATCGAGGTCGAGGCCGGGATCGTAGCTGGGGCTGGCGTGGCGGGTGCGGGGCGCGCATCCACCTCCCTCTCCCCCGCAGGGGGAGAGGGCCGGGGTGAGGGGGCCGAGGACGTGGCCGCCGCGGGCGCCGCCTCCAGGATCGGCAGCTCCCCGGTCACCGCCAGGAAGTGGCTCCCGGTCAGCTCGACCGGATCCATCCGCACCGGCGCCGCCGGCAGGATGGCGCTGCCGGTGATCTCGATGGGCTCGAGGGGCGGCAGCACCGGCGCGGCCGTCGGCGCCGCCTGGCCCGGCGTGACCACCAGGAACTCGCCCGGGTTGGCCGGATCCGGCACCAGCACCGGCTCCGCCGGCGCGGCCCGCATCGGCGCCGGCGTGGGGGCGCGGGCCAGCACCGGCGGCGCCACCGCGGCCATGGTCCCCGGCACCGGCGTGGCCACCAGCACCGGCGGCGCCTCGGGGCGCGGCGGGCGCACCGGCTTGGGCAGCTCGGCGAGGGCCCGCTCGGCCAGGGCCACCGCGCGGGGATCGCGCTTCGGCCCCTCCATGTACGGGCGCAGCAGCTTGAGGGCGCCGCGGGGCTCGCCCCGCGCCAGGAGCGCCTCGGCGAGGGCCCGGTTGAGCTCGGCGGACGGGGCGATGAGCGCCAGGTCGCGCCCCAGCGAGAGCCAGGCGTCCTCGCGCCCCTCCGCCCGGTGGCGGGCCGCCTGGTCGCGCAGCAGCGCCGCCGCCTCGTCCAGCAGGCTGGCGCCCTTCAGCTCGTGCGCCAGGCGGAGCGTGCGCCGCACGTCGTCCTGCGAGAGCTGGTGGCCTCGGCGGAGCGCGTCGAGGGCCCGCGGCCGGTCGCCGGCCGCCTCCCAGGCGCGCACCCCCTCGTCGAGGAAGCCGATGGCGTCGGCCACCAGCCCGAGCCGGATGGCCAGCCGCGACAGCTCCAGCCAGGGCCGCTCATGGGGCGGCAGCGAGCGCGCCTGCTGGCGCAGCGCCGCCATGGCGCGCAGGTAGAAGCCCTTGCGCTCGGCGGCGTCGGCCGCCCCCTGCCAGGCGGCCCGCGCCCCGGCGTCGTCGCCCAGCTTCTGCCGCAGCTCCGCCAGCCGCACGAAGAGCCGGTCGTCGTCCCGGTCCTTCTCGACGATCTCGGCGAGCACCGCGGCGGCGCGCTGCGGGCGGCCCTTCTTCAGCTGGAGGGCCAGCTCGGCGTCGAGGCGCTCGCGGATGCGCGGGGGGTGGGGCATGGGGACGGTGTGCAGACCCGCAGCTGGGCAGGAAGTGACAGCACGGGCCGATCGCCCCGTGGATCGCCCGAGCCTCCCCGCACGACGGACCCCGGTCCGACGCCCCCTGGAAAGGCACTAGCCCGAACCGGGAGTTCCGGTCAATCGGCCAGCGCGCCCCGCAGCGCCTGCAGCACGAGCGCCCCCTCACCCGGCTGCACCGTCCGTGGGTCCAGGGCGACCTCGCCGTCCTCGATCCGGCCGATCACCGGCGTGGCGGCCCGGCGGAGGCGGGCCAGGAGCGCGTCGGGGTCGGGCGCGGGGAGGGAGAGCACCGCCGTGGGCAGGGTCTCGCCCGGCAGCGTGCCGCCCCCCACCGCCGAGGCCGACGGCCGGACCCGCGCCCCGGCCGGCGCCAGGGCGCCCAGCCCCTCCAGCCAGCCCCGCGCCTCCGCCTCGATCCCGGGCAGCGGCCGGACGATGGCCCGCCAGACCGGGATCTCGGCCTCGGCCTCGCCGCGCTCGTAGTGGGCCAGCGTGGCGGCCAGGCCGGCCAGCGTCACCTTGTCGAGCCGGAGCGCCCGCAGCAGCGGGTGCTTGCGCACGCGGGCCAGCGCCGCCGCCCGGCCCACGATGAGCCCGGCCTGCGGCCCGCCCAGGAGCTTGTCGCCGGAGAAGCAGACCAGGTCGGCGCCCGCCTTGACGCGGGCCGGCACGGTCGGCTCGTCGCCCAGGCCGTGGGGCGCGGTGGGGAGGAGCGTCCCCGAGCCCAGGTCGTCCACCACCCAGAGATCGCACCGCCGGCCCAGCGCCACCAGCTCCGCCAGCGTCGGCTCGGTGACGAAGCCGTCGAGGCGGAAGTTGGAGCGGTGCACCGTGAGCACCGCCCGCGTCCGCGGCGTGATGGCCTCCTCCACGTCGCGCAGGTAGGTCCGGTTGGTGGTCCCCACCTCCACCAGCGCGGCGCCGGAGCGGCGCAGCACGTCGGGGATGCGGAAGCCGCCGCCGATCTCCACCAGCTGGCCGCGGGAGACGATCACCTCCGGCGGGCCGGCCTCCTGGCCCGGCGCCTCGCCGGAGGGGCGGGCGGCCGAGAGGGCGGCCAGCGAGAGGAGCACCGCCGAGGCGCAGTTGTTGACCGCCACCGCCCCCTCGGCGCCGGTGAGCCGGGCCAGGGCGCCGGCGGCGTGGTGGTAGCGGTCGCCGCGCTTGCCGGTGGCGAGGTCGAACTCGAGGTTGGAGTAGCCCTCGGCGGCGGCGGCCATGGCCCGGGCGGCGGCGGCGGAGAGGGGGGCCCGGCCGAGGTTGGTGTGGATCACCACGCCGGTGGCGTTGACGACCCGCCGCAGCGAGCCGAGCCCCTCGCCGGCCAGCCGGTCGAGGAGGGCCGCCTCGATGGCCTCGGGGGGCGGGCAGGGGGCGCCGGCCAGGATGGCCTTCCGCCGCCCCTCCAGCTCCGCCCGGACCGCCGTCATGACCGGCTCGTGCCCGAGCCGGCCGACCCACCCGGCCCGCTCGGCGGCGGCCAGCAGCCGATCGGCCCTGGGCAGCCTGCGGACCTCGGCCTGCGGATCGGGGGCGCTCATGGAGGCCCATGTAGCACGGCCCGGCCCCGGCCCTCCCTCCTTCGTGGACTCCTCGGGTACGCATCTGCCCGGGAGGACGGGGAAAAGGTGCTGATGATCGTTGCCTTGGCCGCTCCGGAAAGGTAATCCTTCGGCCCACCCCTATGCCCCCCAACGCGAATCCCGCAGCGGCCGAGGCGCTTCTCTGGGCCATCATCCTCTTCCCGCTCACCGGGGCCCTCATCAACGGGCTCATCGGCAAGCGAATCGGCAAGGGAAACGCGACCCTGGTGGCCATCGGCGCCATGGTCGGCTCCCTGGTCATCGCGAGCATCGCCTTCTTCCACGTGCTCCAGGGCAACGTGCTCCGGTTCGCCGGGACGCCCTGGATCGCCGTGGCGGGCGAGGACGGGAGGGCCCTCATCTCCATCACCTGGGGGCTGCTGGTCGACCGGCTCAGCGGGACGCTGCTCCTCGTGATCACCGGCGTGGGTACGCTCATCCACGTCTACTCGACGTCGTACATGTCCCACGAGGACGACGCCGGCTACGCCAGGTTCTTCACGTACTTGAACCTCTTCGTGGCCGCCATGCTCACCCTGGTCCTGGGTGACTCGCTGCTCCTCACCTTCGTCGGGTGGGAGGGCGTGGGCCTCTGCTCCTACCTGCTCATCGGCTTCTGGTTCACCGATCCGCAGAAGGCCTTCGCCGGCCGCAAGGCCTTCGTGGTCAACCGCATCGGCGACTTCGGCTTCCTGGTGGGCGTCTTCTCGCTGCTGGCCCTCTTCGGCACCGCCAGCTACGGCGACATCGCCGGCGCGGCCAGGCTCATCGACCCGGCCTCGGTCATCTCCTCCGGCGTCTTCGCCGGCTGGACCTGGGAGGCGGCCCTCACCTTCGCCCTGCTGGCGGTCTTCGTGGGCGCCACCGGCAAGTCGGCGCAGCTGCCCCTCTACGTCTGGCTCCCGGACGCCATGGCCGGCCCGACCCCGGTCTCGGCCCTGATCCACGCCGCCACCATGGTGACGGCGGGCGTCTACCTGGTGGCCCGCAACTCGATGCTCTACTCGCTGGCGCCGGCGGCCATGGCCACCATCACGCTGGTGGGCGCCATCACCGCGCTCTTCGCGGCGGTCATCGCCTTCACCCAGACCGACATCAAGAAGGTGCTGGCCTATTCCACCGTCTCGCAGCTCGGCTTCATGTTCATCGGCGTCGGCTGCGGCGCCTGGTGGGCCGGCGTGCTGCACCTCGTGACCCACGCCTTCTTCAAGGCCTGCCTCTTCCTCGGCGCCGGCTCGGTGATGCACGGCATGGGCGACGAGACCGACATCCGCAAGATGGGCGGCCTCTCGAAGCACATGCCGCACACCCACTGGACCTTCCTGGTGGCCTCCATCGCCGCCACCGGCATCCTGCCCCTCTCCGGCTACTGGTCGAAGGACGCCATCCTGGGCAACGCCCTCTTCAGCCACAACCCGGCCTGGCACGAGGTCGGCCCCATCGCCTGGGGCATCGGCACGCTGGCGGCCCTCGGCACGGCCTTCTACATGACCCGCCTCTACTGGCTCACCTTCCAGGGCGCCCCCCGCACCCACCAGGCCGAGCACGCCCACGAGTCGTCGCCGGCCATGACGGTGCCGCTGATGGTGCTGGCGGTGCTGGCCACGGTGGCGCTGATCCTCGGCCTCCCCGGCCACACGGTGGTCTCCGAGGTCTACCAGCACTTCGTCTCTCCGGTCTTCGCGGCCGGCACCGAGCGGCTCCTCGCGGTGGGCCACTTCCACGAGGGCGCCCACCCGGCCTGGCCCTTCTTCTTCGCCTGGGGCATCGCCGCCATCGGCACCGCCATCGCCGTGGCCATGTACGGCGGCGGCCTCACCGCGCTGCCCGGCAAGCTGGCCAAGGCCTGGCCCTGGACCTACCGCTTCATGAACGACAAGTTCCGGGTGGACGAGCTCTACGAGTTCCTGGTCATCAAGCCGCTCAAGGCGTCCGCCCTGGCCCTCTGGAAGGTCATCGACGTCTTCCTCATCGACGGCGTCTTCGTGAACGGCGTGCCCCGGGCGGTGGCCCTGGGCGGCCGGGTGGTGCGCCTCGCCCAGAACGGCGACGTGCAGCGCTACGCGGCCATCATGGCGGTGGCGGCCGGCGCCATCCTCTGGACCGTCCTCGGCACGGGGGGGAGGTAGCCGTGAACCTGCTCAGCGTCGTCACCTTCATGCCGCTGGCCGGGGCCCTGGCCCTGGCCCTCATCCCGCGGGACGAGGCGGCCCAGCACCGGGCCGTCACCTTCGTGGTCTCGCTCGTCACCTTCTTCGTGTCGCTCGGGCTCTGGTTCGGCTTCGACGCCTCGCCCGGCGCCGCCGAGTTCCAGTTCGAGGAGCGCTACAACTGGATGTCGTCGATCGGCATCGGCTACCACGTCGGCCTGGACGGCGTGGCGCTGCTGCTGGTGATGCTCACCACCATCCTGATGCCCATCGTGGTGCTGTCGACCTGGAACGCGGTCGGGGAGCGCGTCAAGGAGTTCATGATCGCGCTGCTGGTCCTCGAGACCGCCATGATCGGCACCTTCGCGGCCCTCGACCTGATCCTCTTCTACGTCTTCTGGGAGCTGATCCTCATCCCGATGTACCTGCTCATCGGCATCTGGGGATCGCAGAACCGGCTCTACGCGACGGTGAAGTTCTTCGTCTACACCTTCGCCGCCAGCGTGCTGATGCTGCTGGCCATCCTCTTCCTCTACTTCCACGACGGCGGCACCTTCGACTACGTGGCGGCCCGCTCGGCGCTCCAGGTCACCCCGGAGCAGGGGCGCTGGCTCTTCCTGGCCTTCGCCCTGGCCTTCGCGGTCAAGGTGCCGATGTTCCCGCTCCACACCTGGCTGCCCGACGCCCACACCGAGGCGCCCACCGCCGGCTCGGTGATCCTGGCCGGCGTGCTCCTCAAGATGGGCACCTTCGGCTTCTTCCGCTACGCCATGCCGCTCTTCCCCGAGGCGGCCCTCACCTTCCGGCCGCTCATCGCCACGCTGGCCACGGTGGGGATCGTCTACGGCGCGCTGATGAGCCTGGTGCAGAAGGACATGAAGCGGCTGGTGGCCTACTCCTCGGTCTCCCACCTGGGCTTCGTCATGCTGGGCCTGGCGGCCCTCTCGGCCGAGGGGCTGACCGGGTCGGTCTACCAGATGCTCAACCACGGCGTGTCCACCGGGGCGCTCTTCCTCATCGTGGGCATGCTCTACGAGCGGCGCCACACCCGGCTCATCGCCGAGTACGGCGGCCTGGCCAAGCAGGTCCCCTGGATGGCCACCGCCTTCGTCATCGTGACGCTCTCGTCGATCGGCCTGCCGGGCACCAACGGCTTCGTCGGCGAGTTCCTCATCCTCTCCGGCACCTTCCTCTCCAAGCTCTCGCGGGCCCCGGTCTACGCCACCGTGGCCTCCCTGGGCGTCATCCTGGGCGCGGTCTACATGCTCTTCCTGGTGGAGAAGGTCTTCTACGGGAAGATCGAGAACCCGGAGAACGCCCACCTCCACGACATCTCGGTGCGCGAGGGCTTCGTGCTCGCCCCCATGATCGCCTTCATCGTGGTGATGGGGCTCATGCCCGGGCCGTTCCTGGCCCCCGCCAAGCCGGCCGTGGATCGGCTGGTGACGCGCTTCCAGCAGGTCGAGGCCCGGCTCGGCGCCCCGAGCTCGGTCGGCACCATCCCCACCGCCCTGGCGGCCCGCCCGGCCCCGCCGCCCGGAGGGCCCTTCTGACATGAACGCCCTGCCCATCCGCGACTTCGCCGCCCTGGCGCCCGTGGCCATCCTGGCCTTCGGCGCCCTGGCGCTCATGCTCACCGAGGTCTTCCTGGTCTCCGGCCGGCGCGGCTACCAGGCCATCGTCACGGTGGCCGTCGCCGTCGTGGCGGCGGTGGCCGCGGTGGTCCCGGCGGCCGGCTCGGTCTTCGGCGGCCAGGCCACCGTGGACGCCTTCAGCGCCTTCGTGACGGTGGTGGTCTGCCTGGGCGTGGCCCTTTCCGCCCTGGTGAGCGCCGCCTGGCTCCGCGCCCGCGGCGCCGAGCGCGGCGAGTACTACGCCCTGATCCTCTTCGCGGCCTCGGGCATGTCGCTGCTCGGCATGTCCTCGGATCTCCTGGTGGCCTTCATCGCCATCGAGATCATGTCGCTCTCCACCTACTCGCTCTCGGCCTTCCTGCGCCGCGGCAAGCGCCCCTCCGAGGCGGCCTTCAAGTACATGATCCTCGGCGCCATCTCCTCGGCGCTGCTGCTCTACGGCTCCTCGCTGGTCTACGGCGCCACCGGCACCACCCTCTTCTCCGGCATGCACTCCGGCCGCGGCGCCGGCTCCATGCTGCTGGTGGGCGGCCTGGCCCTCATCGCCGCCGGCATCGCCTTCAAGATCGCCGCCGTCCCCTTCCACGCCTGGACGCCGGACGTCTACGAGGGCGCCCCCACCCCGGTCACCGCCTTCATGGCGGCCGGCGTGAAGACCGCCGCCTTCGCCCTGCTGGCCCGCATCTTCCTCTCCTCGCAGACCGGCGCCGGCGTGGCCGACGTCTCCTTCACCAACATCCTCACCGTGCTGGCCTTCGCCACCATGATCGTGGGGAACCTGCTGGCGCTGCCGCAGCGCTCGGTGAAGCGCATGCTGGCCTACTCCTCCATCGCCCACGCCGGCTACCTGCTGGTGGGCGTGGTCTCGGCCAAGGTGGAGGGCACCCGCTCCATCGCCCTGGCCGGCGTGCTCTTCTACCTGGCCGCCTACACCGCCACCGCCGTCGGCGCCTTCGCCGTGGTGGGCACCATGGAGGCCAAGAACAACGGCGACGAGGAGCCGAAGCGCGCCTGGGACCTGGACCGCTACTCCGGCCTGGCCCGCAAGAACCCCGCCCTGGCCTTCGCCATGACGGTCTTCCTGCTCTCGCTGGCCGGCGTGCCGCCCACCGCCGGCTTCGTCGGGAAGCTCTACATCTTCAAGGCCGCGGTCGGCGCCCAGCTCTACCCGCTGGCCATCGCCGGCGTCCTCACCAGCATCCTGGGCGCCTTCTACTACCTGCGCGTCATCGTCCACATGTACATGAAGCCGGCCGAGGGCGAGGAGCAGCCGGTCACCGCGCCCAGCATGGCGCTGGCGCTCGGCGGCGCGGTGCTGGTGGTGGCGGTGCTGGGCATCTTCGGCGACCCGCTGGTGAAGCTGGCGCAGTTCGCCTCGGCCGTCGTGATGTAGCGCAGCAGGGGCCCCGGCCCGGAAGCGCCCACGGCGCCGCGCCCGCACGCAGCGGGGCGGCGCCGCGGTGCGTTCAGGGGTGGCTCAGCGCCCGGCCTGGGCGGTCGCCGGAACCAGCGCCTGCAGCTGGGCCAGCAGCTCGGCCGCCTGGAACGGCTTCGGCAGCACGCGCACCCGCGGGTGGCGGTGGGCCGCCTTGGCCAGCAGGTCCTCGTGGGGGCCGGTGAGCAGCACCTTCACGTGGCCGCTGCTGGCCTCGTCGAGGAGCCGCTCGGCCTCGCTCACGTTCAGGTCCACCACGCAGACGTCGTAGCGGCCGGCCGAGAGGGCCAGGCGGCCGAAGACCGCGTCCTCGGTGGCGGCCACCCGGCAGCCCTCGAGCCGGAGGGCGATGGCCAGGGCCTCGCGGAAGTTGCGGTCGCCGTCGATGAGGAGGAGCGAGCTCATGCGCAGGGCCAGAAAAGAAAAGAAGCGCTGAGCGCAGCTGAAGTGGCGGGGGGGGACCTACCTCAACAGGCTGCTCAGCGCTTCGGGTAATACCTAGAGCAACAGCGGTGCCAAGCCTGGCGGTCGTGGCACGCTGGGTAAATGTTCATTCGCGGCGCGGGGTTGGGTACCCTCCCGGCGAGGGCGGTGCGACCGCCTGCCGCCGGCGCCGACCCGGACTCATTGCAAAGTCGCAATGCGATTGCAGAAGTGAAATGGCGCCCCGCGGTGCGGTGCCGCGATCGGGACCTCAGGGGAGGGAGCCCGTGCGGGCCGGGATCCCCAGCCGCTTCATCTTGCGCCACAGCGTGGTGGCCGAGACGCCCAGATCACGCGCCACGCGCCCCAGGTCGCCGTCGCAGCGGCCGATGGAGCCCTCGATGGCGCGCCGCTCCGCCTCCTCCACCGCCGCGGCCAGGGTGCGCGCCTCGCCCTCCACCGGCTCGGCCGGCACCGCCATGGTCTCGTCGAGCTGCACGTCCTCGGCGCGGATGCCGTCCTCCGGCGCCAGCGCGGCGGCCTGCTCCACCATGTTCTCCAGCTCGCGCACGTTGCCGGGCCAGGGGTGGTCCACCAGCTTCTGCAGGGCGTCGGGCAGGAAGGCGCGGTGGGCCCCGGTGCGGGCGTTGTAGCGGGAGAGGAAGTGGGCGGTCAGCAGCGGGATGTCCTCGCGCCGCTCGCGCAGCGGCGGGATGCGGATGGGCACCACGTTGAGCCGGTAGAAGAGGTCCTCGCGGAAGCGCTTCTGGGCGATGGCCTTGCGCAGGTCCTGGTTGGTGGCGGCGATGATGCGCACGTCCACCTGCACCGGGGTGGACTCGCCGACGCGGCGGATCTCGCCGTCCTGCAGGGCGCGCAGCAGCTTGGCCTGGAACCCGGGGGCGGTCTCGCCGATCTCGTCGATGAAGAGGGTGCCGCCGCTGGCCTCCTCGAAGAGGCCCCGCCGCGCCCGGGTGGCGCCGGTGAAGGCGCCGCGGGCGTGGCCGAAGAGCTCCGACTCCAGCAGGGTCTCGGTGATGGCGGCGCAGTTGACCGGCACGAAGGGCTTGTCGCCGCGCCGGCTGGAGACGTGGAGGGCGCGGGCCACCACCTCCTTGCCGGTGCCCGACTCGCCGGTGATGAGCACGGTGGCGTCGGTGGGGGCCACCCGCAGCACGCGGTCCAGCACGTCGCGCATCGCGGCGGACCGGCCCACGATGTGGTCGAAGCCCCAGCGGCGCCGGAACTCGCCGGCGAAGAGGCTCACCTCGCCCACCAGCCGCCGCTTCTCCAGCGCCTTGGCCACCCGGAGGGTGAGCTCGTCCTCCTTGAAGGGCTTGGAGAGGAAGTCGTAGGCGCCGCGCCGGATGGCCTCCACCGCCGACTCGATGGTGCCGTAGGCGGTCATGACGATGACCTCGGTCTCCGGCGCCTGCGCCCGGGTGGCGCGGAGGACCTCCATGCCGTCCACGTTGGGCATGCGCAGGTCGGTCAGCACCACGTCGAAGCTCTCGGCCTTGAGCCGCTCCAGGGCGGTGGCGCCGTCCTCGGCCTCCTCCACGGCGTGGCCCGCCTGGCGCAGCACCATGGCGGTGGTGGCCCGCATGTTGCGGTTGTCGTCCACCACCAGCACCTTGCCGCCGGGGGCGGCCCGGCGGGCGGGCGCCTCGGGGGGATCGGCCTGGGCCGGGCCGGGGGCGCCGGCGGTGGGACCGGGATCGGACATGGGGGGTGATCTCAGCGCATGCCGGGGCGGGATTCAACCGCCGCGGTCGGGCCGGCGAGGGGGAAGCGCAGGGAGAAGACGGTGCCGGTGGTGGCGCCGCCCCGCACGCCCACCTCGCCGCCGTGGCCGTCCATGATGCGGCGGACCACCGCCAGGCCCAGGCCGGTGCCGGTGGCCTTGGTGGTGAAGAAGGGCTCGAAGATGCGGCTGCGCACGTCGGGCGGGATGCCCGGGCCGCCGTCCTCCAGCTCCACCACCGCGTAGCGCCCCTCGGCGCGCACCCGCACCGCCAGCCGCCCGCCGCGGGGCATGGCCTGCACCGCGTTGACCGCCACGTTGAGCACCGCCTGGCGCACCTGGCCGGCGTCCACCGGCACCTCGGGGAGGGCCGGGTCCACGTCGCGCGCCACCTCCACCGCCCCGCCGGCCTGGCCCACCGCCACGCCCACCGCCTCCTCCACCACCCGCTCCAGCCGCTCCGGCCGGATGGTGGGGGCGGCCGGGCGGGCGAAGTCGAGGAGGTCGCCGACGATGCGGTTGAGCCGGTCGGCCTCCTCGCCCACGATGTCGAGGAGCAGCTTGGCGTCCCCCTCCGGCCGGAGCAGGCGCCGGATGGAGCCCAGGGAGTTGAAGATCACGCCCAGCGGGTTGCGCACCTCGTGGGCCACCACCGCCGAGAGCTCGCCCAGCGCCGCCAGGCGCTCCTTCTGCAGCAGCCGGGCCTGGGCGTCGCGGAGCGCGGCCAGGCGGGCCAGCGCGTCGGCGTGGTTGCGGGCGTTGTCCACCGCCACCGCCAGCTGGTTGGCGATGGCGCCGGCGCGGGCCTGCTCCTCGCGGGTGAAGCGGCGGGGCCCGGTGGTCTCCACGATGACGGCGGCGCCGATGGGCCGGTCCTTCACCAGCAGCGGCAGGCCCAGGTAGGCCCGGGCGCGGGCGAGCTGGCGCATGGCCGGCCCCACCCGCGGGTCGGCGTCGGCGTCCTCCACGGTGACGATCTCGCGGCGCTCCAGCACCAGGCCGGCCAGGGAGGCCTGCGCCGTGGCGGGCAGCCGCCGCCCCACCAGCTCTCGCCGGGGGCCGGCCACCGCCTTCATCTCCAGCGCCGCGCCGTCGTCCTCCAGCAGGCTCAGGTAGGCCTCCGGGGCGTCGACGATGCGGGCCAGGGTCTTCACGCCGTCGTCGAGCACCTGCCCCAGCTCCAGCGTGGCCACCAGCGACTTGCCCACCTCCTGGAGCATGGTCAGCTCGTCGTGGCGGCGCCGCAGCTCGGCCACCAGCCGGGCGTTGTCGAGGGCCACCGCCAGCTGGTTGGCGATGGCCACGGCCCGGGCCAGGCCGCCCTCGGCGGGCCGCCGGGCCGGGCCGGGCAGCGAGACCAGCGCCACCCCCAGCTGCTGCTCGCGGGCCAGGAGCGGCACCGCCAGCACCGGCCGCCCGCCGCCGGGCACCGCCGAGGGGAGCGCCCCCGAGACCGGGGCGCCGGAGGCCAGCGCCTCGGCGGCCAGGGTCGGGGCGTCGAGGGGGAGGGCGGGGCGCTCCAGCGGCGGGCCGCGGTGGGCCACCCGCCGGAGCTGGCCGGCGCGCCGGTCCACCGAGAGGATGGTGCAGCCCTCGCCCCCCACCGTCTGGCGCAGGTGCTCGGCCCCCAGGTCGAGGACCCGGTCGCGGTCCAGCTCGGAGGAGACCACCCGGGCGGTCTCGATGATGGCCGACAGCTCGGCCAGGTTGCGCCGCGCCCCGGCGTGCAGCTCGGCGTTCTCCAGCGCCAGCGCCAGCTCGCTCCCCAGCGCGGTGGCCAGCCCCAGGTCGGCCTCGCCGAAGCGCTGCCCCAGCGGCCGGGTGAAGGAGATGATGCCGCGGTTGCGCCCGCGCGCCGCCAGCGGCACCACCAGCAGCGCCACCGCCGGGATCCCGGGCCGGCCGGCGGTGTAGCTGCGCGGGTCGGCGGAGGTGTCCTCGGCGTAGGAGGGCAGGCCGGTGCGCAGGGCGTCGCCCGCCAGCGCCGAGGCCGCCACCGGCAGGGCCCCCAGGCCGGGCGGCAGGGGATCGCCGTGGACGGCGGCGGGGTGCAGCACCTCGCCGGTGTCGTCCAGCAGCATGATCACCACCTGGCGGGCCTCCAGCGCCCAGCAGGCCTGCGCCGCCGCGTCGGCCACCAGGACCCGGGTGTCGCCGGGGGCGTCGCCGAAGGCCTTGAGCGCCAGGGCGTTGACCGCCTCCAGGTCGCGGGCGCGGCGGCGGGTGTCGGCGTGGGTGCGGGCCGCCTCCACCGCCACGCCGAGCTGCACGCCGATGGAGGTGAGCAGCGCCACCTCGCCCGGGCCGAAGGGGCGGGGGGCGCGCCGCGCCAGGCAGAGGGCCCCCACCGCGCGCGTCTTGGCGAGGAGCGGCACCGCCACCAGCGCCTGGAACCCCTCGCGGGCCCGCACCGCGCCGCAGCGCGGGCCGAGCTGCGCCTCGGTCACCTCGGTGACCGCCACCAGCTTCTCCAGCGCCAGTCCGGCCGGCCCCTCGCCCAACTCCAGCCGCGCCACCTGGGCCTCGCTCTCCGGGGAGAGCCCCAGGGTGGCCTGCTGCAGGAGCGCGCCGCCCTCCACCACGTAGGCCAGGCCGCCCTCCGCCTCGAGGGTCTCGCCGATGCGCGCCAGGGCGTTCTCCAGCAGCAGCACCGGGTCGAGGCTGGCGGTGGCGGTGGCCACGTCGTTGAGGAGCGTCAGCTCGGCGACGCGCCGGCGCAGGTCGGAGAGGAGGTCGGCCGCCTCCAGGGCGGCGGCGAAGTGCGCCCCCATGGCGAGGAGCAGGTCGGGGCGGCAGGCGGCCTCGTCGCGCCGCGCGCGCCAGCCGGTGACCATCACCCCCAGGGCGCGGGAGCGGGCCACCAGCGGCACGTAGCAGAAGGTCTGGAACCCGGCCACCTCGAGCCAGCCGCGGTGGGCCGGCCGGATGTCGGCCACCTGCGCCACCTGGAGCCGCCGCGCCGTGACCACCCGGCCCAGGTCGGTGTCGAGGCCGACCAGCGCGGAGCCCTCCCGGAGCGCGGGCGGCGCGCCGGCCTCGAAGGCCAGGCGCAGGGCCCCGGCGGCGTGATCGACGCCGTAGATGGCCACCGCGTCGCAGCCGGCGGTGCTGCGCACCACCTCGCCGGCGCGGGGCAGGAACTCGGCGAGGGCCAGCGTGCCGCCGGAGAGCTCGCCCAGGCGGTTCAGGGCCGCCAGGTCGTAGTTGCGCGCCGAGAGCGCCTCGATGGCCTCGGCCGAGTCGAGCGCCGCCGTCACCTGGGCGCCGAAGAGGCGCAGGGCCGGCACGTCCACCGGGCGCAGCCACTCGCCGGCCGTGACCAGGTAGCGGGTGGCGCCGCGCCGCTCGTCGAGCCGCACCGCCAGCGCCCGCACCAGCCCGGTGGCGGCGGCCATGGCGCGCACCTCGGCGTGGAACTCGCCGGGCAGGAAGGCCACCACCTGGGTGGCCCAGTCGTCGGAGTAGGCGACCCCCTCCTCCCAGGCGGCCCGGTTGAAGTCGTTCCAGGGGACCAGGAGCCCCCCGGCGCCGTGGCCCAGGCGGGCGGCGAAGGCGGCCTCCACCTCGACCGGGAGCGAGGCCCAGGCCACCCGCACCGTCTCGCCCTCCGGGCGCATCATCACCGCCGCCAGGCCCAGCTCGCGCAGGCCGGCGCAGACCCGCTCGAAGATGGCCGCCTCGGTCCGCTCCCGCTGGATGGCCACGCCCAGCTCGGCCAGGCTGGCCAGGCGGCGGCGGCGCGGGGCCTGGTCGGAGACGTCGCGGAGCTGCAGCACCACCTCGTCGTGCCCCTCCAGCGCGGCGCGGGCCTCCACGGTGCGCCGCGCGCCGTCGGGGAGGCAGAGCGCCACCTCGTACTCGTCGGGCACCGGCTCGCCGCGCAGCAGGCGGTCGAGCCGGCCGGCCACCCGCTCGCGCTCCTCGGGGGCCAGGAACTCGGCCAGGGGGCGGCCCAGGATGTCGCGGCCCGGGCGCCCCAGCACCGCCCCGGCGCCCGCCGAGGCGTAGGCCACGCGGCGCTCCCGGATCACCAGCGTGCCGCTGGTCGGCTCGCTGCGGGGGGCGCTCACCCGCCGCCCCCGCGGAGCACGCGCTTCTCGCCCACCCGCAGCGTCACCCGCTCGCGGTCGAAGTGCTCGGCCAGCGGGATGACGTGCTTGCGGGTGGCCCCCACCAGCTCCTTGAACTCGCCGGTGGTGATGCCCTTCCGCTCCTGCAGGAAGGCCACCAGCCGGGCGCGCAGCCCTTCCAGCGCCGCCGCGTCGAAGTACAGCTCCGACGAGACCCGCACCGCGGCGCCGTCGGCGAGGAGCAGCTTCAGCACCGCCGTCACGTCCTGCGGGTCGGCGCCGACCAGGTGGGGCAGCTCGGCCAGCGAGGGCGGGGTCAGCCCGGCCCGCGCGAGCGCCGCCGCCACCTTGCCCTTGAGGGCGTCGCCGGCCCCGCCGGCCGCGGCGCCGGCGCGGAAGGTGGTGCGGCGCACCAGGTCGCCCTCCACCACCAGCGTTCCGGCCTCCACCAGGCGGGCCAGCAGGCGGGCGAAGAGCTTCGGGTCGGCCACCGGCGGCAGCGCGCCGCGCAGCGCCTCGCGCCCCAGGCCGGCAGCCAGCGGCGCGGCCAGGTGGTGCGCCTCCACCGCCGCCACCAGGCGGGCCGAGAGGGCCTCGCCGAGGGCGCCCGAGGCCCAGAGCCGGCGCTCGCGGTCCACCAGGATGGCCCCGCCGCGGGCGGAGAGGCGGGTCAACGAGCCCTCCAGCGCCTTGGGCGCCAGGGCGGTGCGCCCGGTGAGCGCCTCGGCGGCGAGGCCGGCCGGGCCGGCCATCTCCAGCACCGCCGCCACCCGGGCGTCGGCGTCGCCGCGGGCCAGCTGGCCGAGCTGGGCCAGGGTCTCGGGGCGGTTGCGGCGGCGGCGCGGCGAGGCCACCGAGAGGATCCGGCCGCCCGCCAGCGTGGCGCCGCGGCCGTCCAGCTTGGCGAAGCCGCGGAGGATGAAGCGCTGGCCGGGCAGGGCGGCCAGCGGCGAGGCCAGCCGCAGCTGGGCCGGGGCGGAGGCGCCGGGGAGGAGCTCCTGGCGGTCGAGGAGCGAGACCGCCGCCTCCACGTGGGCGGTGCCGACGTGGAGCAGCAGGCGGGCCCGGTGCTTCAAGGGGCGGGTGGCGGCGGCGAGGAGCGTCACCTCGGCGTCGAGGAGCGAGGAGGCCGGCACCACGCCGGCGTGGGCGAGGGCCTGGCCGCGCTGGATGGCGGACGGCTCCACGCCCGGCAGGTTGACGGCGGTGCGCTGCCCGGCCAGGGCCCGCGGCACCGGCTTGCCGTGCACCTGCACGGTGCGGACCCGCAGCCCCCCGGTCCCCTGCGACGGCGGCACCAGCGCCACCGCCTCGCCCTCGCCGATGGCGCCGGAGAGGATGGTGCCGGTCACCACCGTGCCGAAGCCCTTGAGGGAGAAGGCGCGGTCGATGGGGAGGTGCAGCGGGCCGTCGGCCGGGCGGGGGGGCACCTCGGCCGCCACCTTCCCGATGGCGGCGCGCAGGGCCTCCAGCCCCTCGCCGGTGCGGGCCGAGCAGGGGACCACCGGGGCGCCCTCCAGGAAGGTCCCCTTCACCGCGGCGGCCAGCTCCTCCTCGAGGAGGGGCAGCCAGTCCGGGCCCAGCTCGGCCAGCATGTCGCTCTTGGTGACCGCGATGAGGCCGCGCGGCACGCCCAGCAGGCGGCAGATGTCGAGGTGCTCGCGGGTCTGGGGCATGACGCCCTCGTCGAGGGCCACCACCAGCACCACCAGGTCGATGCCGCCGGCGCCGGCCACCATGGCGCGCACGAAGCGCTCGTGCCCCGGCACGTCCACCACGCCGGCCACCGCGCCGCCGGGCAGGGCCAGGTGGGCGAAGCCGAGCTCGATGGTGATGCCGCGGCGCTGCTCCTCGCGGAGCCGATCGGTGTCGATGCCGGTCAGCGCCTTGACGAGCGAGGTCTTGCCGTGGTCGACGTGCCCGGCGGTGCCGATGACGACGCGCGACATGGCCGCCGGACCTGGCTAGACGCCGACCTCGCCCGGGTCGACGGCGCCGGCGCCGTCGAGCTGGTAGTCCCAGCCGAAGAGCACCAGCTGGTCGGTCTCCAGGGCGTAGAAGTCGGGGCGGCTGCCGTCGGGGCGCTTCACCAGCACGGCGGTGCGCACCTCGCGGGCGCCGGCCTTCTTGCAGAGGGCGCGGGCCTTGGCCAGGGTGGAGCCGCTGGAGGAGACGTCGTCCACCACCAGCACGCGCAGGCCCGAGAGGTCGGGGAGCTGCTCGGCGGCGCCGGGGGTGGGGGTGGCGGAGTCGCGGCGCCGCTTCTCGATGCGCACCGGGCGGAAGTCGGCGGCCAGGGCCGCCGCCAGCGCGCCGCCGGCGAAGACGCCGCCCTTGGCGATGCCCACCACGGTGTCGGGGCGGAACTTCTGGCCGATGCGGGCCGCCAGCTGGCGCGCCACCTCGCCGAAGGGGGCCCAGCCCAGCTCCAGCACGGCCTTCTTGGGCGCGCGGGTCAGCCGCGCCGGCGCCTTGAGGCGTCGCATGGCGAAGCCGTCGGCCACGCCCATGCCGAGCGGGTGGTCCGGCTGGGCCGCGGCCGCGGCGCGCGGGGCCTTCCGGGCGGCCTTGGGGGCCGCCTTGGCGGCGCGCTTCGTGGCGGGCTTCTTCTTGGCGGTGGCGATGGCTCGCCTCCAGGTGGTGGCCGGGGTCGCCGGCGGATGGACGGCGGAATGTAGCACGCGACGGGCGGGGCGGGCCCCCCTTGGGGGCGGCGAGGGGGCGGTCAGGCCTGGCCGCCGCCGCCCTGGCCCTCGGTCGCGGCGGCGCGGAGGCGCCGCTCCAGCTCCTCCAGGGCCGCCCGGTCCACCACGTAGTGGGCGTGGCAGAACTCGCAGGCCACCTCGGCCTTTCCCTCCGACGCCAGCACCTCGGCGACGCCGTCGGCCCCCAGGGCGCTGACCGCGGCGCGGGCCCGCTCCGGCCCGCACCCGCAGCGGTAGGCGATCTCGCCGTCGGCCAGCAGCTCGAAGCCCTCGCCGGCCACCGCCGCCAGGACCTCCTGGGCGCTGCCGCCGGCCTGGAGGGCCCGGGCCAGGGCGCCCTCCGCCAGGGCCCGGCGCACCGCCTCGACCCGGGCCACGTCGCCGTCCGGGAGGGTCTGGATGAGCACCCCGGCCACGTCGCCGAGGGGCTCGTCGCCCTTCGGCACCACCGCCAGGTCCAGGGCCGTCTCCACCTGCTCGGAGGCGGCGAACCAGCGGCGCAGCACGCCGGCCAGGGCCTCGCCGCGGCGATCCACCGAGGAGCGGTAGAACTGGCCGTTCCCGAGATCGCGGATCACCGAGAGGTAGCCGCCCGACCCCAGCGCGCGCACCACCGCCTCGGCCGGCGGGCCGGGCAGCTGCGCCGCCGGGGCGCGCACGTACCCGCGCACGTTGCCGTCGGGATCGGCGTCCACGAAGAGGCCGCGCAGCGGCCCGTCCCCCTCCAGCTGCAGGTTCACCCGCGCCTTGGTCTTCTGCAGCGCGCCGACCATGGCCCCCGCCGCCAGCGCCTCCGCGAAGGCGTGGGCCGCCGTGGGCGAGAGGCCGTGCAGCATCCGCGTCATGCGGGCCACGTCGCCGACGCGGACGAAGATGGCGCGGAGGCCGTGGGCGGGGAAGAGGCCGCGGGTGAGGCGATCGATCATGGCGGGCGGGGGCTTATCCAAATGTCGGGGCGGGGGCAACTGGGGCGGGGGCGCTCCCGCCGCCGCTCCAGGCCGTGGCGCCCTCCCGTCGGCCTCAGCTCGGCAGCACCGCCAGCAGCGCCAGCACCAGCTGCGGCATGGGCTTCGCCTCCGCCGCCGCGTCGCCCGCGAGGCGCATCGAGGCCTTGCCGGTGAGCGGGGTGACGCCGCGCTTCATGCAGCCGACGTCGCCCCGGTAGAGGCCCGGCGTCTTCGGCGCCACGGCGAGGTCGAAGGAGCAGTTGCCGTAGCGGCCGGTGAAGGCCTTGCCGGTCAGCTCCAGCCGGACGCGCTGGCCGAAGAAGAGCCCCTCCACCTTCAGCTCGCCCGGCTTCTGCTCCAGCGCCAGGGAGATGGAGGCGCCGCGGAGGTGCTCCTTCGAGACCTCCAGCGCCATGTTGGCGCCCGAGAGGTCGCCGGCCCAGCCGGCGCCCTCCTCCTCCCTGGAGACGTTGACGTTGGGCCCCACCACCCGCTCCCCGTCGAAGTTGGCCCCGGCGCTGGCCCCGGACGCCTGGAAGGAGACGGCGCCGGTCGGCTCGAAGGCCAGGGCGGCGGGGGCGAGGAGCAGGGCGGCGGCGGCGGCCAGGGGGCGCAGGGGCGTCATGGGCGATCCCTAACCCGGGGTGCGCCCGGGTTCACGAGAGGACGCTGCGGATGGTCTCCCGGAGGGTGTAGCGGGGGGCCCAGGCCATCTCGCGGGCGGCCCGCGATCCGTCCACCACGCACAGGTACTGGATGTGATCCAGCTCCTCCGGCGGGAAGGAGACCACCCCCGCCCGGAAGAGGCGCCGCATCAGGGGGCGCAGCATGAAGTGCGGGATGGGCAGGGTCGGGCGCCCCAGCTCCTTCATCACCGACGAGAGCGGCACCTCGCCGGGGCCGGTGATGTTGTAGACGCCGCGCACCCCCGGCCTGAGCGCCTGGATGAGCGCCCGGGCCACGTCCTCCTCGTGGATGAGCTGGATCATCGGGTCGAACCCCATGACGGTGATGGGGCGCGGCAGGCGCAGGTAGTTGGAGGGGGCGTTCCTCACCGTGGGACCGATGATGTTGACCGGTCGCAGGATGACCGTCTCGATGTCCGGGTGGCGCCACACGAAGGACTGGGCGTACATGTCCAGCTCGATGAGGTCGCGCACGTCGCTGAAGCGGTCCGCCGCCATGAGCGGCGTCTCCTCGGTGAGGAAGTTGGAGTTGTCCGGCAGCGGCCCGTAGACGTTGGCGCTGGAGAGGACCACCACCTTCTTCACGCCGTGGCGCACGCACAGGTCGAGGAGCTTCTGCGTGCCCACCACGTTGAAGCTGTGGGCCTCGGAGAAGGGCATGCGCGGGTCGTGCATGATCCCGAGGTGGATGACCGCCTCCACCTGGCGGTGGCGGAAGGCCTCCTCGACCCGCGCCTTGCGCAGGTCCACCTGCACGTGGACGATGTCCTTGGGCTTGTCGCGGAAGGGGCGGCGGTCCACGCCCACCACCTGCGCCTCGACGTGGAGCTGCTTGGCCAGGGCCCGGCCGAGGTTGCCGGAGATGCCGGTCACCACCACGGTGCCGGGGCCGGCGGCCGGGCCGGGCGGGGGGCGGGCGGCCATCAGAGGAAGACCCCGCGCCGCTCGGCCAGCCCCTTCTCGAGGAGCCCCTGCACCGCCGCCTGCACCCGGCCCACCTTCTGCTCCAGCTCGAAGTCGTCCTCGTCGGCCGAGCCGCCGAAGCGCAGGGGCTCGCCGAAGTGGATGTGGTAGCGCACCGGCAGCGGGAGCGGCAGCAGCGTGGGCGTCACCGGGAAGGCCGGCATGGAGAGCAGCTTCGCCAGGAACTTCACGTCGAAGAGGGCCGGCGCCTGCTCCTCGGCCCCCACCACGCCCACCGGCACGATGGGCGCGCCCGCCTCCAGCGCCAGGCGCATGAAGCCGTGGCCGAAGGGGCGCAGCCGGTAGCGCTCGGAGAACGGCTTGTTGAGGCCGCGCACGCCCTCCGGGAAGACCAGCAGCGCCTCGTCGGCCGCCAGCAGGCGCCGGCAGTTCTCCGGCGTGCCCACGATCTGGCCGATGCGCGCGTAGAAGGAGGAGACGAAGGGGAGGGTGGCCACCCACTTCTCCACCAGCGCCCGCACCAGCCGCGGCGGGTCCTTCTCGATGAGCAGCGCCACCTCGATCATGGCGGCGTCGAGGGGGATCTGCCCGGAGTGGTTGGAGACCAGCAGCACGCGCCCGTCGGCCGGCACGTTCTCCACGCCGTGCAGCTCCACCCGGAAGTACTTGCGGTAGAGCCAGACGAAGGGGGCCACCGCCGAGAGGGCGTAGTCCACGTCCATGCCGTAGGGGTCGACGCCGTACTCGTTGCGCGGCGGGGTGAGCTTCTCCAGCCGGGCCCGGGAGCCCGGCCCGGCCAGCTCGAAGGTCCAGTCGCGCAGCCGCTGGCGCAGGAGGTCGGAGAGCTCGGCCACGCCCGGGATCTAGCACGGGGTGGCCTGGCCGACGTACGGCGCGCCCACACCGGCCCAGGCCGGCTCCTTGAACGGGGCCCTGAGCGGGTGTAGCGTCGCGGATCTCCACGACTTTCGGCCACGACGCCCCCGCCCGACCGCCCGAACCGCCCATGACCTCCGAGCGCTCCGCCGCCGACATCTACGGGCGCGACTTCCCCGCCGGGGCGGTGGTGTTCGAGGAGGGCGATCCGGGCAGCCGCCTCTACGTCATCCTCGAGGGCCAGGTCTCCATCGTGAAGCGCACCGGCGGGCGCGCCGTCACCCTGGCCCGCCTCGGCGCCGGCGAGTTCTTCGGCGAGATGGCGCTCCTCGACCGGCAGCCCCGCTCCGCCTCGGCGGTGGTGGAGGCGCCCTCGCGGCTGCTGGAGCTGGACGAGGCGGCCTTCGAGCGGGTGGTGGTGGACCGCGGCGAGGTGGCGCTCCGCCTCCTCAAGCGGCTCTCCAGGCGCCTCCGCGAGGCCAACCGCCACCTCCGCGACTTCCTCTCCGCCGACGCCGAATGCCGCGCCGTGGCGCTGCTCCGCGCGCTCTGCGGCCCGCCCGGCGAGGACGGCTTCCGCCCGGTGCCGGCCGAGCTCGGCGCGGCCCGCCTCGGCCAGCGCGCCGGGGCACCGGACGACGGCGGGGCGCTGTGGCGCCGGCTGCAGCGCGCCCGGCTGGTGCGCGAGGTGGGGGAGCGGGCCTGGCTGGCGCCGGAGGAGGTGGTGGCCGACTTCCTCCGCTACGCCGAGCTGAAGCCTCGCTTCGCCGCCATCGCGGCCGGCGAGATCGCCGAGGTGGGCGAGCTGAGCGGGGAGCAGGCGCCAGGCATCGTGGCCGAGCTCCTGCACGCGCGGCTCCTGCCCGAGGGGAGCGTCGGGCGGGATCCGGCGCTGGCGTCGGACTACGTGGCGTGGCTCGAGCTGAAGCGCCGCTTCGAGCCGGAGGGGAACGCATGAGGGTCGCCTGCCCACACTGCCAGGCGCAGTACAACATCGACGACCGGCGCATCGCGCCGGCCGGCATCAACGTGAAGTGCCCCAAGTGCCAGGGCACCTTCCCGGTGCGGAAGCCGGCCGACGGGGACACCGCCTCCACCGCGGTGCCGCTGCCCGCCCCGCCGGGCGCCCCGCCGCCGCGGCCGGCCCCGCCGCCGCGCCCGCCGCCCATGCCCCGGGCCACCGTGCCGCTGCCGGCCCCCGCCGTCATCGCGCCGCCGCCGCCGCCCGCCATCGCCCCGCCGCCGCCCCCGGACATGGGCGACCTGCCGGTGGACGACGCCCCGGCCTCCCCCTTCGCCTCGGGCGACTCGCCCTTCGCCACCGACGACAGCCCCTTCGCGGCGGGCCCGGCGCCCTCGCCCTTCGACGCCGGCCCGGCCCACTCTCCCTTCGACGCCGGCCCGGCGTCGGCGCCCGAGACGCCCTTCGGCGCGCCGCAGGATCCGCTCCCCTCGGCGCCGGAGCCGCTCGCCTTCGGCGAGGTGGACTTCGGCCAGCCGCCGCCGCCGCCCGCCGCGCCGGCCTTCGCCGTTCCGGCCCCCGACGACGACCCCTTCGCCCACGTGGAGCCCCCCGCGCCGGCGCCCATGCCTGCGCCGGCGCCGGCCGCGGCCGGCGAGGAGCTGGAGAGCCTCTTCGGCGAGGGCGCCCGCAAGGCGCCCGCGGCGGGCGGCGGCTACAAGGTGCGCCGCCGCTCCGGGCGGATCTTCGGCCCCTTCGAGGCGCCGCAGATCACCGAGATGCTCGCCAAGGGCGAGCTGCTCGGGAACGAGGACGTGTCCGGCGACGGCGGCGCCAGCTGGACGCCCATCGGCTCGCTGCCCGAGTTCGGCGACGGGGTGCGCGCCATGGCCGGCGCCCCCGAGCCGGCCGCCTCGCCGCCCCGGCCGCCGCCGGTGGTCGGCGGCCAGCCCTTCGGCGACCGCATGGCCGCCACCAAGGTGACCGAGGGGAAGCCGGAGGGGAAGAAGTTCGACCTCCAGCTCAAGCTCCCCCCGCGCAAGGTGCTCGTCGCGGCCGGCGCGGCCGCGGTGCTGATCCTCGGCGTGGGGGTGGGCGGCCGGCTCACCCGCCACGGCTGGTTCTTCCACAAGGTGCTGCGCGGCGGCGCCCCGGCGCCGGAGGTGATGAAGGCGGTGGCCACGCTCCGCGGCGAGCTCGCCAAGGACACGCTGGCCGGCGACCGCGCCGCCCAGCAGGCCGCCGAGCAGGCGCTGCGGGCCGACGACGACGCGCCCCAGTCCATCTCGGCCTGGGCCCTGGCGGTGGCGGCGCTGGACCGGCGCCACGCCGCCTCCCCGGACCAGGTGGGCCGCGCCCGGGCCCTGGCGGCGCAGCTCGCCAAGGACGCCGAGGGGGAGCCGCTCACGCTCCTCGCCGCGGCGGTGGTGGCCGGCCTCGACGGCGGCGCCGCGGCGCCGCAGGAGGCGGCGCTGGAGAAGGCCCCCGGCGCGGGCGGCCTCGACGCCGACGCCCTGGCGGCGCTGGCCTCGGCCGCCCTGGCCCGGGGCGACGCGGCGCGCGCCGGCACGCTCTACCAGAAGCTCACGGCGGCCCAGGCCGCCTCGCCGCGCGGCTGGCGCGGCGCCGGCCTGGCGGCGCTCGCCCGCGGCGACCTGCCCGCGGCGCGCGCCGCCCTCGACAAGGCCCTGGCCGCCGCGCCCGGGCACCTCCCCACCCGCCTGGCGCTGGCGCAGGCCGCGCTGCGGGCGGGGGAGCCCGAGGCGGCCCGGCCGCACGTGGAAGCGCTGCTGGCGCCGGCCGCCGAGTCGCAGCTGGCCCCGCTGGAGCGGGCCCAGGCGCTGGTGGCCTCCGGCGAGCTCCTGGGCCGCCGCGCCGCCGACGCCGCCAAGGCCGACGAGGCGCTCCAGGCCGCGGTGAAGGCCGATCCGAAGCTGCGCGAGGCGCGGCTGGCCCTGGCCCGCTTCCGGCTGCGCCGCGGCGACCCCGCCAAGGCGCTGGAGGCGCTCGAGCCCATCTCCGCCGACGCCAAGTCGGACCCCGACCTGGCCGCGACCCGCATCCGCGCCCTGGCGCGGGCCGGGCGGGCGCTCGACGCCACCACCCTGGCCGACGCGGCGCTGGCGCTGCGGGTGAAGGAGCCGCGGCTGCTGGTGGCCCGCGCCGAGATGCACCAGATGAACGGCGACGCCGCGGCGGCGGAGCGGCTGCTGCGCCAGGCGCAGGAGGCGGCCCCGGCCGACGTGGGCATCCGCGTGGCGCTGGGCCGCCTGGCCCTCTCGCGCCGCGACCTGGCCGGCGCCGCCACCGAGCTCGGCGCGGCCGCCGAGAAGGGGCCGCGCGACCCGGCCGCCCAGGCCGCGCTCGGCTCGCTGCGGCTCGCCGAGGGGAAGCGCGACGAGGCCGAGGCGGCCTTCCGCCGGGCGCTGGAGCTCGATCCCGAGCACGGCCCCGCCGAGCTGGGGCTGGCGCGCCTGGCCCAGGACCGCGGCGACGCCGCCGCGGCCCGCGCCGGGCTGGAGCGGGCCCTGGCGGTGGACCCGGGCAGCGGCGAGGCGCAGGCCGCCTTCGGCCAGCTGCTCTGGAAGGCCGGTGACCTGGCCGGCGCCGAGAAGGCCCTGGCGGCCGCCGTGGCCGCCGCCCCCAAGGACGCCCTCACCTGGGTCCGCCTGGGCGCGGTGCGCCTGGAGGCGGGGGACGCGGCCGGCGCCCTCACCGCCACCGAGACCGGCTCCAACCTGGACCCGGCGCTGGCCGAGGGGCACCACTGGCTGGGGCGGGCCCTGCTGGCCAAGGGGGAGACCTCGGCGGCGCTGGCGCAGCTCCGCAAGGCGACCGAGCAGGATCGGAAGAACCCCACCTTCCTCATCCACCTCGGGCTGGGGCTGGAGCGGTCCAGCACCTTCGGCGAGGCCATCGACGCCTACGGCCAGGCGGCCGCCGCCGACCCGAAGCTGGCCGAGCCGCACGAGCGCCTGGGCCGGCTCTACGCCAGCCTCGACCGCTTCGACAAGGCGGTGCCCGCCTACGAGAAGGCGCTGGCGCTGGCCCCCGACCACCTCGACACCAAGGTGGCCCTGGCCGACGCGCGGCTGCAGGCGCGCAAGCCCGCCGAGGCGGTGAGGCTGCTCCGCGAGGTGCAGAAGGCCGATCCGGCCCGGCCGGTGGCCTACAAGCTGGCGCGGGCGGTCCACGAGGCGCAGGGGTTCGCGGCGGCGCAGCCGCTCTACGAGCAGGCCGTCAAGGCCGAGCCGAAGAACCCCATGCCCCACTACTACCTGGGGTACGCCTTCAAGGAGCGGCGCGACCGGGCCCGGGCCGTGGCGGCCTTCAAGGCCTACCTGGAGCTCAAGCCGGACGCCGACGACAAGGCCGACATCCAGCGGGAGATCGAGGACCTGGGCGGCAAGTAGGGCCCGCCGTCCGCTCCCGGGCGGGGGCCCGACCCGGCCGGTGCGCGCGCCGGCGCGCCGGCCCGGGCAGGTCTGACGCACGGCGTCGCTTGACACCCCGGACCATCCGGCATAGGGAAACTCCGCAATGCGGAGTATCCCCCGCCCACCCCCCGCGGCCCCGGCCCGCCGCGCCGCCGCCGGCCCCGCCGCCGACGCCCGCCGGCTCCACGCCCTGCTGGTGGCGCTCTCGCGCCACCGCTCGCTGCGGGATCCGGTCTCGGCCGCCTGCGCCGAGCACCACCTCTCCTCGCCCCAGGTCCACACCCTGCTGGCGCTGGGGCGCGACGGCCCGCTGCCCATGGGCGACCTGGCGCGCCGCGCCGGCGTGACCGAGAAGACCGCCACCGGCCTGGTGGACCGCCTGGAGCGCGACGGCCTGGTGCGCCGCGGGCGCGACGGCGCCGACCGCCGGGTGGTGCAGGTGCACGCCACCGACGAGGGGGCCGGGCTGGCCCGCCGCCTCGACGACGAGATCCTCGCCACCCTGGTCCGCCTGCTCGGCCGCCTCGACGCCGGCGAGCGGCGCGACCTCTTCCGCCTCGTCACCAAGCTCACCGGACTGACCGGTTCCACGGAGGACGCATGACCCTCGCCACCGCCGCCCTGGCCCTCTCCCTCGCCCTGGGCCAGGCCGCCCCCGCCGCCCCGGCGCCGGCCGGCCCCGCCCTGACCCTCACCGACGCCATCCGGCGCGCCACCGAGGCCAACCTCGACCTCAAGGTGGCCCGCGCCCGCCTCGACCAGGCGCGGTCCCAGGTGGGCCAGGCCTGGGCCGGCTACCTGCCGCAGGTCACCGCCGGCGCCACCTGGACGCACAACAGCGACGCCGCGGCCATCACGCTGCCCACCGGCTACTACGTGCGCGACCTGGGCGCGCTCCAGGGGCCGCCGGCGGGCGGGTCGGTGGAGGGCAGCCCGACCAACTTCGCGCTCCGCCCCTCCGGCTCCATCACCGCCGACATCCAGAAGCAGGACCAGCTCGGCGCGCAGGTGCAGGCCAACCAGGCGCTGCTGGCGCCGCCCCTCTGGTTCACCATCCGGGGCGCCGGCCAGGCGGCCGCCGCCTCCGAGCAGGGGGTCGAGGGGGCGCGCCGCACCGTCCAGTTCGGCGTGGCCCAGCTCTACTACGGCGTCACCTCGCTGAAGAAGCTGGTGGAGGTGAACGAGCGCCTGCTGGAGATCGCCCAGCGGCAGGAGAAGGACGCCGAGGTGCGCTTCAAGGCCGGCACCATCGCCAAGGTCGGCTACCTGCGCGCCGAGATCGAGCGGGCCCGGGCCGAGCAGGACCTGAAGCGCGCCCGCGCGTCCTACGAGTCGGCCAAGATCGGCCTGGCCGTGGCCCTCGACCGCGACACCGCCTTCGAGGTGGTGGAGCCGCCCGAGCCGCCCGCGGCCGGCGACCCGGCGGAGCTGGAGGCGGCGGCCCGCAAGCGCCCCGAGGTGCGCTCGGCGCGCCTGGCGGCCGACGCGGCCGGCAGCTTCCGCGACGCCACCACCATGACCTACCTGCCCAGCCTGGGCGCCTTCGGCCGCTGGCAGATCGCCAACCTGGGCGGCTTCACCGGCAAGAGCGACTCCTGGGCGGTGGGGCTCGGGCTCAACTGGACGCTCCTCGACGGCGGCCTGCGCGAGGCGAAGCTCCGCGAGGGGAGCGCCCGGGTGGCCGAGGCCGAGGCGGCGCGGCGCAACGCCGAGCTGAAGGCGGTGGCCGAGGTGAAGACCGCGCTCCTCGACCTCGAGTCGGCCCGCGCCAACGCCATCAAGGCGCGGGAGCAGCGCGACCTCGCCGCCGAGAACCAGCGGCTGGTGGACGTGAGCTACCGGGCCGGCGCGGCCACCGCGGTGGAGCAGGCCGACGCCTCGGCGCAGCTCCGCAACGCCGAGATCGCCGCGGCCACCGAGACGCTCCAGGCCCAGCTGGCGGCGCTCCGCGTGCTCCAGGCCGCGGGCGAGTTCGAGCCGCTGAAGTAGGGGGTCACCCGGCGTGTGGCTGCCCGCCGCGGCAGCCCGCCGGGGTCCTCGACGCCGCGCCGCGCCCGGCGCAGGCTCGGGCCATGTTCCTCGGCCACTTCGCCGCCGCGCTGGCGGCCAAGCGGGTGGCGCCGCGCGCCTCGCTCGGCACGCTGGTGGCCGCGGCGCAGCTCATCGACCTCCTCTGGCCGGCGCTGGTGCTGGCCGGCGTGGAGGTGGTGCGGATCGATCCCGGCAACACCGCCTACACGCCCCTCGACTTCGAGTCCTATCCCTGGACCCACTCGGCGGCGGCGGTGGCCCTCTGGTCGGCGCTCTTCGGGGGCCTCTACCTCGCCCGGCGGCGCTACCGGGCCGGCGCCGCGGCGGTGGCGGCGCTGGTGGCGTCGCACTGGCTCCTCGACTGGCTGACGCACCGGCCCGACCTGCCGCTCTGGCCGGGCGGGCCGAAGGTCGGCCTGGGGCTCTGGGCGTCGGTGCCGGGCACGGTGCTGGTGGAGGGGGCGCTCTTCGTGGCCGGCGCGCTCCTCTACGGCACCGCCACCCGCTGGAAGGACGGGGTGGGGCGCTTCGGCCTCTACGCCTTCCTGGCGCTCCTGGTCCTCATCGCGGTGACCGGCCAGCTCGGGCCCCCGCCGCCTTCCGCCGAGGCCATCGGGTACGCGGGGCTGGCGCTCTGGCTCTTCGTGCCGCTGGCCGCCTGGATCGACCGGCACCGGGTGGTGAAGGAGACGGTGGACGTGCCGCTGCGGGACTGAGGTCGGCCTCTGCGTCCTCGCGGAAGCCGGCGGCGAGGGAGGTGGCAGGTCGGCGGGCGTGGCCGCGGCGCGCGGGCGGCGTTCGTAGGCGGCCGTCACCTGGGAAGCGCATCCGCCTGTTCGAGGCGGATGCGTGCGATCGGTTTACGGGGGGCGCTGCGCACGCCTGGCAGGTCCTGAGGGGAGGCGTACCCGGCCGGGTCGGAGGGGCATGGGCGCGCCCTTCGCCAGGTCGCTATCATATTTGATAACAACATTTCGAAACTGAAGAGGAGCCCCCCCCTCCCTGTTCCCCGCGCTCCGTTCGCCCCCCGTAGACCGATCACGCTGGGGCGGTTCGGCCTCGGAGCAACGCCTCCAGGGCGACGGCCGCCGTCCGATTGCGCCGGCCGGTTCGGCCACGGTCGCCAGCCCGCCACGCCCCTCTCCGCCGTCCTTCACGCGTCCAGGGCGTTGGCACCGCAGGCGAGACATGCGCCAATCCTTGCTCCCCGTGAACCCGGCCCGGTAGGCTCCGGCCCGGAGCTCGGGGAGGTGGGGATGGCGCTGCCGCTCACGGACGAGGAGCAGGACCTCTTGCTGGCGTCGCTCGCCGAGCTGGTGGCGGCGCGCGGGCCGGCGCCGCTCCTCGCGGGGCCCATCGAGCCGACCGAGTCCTTCTTCCCGGATCGCTACACGCCCACCGCCGAGGGGGCGCGGGTGGTGGCGGAGCGGCTGCTCGGCTACGCGGGGCTCGCCAGCTACCGGGCCGTGATGGAGGTCGGGGACGGGAGCGAAGTGACCGGCCCGGACGGTCAGCCGGCGGCCGCCTGGTTCCGTGGCGTGGAGGGGTTCCGCTGCTTCTTCGGCGTCGACCAGGCCAAGCTCGGCGAGCCGGAGCTGCTGGTGGCCTCGCTGGCCCACGAGGTGGCCCACGCCTTCCGGCATGTCCACGACCTGCGCGACGGCGGGGCGCTGGAGGAGGAGCCGGCCACCGACGCCACCACCGTCTTCCTCGGCTTCGGCGTGCTCACCACCAACGCGGCCTTCCGCTACCGGACCACGCCGGTGGATGGGAACTCCCAGCGCGGGCACTGGATCCGCCAGCACAGCCTCGGCTACCTGCCGCCGCAGGCCATGGCCTTCTTGCTGGCGGCCCAGGCGGTGGCGCGCCGGGCCGGCGGCGGCGAGCGGCGGCGCCTCACCGCCGTGCTGGAGGTCAACCAGGCCAGCTTCTACTCCGACGCCCACGCCGCCCTGCGGCGCCGCGAGGCGGAGGTGCTGGCCCGGCTCGGCATCCCGGCCGGCGCGCAGGGCACGCCCGCTCCGCGCCCGGAACGGCGCGTCGAGCCCCCCGCAGCGGCGTCCGCGGCTCCGGCGCTCGCGTCGACCAGCGACCGGCTTCGCCCGGTGCCCCGGCCGAGCCAGCGGCCCACCTTTCGCGTCGCCGGTGGGACGCGCCCGGTGGCGGGGCTGGTGGGCGCGGCACTCGCCTTCCTGCCCTTCCTGGTCGCCGCGGCCGTCGTGGGTCGGACCTGGGTGCTGGCCCTCGCCATCCCGGTCTCGGCGTGGAACGCGGCGCGCTGCGGCCACCGCCGCCCGGACCAGTGCGCCGATCCGGACTGCCAGGGCGCGATGCCGCCGGAAGCCCAGGCCTGCCCCGGCTGCGGCCGGAGGATCGCCGGGACCATCACCAGGGCGGACGACAGGCTGGAGGCCGAGGAGCGGCTCCGCGCCGCCGACGCCCTCGATCGCGAGGCCCTGGGCGCCGAGGCGCCGCGAGACGTGGGCTAGCTCACCCTGGTCCCCGGGCGCGACCACCCGAGTTCTCCTCGAAGGCGGCGGCGAAGGAGGCGGCAGGTCGGCGGGCCGGACCGCGGCGAGCGGTCGCCGGGCGTTGGGGGACGTCGCCTGGGAGGCGCCTCCGCCGGTTCGAGACGGTGCCGTGCGATCGGTTCACGGGGAGCGCCGGCCACGCTCGGCAGGTTCAGAGGGGAGGTGCACCCTGCCGGGTCGGAGGGGCAGGGGCGTGCTCTTCGCCAGGACGCTATCATATTTGATAACAACATTTCGCATCGGGAGAGGGCCCACCCATCCTTCTTCCTCGCGCTCCCGTCGCCCCCCGTGGACCGATCATGCGGTGGCGGCTCGGCCTCGCCGTGGCGCCTCCAAGACGACGGTCGCCGTCCGGTCGCGCCGACTGCCTCGGCCGCGCCGGCCCGCCTGCCGCGCCACTCTCCGCCGTCCTTCGAGGGCTCACCGAGCGCCGACGCGCCCGCTAGGGTCCCCCCAGCAGCCACCGCACCATCACCACCGCCGCCGCCATCCCCGCGAGATCCGCGAGCAGCGCCGCCGGCAGCGCGTGCCGGTACTTCTTCACGCCGGCGGCGCCGAAGTAGACCGCCAGCACGTAGAAGGTCGTCTCCGTGGACCCCGCCATCACCGAGGCGAGCCGCCCGGCGTAGGAGTCGGGCCCCTCGGTCTTGAGCACGTCGGCCACCACGCCGAGCGCCCCGCCGCCGGAGAGCGGGCGGATGAGCGCCAGCGGCAGCACCGGCGCCGGCACGCCCAGCGGGCCGAGCACCGGCGCCAGCGCGCCGGCCAGGAGATCCAGGGCCCCGGAGGCGCGCAGCAGCCCCAGCGCCACCATCACCGCCACCAGCGGCGGGATGACCCGCACGCCGGTCTGGAACCCCTCGGCCGCCCCCTCCAGGAACACGGGGTAGACCTTCACCTTGCGGGTGAGCGCGTAGAGCGGGATGCCGGCCACCAGCAGCGGCACGGCCCAGGCGGAGGCGGCCCCCAGCGCATCGACGAGGCCGGTCACGGCGCGCCCTCCGCCGCCGGAGCGCCCCGCCGCCCGGCCCGCGCCAGCCCCTTGGCCGCCGCCACCGCCACCACCGCCCCGCAGGCCGAGGCGAGGAGCGTGGCCACGATGATCTCGTGGGGCGCCCTCGATCCCGCCGAGGCCCGCAGCGCCATCACGGTGGCCGGGATGAGCTGGAGCGAGGCGGTGTTGAGGGCGCAGAAGAGGGCCTGGGCGTCGGTGGCGGTCCCCTTCTCCGGGTTGAGCGCCTCCAGCTCCTGCATGGCCTTCACGCCGAACGGAGTGGCGGCGTTGCCGAGGCCGAGGAGGTTGGCGGCCACGTTCATCACCATGGCGCCGTGGGCCGGGTGGCCCTCCGGCACCTCGGGGAAGAGGCGGCGCAGCGCCGGGCGGACCGCCCGCGCCAGCAGGTCCACCAGGCCGGCCGCCTCGGCCACGCGCATCAGGCCGAGCCAGAGGGTCATCACCCCCACCAGGCCGATGGAGACGGTGACGGCCTTGCCGGCCGCGTCGGTGGCGGCGCCCGCCAGGTCGCCCATGCGCCCGGTGGCGGCGGCGGCCACCACCGAGGCCACCAGGAGCAGGGTCCAGATCACGCCCATGGCGCCGGATCCTCGGCCCGCGGCGCGGGCAGGGCAATTTCTTGGTAGAAACCGGCGCATGCGAAGCACCCGCCTGTCCGCCCTCCTCTCCGCCTCCCTGGCCGCCGCCGCCCTGCTGGCCGGCTGCCCCGAGGCCATCGGCCAGCACGCCCCGCCGCCGCCAGGCCCGGCGCTCCCCAGCGCCCGCACCCAGCCGGGCGGGGTGGACGTCCTCTCGCTGCGCCGCCCCGACGGCCCGGAGTGGTTCGGCGCCTACCTGATGGGCAAGAAGATCGGCTGGACACGCACCGCGCTGAAGCGCGAGCCGCGCGAGGGGCGCGACGTGGTGGTCATCACCGAGGAGGCCCTCATCTCGGGCACGGTGGGGACCCGCACGGTGGAGCGCCGCTCGGTGGAGGAGCGGGTCTACGAGGCGCGCCCGGCCGGCCGGCTCCTCACCTTCCGCGCCCAGTTCAGCGGCGACGGCGGCGAGCGGCTGGTGGTGGGCAAGTGCAGCCCCTCCGGCTGCTCGGCCAAGGTGACCGGCGCCGACGCGGTGGCGCAGGAGCGCGACCTCGGCGCGGTGGTGGAGACGCTGGACCTCGCCGAGGCGCCGCGCCTGGTGGCGGCCCGGCGCACCGACCTCTCCGGCCCGTACCTCGACCTCGAGAAGCTCAAGGTGCGCCAGCGCGAGATCAAGTACGGCGGGCGCGAGCGCCTGGCCGGCGGCGGCGTGGAGACCGAGGTCTCGCTGGTGACGGTGCTCCTCGCCGACGAGCGCATCCCCCACGAGTTCCGCGTGGCCGACGACGGGCGCACCCTGGAGGTGCGCATGGGCCAGGCCATCCTGCTTCGCCCGGAGTCGGAGGCCATGGCGCGGCGGCTGGAGGCGGTGGACCTCTTCGCCATGGCGCGCATCCCGCTCCCCGGGCCGCTGCCGCGCACCGTGCCGGCCACCGTGGTCTACCGGCTCTCCGGCCTGCCGGCCTCCTTCCGCGTGCCCGACGGCCGCCAGACCTTCGCGAGCGGCCCCGACGGCACCACCCTCCTCACCGTCAAGGCGCGCCTGCCGCTGGCCGCCGACCCGGCCAAGGACACGCTGCGCGCGACGCCCTCGCCCGACCCGGAGCTGGTGGCGCCGGATCCGAAGGCCAACGCCGACCACCCCGAGGTGGCGGCGCTGGCGAAGGCGGAGGCCGGCCACCTCGCCGGCCGCTACGCCGCCGCCGTGCGCCTCGCCGAGGTGGTGGACCGCCGCGTCGAGCAGGCCTACGGCGCCTCCCACGACCGCGCCAGCGACGTGCTGGCCTCCGGCAAGGGGGACTGCACCGAGCACGCCGTGCTCTTCGTGGCCCTGGCCCGCGCCCTGGGCATCCCGGCCCGCGGCGTCCACGGCCTGGTCTACGCCCGCTACGCCGACGGCCAGGACGCCCTCTACTGGCACGCCTGGGCCGAGGTGCTCTCGGCGGGCGAGTGGATCGCCGTGGACCCGACCTTCGGCCAGCCGGTGGCCGACGCCACCCACATCAAGCTCGGCTCGGAGAACCAGGACGACGCCATGGGCGTCCTCGGCCCGCTCAAGGTGCTGGCCGCCGACGTGAAGCCGGAGCGCTGATCCCCGGCCACCCGGCGTTGACGCCGGGCACGCCCTTTGGTCTCCTCACCTGCCCTTTCGACCCACCCGTTCGTCGCTTCCCCCACCATAGGAGCCCGCATGCCCGGCCTGGACCACGTCGCCATCCTCGTCTCCGACCTCGACGCCGCGGTGAAGCTCTACCGCGACACCTACGGCCTCCACCTCGACGAGATCGAGGAGGTCCCCACCGAGAAGGTCCGGGTGGCCATCTTCGGCCACGGCCTGGGCCGGGTGGAGCTGGTCTGCCCGACCGACCCCGAGAGCCCGCTGGCCAAGCGGATCAAGGAGAAGGGGGAGGGGCTCCACCACATCTGCCTGGCGGTCAGCGACATCCAGGGCTCGATGGACTCCCTCACCGCCGCCGGCGCGCCGCTCCTCGACAAGGTCCCGCGCCCCGGCGCGGGCGGGTCGAAGGTGGCCTTCGTCCACCCCAAGGGCTCCCGCGGCGTGCTGGTGGAGCTGAAGCAGGGCTGATCGGCCGCCCGTGATCGTGGGACGCGCCCGCCCCCGGTTCGGGGCCTGGCGCGCCGCCAACCTCCCGGAATCAGGCAGGGCGGATCCTCCCCGCGCGGAGGCCCCGCCCTTCCATTTTTCGGAGGGTCTGTGCCGGGCGGCACTCCGTGGCCAGGTTCGGTGTCAACCGATCGAACCCGTTCCAAGGGCACCGACCATGACCACCTCCTGGAAGCACTCCCTCGCCGTCCTCGCCGCCCTCGGCCTCGCCGCCTGCGGCGGCGGCGCCGGCGGCACGTCCCCGCAGAACCCCGGTGGCGGCGGCACCCCAGGCACCGCCAACCTCTCGCTGAAGGGCGCCATCACCGCCCAGACCGCCACCTCGGTCACCGTCAACGGCGTCACCGTGAGCACCTCCTCGGCCACCACCCGGGTCGAGCACGCCGTCGCCGACGACTCGGCGCTCCGGCCGGGCATGGTGGTGAAGGTGAAGGCCCACCGGAACGGCGGTGGCACCGAGGCCGAGGGGCTGGAGATCGAGTTCGAGCACGACCTGAAGGGCAAGGTCTCCGCCAAGGACGCGGCGGCCGGCACCCTCACGGTGGGCGGCCAGACGGTCCGCATCGACGACTCCACCCACTTCGAGGACAACCTGGCCCGGCTGGGCTCGATCTCCGCCGGGACGGATCGCGTGCGGGTCTCCGGCGTGACCGACGACCGCGGCGGGCTGCGCGCCAGCCGCGTCGACCGCGTCTCCGGCACCGACGACAGCTTCGAGGTGAAGGGCGTGGTCTCGGACCTCACCGCCACCGGCTTCACCCTCACCTCGATCGGCGGGACGGTGTTCACCGTCACGCTGGCGGCGGGCGCCTCCATCCCGGCCGGCCTCGCCAACGGCGGCTACGCCGAGGTCCACGCCGCGGCGCCGCCCTCGGGCACCGCGCTGGTGGCGGCCTCCATCCAGGTGGAGGACCGGCTGCCCGGCCTCCCCAACGTCGAGAACGAGGTGGAGGGCATCGTCACCGCCGGCGCGTCTGGCTCCTTCACGGTCAACGGCACCACCGTGGTGACCGACGCCAGCACCCGCTGGGACGGCGGCGTGCCGGCCGACCTGGTCATCGGCGTCAAGGTCGAGGCCGAGGGCGTGCTGGCCTCCGACGGCACGCTCGCCGCCGACAAGGTGAAGTTCAAGGACTACATCAAGCTGCAGGGTGCGGTCGGCTCCCTCGCGGTGGACGGCGCCGGCCTGGGCACGCTGGTCGTCAACGGCGTCAGCCTCCGCACCGACAACCTGACCCGGCAGGACGACCCGGTCGCCTCCCTCGCCGACGGCGCCTTCGTCGAGGTGCGCGGCCAGTTGGCCCGCGACGGCGTCTCGGTGGTGGTGACCCGCATCCGCGACCGCAGCAGCGGCGGCGGCGGCGGCGGTGGTGGCGGCGGCAGCAGCCGGCCCATCATCCAGGGCCTGGTCACGGCGGTCTCCGGCGACACGCTGACCATCCTGGGCAAGTCGGTCTCCATCACGTCCGCCCTGCTGCGCAACTACCGGGTCTCCGACGCCAGCGACGGGCCGACCATGAGCAAGGCCGACTTCCTGGCCGCCATCACCCCCGGGCAGACGGTGGTGAAGGCCCGCGGCGCCGACCTCTCCGCCTTCGTCGACCCGAACCTCACGGCCGAGGAGGCCGAGCTGGAGGGTGAGCGGTAGCTCGCGAGGTCACCGCTCGCCCTCTCCAGGGGCGGCAGCCGGGCGGGCTGCCGCCCCTGGGTCTTTTCCCGGGGAAATCCCGCCTCCTGCTCCTCCTTGACCCACCGCGGGCCCCGTGGTGTATGGACGCGACTCGCCTCCACCTGACGAAGGGGTCGTCCATGTCCCGCACCCGCCTGCTCGCCGCCTCCGCGGCCCTCCTCCTCGCCGCGTCGGCCCGCGCCGAGGAGCCGAAGCCGGCCGCGGCGCCGACCGATCCCAAGGTCGAGGCCCAGATCAAGGCGGCCGTCGAGAAGGCCAAGCAGGAGCTGCGCGACGAGCTCCGCGTGGAGCTGCAGGGCGCCCAGTCGGCCGCCGAGTTCCTCGGCACCGCCGCCGAGGGGCCCAAGCTCCAGTTCCTGGAGCTGGACGGGTACCTCCGCCTCCGCGCCGGGCTGGCCGACGGCTTCGACCTGAACCGCGGGCTGGACGCCAACGGCCTCCCCGTCTACGCGCAGCCGATCCGGAACCCGGACTCCCGCTCGACCCTGGCCAGCACCAACATGCGGCTGCGCCTCGAGCCCACCCTCAACGTCTCCGAGCACGTGCGGGTCCGCACCCAGGTGGACGTCCTCGACAACTACGTCCTCGGCTCGACGGCCCACGGCGCCTCCGAGCTGATCGGCACGCCGGCCCAGGCCCAGCTCCTGGCGGGCAGCCCCACCGACCGCGCCGCCATCGGCGTGAAGCGCGTCTGGGGCGAGGTGGAGACGCCGGTGGGCCTCCTCTCCTTCGGCCGCATGCCGTCCACCTGGGGCCTGGGCCTCCGCCACCCGGTGCAGGACGGCCTGGACGACGACTTCGGCAACACCGTCGACCGGCTCCAGTTCGCCACCCTGCCGCTCACCACGCCGCTGGGCGCCGTCTCGCTGGTGCCCTTCCTCGACTTCCGCTCCGAGGGCACGCTGCAGACCGACCTGCGCTTCGGCGCCGGCGTCGGCCAGCCCTTCGACCTGGACTCCACCGACGACGCCCGCACCTTCGGCCTCAAGGTGGTGCACCTGGAGACCGAGGAGGAGGTCCGGCGCAAGCTGGAGCGCGGCGAGGGGTCGGCGAGCTACGGGCTCTCCTACGAGTACCAGACCTGGAACGCCTTCACGCAGCCCTACACCGACACCAGCGGCGCCACGCCGGTCGCCAAGCTGGCGGTGGTGGACCGCCGGGAGTACGAGCACGTCCTCGACCTCTGGTTCAAGTGGCGCACCCAGCGCTTCACGCTGGAGGCCGAGCTGGCGGGCCAGGTCGGCCAGATCGGCGATCCCACCAACGGCCTCGACCCGGCCGACCCCACCAAGGCGCTGGCGTACGAGAAGGGGAAGATCACGGTGCGCACCTTCGGTGGCGCGGTGCGCACCGCCTACCAGGTCTCGCCCAACAAGTTCCGCATGGGCCTGGAGCTCGGCTTCGCCTCCGGCGACAAGGCGCCCGGCTTCGGCAACGTGCCCACCGCGGGGCCGACCTCCACCGACTTCAGGGGCGGCTACGGCTCGCTGGAGGGGCCGCAGTACGGTGACTTCACCTTCAACGGCGCCTCCACCAGCGACCGGAGCATCCGCAACTTCCGCTTCAACCCGGGCTACCGGGTGGACCTCATCCTGTGGCGCGAGATCATCGGCCAGGTCACCGACGCCCTGTACTTCAAGCCGAGCGTGCGCTGGGACATCCTGAGCGGCCTGGCCCTCGACGCCTCGGTGATCTACTCGCAGGCCATCTTCAGCCAGTCCACCCCCAGCGCCAGCGAGACCGGCAACGGCCAGAGTCCCCTGGGCCTGGAGCTCGACACCAAGCTGAGCTACCGCGGCGACGAGGGCTTCAACGCCTGGCTGGAGTACGGCGTGCTGCAGCCCCTCGACGGCATGGGCCCGGGCAGCCTCTCCCGCGCCCACACCATCCGGGCCGGCCTGGCCATCACGTTCTAGGGGACCGCCATGGCGCCGAAGGCGAAGGCCCAGCCCATCTCCCGCGCCGCCCTCTCCGGCGAGGCCGATCCGCGCCTGGTGGCGCTCTCCGTCTCGATCCAGGACGACGGCGCGCTCTACGCCGAGGACGTGCGCGGCTCGCAGGCCCACGTGGCCATGCTGGCGGCGCAGGGCATCGTGCCGAAGGCGGTGGCGCAGCGGCTGGTGAAGGCCCTCGACCAGGTGAAGGCCGAGTTCGCCGCCGGGAAGATCGCCTTCGACCCGGCGCTGGAGGACGTCCACACCCACGTGGAGCGGCGCCTCGGCGAGCTGACCGGCAAGGACGCCGGCTACCTGCACGCCGGCCGCAGCCGCAACGACCAGGTGGCCCTCGACGAGCGGCTCTTCATCACCGGCGCCTGCGACCGCACCGACGCGGCCCTGGGCCGCCTGCAGCGGGCCCTCCTCGGCCAGGCCCGCCGCCACGAGGGCACCATCCTGCCCGGCTACACCCACCTGCAGCGGGCCCAGCCGGTCTCGCTGGCCCACCACCTCCTCGCCTACGTGGAGATGCTGGGGCGCGACCGGGCCCGGCTCGCCGAGGTGCGGGCCCGCGCCGCCGTCTCGCCCCTCGGCTCCGGGGCGCTGGCCGGCACCACCCTGCCGCTCGACCGCGAGCGCGTGGCGGCCACGCTGGGGCTCTCCGGGGTGACCCGCAACAGCCTCGACGCCGTCTCGGACCGCGACAGCGCCATCGAGCTGCTCTTCGCGGTGGCCCTGGCCGCCGTCCACCTCTCCCGCCTGGGCGAGGAGATCGTCCTCTGGACGACCCGCGAGTTCGGCTTCATGTCGCTCCACGACGCCTTCGCCACCGGCTCGTCGCTCATGCCGCAGAAGAAGAACCCGGACGTGGGCGAGCTGGCCCGCGGCCGCGCGGGGCGGGCCATCGGGGATCTCGTGGCGCTGCTGTCGATCGTGAAGAACCTGCCGCTCAGCTACAACCGCGACCTCCAGGAGGACAAGCGGCCGCTGCTGGGCGGCCCGGAGGCGCTGGTGCTCACCACCGACGCGCTGGCCGGCGCGGTGGAGACCGCCACCTTCCACGCCGACCGGATGGAGGAGGCGCTGGGCGGGGGCGAGGCGCTGGCCACCGACGCCGCCGAGTACCTGGTGGACCGCGGCGTGCCCTTCCGCGAGGCCCACGAGGCGGTGGGCAAGGCCGCCAAGCTGGCCGGCTCGCTCGCGAAGCCGCTGTCGCAGCTGACGGCGGCCGAGTGGGCCTCGGTCCACCCGACCTTCCAGAAGGACGTGGCGAGGTGCTTCGACCCGCGCCGGTCGCTGAAGCGCCGCGAGCTGCCCGGCGCCCCCGGGCCGCGCGCCGTGCGGAGCGAGCTGAGGCGCTGGGAGAAGCTGCTGGCGGCCCCGCCGCGCAAGGCCGCCGGGACGCCCCGCCGGACCCGCTGATGCCCCGCCTCGCCGCCAGCCTGGTGGCCGCCGCGGCCCTCGCCGCCGCGGCCGGCTGCGGCGTGAAGGGGCCGCCCCGCCCGCCCACCCCGGCCGGCCAGGGGGCCAGGCCGGTCCGCCCGGCCGCGCTGCCCGCGGCGCCCGCCCCCGCCGACGTCCCGCCACCGGAGCCGGCCAAGGAGGCCACCCCGTGAACCACTTCCAGGCCCGCCGCGGCGTGCTCCACGCCGAGTCCCTCCCGCTCCCCGACCTGGCCCGGAAGCACGGCACGCCGCTCTACGTCTACTCGACGGCCACGCTGACGCGGCACTGGAAGGTGCTGCACGCCTCCTTGAAGGGGCTCGACCACACCGTCTGCTACGCGGTGAAGGCCAACTCCAACCTGGCGCTGCTCTCGCTCTTCGCCCGGCTGGGCTCCGGCTTCGACATCGTCTCCGGCGGCGAGCTCTACCGGGTCCTGAAGGCCGGCGGCGATCCGCGCAAGGTGGTCTTCTCCGGGGTGGGGAAGCGCGACGACGAGATCGCCTTCGCCCTCGACGCCGGCGTCGGCACGCTCAACGTGGAGAGCGGGCCGGAGCTCGCGCGCGTCGCGGCGGTCGCGCGCCGCATGCAGGTGCGCGCCCCCATCGCCCTGCGCGTCAACCCGGACGTGGATCCCAAGACCCACCCCTACATCGCCACCGGCCTCAAGCAGGCCAAGTTCGGCGTCACCGTGGCCGACGCGCGGAAGCTCTACGCCGCGGCGGTGAAGGACCCGCACCTCGACGTGCGCGGCGTGGCCTGCCACATCGGCTCGCAGATCACCACGCTGCGCCCCTTCGTCGACGCGGTGGGCCGGGTGCGGAAGCTGGCGGAGGACCTCGGCCGGGCCGGCATCCGGCTGCGCCACCTCGACGTGGGCGGCGGCCTGGGCGTCACCTACAAGGACGAGGCCCCGCCCTCGCCGGCCGAGTACGGCGCGGCCATCAAGCAGGCGCTGGCCGGCTGGGACGGCGAGGTCCACCTCGAGCCGGGGCGGGTGCTGGTGGGGAACGCCGGCGTGCTCCTGACCCGCGTGCTCTACGTGAAGCAGAGCGGCCGGAAGACCTTCGTCATCGTCGACGCCGCCATGAACGACCTGGTCCGGCCCAGCCTGTACGAGGCCTGGCACGGCATCGAGCCGGTGGTGGCGCCGCCGAGGGGCACCAGGACCGTCACCTGCGACGTGGTGGGGCCGGTCTGCGAGTCCTCCGACTTCCTGGCGCGGGACCGGCGGCTGCCGCTCCCGGCCGAGGGCGACCTGCTCTGCGTCCGCACCGCCGGGGCCTACGGCTTCAGCATGTCGTCCAACTACAACTCGCGCCCCCGGGCGGCCGAGGTGCTGGTGGACGGCGGCGCGGCCTTCCTGGCCCGCGAGCGCGAGCGGTACCCCGACCTGGTGAGGGGCGAGCGCCCCCTGCCGAGGGCGCGGAAGCCGGCCGGTTCCCAACGGAAGCGCGGATAGGCTACAGTCCTTCCCCCACTTTTCCCGACAGGAGCGCCGATGCGCCTCGAAGGCTCGATGGTCGCGATCGTCACCCCGCTGAAGGACGGCGCGGTGGACCACGCCAGCCTGCGCGAGCTGGTGGAGTTCCAGCTCGCCGGCGGCACCGACGGCATCATCCCCTGCGGCACCACCGGCGAGGGGGCCACCCTCACGGCGGCCGAGCGGTACGCGGTGGTGAAGACCGTGGTGGAGCAGGCCCGGGGCCGCTGCGCGGTCATCGCCGGCGCCGGCTCCAACGCCACCCACGAGGCCATCGAGGGCGTGAAGGCGGCCCGGGAGCTCAAGGCCGACGCCGCCCTGGTGGTGACGCCCTACTACAACAAGCCGACGCAGGAGGGGCTCTTCCAGCACTACCAGGCCATCGCCGCGGCCACCGGCCGGTTCCCGGTGGTGGCCTACAACGTGCCGTCGCGCACCGCCGGCGACCTCCTGCCCGAGACGGTGGCCCGCCTGGTCAAGGCCGGCGCCATCTGCGGCATCAAGGAGGCCACCGCCAACATGGACCGCCAGATCCAGCTGGTGGAGCTGTGCGGCAAGGACGGGCTGGCCTACCTCTCCGGCGACGACTTCACCGTGCTGCCCTACATCGCCTGCGGCGGCCACGGCGTCATCTCGGTGGTGGCCAACATCGCGCCGCGCGCCATGAAGGAGCTGGTGGTGGCCTGCCGCAAGGGCGACCTGGCGCTGGCCCTGCAGCGGCAGGTGGCCATGGCCGAGCTCAACCGCGTCATGTTCGTGGAGACCAACCCCGGGCCGGTCAAGGCCGCGGTGGCGCTCCTCGGCAAGGCCGGCCCCGACCTCCGGCTGCCGCTGGTGCCGGTCTCCGACGCCAGCCTGAAGAAGGTCCGCGACGCCATGGTCCGCTTCGGCCTGCTCCAGGCCGCCTGAGCGGCGCCCCACCCCGAGGTCCACATGGTCAACGTCGTCATCACCGGCGCCGCCGGCCGCATGGGGCGCGAGAACGTCCGGCTCGTCCTCGCCACGCCCGGCCTGAAGCTCCACGGCGCGGTGGAGCGCCCCGGCCCGGCGGTGGGCCAGGACGCCGCCCTGCTGGCCGGCCAGCCCTCCTCCGGCGTGCGCATCGTGGACGACCTGGGCGCCGCCCTGCCGGGCGCCGGCGTGGTCATCGACTTCACCCACTTCGAGGCCTCGGCCGCCGCCGCCGAGCGCTGCGCCGCCGCCGGCGTGCCCATCGCCATCGGCTCCACCGGCTTCACCCCCGAGGCCCGGGCCCGGGTGGCCGAGGCGGCGCGGCGCATCCCCGTGCTGCTGGCGCCCAACATGAGCGTGGGCGTGAACGTCCTCGCCGAGCTGGTCAAGCAGGCCGCCGCGGTGCTGGGCGAGGCCTACGACGTCGAGATCGTGGAGCTGCACCACAAGAAGAAGAAGGACGCCCCCTCGGGCACCGCCGTCTGGCTGGCCGAGGTGGCCGCCCAGGCGCTGGGGCGCGACCCGCGCGCCGACCTCACCTTCACCCGCTCCGGCATGATCGGCGAGCGCCCGCACCGGGAGATCGGCGTCCAGACGGTGCGCGGCGGCGACATCGTCGGCGAGCACACGGTGTACTTCTGCGGTGACGGCGAGCGCATCGAGCTGACCCACCGGGCCACCGCCCGCGAGCAGTTCGCCCGCGGCGCCATGCGCGCCGCCCTCTGGCTGCCCGGCAAGGCCCCCGGCCTCTACGGCATGGCCGACGTCCTCGGGTTCAAGAAGGGCGCATGAGGACCTGCCGCTTCCGGCACGGCGCAGGGTTGATTGTCGAGCGCTGGGGCCTCGTCGAGGGCGACCAGGTGCGGGCGCTCACCGGCGAGCCCTGGGCCGGTGGCCTCCCGGAGGGGAGGCCGGTGGCGCTGAAGGACGTGGAGCTCCTCGCCCCGGTCCGCCCGGGCAAGGTGGTCTGCGTGGGGCGCAACTACGTGGCCCACGCGAAGGAGCTGGGCAACGAGGTGCCGAAGGAGCCGCTGATCTTCCTCAAGCCCTCCACGGCCGTCATCGGGCCGCAGGAGGCCATCGTCTGCCCGCCGCAGTCGAAGGACGTGCAGCACGAGGCGGAGCTGGCGGTGGTGATGGGGCGGGCGCTGACGAAGGCCACGCCGGCCGAGGCCAAGGCGGCGGTCTTCGGCTGGTCCTGCCTCAACGACGTCACCGCCCGCGACATCCAGCGCGAGGAGAAGCAGTTCACCCGCGCCAAGGGCTTCGACACCTTCTGCCCGGTCGGGCCGGTGGTGGAGACCGCCCTCGACCCCATCGACCTCACGGTGATCTGCCGGGTCAACGGCGTGGAGCGGCAGCGCGGCTACACCCGCGACATGGCCTTCGACCCCTACGCGCTCCTCTCCTACATCTCGCACGTCATGACGCTGCTCCCCGGCGACGTGGTCGCCACCGGCACGCCCGAGGGCGTCTCGCGAATGCAGCGCGGCGACTGGGTCGAGGTGGAGATCCCCGGCCTCGGCATCCTGCGCAACCCGGTCACCTGACCGCCCCACCGCGCCCGTCCATCATGCGAGCCTTCGTCGGCGTCGGCAGCAACCTCGGTGACCGCTGGGCCAACCTCGGCCTGGCGGCGCGGGCCCTGAAGGGCACGCCCAACGTGGCGGTGGTGCGCGCCTCCCACGTCTGGGAGACGGCGCCCCTCGGGCCGCCGCAGCCCCGCTTCCTCAACGCCGTGCTGGAGCTCGACACCCTGCTCCCGCCGCGGGCCCTGCTGGCCGCGCTGCAGGGGGTGGAGGCCCAGGCGCGACGCAGCCGCGGCCTGCGCTGGGGGCCGCGCACCCTGGACCTCGACCTCCTCCTGCACGGCGACCTGGTGGTGGCCGAGGCCGACCTCCAGGTGCCCCACGCCCGGCTCACCGGGCGGCGCTTCGCCCTGGCGCCCCTCGCCGAGCTGGCCCCGGACCTGGTGGTGCCCGGCTCGGGCCGCACCGTGGCCGCGCTCCTCGCGGCGGCGCCACCCTGGGACCTCTCGCCGGTCGGCCTCTACCCGCTCTAGCGGGTGGGGCGAGGTGCGACCCTCGGTCCCGTGACCCGGCCCCCGGGCCGTGCTATCAGGCATCCCCGAAACCGGCTGCGGCCACCGCCCTGGAGCGCCTCATGAACCGCCTCGCCCCCCTCGCCCTCGTGATCGCCGCCGCGGCCGCCCTGGCCACCGGCTGCTCCAGCCAGGGGAGCGCGAAGCCCCAGAGCGGCCTCTCGGTCTTCCACACCAAGTGCTCGCGCTGCCACGGCAACGACGGCCGCGGCAACGCCGTCTTCAACACCCCGGTGCTCCCCGCCTCCCGGCTCTCCGAGGAGGAGATGGTGCAGGTGATCGCCAAGGGGCGCTCGAAGATGCCGGCCTTCTCCCTGGAGCTGACCCCCGAGGAGATCAAGGCCGTGGCCGGGTACATCAAGAACGACCTGCCGAAGTAGGGCGGGGCGCCCTCAGGGCTCCTGGTAGATCACGCAGAGGGTGCCCTCCGGCCCCGGGTAGCGGGCGGTGCGCACCAGCGCGCCCGCCTTGCCGGCGTCGTCGAACCAGCCGGCCAGCACCCGCTCGGTGGTGAGGCCGGTGGCCGCCACGGCCCAGGTCCCGCCGTCGCGCAGCGAGAGCTCCATCCCGGCGTAGTGCCCCGCCCAGGCGAGCCAGCGGGCGCCATCGGGCGAGGCCACCGCCCCCATGGCGTCCTTGGGCTGGGCCTGGACCCGCGCCCAGACCGGCGACTCCGGGCTCCAGCCGGCGGCGGTCCGCTCGAGGAGCCCGCCCACCTCGCCGGGCGCGCCGGGATCGCCCGCCAGCCGCTGCTGCAGCACGCCCACGCCCACCGGGAGCGGGGCCAGCCAGGCCGGCAGCCCCGCCAGCGCGGTGGGGTAGGGGACCCGCTCGGCGAGCCAGGCGGCGCCGTGGACCAGCAGGAGGTCCGGGCCGGCCCGCGCCAGCAGGTGGACCGCCCCCGCGCCGTCCACCGCCAGCCCCTGGAGCTGGCCGCCGGCGGGCCAGGCCGCGGTGAGGTCCTCCGAGGTCCAGCCCGCGGCGCCGCGCACGGCGTGGCCGGCCGCGCCGGTGGCGGCGATGGTCCAGGCGGCGTGGAGCGCGCCGCCCGGGCCGACGGCGAACCGGACGGCGTCCGGGTCGTCGAAGGCGCGCCGCACCACCTCCTCCTCGGCCCAGGCCGCGCCGTCGTGCCAGGCGTGGAGGAGGGCGATGGCCGGCTCGCCGGGCGCCGCCGGCGGCACCGGGCGCAGCACCATGGCGTGCGGGTGGCCGGCCGCGTCGAAGGCCACCGCGGGGGCGGCCCAGCCGTGGTTCTCGCCGAGGTCGTGGTCGGGCGGGGCGCCCTCGCCGTGGAAGGCGACGCGCTGCGCCCCGGTGGAGGGCGGGAAGTAGTTGGAGCCGATGGCCAGGGCGAGGCGACCGGCGCCGTCGCGCGCCGCCGCGGTGGCCTCCGGGAGGAGGAGCGGCGTGGCGGTCCAGGCCGGCGCGCCCGAGGGTGGCGCCACCCCCGCGACGTCGGCGCTCGGCCCCAGGGCGCCCGGGTCGGCGAAGCGGATCTCGACGGCCCAGGTGTAGGCGCCCGGGGGCGCCGGGTCGAGGTAGCTCGTCGCGCCCGGGGCGAGCGGCGCCACCACCTCACCGGGCCCCATGTCGTTGGGCCCCCGGCGGTGGACCACCAGCGCCGCGTGGAGGAGCGGCGGGAGCGTCCAGCGCAGCCGCACGCCCCCCGCCTCGGTGGTGGCGGTGAGGGCGCGCACCGGGGTGGCCGGGTAGCCGGTGGAGAAGAGCGCGACGGGCATCCCCTGCACGGCGCCGGCCGTGGCCAGGATGCGGTAGTCGCGCCACGCGTCGGCCACCAGTTGGTGGGCGTCGAGCCAGGTGGTGGCGGTGGCCGGCAGCCCGCTGGCGATGGTGGTCCAGGCGCCGTCCCGGAGGAGCTGGATGGCCACGCCGGTGCCGAGGAGCGAGGTGTTCTGCCAGGTGAGCCGCAGGCCGTCCGGCTCGACCGCCACCGCCGGGTTGGCCGGCGGCCGGAGGGTGCGGTGGTAGGGGGCCTCCGGCGTCCAGGCGCTGCGCTGGCCGCCGCGCACGCTGCGCAGCCGGAAGGCGAACTCGGTCAGCTCCGGCGGGGCGGGCGCGAGGAACTGGATGGTGCCGCCGATGGCGCCGGCCGGGATGTCCCCGCCGAGGGACTGCCACTCGCCGGCTCCCAGGCGCCCCTCCGCCTCGTAGCCGTCGATGGCGCCGGCCGGCGGGGTCCAGGCGAAGTCCACCTGGTCGAAGTCCCCGGGGTTCTGGATGGCCGTGAAGCCGGTGGGCGCCGCCGGGGCCCCGCCACCACCCCCGCCGCAGCCCGCCAGCGCGGCGACCGCGAAGGCCAGGGGGAGGAGCACCGTGAGCCGGGCCAGGTGGAGCGCCGCGCGAGGGGCCATGACCGCCTCCGGTGGGAGGGTGATCCCACCGGCGATCATCCGCCTCCGCGCGCGCCCCGGCCAACGCCGCGACGGGGCCGGCGGAAGGGGTCACGCACGGGGAGCGGAGGCGCGCAGCCTTGGATACCCCGGTCTGCGGCGCCCGTCAGGGCGCCGGGCCGGGGAAGGTGACTGGAGCCACGTGGCTCGGGCAAGGCGGCGGCGACGGGGCGCGGCAGGCGGGCGGGCGGGGCTTCACGAAGCGGGCGGGGCCGTGGCGTGGGCGTTGTTCGGGAGGCGCTGGTTGCTTGGGGGTGGCGGCGCCGTGCGATCGGTTCACGGGGGGCGCGGGGTGGTCGGGGTATGGCGCCTTGGGAGGCGGGGTCACTTTCTCCAGGAGAAGTGAAATCACCTGGGAGGGTGCCTGGGGCGAGAGCGGAGCGCATCGCGCGGATGGAGCCATGCGAGCGTGACCCGCGCCGGTTGGCGCCGGCGTGCGAAGGGAACCCAACTGGGAGTGAAGTCGCATGTGATTTCACTTGACGTGTTGTGCTCGCAGCTTGCCTTCGCAGGTCGGCGCGCGGCCGAGGTGGCCTTCACGCACGCACGGCTGGGCCTGTGTGGCACGCAGACGCGTGCGGGAGGGGGCGCGCCGCCCCGGGCACGAGAACGCGCAGGCGAGGCGGCCAGGGGCCTTCCCGGAGGTCCGGAAATGCCGTGGTACCAATGGAAGTCTTCACCGGAGGTGCACGCCATGTCCGCCATCGCTCCCGCGCTGCTCGACGCCGCCACCCTCGCCCGCCGCCTCGTCGACCTGGCGAGAGAGGAGCGGTCGGTCCAGGTCGAGTTTCTCCTCCACCTCTCGGAGTTCGACCGGCGCGAGGCCTGGCTGGAGGCGGGGTACGGATCGCTCTGGGATTGGTGCCTCAAGGTGCTCCACCTGCGCGAGGGCGCAGCCTGGCGGCGCATCCGGGCCATGCGCGTGCTGCGGCGGCTGCCCGGTCTGGCGGAGGCGCTCCGAGATGGTCGGCTCTGCCTCACGACGGTGGGGCTCCTCGACCCGGTGCTGACCGAGGAGAACGCGGAGGCGCTGGTCGCCCGGGCGGCCTTCAAGACGAAGGCGGAGGTGGAGGTGCTGGTCGTCTCGCTCCGGCCCTGCCCGGCGCCGAAGGACGGGCTTCGCCGGTTGCCGGAGCGGCAGGCGGCGGCCATCGTTCTCCCGAGCCCGAGCCCGAGCCCGAGCCCGAGCCCGAGCCCGAGCCCGACCTCGACCTCGACCTCGACCTCGACCCCGGCCCCGACCCGTCCCACCGTCCGCCCAGTCGCCGCCGACACCTGGTCACTTCGCGTCACCGTCGACGCGGACCTGAAGCGCGACCTCGACCAGCTCACCGAGCTGCTCTCCCACATGGTGCCGAACGGCGATCTCACGGCGGTGCTCCGGGAGGCGGTCCGCTGCGCCATCGAGAAGCACGGGACGCGGAAGGGTGCGGTGGCGCCGGCGCGGAGGCGCGCCAGGGCGGCCATGGATGACCCGTCGCCGGCTACGCAGTGCAAGCCGGTGCGCGCGCCCATCAGCGCCGAGGTCCGCCGCGAGATCTGGCAGCGCGACGAGGGGCGGTGCGCCTGGGTCGGCCCGGACGGCCACCGCTGCGGCAGCCGGTGGCAGGTCGAGGTGGATCACGTCGAGGCGGCGGCGCGGGGCGGGCCGCCGACGGTGGAGAACCTTCGCCTGGCCTGCAGGGCGCACAATCGGCTGCACGCGGAGGAGACCTTCGGGCGCGCCTTCATGGCCCGGTTCCGCCGGAACGCGTCCCCATCAGGTGAAAGTGCTTCTCCTGGAGAAAGCAGCCTCTCCGCGCCCGCGTGGCCCGCCTACTCACCGCCGCCTGGCCACCACTAGTCCAGCGGATCGTCCTCCGGCTCCAGCGGGTTCCACGTCCAGTTCCAGTGGGCGAAGAGCGCGTGCTCGTCGTCGTCGAAGCGGTCGTGGCTCACGTGCTGGTGCTCGGGCGGGACGATGACCGGCCCCTCGCCCATGCCGGCGCGGACCAGGACCTCCTGGTAGGCGTCGAGGCGGCCGTAGAGCTGCAGCACCTGGTGCTGGTCGTAGACCAGCGTGGAGGGCTCGCTGGCGGCGCCGATCCAGAGGTGGTGGCGGCCGTCTTGCTCCAGGAAGGCGCGGTAGCGTCCCAGGAAGCCCTCCAGCTGCTCGCGCGACACCGGCCGGGTGGACTGGTAGCGCCCGGGCGGCCGGAGGGTGCGCATGGAGAGGAGCACGTAGACCACCACGAAGGGCTCGGGCAGCGTCCGCGCCAGCTCGATGAGCAGGCCGACCTGGTCGCGGTCGGGCGCGGCCACGATGCGCGGCGGCCCGGACTCGTCGTGCTCCAGCCGGAAGGCGTGGCTGTGCGCGTGGGCCACGAAGCCGGCCCCGTCGCGCACGCCGAGCTTGTAGGGCGTCACCCGCGCCCCCGCGGCGGCCGGCCGGCGGCGGCCAGCACCCGGTCCACGGTGGCGGGCGGGAGCGGCGCGCAGCCGCCGAACCCCCGGGCGGCCAGCGCGATGCGCGCCACCCGCTCCAGGGTCTCCATCCGGTCCACCGCCTCGGCCACGGTGGCGCCCAGGCAGAGGGCGCCGTGGCGCTCCAGCAGGATGACGTCGTGGCCGGGGAGGGCGCCGGCCAGCGCCTCGGGGATCTCGGCGGTGCCGGGCACGGCGAAGCGGGTCACCGCCACCGGCCCGAGCGTCACCGCCGCCTCGGCCACGATGTCGCCGGGCCAGGCGGCCCCGGCCACGGTCAGGCCGATCGCCGTGACGGGGTGGGCGTGGACGGCGGCGGCGATCTCCGGCCGCGCGGCGTAGGCGGCCAGGTGCATGCGCAGCTCGGTGGAGGGGCGCAGCCGGCCGCGCAGCACCCGCCCCTCGGCGTCCACCACCAGGAGATCGTCGGGGTCGAGGGCCCCCTTGGAGACGCCGGAGGGCGTCACCAGGAAGGCGCCGTCGTCGAGCCGGGCCGAGAGGTTCCCCTCGCCGGCGCCGATGAGGTCGCGCTCGAGGAGGCGCCGCCCGGCGGCGCAGAGCGCGTCGCGGAGGGCGTCCTCGGCCCGGGCCGAGAGGGGCGGCTCCCAGGCCGGGGGCGGCGGGGCCGGCGCGGGGGCGGGCGGGGTCCGGCGGGGCGCGGCCCGGCGGGCCGGCTTCCTGGGCGCCGGCTTCTTCGCGGCGGTCCTGCGGGAGCGGGTGCGGGCCATGGCTCAGAGGATCTTGGCGGAGAGGAGGTCCTGCACGTCGAGGAGCCCCACCATCTTCCCCTCGAGGTCCACCACCGGCACCTGGTCGATGCGCGCCTGGCGCATCACCCGCGCCGCGTCCACCACCAGGTCGTCGGGGCTGATGGTGCGCGGGTTGCGCCCCATCGCGGCGGCCACCGGCCGGGTGAAGTCGGTCTGGCCGTGCTCCACCAGCCGGCGCAGGTCGCCGTCGGTGAAGATCCCGACCAGCTTGCCGGCGGCGTCGTGCACGCCGGTGGCGCCCGGGCGGCCCGGCGTCTCGGTCATGACCGCCACCGCCGCCGAGAGCGGCGCCGACTCGGCCACCACCGGGCAGGCCTCGCCCTGGCGCATCAGCTCGCGCACCTTCATCAGGCCGCGGCCGAGCTTCCCGCCCGGGTGGCGCAGCGCGTACTCCTCCCGGGTGAAGGCCCGGTTCTCCAGCACCGTCATGGCGAGGGCGTCGCCCACCGCCAGCAGCACCGCGGTGGAGGCGGTGGGGGCCAGCCCCATGGGGCAGGCCTCCTCCACGTTGCCGATGGCGATGACCAGGTCGCTGCCGCGGGCCAGGGCGTTGGCGCGGTTGTTGGTGACGGCCACGATGCGGGCGCCGATCTTCCGGAGGGACGGCAGCAGCCGCAGGATCTCCTCGGTCTCGCCCGAGTTGGAGAGGGCGATGAGGACGTCCTCGCGGGCGATGCGCCCCAGGTCGCCGTGGGCCGCCTCCGCCGGGTGGAGGTAGTGGGAGGGGGTGCCGGTGGAGGCCAGGGTGGCGGAGATCTTCTGGGCCACGAAGCCGGGCTTCCCCATGCCGGTGATCACCACCCGGCCGGTGCAGCCCAGGATCCACTCCACCGCCCGGGCGAAGGCGTCGTCGAAGGCCACCCGGCCGATGGCGGCCGCCTCGGCGGCGAGGACGCTCTGGCCGAAGGCCACCGGGTCCTTGGCGCGGCGCCGGCGCGCGGGGGCGGTTATCTTCCTGGCACCTCCGGCGGCCTTCTTCGCGGTGTGGCGGGCCTTCGGCGGGGCGCTGCGGGTGCGGCGGGGCGTTGGCATGCGCGGCGCAGTATGGCACGCCGGACGGGCGGCGCCACGGCCTCCGGGCGGCCTGCGACACGCTTGCGGCCACCTCCGGCGGTGCGCTATGGCCTGTCCGTCCCCAGCCCCCGGAGAAGCCCACCATGAAGTTCTTCATCGACTCCGCCGACCTCGGCGAGATCAAGAAGGCGCTGGCCCTCGGCCTGTGCGACGGCGTCACCACCAACCCGTCGCTGGTGGCCAAGACCGGCCGCAAGTTCGACGAGGTGCTGAAGGAGATCGTGGCGCTCAAGCCCGGCCCCATCAGCGCCGAGGTGACCGCCGTCGAGTGCGAGGGGATGCTGAAGGAGGCCCACCACTACGCCAGGTTCGGCGAGGACGTGGTCATCAAGGTCCCGCTCATCACCGAGGGGCTCAAGGCGGTGAAGATCCTCTCCGGCGAGGGGATCAAGACCAACGTCACGCTCTGCTTCTCGGCGGTGCAGGCGCTGCTGGCCGCCAAGGCCGGCGCCACCTACATCTCGCCCTTCGTGGGCCGCCTCGACGACGTCTCCGAGGACGGCATGCAGCTCATCGAGCACATCGTCGAGATCTACGGCAACTACCAGTTCAAGACGCAGGTGCTGGTGGCCTCGGTGCGCCACCCGGTGCACGTGCTCCAGGCGGCCCGCATCGGCGCCGACGTGGCCACCATCCCGTACAAGGTGATCGAGCAGCTGGCCCAGCACCCGCTCACCGACAAGGGGCTGAAGCAGTTCCTGGCCGACTGGGAGAAGGTGCCGAAGCCGTAGCCCGACCCGCCGCTCGGCGCGCCAGCGGCCCGCTCCCCGGCACCCCGGGGGCGGGCCGTGCGCGTTCCGGGGCCCGTCAGAAGCGCAGCGCCAGGCCGCCCGGCGCCGGCGCGAGCCGCACGCCCCAGCGCGAGAGCGGGCGGTGCAGCAGCCAGGGCACCAGCACGCCGATGGCCCCGCCCACGCCGGCGCCGACCACCACGTCGGAGAGCCAGTGGGCGTCGCCGGCCAGGCGCAGGAACCCGACCCCGCTCGCCAGCGTCATCCCCACGCCCCAGGCCCAGGGCGTCATCTCGTAGCCGCGCAGGGCGCTGACCGTGGCGGTGGCGGCGGCCAGCGAGAAGGCGAAGGAGGTGTGGCCCGAGTAGAAGCTGCGGTTGCGCGAGCCGAGCTGCGCCGCGTCGGTGGAGGGCCGGCGCCGGGCCACCAGGTCCTTCACCAGCGCGTTGGTGAAGGAGGCCGCCGAGACCGCCTCGGCGATGAGCAGCGCATCCACCATCCCCTGGCGCGCGTCGCCGGCGGCGCGCGCCGAGAGCGTGGTGCCGAGGAGGGCCGAGAGCGGCATGACCGAGTTGATGAGGAGGTCGGATGCGTTGCGGGCGTCCTTGGGGTGGTGCCAGGCCAGGGCGGATCGCGTGTCGAGGTCGAGCCCGCCGGCGCCGCACATCCGGCAGGCGCCCGGCGAGAGCTGCGGGCTGGCGAGGAGCAGGGTGCCGGCCGTCAGCGCCAGCGTGAGGGGGATGTCGACGCGGAGGTCGTAGCGGAGCGGTTCGGCGTGGGCCCTCGCCGGGGCGACGGTGAGCAGGGTGGCGGCGAGGGCGCTGGCGAGACGGGCTCGGAGCACCACCTCGGAGCCTCGCATGCGAGGGAACCCATCTGGAGACTCGAAGGGGGCAAACTCAACGAGAACAAGCGGTTGCTCACCTCGGCGGCGGCGGACAGGGGTTCGACAGGGCCGGGGCCCGACCCGGGGGCACCAGGCCGGGGACCGCTAGGGCGGCGACACCAGGAAGACCTTCCGCTCCACCAGGTCGAGGGCGCCGGCCAGGTCCTCGCGGGTGAGGCGCGCCCCCTCGGCGTGCTCCTTGAGCGCCAGGCACTTCTCGGTGAGGAGGCTCACCAGCAGGTGGCCGGCCGCCCGCTCGGCGTCGGTCTGCCAGTGGAGGGCCGCCTCGCCCTGCATGCGCCGGTCGATCTCCTCCCAGGCGCGCAGCAGGTCGAGGCGGGCGATGGCGAGGGCGTAGCGGACCACCTGGTGGCGCGGCCTCGCGGCGGCTCCGGCCTGCCAGCGGGCCTTCAAGGCCTCGCTCTCCCACTCCAGCTCGGCGGGCGGCCAGGCCTCCAGTTCGGCCGCCAGTTCGGCGGCGAACCGCTCCAGGATGTACTGCTTCACCGGCTGCTTCTGCCGCTCGTAGAGCCAGTCGAACCGCCGGTCGCGCACCGCGGCATCCTACCTCCGGTCGGGCCCGGCTTCACGCCGGGGGCCCGGGCCCCGGCCTCACGCCGAGCGGCAGGCGCGCAGCGGCGCGGCCTCGGCCGGCGCGTCGGCGGCGGCCAGCTCCCGCGCCAGCACCGCGTAGATGCCCTTCCTGGTGAGGAACTCGAAGTGGACGCAGTCCACCTCCACGTTGCGCACCTGCGGGTCGCCCTGCGGATCGAGGACCGGCGAGGGCCAGATGGCCAGGTGGTCCCGCTTCGACCAGATGGAGACCAGCCGGACGGTCCCCGGCCAGCGCCCCTGGTGCAGCCGGCGCAGGAAGCGGCTCCCCGGGAGGAGCTGGAGGAGCGAGGGGGCGAGGAGGGCGATGGGCAGGCCCATCCAGGCGCGCCGCGTCCCGTGGAACGGCGTGCCGAGGGTCACCACCGCCTTGACCCGGCGCCAGCCGCCCAGCTTCTTCACGTAGTAGGCGGCCACCAGGCCGCCCTTGGAGTGGCCCACCACCGTGAGCGGCCCCATCCCCGGGTGGCGCGCGTAGATGCGCTCGATCTTGGCGCGCACGAAGTCGGCCAGGTCGTCGATGCCGCGCGTGTTGTAGACCTTGCGGAGGCCGCCCAGGTTGAGCGTGAAGACGCCGTAGCCGTCGCGGCGGAGCCGCCGCTCCAGGATGTCCAGGGTGCGGCGCGTCGAGAAGAAGCCGTGGAGGAGGAGGACCGGCCGGGGGTGGCCGTCCAGCGTGGTGAGCTTGCGGACGCGGACGTCGGGGTCCACGGCCGGGAGCCACTCGCGGGCGGTCCGGGAGGTCTTCCTGAGCAACCGAGCGATGAGGCCCATGCGCGTCTCCTCTGTTCCCATTGAGGAGATGCCCGGGCCGGTTCGCAAGTGTCGGGGGGCCCCACGATCCCGGGAGGTCGCACACGGGGGGTGGTGATCAGGGGTCCAGTGGCACCCGGCCGGGCCCAGCGCTGCCCGTCAGCGTCGCGCGTCCCGGGGACGCCAGCGCAGCTCGAACCGGGCGCCACCGTCGCCGGGCCGCGTGATCACCTCGCCCTCCGCGTGGCAGGCGTCGAGGAAGGCCTCCAGCCCGCCGCCGATGGCCTCCAGGTAGGGCGGCACCACCAGGAGCGCCGGCATCCCGGTGAGCGCCAGGTGGACCACGCCGTCCTCCACGCCGGTCAGCTTCAGCTCCCCGCAGCCGCGGCAGACGCGGCTCCAGCCGCGCGAGGCCCAGCGGAGCAGGTCGGGCGGGGAGAGGCCGAAGAGGACGGTGGCCGAGGCCACCAGGCTGCCCAGCAGCGGGCCGGAGAGCGAGCGGCGCAGCACCTCGCGCGCCACCCGGCGGGCCGCGTCGGGGCCCATCTCGGCGTGGATGGCGAGGGCCACGGCCAGGTCCACGTGGGCCGGCAGGTAGTCGACCCGGGTGGCCTCGTCGAGGGCGTCGCGCACCTCGGGGGAGAGGCGCGCCCGCACCCGCCGGATGGCCGAGGGGGAGCGCTCGGCCAGCACCACCAGCGAGGTGAAGGTGTGCTGCGCGGCGATCTCGGGGCGGCCCGTCTCCACCGGCGCTAGCGGGGGGTCCAGGTGGCGATCAGGCGGGCGCCGGCGCCGGGGGGCGGCGGCGCGAGCTGGACCGCACCGGCCACCTTGCACGTCTCGAAGATGGCCTCCAGGGCGCCGGCGATGCCGGCCACGAACGGCTCCCGCGACATGCCCTCGGGCAGCCCCTGCAGGTCCATCACGATGGTGGCGGGGCCGCTCTCGACGATGGCCAGCTCGCCGGCGTCGCGGAAGGCGGCACGCCAGCCCTGCGGCGCCATCTTGAAGAGGCCGGCCGGGGAGAGCCCGAGGAGCCGCACCGCGGTGTCGAGGAGCGGGCCCATGATGGTGCCGGCCATGGACCGGCGCAGCGCCGCCCGCGACCAGGCGCGCATCCCCTCCGGGCCGACGTGGCGCCAGATGAGCTCGCCCAGCAGCACGCCCAGCTCGACCGGGAGCCAGTCGGTGCGGGCCGCCTGCTCGATGCGGCGCAGGTGCTGGGGCGGCATGTCGGCCAGGATCCGGCTGGCGGTCTCGTTCCCGAGCGCCAGCAGGGCGTAGAGGTTCTCCTTGAGCTGGTCTGCGCGCATCTCCGGCATGGCCGGCCCACCCTCCAGGAGGCCCAGGAACAGCCGACCCAGAAAACACGGAAGCGCGGGCCGGGGCAAGCCTGACGGCTGGTCCGCCTTGTCGGTGAATCGGGGGTGGGCTAAGTACCCGGCACCCCCGAGGTGCCCACATGCTGGTCGTGATGAGGCAGAACGCCACCCCCGCCGACGTCGAGGCGGTGGTCGAGAAGATCCGCTCCCTGGGCCTCTCGCCCCACGCCATCCCCGGCGCGCAGCGCACCGCCATCGGCATCACCGGCAACAAGGGCGGCCTGGGTCCGTCGCTCTTCGAGGGCATGTCCGGCGTCGGCGAGGCCATCCGCGTGTCGCAGCCCTTCAAGCTGGTCTCCCGCGAGGTGAAGCCGGAGGACACCGTCATCGACGTGGGCGGCGCCACCATCGGCGGCAAGGACCTGGCCATCATGGCCGGCCCCTGCTCGGTGGAGTCGGAGGAGCAGCTGATGGCCTCGGCCCAGGCCGCCAAGGCCGCCGGGGCGAAGTTCCTGCGGGGCGGCGCCTTCAAGCCGCGCACCAGCCCCTACGAGTTCCAGGGGCTGGGCGAGGCCGGCCTCAAGCTGCTGGCCCTGGCCCGCGAGCGCACCGGCCTCAAGGTGGTCACCGAGGTGATGGACCCGGACGACCTGCCGGCCTGCCTGGAGTACGCCGACCTGCTGCAGCTCGGCGCCCGCAACATGCAGAACTTCTCGCTCCTGAAGCGGCTCGGCGCGGTGCGGAAGCCGGTGCTGCTGAAGCGCGGCCCCTCGGCCACCATCCGCGAGTGGCTCATGGCCGCCGAGTACGTGGTGGCCCACGGCAACCACCAGGTGGCGCTCTGCGAGCGGGGCATCCGGACGTTCGAGACCATGACCCGCAACACCCTGGACCTCAACGCCGTGCCCATCCTCAAGACCCTCACCCACCTGCCGGTGATCGTGGATCCGTCCCACGGCATCGGCCTCCGGGCCCACGTGCCGGCCATGGCCCGGGCCGGCGTGGCCGCCGGGGCCGACGGCCTGATCGTCGAGGTCCACCCGCGGCCGGAGAAGGCCCTCTCCGACGGCCCCCAGTCCCTCACGCCGGTGGAGTTCGAGGAGCTGATGCGCCAGGTGCGGGTCATCGCCGGCGCGGTCGGGCGCGGGGTGTAGCGCTCCTCACGGGACCGGGCCGGCGGCTGGCCGGGCCCCTCCCGGCGTGCCACCCTGTCGGGCGATCCGGCGTGGCGCGGCGCCGGCGCGGAAATCCCGCGCCGGGGCGGCGCGTTCACCGGAAGAGGAGCAGACATGCCCGACATCGAGCCCGGCCCCGGCCCCGGCGGCACCCCCTCCCGTCCCTCTTCCTCCATGCGCGCCACCGACTGGGCCCTGGTGGCCCTGGCGGTCGTCCTCGTCGGCGCCGGCGCCTGGTTCTGGCTCCGCCGCGGCGAGGCGCCGCCGCCGCCCGCCCCGGTGGTGGCCACCCCGCCGCCGGCCGAGGCGCCCCCGCCGCCGCCCGCCGCCGCGCCCGCGCCGATGCCCGAGCCCCCGGCCGACGCCAAGGCGCTCCTGGCCGCCATCTCGCCCTCGGCGCTCGCCAGGAAGTGGCTCGGCGACGACGGCGCGGTGGAGCGCTGGGCGGTGGTGACCGACAACCTGGCCGAGGGCGCGTCGCCGCGGAAGGCGCTGGCCTTCCTGCAGCCCGCCAAGCCCTTCGCGGTGGCCGACCGCGACGGCGCGGTGGTGATGGCGCCGGAGAGCTACCGGCGCTACGACGCCTTCGCCGAGGCGGTCGGCACGGTGGACGTCCAGGCCGCGGCGCGGGCCTACCGCGGCCTCCACGAGGTGCTGCAGGCGGCCTACCGCGCCCTCGGCTACCCCGGCGCCAGCCTCGACGAGGTGACCGGCAAGGCGCTGCGCCGCCTCGCCAACGCGCCGGTGGCCGACAAGGAGCTGGTGCTGGTGGCGGCGCCGCAGGGGGCGGCCTGGCTCTTCGCCGACCCGAAGCTGGAGGAGCTGCCGGCGGTGGAGAAGCACCTCCTCCGCATGGGGCCGAGGAACGAGCGGGTGGTCCAGGCCAAGGCGCGGGAGCTCCTGAAGGCGCTGGGGATGGCGCTCAAGTAGGCGGTGGCCCGCCCGTTGACCCCGCCGCCGCCCCCATGCGACGACCCCCGCCATGCTCAAGCACAACAGCTACTTCGACGGGAAGGTGCAGTCGGTCGGGTTCGAGCGCAACGGCCGCCGCGCCACGGTGGGCGTCATCGACGTGGGCGAGTTCCACTTCGGCACCGACGCCCCCGAGCGCATGACCGTCACCTCGGGCGAGCTCCTGGCCAAGCTGCCCGGCGAGGCGGCCTTCCGCGCCTTCCCGGCCGGCACGGCCTTCGAGGTGCCCGCCAAGAGCGGCTTCGACGTGAAGGCGACCGCGCCGGCCGCCTACCTCTGCGAGTTCCTGTAGGCCTCAGCCGATCAGCAGCCAGGCGATGAGGCCGGCGGCGAGGCCGGCGCCGACCGCCCAGGTGCGCGTGGGGCGGAAGGAGAGGAGCGTCTCGGCCAGGATGGCGCCCGCCCAGATCGGGCGGTCGCCGGCCGGCCCCGGCCAGCCCGGCCCGCTCGTCACCACGAAGGCGGCGAAGAAGACCACCGCGCGCGCCGCCTGGAGGGGCCACGGCCCCTCGTCGGCGCGGGCCGCCCGCACCAGCCGGAACCAGCCCCACACCAGGAGCCCCACCACCGCCCCGGCCAGCAGGCGCGGGTGGTGGAGGATGGCCTGGGCGCGGCCGACCACCCGCGGCGTGGCGGCGGCGTGGAGCAGGGCGACCTGCAGGCAGACGAAGGCGAGGAGGTAGCCGGCGAGGCCGAGGGTGTCGCGACCGCCCTCGTCGAGGGCGAGCAGCCCGCGCCACGCGGCGGGGGCCGGCGGCGGGGCGAGGCGGAGCTGCGGACCGGTGCTCGAGGCAGAGGCAGGCGGCGCAGGGACGGCCGAGGTCGGGCTCACCGAATGAACGTATGCACCCCAAGTGGCCCCGGCGAGGGGCCCGGGGCGTCACGGTGCGTCACGTTCGGGGCGCACGCCCTGGCTCAGGGTGCTTCTTGAGACCCGCTCGCAGGGAGTGGCCGCGCCAGGAACTCCCGGAGGGCCTCGACCACCAGGTCGTGGTCCTCCTTCTGCGGCAGGCCGGAGACGGTGACGGTGCCGACCAGCCCGACGCCCGGCACCACCAGCGGGAAGCAGCCGCCGTGGGCGGCGTAGTCGGCGGCGGCTGGGCCCATCGAGTCGGCCAGCGTCTTGCCGCTGGCGGCCAGCTTCAGGCCGATGGCCCAGGAGCTCCGGTGCATGCGCCGGACGAGCCGCTGCTTCCGCTCGATCCAGGCGGCGTTGTCCGGCGTGGCGCCGGCCGCTGCGAAGTGGAAGAGCCGCTGGCCGCCGCGCTCCACCTCGATGGCGATGGGCAGCTTCCGCGCCTGGGCCTTGCCGGCCAGGATGAGCCCCAGCGCCAGCGCGTCGTCGCTGGTGAGCCCGGGGAGCGTGAGCTCCCGCTCCTCCGCCTCCGCCTTCTGCCGCTCCGCCTCGAGATCGACGGCCATGGCCGCCTCCTGGTCGAGCTACCCGCGCAGCCCCTTCGACAGCGACGCCACGAACGCCTTCACCTTCTTCGCCCGCGCCGCGGCGGGGCCGGGCTGGGCGACGCGCGAGACGATGGCGCTGCCCACCACCACGCCGTCGGCGAGGGCGCCCAGCGCCTTCGCCTGCGCCGGCTGGCTGACGCCGAAGCCGATCACCACCGGCACCGGGCTGGCCTGCCGCACCGCCGCCACCTTCTCCGCGAGGTCGGTCGGCAGCGTGGCCCGGGCGCCGGTCACGCCGGTCACCGAGACGAAGTAGAGGAAGCCGGAGGCCGCCTGCGCCGCCGCCGCCACCCGCGCCGGCGTGGAGGTGGGGGCCAGGAGGAAGATGAGCGAGAGCCCGTGGGCCCTCGCCTGGGCGCCGATCTCGCCGGCCTCCTCGGGGAGGAGGTCGGGGATGATGAGGGCGTCCACGCCGGCCGCGGCGGCGTCGGCCAGGAAGCCGGCCATGCCCTGCGCCAGCATGGGGTTGAGGTAGCCCATCAGCGCCACCGGCACCTGCGACTTCCTG
>WBZM01000458.1_pt1 | contig 58075 bp, 44 predicted proteins | sample 5204271 | NCBI WGS metagenome assembly WBZM01 (sample SAMN12344346, study PRJNA552823) | activated sludge metagenome | biome: Activated sludge suspended growth; feature: Nitrification reactor; material: Wastewater; isolation source: activated sludge from nitrification reactor of wastewater... | reverse complement strand
GAATCCCCAAATATCAAAATCCAGGAACTCTACTTCACCGTCGCCGTTCAAGTCACCACGCAAATAGCCAGTATTTCCGTTTTCTGCAACCCAAACATCAAAGTCCTGGAACTCTATCTCGCCATCACCAAGGCCGTTGGCGTTTACATCGTCTATATCGCCCGAATACAAGGCCCAAACGCCGCCACCCATGTTAACCATATTGCTGCCGAAAGCCTGGTCGGCGGATGTGCTGAAATTGTAGGTAGTGGTGGCCGTCGAAAAGGAGGTGGGCGCATCTGCACCAGCCCCGCTCCAGGTCTGCACGGCACTGCGGTGTTTCAGTGCGATGAAATAGCTGCTCCCCATCTTATCGGATGGGAATTTGCAACTGATCGTTCCGTCAGTCCCAAGCACGCCTTCAAAGGTAGCAGCCACTCCATAGGGTGAAGAGGCGTTGCGCAACTCAACTGTAATAGTGTCGCACTGGCTGGCAGTGGCACCTGCCACGCCACTGTTCAGCAGCACGGAATTCATGTTGCTGCCACCCAAATAGTAGCCCTCGATGAAGGCAGTCAGGTTCAGTGTGATGAGGCTGAATTCGTCCGCACCTACGTCTGGCGTGGTGGCGGCACGGGTTTCGTTGTCAATATCCGTTGTGATGCCAGCAACGGCAGCGCCTTTGTCAAACAATGCGGGGTCGCTTGAGTCGGGTATGTGTAGGTCGGTTGCCGATGTAAATGGAACCGCCGTTGTAAAGGCAAATGAGGCATTGTCATTCGTGCCGGCCCCTGACAGCGTACTGGTATAAGCAGCCTGTGCAGCAAGGGTAGTGTAAAAATTGGTGCCTGCGGTTGTCCCGGCTTGGCCGACGCCCTGGGTGGTTGCATCGGTTCCATGGAAGTAAAAGTTGTTGTTCCAGGTCAGGTTCATGGCCGAAGTGCCACCAGAGGGAAGGAAAGCCCCGACGTGTGCTATAGAGGTTGTCCCACCAGATATTTTGTTGGCAAAAATATTATTGCGGATGTCCATACCTGTCGAGGCAGTGGAAACGATGCCAAGTGCAGCAGTAAGTAAGCTCGATGTGGCTGTACCAGTCGGTGTTCCATATAGGTTTACCGAATTGTAATGGATTTTATGGCCGACACCTGAACCAATCCTGATACCAAATACGCCAAAGGTTGTCGAAAATGCAGTGCCACCCGTCATATCAAAATTGACATTGCTGACAAAATTGTTTTTGATGATGTTGTTGTCGCCACCGGCAACGTTGATGCCATAAGCACCATAGGTTCCTGTGTTTTGGTTAATCACCCCAGATATATTATTTCGCTGAACGGTGACGCCACCTGTTGTGCCAGTTATGGAAATGCCAGCCAAAGAGGTGGCACCATTTGAAGTAAGCCCTGAAACACTGTTGTCGGTCACATTGATGTTTGAGGCTGCCAACCCAGAGGTGATGTTGATAGCCAACGGGCCATTTGCGGACGTGGTCGTTTGGCCCAAGGTAGAAATAGTATTTCCAGATATAGTACAGTTGGTTGTTCCTGTGGCAAACCAAACACCGAAGTCGTTCTCGGCCACGGCATTGTCAAAATTACCTACCGTATTGCCTGACACCGTACCACCATCAACGCCTTGCAGGTAAATGCTTCCTAAGCGTATAGCATCTGTGCCAGTTGAGTTGAGTTGATTGTTGCTGACCAAGGTGCCACTGCCGTTTCCTGCTTGTACAAAAGCATTGATGTAAATTCCGATATATGCTTTTTGCACCAAGTTGTTAATAACTGCAACGTTATTGAAATAGCCAGCAGTGCCCGGTGTCGTTGCATCGCTGATGACCACTGCTGAACTGGTATTGACACCATTCGTAATAATGCAGTTCTTTATGGTATCGTTGGCTACAGCGGTTGTACCTGTTGAGCCAATCCCTATCACGCTTGGGCTGGTCGTACTGGTATTGATTAGGCTTAAGTTACGGGTAGTTGACCCGTTGTTTGAACCATCAACAATGATATAATTGCCTTGAATCCGAATCAACGCATTGCTGGCCAAAGCCGATGTGATTGTTGCATCTACTCCTGTGGCGGGCCTGATGGTAAGGCTGTTGGTTGAACTTGCATCTGGGTTCACGGCGATGGTGATGGGAAAGGTCTCACTTCCGGAGTAAGTAGCATCTGTCAGTTCAAAAACTATAGCCCCTCCAAGGCAACTTGAGTTGTAGGCGCTGACAGCTGCAGTCAAAGTAGCATAGTCGCCTCCACTGCCCACGGTATAGGTACCCGCTGCCAAAGTGCCACCTATAATGTAGGAGTTGGGTGAAGTCGGGTGTGTTGTCACGGTATTTACATCCGTTGCCACAAGGCCAGCAGCGGGGTTCGAGGTTATATTTGGTGTGCCAGCGATGTCCTGTGCTATCACATAATATTGTACTTGGTCACTGATGACCAAGCCTCCCATCGTGGCAGCCACGATGTTGAACGTCCAAGTGCCGTTCGTGGCGGTACCTGCACTTAGGGTTCCTTGCGTCGAGAACCAAGTACCAGCGTTCTTTCGGAAATAAACACGGGGCTGTAGTGCACCTGAGGTTGGCACACTAGAAAAATCGGCAATGGTTGCTGTAAACGACCTATCTCCGGTTAGGCAGGTGAAGAAAAGCGGTGAGTAACTAATGGTAGGCGGAGCTATATCCAAAAATACCCCATCAAACTCATCAGCACCTAAGTCCGGCGCAAAACCAGCACCGTTTACTGAGCTTGCAGGGCCTGGCCTGGTGTCATTGTCAAAATCCGTTGTCAAACCAGCAATAGTCATGCCGCCCGATTCTAAAGCCGTGGGCGTGACGCCAAAATTCACATGCAGGTCACCTCCTGCTATATTTACAAACGTGACTGTAACACCGGACAATGAAGCCCCGTCCCCAGCAGAGGTTGTCCGCCAGTTTGCAATGTCTAAGGCTGTTGTCCAATGTCCAATAGTCGTTGACAAGGCATTCAGCACGTTATTGTTACTCGCATTGGCTGCCCATCCAGTAGCACTCACAGTAGTCGCATTGAATCCATTTGAGATGGCAAAATGTTGACCCGTACCGCCACTTCTATTGTTCTGGAAAATATTGTTCTTGACGTTCACTGTCACCGTGTTGGCAGTCGTTGAAATATACAGCGACCTCATAAAAGCAAAGCTGGGCAACGCCCCGGCACTTGCTGTGCCTTCTATTACGACACTATTGTGTTGCACATTCATGGAAGTTGGGTTGGGCGTTGACCCGTTTTGGCACCAAATACCAATGAATGAAGTGTTTGTCGTTTGTGAGGTGCCCAGGGCAACCATGTTATTGGTTATGGTGATAATATTAGTGCCAGACCTGACAGAGATGCCAGTCACAATCGGTGGCGTGAGCGCCGTTGTACCTATGGTAGAATTGCGCAAGTCCCAAATTTTGTTGCCGTTTATCGTTGTCCCCAATGCGGTTGTAACCGTATTGCTGGCTAGGGAAATGCCGCTTACTATGATATTTGTGGTTGCTGTAGTGTTGGTATTGGCGATGTTGCTAATCGTGTTGTTGGAAATGGTACATCCCTGAGAAGCAACATGTTGGATACCCAAAGCCGAACATTGGCCAAAAGACAACCCTGCCAATGCTGAGTTGGTGTTGAGGTTATTGATGGTGTTATTGGAAATTGACCATCCGGTTGCCGTTGCTGATGCGGTTGTCGCTGTCTGAAATCCTCGCACATAACTTGCCGTTCCCGTCCCAAATGCGGAGAGATTCTGGATGGTGTTGCCATTGATAGTGGCTGTAGTGGGGGTTGATACCAAGTTAATACCAGATACCAATGAACTACCAGTGGTAAGGCCACTCGTTCCGCCCCGCATGTTATTTGCTGTGGTATTGCCAATTGTATTATTGGAAATGTTGAGGGAGGTGGTTGCACCAGAGATATTAACACCAGTGATACTCCCTGAAATGGCAGCGGTTGTACCGCTGGATGTCAAGGCTCCAAAATTGTTGTTTTGAATGACAATCGTACCTGTTGATGAACAGTTGATGCCAACGACCATACCACCTGCGGTAGTTGCAGTGGCAACAATGGAGTTGGTTCCGGTTGTGGCACCTATCATGTTGCCCGATATATTGCCCACGTTAACGTTACCCGCTGTAATATTTATCCCACAGATAATACCATTGGTAGTTGAAGCACCGCTTGATGTTCCAAGCGTCATCGCAGTTACCGTGTTACCTTGTACGGAGGTGGCCGAAGTTGTTCCTACTGCAAGGTCAATCCCTATAAACCTCGTAGCAATGGTTCCAGTCATGGCATAAGTTCCTGTACCGCCTGAAGTTGCATAACCAATGGTGTTGCCCGAGACCGTATGCCCACTCCCTGTATTAATGTAAATTGCTTTGTGCGTATTTGCGGTGGTATAGGTTCTCAGGGCGCTTTGGTAAAACCTATTGTTGCTAACCGTCCAATCGGTGGAATTGGAGGACACAAAAACGCCGTAACTAATCAGCGAAGCACTGAAGAAATTGGCAATATTATTATTGTTTACAACATTTCCGCTGTTCTCAAAACTCAAAGTACCTGATGAATAAATGCCAGTTCCAGGTAGGTTGGTACCCGCAGCATCAATCGTGCAGTTGGAGATGGTGTTGTTATCATTCCCTGTGACTGCCGCAGTTGAAAACACGATAGTACCAAGTGTGAGTGAGGTCGAAGAACCCAATACCGAACAATTGGTCACGGTGTTGCTGGTTGCATCATTGATGAACCGGATGGTAGAGGTTGTAAGGTTACCTGTATTTGTGTTGGAAATGGTGAGTGAGTTGCCCCCTGTGTTCAAACCATCTATGGTCACGTTGTCAGCCCCATTCAGGTCAATGAGTGGGCCTGCAATATTGCCTGTAATTGTACGAGCAGCTCCACCACTGGGTTGTATGCTCATGCTGGCCCATGTGCCAGCGTTGAGCACAGCACTTGCTGCCTCTGTGGTGTTATTGATGATGGTAATAGCAATGGTATTCCCAGTTTGAATATTTGCATTTATGGAAGTGAATGCATCAGTCAAAGTGGCAAATGGGCTACTGCTGTTGGTGGTAGGGTCTGCACCAGTAACAGCTACGTTTTGCCCAGTCGCTACAATGTTGCCCAGGCAAAGCATACTCAATATTAGAAAAAAACTGAAATTGATTTTCATGCGATGGATGTTAAGTTGTGAGGAAATTGATTTCTTCTTCGGTTCAAGTTCGAATCATTGCAGGCGGATCAAAATATGGCCACAACTATTTCTAAAGTCTTCGTGACTTGTAGAATTCATTGGTGCACCTTCTAACCAGCTGTTCAACGGAGGTATGTCCAATCAAGCCATCATTTTGCTTATTCAAGACTCAATGATGTTTGGGAAGTTGACTTAGTAACAGCAAAAAATAAATTCTCTCTTTTTTCGGTGGCGGTGCCGCCGAAAAAAGAGAGAATTTCCCGGTATTGGCCAGCCTTCGGCTTGCCAATACCGGGAAATTATTTTTAGCAGTTACTTAGTGGAAATGGGTTGGACTTTTTTCAAGGCAAGTATTTCATCATGGCAATAGGTTGTTAAGTGTAAAAAATATTACTGCTGTGGAACCATTCAATTTTTGTTTTGGGTCAAAAAGGGTGAAATAAATCGGTGGCTTCCCCTGCCGAGGACTGGAACACCGACGGACATAAAATTCATCAATCTTTCTGGCACTCAATGCCCAATATTAGTAGGAGGCTTCACAAGTTGCTAAAAAGCCAATTTTCCAAAGTGCAATGACATCTTATATGGTACGTTCCCGCATTTTCAATTCGCCGCCAATCGTGTTTAGGATGACATGCCAAATCCTTGAAGCAGCACGTTTCTGAGCTTCCCTTCATTTTGTTTATTACCACAAATTGAAAATTACTAAGCAACGATTAAAAAACAACTTCCTAAAGTTTGCCGCCTCCGGCGGCAAACTTTAGGAAGTTTCTTGTGGTTGTGGCGGCGAAGCTGCCACAACCACAAGAAGTTATTTTTTAACTGTTACTAAGCCCAAAAATAACGCGCTGGTATCATATCTAATAACTCAGCAAAGACAAAAATTTTCCATCACTAATGCACTAAAAAACAGGTACTTATTCGGCAAAAGACGTTTATTTCCGCATTTAATCTCATTTTTGGTTGATGGCGTCACTTCCTTAGATTGTTGTTAGGCTCCACAAATGTTGAAACGGAAAATTTGTGGGTATCTTTTCAGTGCCTATCCACACATCGCCACCTTTCAGACGAACATCCACATATAGTTTAGTGCTCTACATCTACAAAGTGCGCTGTAATCATCAAGACACCTTAAACAGCAACGGCTGTGGCATCAAAAGATACCTCAGCCGTTATTGTTGTGGGCAAGCATTTCATTGATTTGATTCAACAAAACTATTGCAGCCCGAAACAATCATCCAATACCTACTCAGGGTTTTTGAATCCCATTGGAGTACTTACTTTATTGCTTGACTACCTGCTCCGTCAATTGCTGAACACCATTGTCCAACTTGACGAAATAGGTGCCAGCGGCAAAGCTGGTAAGGTCAACCTGTACCTCACTCATGCCCTTCTCAAGTTCCATGTCCGAAACTTGAAGCAAACGGCCGTTCACATCAGTGATTGATACGCTCAGGTTGGTGAATTCTGGCAGGTTCACCTGCATCGTCACTTTGTCCGAAGTAGGCATAGGGAAGAGGTTTACCACGCCAAAGTCATTCGACCTGCGCTCGACGCTCACCACCTTTGAGTATTCGAACTTGCCATCGAAGTCCATCAACTTCAGGCGATAGTAGCTCATAGGCAACGGGCGCTCGTCTTCCAGGTTGTACTCCTGTTTTACTTGAGTCGTGCCAGCGGCCAGTTTTCTGCCCACCTCTGTCCAATTGTCAATGCCATCGGCAGAACGCTCCACGATGTGATACTGGCTGTTCGCCTCCGACTCCGTTTTCCATTGGATAATATTGACCTCACCGTCTGCATAGGCTTTCACCTCAGTCAGTTCCACTGGCAGGAAACTGATGGGAATTGGTGTCCCAACAGTGATTGTACCATAATACATTGGGGGGGTTCCACTATTGCTTCCATTAAAGTTGATGGTTCTTGCCGTAGTGCCTCCATTCAGGTAAAAGCTCCCACTGATGGAAGGAATGTTTCCGGGTTGTTGGAAATACAAGGTGAAATCACTCATAGGAGCAGATGTGGTCAAGTTTGCCCTGAACAGTTTATAGGTAGTCCCCAGTACCAAATCAGGCGCAGATGCCAAAGAACCTGTTGGGGTCTGAGTTGCACGGAGGTTTGGTACAGCGCTGTTCCATGCAGGGTTAGATGGGAAGTTCATCCCAGTAAAATGAGGCCCCATTTCAACCAAAGAATAAACTGGAACGGTGGGTGTGGTAGGCACACTGGCAGTAGGCAAAACCTTGGCATGGACGTTTATAGCGTTCAACTCAACCGAGGTGGCTGTACCACCGGTCCAGGTGATGTCCACGTCAAATTCAATCTCCGTGGGGCTTATGATGGAAGGGTTGTTAAAAGAAACCGTTATCAAGGCGGTTTGCGCAGCCAAGATGTTACAGCATACAACAACTAAAACCAATGCAGCCAATGCTTTGAAGTTCAATTGGTATTGGATTTTCATAATCAAAATCATTTTTTAGATTTATAATAGGTGGTGTGGGTCTCTGACCCACACCACCACTGGATGTTGGTTAAAATTAAGCACCGTAAAATTACGGAATTACTAGTGCGAATCCATTATTGGCCGCCCAAATGTCAAAATCAAGAAATTCAACTTCGCCGTCACCATTCAAATCGGCACGAAGATAACCAGTGTTTCCGTTATCTGCAACCCATGCATCGAAATCTTGGAACTCGATTTCTCCATCGCCAAAGCCATTGGCGTTCGCATCATCAATATCACCGGAGTAAATTGCCCAAACACCCGTTTCCACTTCTATCATGTTCGAGCCGTATGCCTGTGTAGCATCCGTACTGAAATCATAAGATACTGTTGATGTGGAGAAAGTTGTAGGAATATCTGTACCATCGCCGCTCCAAGTTTGCAGTGCATTCCTGTGCTTCAAGGCGATGAAATAGGTGCCCCCTTGCTTATCGGATGGGAACTTGCATGAAAGGAATCCATCCGTGTCAAGTACACCTTTGAAAGTGGCCGCAACAGGATAAGGAGACATGTTGCCTCTCAATTCCACGGTGATGGTATCGCACTGCGAAGCCGTTGCACCAGCTACTCCACTGTTCAACAGTACTGAATTCATGGTGCTACCACCTGCATAATAGCCTTCAATGAACACCGTTAGGTCCAGTGTTAAGGGGCTGAACTCGTCAGCGCCCATATCTGGTGCAGTGGCTGAGCGGCTTTCATTGTCTATGTCCACTGTTACACCCGCAATCGGAGTGCCAAGGTCGAACAGGGAGGCATTGCTGCCATCAGGCAAATGCAGGTTGGTGGCAGACGCAAACACAGGGGCAATGTTCACAGAGTTGACATCTTGCCCAGAGGCTGTTTGCCAAGCTGCCAACGTCGCTTGTGCAGTAGTGAGGTAGCCAATATTCTGGGCAGAATAATCATTGTAATTAATTGACCCAAAAATGGTATTGGAAGTGCCTTGCATATAAACTCCATACCGTGTGCCCACCGTCTGGGTACTTGAGAAGATGTTGTTCCTGATGTCGAGCGTACCTGCGGTAGTAATGCTGGAAGAAATATTGACCACGGAAGGTGTGGAGGAGACGAGCGTCTGGTTGGTGTTGAGCTCCACAGTATTATGGTAAATATTGTAGCCGCCACCAGACTCTATCATGAGACCAAATCCATTGTCTGTAGAAGTGTTACTCGAACCATAACCATAAGAAGCGACATCAGAGATGAAGTTATTAGCCACTAATAGGTTCGCAGTAGTGGAGGTTTGGGCCAGGAAGATACCATTGCTACCCCAGCCAACAGTGTTGATTTGCTTAATATCACGAATGGTGTTGCGGGTAATCGAGCCACCGGAGGTTGCAAAGGCTACCTGTATTCCCGTCATAGTAGCAGACGAAGTTGATGTCGAGACAACACCAATAATGGTATTGGAATCAACCGACATATTCATTGCACTGCCGATCAACATTCCTCGGAAGCTCATTTTTTCCGCAGCTACCGTAGAGCCTATCACGTTTTTGCTGACCACCCAACCATTGTCCAGTGTGGTTGCTTCACCACGCAAATACATGCCGTTCTGGGCAGTTTTTATCGTGTTATTGGCGATGGTGTTGTTGGAGTTCGATGCCTCTGCTGCATTGCCCAAAGTACTGCCACTACCAGCTATAATACCTGCCACAGTAGTGGTATTGGATGCACCGTTCAGTGAGCAGTTCCTGATGGTATTGTTGGTTGCACCATCCGTCACACTGGCACTTCCAATCCAGACCACGCATGAAGTGGTAGTAGCACTGGTGTTCGAAATGGTCAATGAACTACCGCCGCTGTTCAAACCATCAATTGTCACATAATCCGCACCGTTCAATTTGATGATACCTGATGTTGCTGAAGCCCCACTAATGGTAGCAGCAATACCTGTCGCTGGGCGTATGGTCAAGGTATTGGTTGCACTTGCATCCCCATTTGCATTGATGACAATCGGGAAGGTCTCAGAACCTGAATAGGTTGCGTCGGTCAATGAGAACACGATGCTTCCAGCAAGGCAAGAGTTGTTGTAAGCCGTAACTGCAGCTGTCAGCGTAGCATAATCGCCACCGCTGCCAACGGTATAAGTGCCAGCTGCCAAGGTATTTTGAATATTGAAGCTGTTTGGCGAAGTAGGTGCTGTTGTTACCGTGTTTACATCGGTAGCAACAAGACCAGCCGCAGGGTTTGAAGCAATATTAGGTACAGCTGCAATATCCTGCGCAATCACATAATATTGAACTTGGTCGTTGATGGCCAGGCCGCCCATCGTCGCAGCAACGATGCTGAACATCCAGGTGCCAGAAGTGCCAGAGCCAGCGCTCAAAGTGCCCTGCGTCGAGAACCATGTACCTGCATTCTTGCGGAAATAAATACGTGGTTGTAATGCGCCAGTGGTTGGGACACCGGATGCATCAACTATGGTAGCCGTCAAAGTACGGTCGCCAGTTGAGCAAGTACCACCCAATGCCGTATAGGTAATGGTAGGTGCAGCCCCGTCCGCTGCATTTTCATAGGCACCAACAGTGGGGGTCACACCACGAGCTGTACCAATCCGGTCAGTAGTGATGCCTGTGCCACCTATGCCAGCTGCAACCAAAGGTGAACCCAATTGGGGAGTCAGGTCGGTATTGGCATTGAAAGTAGGGTCAGCACTAAAGGAGGAAATATCTTGCCCCGATGCAGTCTGCCAAGCTGCCAAAGTAGCTTGGTCGCTGCCCAGGTAACCTACAAAAAAAGTAGAATTGCCTGTTGCCGATCCAAAGTAGTCGTTGTAGTCAATTAAGGTATAGGCTGTGTTGGCTGCAGCTGAGTAAATACCATAATCCTTTGAGCCAGAAGCTCCCGTATTGAGCAGGCTATTCACGAAAACGTTGTTAAGGATGCTTAGGTCTGAAGCTGCCGAACCCACATAAATACCCGCAGTTATTGTTGCGGATGAGAAGCTGTGGTTGCCGTATAGGTTGATGCTGTTGAAATAGATTTGCAGCCCCCCGGTAGTTGTTGTCAGTGTGGTACTGTTACCGGGTGTTGCCCCAATGCAAATCCCCATTGACGAAGAGTTCGTGAAAGAAGTCCAGTTACTACCATTGACACCGAAAATCTCGTTATTGGCAATGGTCAGCAAACTTGCCGCCATGCCTGTGCCTATCGTAATACCCCGACCACCATAACCTCCTGTTGCTGAAGTGGTAACGGGGCCGATTTTGTTGTCATTGCAGCTTCCTGTGTTGTAACCCGATTCAAGTGCAATACCGACAGGGGCAGTGGAGCCTGTGGTCGTGACACTTACCGTGTTATTAGTTACAGCACCACCAACACTGTTACCAACACGGATACCATAAACTGTGGAACCAGTGGTGTTTACAGTTATCGAGTTATCTTCAATGACCACATTGTCCATTCCAAGTCCACTAACATTGGCATTGCCAATAGCATAGATGCCGATATTAGCACCAGTAATGGCGTTGTTCATCAAGGTGTTGTTGTCGTTATCGTCACCCGAAGAACCGATGGAGTTGCTTCCCACCACGATACCGAAACTTGTAGCGGAAGTATTGGCGGCTGTACTTAAATTACAGTTCTTGACCGTGTTATCTGAAGCGCCATTTCCAGCACCTCCAAGAGAAGCCAACCAGATGGCTGATGGAGAAGTGGCACTGGAGTTGGTAATGGTCAGGTCACGGGAAGTGCTACCGTTATTTGAACCATCAATGATGAAATAGTCAGTACCATTGAGCTTAATCAATGCAGCATTTGCAGCAGCACCAGTAATGGTTGCTGTTACACCAGTGCCGGGTTTCAAGGTAATGGTATTGGTTGCACTCGCACCGGTAATAGCGTTGATGGAGATGGGGAAAGACTCACCAGCGCCAGTGTTGTAGGTGGCATCCATCAAGGTAAGGGTCACTGCTGCAGATACGCCCCTTCCGTTCAGGTTGGATACTGCTTCCGTCACCGTCTTGAAGTTGGGGAAGGTCTCAGCTGCACCCACATTGTAGTTGCCAGCCATTGGGCCAAGGATTACCTTATTGCCAGCAGGTGCCGTCGTTGAAGGTGTCTGAGGCGAGCCTACTGTGATGCTGGTGCATTCGCCGTCAATCACATTGCTGACAGTTGCAGCTGGATCCACATCGTATGCCAACCAGAAATAGTTGCTTCCCGTCACCAAGGTCTGCGTGCCTGTTATGCTGAATGTTGCAATAGTAGGCGTTACCCCTGCACCAAAAGGCATGGCAGTGCTAAAGGTAGTGGAAGCACCCGTATAGTACATTTTCGCTGTGGAAGTGTTGATGTCCGCTATATTGGTAGTACCATTGGCGTTCAGGTCAAAGTTGGTCACTGAAATAGGGCTTACGTCACCTGTGGTTACCACTTCAATCCTGATTACTTCCTGGTTGGTGACACCAATAAAAGCACCGCCAGTAACCTGTGTAACCGTGGAAGACACATAGGACATTGGAACAGCTGGCACCCCGTCAAACTCGTCGGCTCCAATATCAGGGGCAGTTGCTCCACCGTTCACGGAACCAGTCGGGCCAGGACGAGTGTCACTGTCAATATCAGTGGTAATGCCTGAGATTGTTGCACCTCCAGACTCCAGAACAGTGGGCGTTAACCCAGTGTTTAGGTGTAGGTTGGTCGTGGAAGTAAAACTTGGGTTGACCTGGAAGGAACTGGCATCTTGGGGTGCTGTATAAGCGGTTTTCCAGTTCGCAAGTGTAGTAAACTGTGTGGTCAGGGTGTTTCCACTTGTGGTGCCAAGACCGCCAGTCAGACACTGGGCATTGCCAGTATTGTAGAAAAGATCATTGTTGTCCTCACCGCCAGAGCCAAACGAATAAGCTGCAGAGTTGCCACTGATAGCATAATACCTGGCGCTAGAATTGCTGGAAGAAAACAAGTCCATGTGAACAATATTGTTCTTCAAAGTCAAATTGGCATGGGAAGATGAACTGGCGTTTGGTACACGAATGCCGCTGCCGAAATTGGACGTTGCGCTGGCACTTGCGTTAGGGTCAACATCACCATAGAGATAAATGGAGTTGAATACAACTTTATCGGTATGGCCGCCACTAATGCCAATGCCAGCCGTTTGGTCACCCGATGTACCATTTGCCTTCACATTGTAAATCATGTTATTGTACACTTGGTTGTTGGTGGCGGAACCACCGTTCGTTGTGCCCAAGATAATACCTACCGCAGAAAAAGTCCTTTCTTCGATGACATCGTGAATGGTATTATTGCTCACGATATAATTTGTTGAGGTGAGCGTCCCAGGAGCCATGGACCAACTTTCCACACCTATGGCAATGCCAACACGGTCAGAGCCACCCGTTGTATTGGCATAATCCCCACCCACAAACTGAACCGTGTTGCCTGTAACTGTAGCATTGTTGTCAGCTTGCATGAAGATACCAACCTTACCTATTTGGTCGGCACCAAAAGCAGTTGGGCCAACGATGTTGTTCTGTACCGTCACAGTTTCGTTCAGGTTGGTAGTAGTACCCCTGGTAACGATGCCATAACGACACTTGATTATCCTGTTTTCGATGAAGCTGTTGTTGTCATTATCAGTCCCGTTTGAGGATGAACTGATGGATGTACCACACATGATGATACCGAAAGTAGAGCTGGAGGAACCGTTCTGAGCAAGGCCACAGGCTATCTCGCAGTTTCGAATGGTACTATTCGTGACACCATTTCCAGCCGCTACACTTGCCAACCATATTGCCGCAGTAGCAGAAGATGTGCTATTGTTACGAATGGTCAAATTCCGGCCTGAGCCAGCTATCCGACCATCAATCGTCACGTTGTCAGCGCCATTCAGTTTTACGATGGCACCGGTGATTGTGCCTTCTATCACCCTGGCACTACCAGTGGGTGAAATTGCAACAGAGGTGTAACTGGCAGAGCCAGAACCGCTGTTGTTCAAAACAGCCGTAGCTGTTTCAGTGGTGTTGCCGGAGATATCAATGGTAATGGTGCCCGTGTGTGTCCCAGCATTGATTGCGTCAAATGCACCTTTCAAGGTAGTGTAGGATGCCATAGGTGTGCCTCCACTGGCCGTCACATCAACCTGAGCAATCAAGGTTGAATAGGATAGCAGTAACAAACCGATGAAAAAACTAAGTTTAGTGAAGTTTTTCATGCGAGGGAAATGAGTTGGTGAAGTAAATGCAGCCCCAACAGAGGAAGCTGCCGAGGTCGTCCCCTCAAGCCTACAATGGGTATTTCCAAGCGTGGATACCCTAGATTGAGCAGAACTTGAAAGAATCGGCGAAAAAAGCAATCGAGTTAAGGATTTCATCATGCAATTAGAATATTGAGTGAAAGAAATAATTTGATTTTCAAACTTGTGTGGCCTTCGGTTCGCTTTGGACGCAGGAACCATCAAAAGCCGCAAACCAACATCGTCGCTTCGATTTTGTACTGGTTCGCAAGTACAACCTACATTTCCCTTTACGAAGTTGCCGAGCCTGCTTGCCACTATCCATACCTCACATTTAACAACATAGCAATCACACCACCAGAACAAGCCTCCACCACACCGCTACCATTCGTAAGTTCCGCCGCCTTTCCATAAATTTGGGCAGAACATTTCAAGTTCTTGCGCTGTACCTATCGGGAATTATTTTTGCAAAAAGCACCAAAATGTAGATTTGAAAATTGACCGGAAGGAAATGCCCGACAACGTTTGGCAACCTGCTATTCATCGGTCAAAACGAACTCATTTGATTCAAAAAGGCTAACTATAGTCTGAAAAATACAGATGAGACCAATCTGGATGGGTAAGGAAACGCCTTGGTAATAACTATGGAACCGAACTGCTTACCATGAACGAATAGCCATCATAAATTAGAGACACCTCTTATTTGTCCGCCAATGCTGTGTCCTTAAAAAGCTGCAAACTACGACAATTGCCTAATTTAAGTACGGCAAAAGCCATTTTTTCGTTGCAAACGTATAAAACAGCTATCAATTTTCATACATTAACCTGCAATTTTTATTTCCTTGCAGCTCCAGAACATCGTTTCTACATTTTCAGGTAACCATGGAAATACGAACATCCCTTTCGATTTGTTCCGTATGTTTATCATTGATAAAAACAAAAAAGACCGTTCCATGCAGTTATACAATATAATTTTGACCACTGGTATTTTCATTTCCCTTCTGTTTGGGAACTGTGAAAAGAAATCGCCAATCGGCCCAACGGCCAAATTGCAAGCCGGCGTCCGCCAGATAATTGTTGTACGCACACAGGATGCCATGCAAACCACCGGGTATTTGCAAGCCTATGAGAAGAAATCGGATGAGTGGGTGGCCGTTGGCCAAGCCATTGAAGTGACGGTCGGACGCACTGGATTGGCACCTGTTGGTCAAAATGGTGCCAGCACCCAAGAACCACAAAAAAGGGAAGGGGACGGCAAATCGCCGTCAGGGGTGTTTTCTTTTGGCAGTATCTTCGGCTACGCCCCGGCCAGCGAGGTTAACTTCAAGATGCCCTACACCCATGCCAATAAGGCGCTCGAATGCGTGGACGACAGTAAATCTATCCATTACAACCAATTGGTTGATGGCCAATCGGTGAAAAAGGACTGGACAAGCAGCGAGCTTATGCGCCGCTCCGACCACCAATACCGATGGGGCATTGTGGTCAACCACAACACCTCCCCCACCCTGCCTATGGGCGGCTCGTGCATCTTCCTTCATGTTTGGAGGGCACCCGGAGCGCCTACCTCCGGCTGTACGGCCATGTCCGAGGAGCACTTACTGGATTTGCTCCGCTGGCTCGACCCTGCCAAGTCGCCCCGTCTGTTGCAGGTGGTGGAAAAGGACTATCCCGCCTACCAAAGGGAATACGACTTGCCATAGGACGGTTGACGGCCAACGGCTTACAGTGACCCCCAATCCGAAATCCGCAATCGTTAAATCCGCAATCAAAACACCCTCCTCCCATCCTCCGGGTTCTCGAAGAAATCGTAGCCGAGGGTCAAGGTATGTGTAGCGGGGAGCGAGATATTGGAAATTGCCTGGTCATTGTATTGCAGCGCATAACCAAACCTGAAATTGTCGAAAAGGAAGACACCGGAAACGCCTATCCGTCGTTGGTTGATGCCATTCTCAACCTTGGAGACGCCACCCAGCACCCCAATCACATAACTGCCCTCAATGAAAAGGCTGAGGTGAATATCAGCCGCAGTGATTTGATAATCGGGGCGGAACTCCAAATCGTTCAAGGTGTATGGCGTGGCCCGTTTGAGTAGGATGGCAGGTTTCAGGTAATACTCGTCGGTGATGCGGAACACGCTGCCCATATGTAGGTTGAGGGTACGGTAACGGATGGGGCCGCCCTCGTCCTTGTAGAAGGACTTCTCTATGAAATTGGGCGTGGATATGCCAATGAAGGTCCGCTGGTTTTGCCAGAAAAGGCCCGCCCCTCCCTCCAAAGACATGAAACTGGTTGCAAAACTGACATTCTCGTTCGCATCAAAATAGGAGGCACCTACCCCTGCACCTATCGCCAAGCTGCCACCTACCATTGGGAATATCCTTGAAATCATGGGCTTCACCAACAGTTCGTTGAAATCGGACTGGTTGTGGAACTGGAGCACACCACCCAAGCCGTGGTTCTGCTGACTGCCCGCCCTGCCATGCAGACTCACCATTGCGGAGCGGCTCACTAACATTTCCGATGCAAAGCTGCCGTAATAGAATGCCTCGAAACTTGGCGCAGCTACCCGCCCTGCATAGGCTGGGTTGAGCGGAAGCGCATTGAACTGGTACTGCAACAGGGAACTTCGGAAGGTCTGGTCGTCCTGAGCATGGGTCATCCGGCAAACCAATATCAAAAGCGCAAGTACAATTAACTGTTTCATGCCGCCAAAGGTAGCGGGTTTCGGCACTGCTCCGCCGTTTGTTTTTCCTTGAAAATTTTTAGTTTTTGGCCGAAAGCCTACCTTCACGCCGAAATTTTACAATCGAAAACAAACATGATGAAACAATTGCACGGAAGGACCGCCCTCGTAACGGGTGGCTCAAGGGGAATCGGGGCAGCCATCGTCCGCAGGTTTGCCGAAGAAGGGGCAAGCGTGGCCTTCACCTACTTGTCGTCTGCCGATAAAGCCAATGCCTTGGCCAACGAGCTGACCAATGCCCACGGCGTTCAGGTACAAGCGTACCCATCCAATGCCGCCGATTTTGCGCAAGCAGAGACCTTGGTGAACGATGTGCTGCGTGATTTTGGGAAAATAGACATCTTGGTTAACAACGCTGGCATTACCCGCGACAACCTCATGCTCCGCATGACGGAAGAGCAATGGGACGAGGTCATCAACACCAACCTGAAGTCCATTTTCAACCTGACCAAGCATGCCCTGAAGCCCATGCTCAAGGCAAAATCCGGCTCCATCATTAATATGAGCAGCATCGTTGGAGAGACAGGCAATGCCGGGCAGGCTAACTACGCCGCCTCAAAAGCTGGTATTTTTGGCTTTACCAAGTCCATTGCAAAAGAGGTCGGCTCCCGCAGTATCCGCTGCAACGCCATCGCCCCGGGCTTTATCGAAACGGAGATGACCGAGGCCCTTACTGAAAAGGATAGGGAAAATTACCTTGCCAACATCCCGATGAAGCGGTTCGGCAAAGGGGAAGATGTGGCCAATGCATGCGTCTTCTTAGGCTCCGATGCCTCGGCTTATATATCTGGGCAGACCATCAGCGTTTGTGGCGCTTTGAATTGCTAAAAATGCTGGTTGTCAACGTTTTAAGCAATTTCACATTAAATATCAATGTCCCTTTCATTTGTTATATACTGATGGCAAGCTATTTGCCTTTCCAGTATCGGAAACGCTTGCCCTGAAACTCCCCCTTACAGTGGCGGCCACAAAATGAAACTGACATAACATGAGACGCCAAACGACGGAAATCCAACAAGCGGTTGAGCATCACTGCATCGGCCATAAAGAAGGTGATTGGATTATCTTTACTTGCCCAATCTGTAGGGACTATCAGCGGCAAATCAATTTCAAGACAAAACAGGTAATTGTCCATAAAGGCAAGAGCAATGCGATACATGTGGGTTCCCACGCACCTGTTCAGACCAGTGTTGGGCATTTCAGTGAAAACTAAAGGTATCCCCCAACACCATAGCAGTGCTTGTACGTTCAAAGGTCACTTTACACCAAATAGAAGTTGGAAAGGAATAAGGCTCAGCTGATTATAAAAGCTGCGTAAAACTTTGCAAGGCTGAGTTCACCTTGCGAATTGCCCGTTTGTTGGCTACAAACCTTACCTCGTCGGTCAGGTCAATTGTGTTGACCATACCCGAATGCTGAAGCACCAGCAAATGTTCCAAGATATAGGATTCTTTGAGCCTAAGGTCGGCTGCAAGCCTAGTAGGGTTCATGCCGCCATTTTCGAGCAAGGCAGTGATGATGGCAAACCTGTGCTTGTGGTTGAAAGCCTTCAACAAGGCGGTCGCCATCTCAACTTTTTCGCCATTCAGGCAGGGTGGATTTTTCGTGCTCATCAAATAGTGGTAACTGGTTATAAGGATATGAGCGCCAAAGATAGCGGTAGGCTTTCATTTAACAATAGCGTTCAAATTTTTTTTTGTAAAATAACTTTGAAACGATATTCTCAATCAATTGAAATTTGATAAGCGTATGTAGTAGGTTTCTTTCCAATAAGAATTATTTTTTTCGGTTTGAGCACACTCCAAATTCTGCAAGGCACTGGTTTACAGCATTTAGAATTGTAAGCAAATCCGTTAACTTTTCATGTATTCCATAAACGGGGAATCTGTCGGAAAAAATCTTCCTTGGGCAAGAAACGGCTCAAGATTAACTTGCCGCTACATGGCTTCAAAAATCGCCACCAACCGCCGAGGAGAATATTTTTACTGATTATAACGGATTGTAGTGATGGGCTGGAAAGGCTGCCCCGTAGGGGCAATAGGTTGGTAGGACTGGGCAATCAAGCCATCCAATCAGCCCCGGAGGGGCGAAACATCACGCCCCTCCGGGGCTGATTGGATGGGGTGGTCATGTTGGCTACCAACATTTCGCCCCGCTGGGGCAACCATCACCACAATCCGTTACAGTCAGTATTTTTATGGACGGCAAATAGGTGCTCCGCCGCCAAATACCACAAAGGGCATAAAAATTGAGACGCAAATTTTGCTTCTTAAAATTTGCGTCTCAACCTTTCCGTAGATCATTGACATGCTAAAAAAATCATTTCATCTGCCACTTCCCACTCCCCTACTCCCCGTCCCCGCAATGACGAGCCGTTGCGTATAAGCCCTCCCAAGATGTACCAGCGAAAGGGAATAGATACCGTCTTTTAACCCATGCCCAGCAAGGTCTAATACAAAGGTGCCATCGGTAAACGAATCGAAATCCCGCTTGAGCAAAACCCTACCATAGGCATCCCCAATGAGCAAGACTACTTCCTTTCCGGCCAAGGCTGGCATGCTGATTTTCACCCTTCCTTCGCTGGGATTCGGAGCTACCAAAATCGCATCATTGCCACCAATTTCCAAATCAACAATATTGGAGTAAACCAAACTGCCGTCCGGCAATTTTATCGCAACCCTATAGAAATGCCTACCTGCTTGCAGGTTCTCCAAACTGAGCAACTGCATGGAGCCGTCCAAGGACGAATGGTGCGGCCTTTCCTCAAATTCTTGGAAATCAATACCGTCACTGGAAACCTGTAACTGCAGCTGGCTGCCATCAGGTGCCTTGGCTACCCAGTGCAGGTCGGCAGCCCTGAGCAAATGCGCATGGTGTTGTGCATAGAGTGTGATGGTAGGCGTACCGCCAACGAGGTAGTTGCCGTTCTGTCCGTTTCCTGCAGCAACTATTTCAATTGGTTGAACCCAAAGGTTATTGCCTTCATCCGCCTCGTTGATGTTGTTGAGGCCATCAGCTTTGAAAATAAGGTATTTGCTCCCCACCCAACCCGACGAGGGAATGGTGATGGTCTTGGAAAAATATTTTGTTGCGCAAGCTGTGATATTGTTGGTGGAGACGTTCCAGGCATTATTGCCGTTGTTGGGACTATAGTCGTTGCTGTTGCCCGGCACCTCGTCATTCGACAACCACCACCTTACCTTATTGTTGCCCGCCGTGCTTGCCCTCAAATTTTGGATTTCACCGCTTACCGTGATGCTTCCTCCAGGTGTGGCAGTTGCCGGGGCATCGGCATACAGCACAATCAAATCACGGCCCGAAGGCACGTTGTCCACCTGTCCATCGCAGTTGTTGTCAATGCCATCGCAAACCTCTGGCGCTCCGGGTTTGATGGAAGGGTCTGTGTCGTTGCAATCCAGTTTATTGGAAACGTAACCGTAGGGGGCGAAACAAGCGATGACCTTTACGGCGGAATTGCCATAACCATCCTGGTCGGCATCCTGGTACCAAGAACTGCCGATGCCTTCGTCAATGCTGCCGTCGCAGTCGTCGTCCTGCCAGTTGCATACCTCGGTGGCACCGGGATGGATGCTGGCGTTCCAGTCGTTGCAGTCACCCGATTGCGTGGCAGCATTAGCCGGAGGCGTACAAAAATTCCCCATGAGGTACTGCCCAAAGCCATCGTGGTCGTTGTCGGAATAGTAGTTGATGAACACCAGACCCTCGTCCACCGAGCCATCGCAATCGTTGTCGAGGTCATCGCAAACCTCTGAGGCGCCGGGGTGAACGGAAGGTTGATTGTCGTTGCAGTCGTCGGCATTGGCTACATGGTTGGGCGGTGCGCTGCAACTGAGGGTCGAAATGGCTGGGTTGCCGTAGCCGTCCCCATCAAGGTCGGCATAAAAAACGGACATCACCCCTTCGTCAATTTGGCCGTCGCAGTCGTCGTCCTGCCAGTTGCAAGTTTCCGTAGCGCCCGGATATACATTTGGATTCCAGTTGTTGCAGTCGCCGGGCACAGTGGCGCTGTTGGCAGGCGGGGCGCAGTGGTTTCCAATAAAATATTCGCCAAAGCCGTCTCCATCGTTGTCGTCGTAGTAGGCGATAAAGGTCAGGCCATCGTCGGCAGTGCCGTTGCAATCGTCATCGAGCCAGTTGCAGACTTCCGCAGCTCCGGGGTTGATGGATGCGATTTCGTCCTGGCAGTCGCCGCCTTGCGGAGCATACATGGCATTAGGAGGGGTACAGCCGGAGTAGGTAGGCAGGGCGTCGTTTCCATAACCGTCCATGTCCCAGTCTTGGTACCAAATCATGGATGCACCATTGTCAACGAGGCCGTCACAATTGTCGTCAATATCGTTGCAAACCTCCTCGGCATTGGGGTTAATGGCTTCCTCACTATCATCGCAGTCGTCGTCATTGGCGGCATAACCCGATGGTTGCGAGCAACTTATCAATGTTTGCCCAGCGTCGCCGAACCCATCGCCGTCGGCATCGGCATACCAAGTGCTGCCCAAGCCTTCGTCAATTTGTCCGTCGCAATCGTCGTCCAGTTCATTGCAAATTTCGGAAGCTGGGTTCACCGTCACCTCGAAATTGCAGGTCGAACTGTTGCCCGATTCATCGGTGGCGGTTATCGTTACAGTGCTGGCGCCGAGCGGGAAAAAACTGCCATTGTTCGGCGCAGCCGAAATGCTGACACTGCTGCAGTTGTCACTTGGGGGCAGCATTTCCCAGTAAATAGTTGCTCCGCAAACGCCCGCATCAGCGACCGCAACGACGTTGGCTGGGCAGGTCAAAACGGGGGCATCGTCGTCCGTTACCGTAATGATTTGGGTGCAAGTGGCTTGGTTGCCATTGCCATCGTCAGCCGTCCAAATGACAGTGGTGGTGCCAATCGGGAAGCTCAATGGCGCATCGTTGCTGATGGTTGGTGAGGCGGCGCAATCGTCGGTGGCAGTGGCTTCGCCAAAATTTACTTCCACCACCGCACAGCCCGCATTTGTACCAAAACTGGCATCAGCCGGGCAGCTGATGGTTGGCGGAACGGCGTCCACGCCCGGTGCGAGATTGAAGCTCACGCCAAATGAGCAGCCGTGTGTATCCGTGACGGTGAGGGTACTGCTGCCTTCTGGTGCTGGCTGGTCGCCATCGCCCGAATAGGGCGGCGTACCGCCAAATGCATCAATATGCACCGTGCCGAAGCCACCGGGACAGTCCACTGGCTCCACCAAATAGCCTTGCGCAAAAAGGAAGGGCGGGTGCGTCACCAACACAGAGGCATCGTCCGTGCAGCCGTTGGCGTCCTGCACTTGGATGAAATAATTGCCCACATACCCATTGGCAGCGAAGCTGTAGGTCGGCGGTTGCTGACCCACTGGCACATAATTGACTAAGACATTGTACTGACCGCTCGGCTGCAAGGGTGTCCCTCCAGATGTTACTACCGTTATTATGCCATCATCGCCGAAGCAGGGAGGTGCAGTGGTCAGTGCCGCATCCACTACGATGGGGTCGGGTTGTGGAACCGTTTCGGTGAGCATCAAGGTGCAACCATTTGCATCCCTGACGGTGAGTTCATGCGTTGAACCTCCCGTCAAGCTGGGGTAGGTTTTGCGGAGCAAAAAGCCGGGGTCTGGCCCTGTGAACGGCCCGCCATCCAGCGAAAACTCGTAGCCCGGCGTACCTGCCCCATCGGAGACTTCCACCACGATTTGCCCATCGGTGCCGCCGTTACAGAGCGGCATTCCGCCCGTTGCGGTAGCATTCAAAGGGAGGAAAGGCTGCTCCAAATTGAGCGGCAGCTCTGGTGTCATGCAGCCATTGGCATCCCTCACACGAAGGTTGTAAGTGCCTCCCGGCAGGTTTTCGAACAAGGGGTTGGACTGGTAGTTCTGGCCGTTGTCAATTGAATATTCCAGTGCGCCCGTGCCGCCAGATGCCGTGAACTCGATGGTGCCATCGCTGCCTCCATAACAAGATACGGGTTCTGTGCTGGCCGAAAAAACGATGGTCGGCGGAGCCGTGACAGTATAGGTATGCGTCGTCTGACAGCCGTTGTCATCCTCAATAATGGCCGTGTAAGTGCCGGGCAAGGATGAGAAGACAAAGGGCATTTGGCGCAGCACCAAAGGGTCGTCGCCATGCTTCGACACATAGTATTGGCCAAAAATGGTGGTGCCCCCAGATGCCTCCAAGGTCACAGTGCCGTTGTCGTAATAGCAGGGCGGCTGGGCAATGGAAGTAGTCACGGAAATTTCCGTTGGCTGGCCCACCACGATGCCCGTTTGTACCGCTGTTCCACCAATTGCATCCTCCACGGTGACGGAGTAGGTGCCTGCGGCAAGGCCCGTAAGCGGGTTGGAGGTGCCGTTGTTGCTCCATAAAAACATGTATGGCGGGGTTCCGCCCGACACGTCGAGGAGGATGCTGCCATCGGCTCCGCCAAAGCAGGAGACGTCGTCCACAACGAAATTGGCGATGACGGGATTAGGCATGACTGAATTTGGGGCGGATGCGCGGCAGAAGGGTGCAAAGCCAAGCAGAATTGCCACCATCAACAAGGGGGAGTAAGGTTTCTTCATGGTGATTTGAATTTAAAAAGCTGGCAAATAGAAATCTCCCTCGGTCAAGCATTGCCAAGTGGAGGTTCACAGGAATTGAGTAAATCTTGTCGCTTCTTACCCGCAGCAATGCGGTTGAATTGAATGGAAAGCGAGATTCTGAATGGTAAGTGATGTTTGAAAAGACGGTGCAAATCTTGTGAACATAATTTGCACCGCCAAATGAAATGCGTTTTTTAGGTGCTAAACAGCCAATTTCAGCGCAAAAAATGAAAGCCTCGCCGCCTCTCAGCATCTACGAGAAGCTGCACGTCACCACGAGGACGGAGGAGGTGAACAAGTATTTTTCGAGGTAAATGAGAGACCGTATCTAAATTATGACAGAAAACATTTGAATTGGTGGCCATGCCCCACCATTACGATAATGGTGTGCGAAATGACCTAAATAACTTCTGGTAGATGGGTAGCCACCATTTGCCAAATCTGGGCATAACTTTTAGAGGAAATTATCCAAAAACACAGTTAACCAAGTCATTGAGGAATACTAAAATCGCTCCCCATCAACAGGTGCAGGCTGAACGGCACTCCCTTAATGTCGCTGAAATTGGTGTAATCCTGTCCCTTCTTCGTTCTACCTTGGTAGGCCCGGAACAGGGGGTTGCTCACCTTGTTGGTGTTGGGCTTCTGGGTGAATTGAAGGAGGCCCACGTCGTTGGTCTTGACGTTCCAATAGCCCAGCCCCTGGTCGCCCTCGAAGTCGTACCAGTCCTTGAGGTAGGCACCCACGCCCGACAATTGCACGGCGTAGCCTGTGTTGGTCACTTTCCTGATTTTGCCGATGGGGATGAAGTTGATGTTGCAGGCGTTGACCGCCGCCATGAAGTCATCCAAGGGCTTGGTGATGTAGGGCGGACTGAGCGAGATAGACCAAAAGTGGAACATGTCGAACTCAGGCACCTGATGTCCAGCTGGGTTGTTCCGCAGGGTGCCGTTGGTGTGCTGCAAGGCCACCTCATCGCCCACGTTCGCGGGAAGGGCGAGTTTTCCGGCGGCCACCAAGTCCTTGATGACGCCCACGATTTCCAATTTGGCCTTGTGCGTTTGCAGCTCCCCGTCCCGGATGGCGTCCTCGATGGCGTTTTTGACGTAGGGAAAGGCCAATGCCCATTCCATTTTTAGGATATCGGTCACTGCAGTTTTGTGCTTATCCTTCGAGGCATCGAAGGGCAGCGACAGCCAGCGCTCCATGCACTGCTTGCCTACCGTCCAGTTTTTAGCGGCCAAAATGGTTGGCAGGAAAGGCACAAGGTCCATTTGGATGGGCGGGATGACTGCCAGCACCTCGTCCTTGGCATTGGTGACCTTGCCCTTGATGAGGGTATCGCCGAACACCTTGGCCTGTGCATGGGTGTCGAGGTCGAGGGTGAGGGCTTGCCCGCCCGGCACGGCGTTGAAAGTCTGCAAAAGCAGCACGTTAAAGTGCTTGTCGTCCTCAAACTTGGAGGAAAAAAGCTCCAAAAAGAGCTTGGGCATCCCGGCAGCCATGTCTAGGTGGAGCCGCAGTTTCTCGCCATACTTGAGATAACCGCCGCTGAGGCGATGGCCGTTGGCGTCACTCCAGTAGGCCTCCTTGATGGGCTTGTCGAGGCCCGGCATGGCCGCAGTGCCCGGCGAAGCCAGCAGACTTTTTTCTGCGACGGGTGGGCCAATAGGCGCGGATGCCGGTATGTGGGTGAACCCGCTGCGCTGCAAGGCGTCGGTGTACATCAGGCCCGGAATCATGGAGTGCAGCGAGCGCCAAGTGGCGATGGTGTCTTTTGCGTCACTTTTGAAGTCATTGATGAAATCCTCGTCAAAGTCCGGCTGGGTCTTGAGCAGGTCCAGGTTGAACTCGGCCAATGAACGCAGGCCGTGCAAACGCAGGGTGGCCAAAGATTGGCCCTTGTCCTTGCTCTTTTGTGGGTCGTAGTGCCAAAGGGTGTTGGGCACGAAGGCTACGTCCTGGTGCCCGATGACTTTGTTGCGCTCGTTGAATTCTTTGAAAGGCTGGGTATAGACCCGCACATACTTGTCGTCCTCCCTGCCCGACCAGGCGAGCGCCGAGTTGACCCAGGTGTTGTGCAGGTTTTCCAACTGCGTGGGGTCGAAGAGATAAAGCTCTTTCACGAATTTTACCTTTCTAAGCTCTGCCATGAGCGCCAGCATGAGCACCATGCCGTTGGAGTTGCAGGACACCGACACCCGGTAGGGGTAGAATATCGTCGAGTCCTGCATAATGGAAGCGGCATCGGGGACAGCGCCCTCCTTCAGTTTGAAGCTGGGGTTGGTCTTTTGGATTTCCTTTTCCAACCACCGGGCGATGCCCTCGGTGATGCCCGAAAAACCCTTGGCGGTCAAAATCTCCTCGGCTTTCAAGTCCTGAATGTCGAGCATCGGCACGATGGTGATGACATCACGCCCCGCCAAGTCGGCTTGGTAGGCCAGGCCCGTGACGAAGCTGTCGTTGGGGCGGTTGCGCAGGGAGTACATGTAAGTCCAGAGGTTGGAGAACAGGTAATCCCAGCCGTAGGGGTAGTAATCTCGCTTGGGCAAGAGGCCACTCAGGTTGGTGTCCACGGGCTTTAGCGCCCCGTCCACCTGATAGGCGTGGTCGGCGGCCTGCCAGGGGGCAGGCCTGAAATGGAAGTGGAAAAAGAAGCGCTCCAATTTTTTCTCTGGGAGGAAATAATTCTCCGGTACAGAGAGGGCGTAGAGTTTGGGCTTGAGCGGCCCGTCCACCTCCAGTACGAAGTCAAGGGTCTTTGGGTCAATGTTTTTTTTGACAATGTTGATGTACTCAATGTAGCGGCTGTGGCCTGGGCTGGCCTTGACATGGTAGTAGTCGTCAAACGGCTGGCAGCCCCATTTGGTAAGCCAGGGCAGGTTTTTGGACTTGGCAATTTTAAAGACCTCCTTTGCCTCTTTGCCGATATTCTGCTTTTTCTTCCTTTTTTCAACGATAATGGCCTTCAGGTCGGCCAGTTCCGGGTGGTTGATGAGCAGGTTGAACACCTTGATGATGCGGGTGTCACCGATGATGTCCGCCTTTCCCTTTTTTTGGGCGGGCCTCTTGTCGTAGCCCGGCACGAGGTTGATCTCCTCCAATGCCTTGGCGGTCACGTCCTTGAAGCGGTATGCGCTCATGTCCAACTTCAGTTTTGGGCTTGGGTAAAAACGGGTTTCGAAATTAAATTAGTGGAGGGCGTTTTTGGGAAGACTTTTCAATTTTCTTCAAAAAACACCCCAAAATCTGGTAGGAGGATGAAAAAATGAAATTTTCATCCCTACTCCCCCTCCTAAACAGTTACCAGGTTGTTCGTATTTGGGAAGTGGCCGGATTGAAAAAATCCAGTAGGCCACTGCCCAATAAGAAAGAAGCAATCTGGAAAAAATGGTTGCCAGCTATTGCTCCTGTTCCCGAATCAGTCGCCCGGTAAGCGGGTCGTACCTGACTTCGACGGGCACCACCTGGTCGGTGGGCAAAATCTCCACCCATTGGTCGAACACCTGAAAGTGCTGGTCCGGGTTGTTCGGGTCGGGGTCTTTCGGGTTGACCCTGAAGCTGCCCTGCAAAGGGTAGAACCCGTACTCGAACACCTTTTCGATGGGCGTAGCGGAGACTTTGTCGTCGTCGTTGATTTCGACGCCCTTGGGATAGCGCTGCACCTGATTGGCAGCGGCGTGCTTTTCCGAGACCGTCAGGCAGAGGTAGCGGATAGCGTCGCTGAGGGTCACTTGAGGGTGGTTTTGCACAGGGTCGTTGGGGTCGTTCTCCATGAGCTTGTTGAAGATTTCGTCCAATTCCTCCTGTGGTGCAGCGTAGGCTGCGTCCAGCCCATCGGCCCCTTCCACCTTCACGTTTTGCAGCCAGTTGATGGCGGCCATTTCCTTGCCGGGTCGGATGGGGATGACAGCCTTCACCCAAGGCGAGTTGAGGAAGGCGTTGCGGAGGTTGTCGCCGTCCAATTGCAGCAGCCAGCCCAGCGAGCTGCCCATGACGGCAGGCTGCGACTTCTCGGTGATGAGGTAATTGTTGAGCCGGGGCGCTCCGTCCTGCCAACTGACCAAGGCGTCGCTATGCTGTCGCCTCAAGTCGTTGACGCCGAAGAAATTGGGCCGTTCCCGGGGCTTCCACCATTCCGGGGCGACGAAATAGAGCATCTTGTCCACGTCGAAAATGGAGTTGATAAGCTCTGACAGCACGTGCCGGGTCTCGCTTCCCGCATATTTGTAATGATAGCTCGTCATCAGTGAACCGATGAGGTTGCGATAGACGATGGTGCGCTCCTCCTCCCTGAGTTCCTCAAACTTTCGGGTCTTGATGTTGCTAGCCACCTCAATCCGCTCCTGCGCCGCCTTGATGTAGGCCTCCCTCGTCTTGCGGTCGTTTTCGTTGTTGGCCGCATCGGCGGCATCATTGATTTTTTTGTTGGCCGCAGCTATTTCCGCTCGCTTGGCGGCATTTGGCGTATAGGTCAGGGAGCCGCCCAAGACGAAATCAATTCGCTCGTCCCACTCGATGCTGTGGTTGCCCGTGTTGACGCCAAACGAGATTTGCGAACCATTGTTGATGATTCTGCCCCGGAAGGCCCAAACCCCATGAAAGTCCTCGCCCGTGCCGGAGATTTGAAAAAGATCCATATAGCCTTTCGGATCGTGCAGTTTTAACTCATAGCCTTCCGGGCCGGGCGGAATGTTGTAGATAGACATGGGGACAAACTGGCGGTCCACGCCGGGGTGGTGCTGGTTATCCTGCACGTTGTCGTCGAAATCCCAGACCAAGTTGGTCTGGAAGGTGACTACCTTGTCGGGTGGCAGCGGGATTTCGGTGGAGGGCGGGATGGGCACCAGGTCAGCGGGCTTGGCAATGTGAATGAGGTCAGCAAGGCCGAGTGCCGCACCCGGCTCGTCCACGAAGGTCTCCCAGCAGAGGTAGCTGCCAATGTCCTGCACCTGTACCCCCACTTGCCGCATCTTGCGGCGCATCTCGTAATTGATGAGTTTTTGCGTGGTGTTGTTGAGGAGGTAGCGCTTACTGGAGGTGTCCGTGTTTTCGGTAACGGTCTTAAAAGTCGTCTTGTAGCTCTGCCTTATTTCGGTGGAGAGTTTTTCCGACTGCTGGCGCATTTTTTTGTGGCTCTGCTCCCGTGCTACTTGCTGGGTGTTGTCGAGGTTGAGGCTGCCAGTAGCCGAGGCGCTGCCCGTTCCCCACGATTGGTTGACGGTGGTGGTGAAGCCCAGTTTCAGGTCGCTCTTGTTGTCCTGCTTGACCGACTCGCTCAGGTCGTCCTGCTCGGTCAGGCTTTTTTCGTTTTTCACGATGGACTCAAAGGCCGTCTCGTAAGTCTTTTCAGTGATGGTCTTGCGGGAGCTGGTCTCAATCAGTTCCACCGAGGAGCCAGGGCTGAGCCAGACGTGCCCAACAGGTGTGCCGAGGAAGGTGTCAAACTCAAAGAAAAACTGCCGGAATAAGTGTACCACGCCCAGCGGCGAGATGCAGACATCCTTCACGTCCTTGTTTGGGTCAAAACTGAGGAAAGGGTCGTCAAAACGCTCACGGAGTTGACCAAGCTGGCGCTCGAAGGCTTCTTTTGGGTCAGTGGTACTGCCCTGAGCGTAAAAAATGTCGGTCAACAAATCCGTACGCTCCATTTCCAAAAGTTTTTGCAGCAGCGCCATCATGGCCGACTCGGCCTTAACACGCTGTGTGAAAGCCTGTTTATTGGCTGCCAGCGCTGCGACCATCTCCCCTTCCCTGAACAGGCCAGCATGCGCCATCTCTCGGATGCGCTGACATTCCTGCACGTTTTCCTCCTGCATCACGTGAAAAATGCGCTCGAACCAAAGCACGTTGAGCCGCTCTGGGTGCAAGATTTCACGCCATTCCTCTATAGTGCCTGGAACGCTGAGGCGTGGTGCAAGGTCAATCTCAACAATTGTGTTGAGCAGGCGGCTGTCATGCGAAGGCAGTAGGCTGCGACTACGGAAGTCGCCGGGGCCCCATTGCAGCAGTTCAGGCCAGCAGTCGTGGTTGATGTCCAATTGCACCTTGCCCTCAAAGTGCTTGGCCAGGCCGACTATCAGGTTGCTGCGCCCGTAGTTGCGCCCCCGCAAGGCCCGGTCGGTCTTGCGCTTGGACTTCCAGCCGATAAGTGGTTGATAAACGCCGAACATTTCGCTGGCGTAAGGAAGGATGTTCTTGAACTGGTCGTAATCGGTGATTTTTCTCATTTGGTTTGGTTCAACTTTTGATTCAACGCAAACATAATGATTTTGAATAAAAAAATGGACAAATTCAAGTATGGGCAATTATTGTCTTGTCAGGGTTACTCAAGTTGCGGAGCACCTTGGCCATCGTTTAAACATGAGTCATCTTGAATTTTAAGTTCGGGCTGATCCACAACTTGTGTTGGTATTTAAATCAACGCATCCTTGTCGTACTTCACATTGATGTTTATCCAAATCGCCCTTGCAAGCCGGAAGAACCACACAAACAAAATGGCAAGCACCACCAGCAGCAGCGCAAACGAAGCATTCACCGACATTCCAGCAAACATTATCAACCCACCTACAAAGAAAAGGCAGAAAAAAGCAGTGATGATATAGGAGATGAACATGGCTCCGTAATAGAAGCCTGGGCCAAGGAAGTATTTCTGCCCGCATTTGGGGCAGGTCTCCGGCATGTCGAAGGGCTTGTTAAAGGAAAATGAACCTGTTGGGAACAGGTCACCTTCATGGCAACGTGGGCATTTTAGGTTGAGGATGCTGTATGCTTTTGACCCTTTCTTGAACATAGCGGACGGTTGACGTTGGATGATTAACGGTGATCGGCTGATGGAACTGGGCACTGATTTTAGCGGTAGCCACGAGTCGAACACTGCTGGCAAAGGTAGGCAGATATGGGTCATGTGCAATGTGATTACAGTCACAACTTGCGTTTCCCATCAGTTGACGTAAAAAAATATTCGTGAAAAAATTTGGACGGATGGGTCGGCCATTAGTTACTTTGCAATTCAAAGTTCTTTTTGAAAACAAATTGCCATCGTGAGAAACCACAACGAACATTTAGAAACGCTGACGGAAATTCGTTCGATGATGGAGCGGAGCAGCCGTTTCATCTCCTTGAGCGGGCTATCGGGTGTGGCGGCAGGCGTCATCGCCTTGCTGGGTGCCGCAATGGTCTATGTTTATCTTGGCCTACGCCCATTTTCCAACTACCGGATCTTCTATGCCGAGGTGCTGAACAAGGGCAAGTGGGGTATCGGTTACGAAGCCTTCTTCCTGTTGGATGCCTTCTTGGTGCTCGTGTTGGCGCTGGCGGGTGGCATCTATTTTACCTCCCGCAAAGCGAAACAGAAAGGGCAAAAAGTGTGGGACAAGTCGGCCCTGCGGATGCTGTCCAACCTGGCCATACCCTTGGTGGTCGGCGGTATTTTCTGCCTTGCGCTTTACAGGGAGGGCCAAATACTGCTCATTGCCCCGGCCACCCTCGTTTTCTATGGGCTGGCTTTGGTGAACGGCAGTAAATACACCCTAAATGATATCCGGTACCTTGGCCTCTCTGAAATCGGACTTGGCATCATCGGCCTTTTCTTTCCAGGCTACGGACTGGAGCTTTGGGCCATTGGCTTTGGGGTTTTGCACATTGTTTACGGCCTTCTCGTTTACAAAAAATACGAATGAAAATAGGTTGGCGGTTTGGCAAAAGCCAACTGCCACCTACTGTACTGCTGACTTAAGATGAAACACCTGCTTGAAAAGCTTGAAACCACCAAACTCGACAACCGCATCCGGTTGGGCATCATGTCCATCCTAATGGTGAACGATTGGGTGGATTTCGGCGGCTTCAAGGAGATGCTCGGCCTGACGGACGGCAACCTTGCCAGCCACATGAAGGTGCTCGAAAGCGAGGGCTACGTGGAAATGCGAAAGGCGTTCGTAGGGCGAAAGCCCCAGACCTCCTACATGGCCACGGTGCTTGGTCGCAAGGCATTCAACGACCACTTGTCAGCTTTGGAGGAATTATTGAAGTCAGGTTCATGACTTTTTTTTGTCCCTAAACTTTGAAATTCAAAGTTCTTTCATTGCTCAAAAACCGAAAAGAGAAGTTAGATTAGGTGGGACGGCTCCCGGCAAAAACAATTTACCAGGGGGGCCGACGGGCCGTTCCCAACTTTTTTCAACACCAAGAGAAATTTCAAACCTTAGCAACGACTAAAAAATAAGTACACGGTTTCGGCCAGCCTCCGGCTGGTATCTATTTAGCCCAGGGTTGTTTTTTAAAAATTACTCCCCAGCAGCGGCGGCTCCGCCGCCGCTGCTGGGGAGTAAGGAGAGTTCCGCCCCCAAGCCCCCTGCCACGCAAAATAGATACTCTGGCTGGCCGAAAAAAAAGAGAACTTATTTTTGAGTCACAACTTAGCTCAATATGAATATCGAATCAAATCCTGCCACCAATCCATTGACCCGGGTCAGCCAATGGCTCAAGGAATCACTCATCGTCAAGCTGTTTTCCATCGGCTTCCTGGTATTGGTGCTGCTCATCCCAAATGCCATGATTCAAGAACTCATCCGTGACCGCAACCAACGGCAAGAGGAAGTGAAAATGGAAGTCAGCCAATCGTGGGGCGGTGGCCAGGGGGTTCAGGGGCCTGTGCTGAGCATCCCCTACACGGTTTACTCCATCATTGAAGGCAAAACCACGGCGGAGCGCCATACCGCTTTTTTCCTACCCCAAGTGCTCAAGGTTGATGGCGACCTGAAACATCAAATCCGCAAGCGCAGCATCTTCGACGTGGTGCTTTACCAAGCTGGACTGACCCTTTCGGGCGAGTTCCAACAACCCGATTTCCAGTCGCTTAATTTGGCGCAGGCCGATATCCATTGGGCAGAAGCAAGGTTGGCCGTCGGCATCAGCGGCATGACGGGCATCAAGGAGGCCGTGCAGGTGGATTGGTCGGGCAAGGCCCTGCGCATGGAGCCGGGCACGGGCATGACCGGACTACTGCCAGCGGGTGTGAGCGCTCCTGTTCCGCTTGAAGCAACTGGCAAGGGATACCGTTTCACGATACCTATCAAACTGAACGGCAGCGAGTACCTCAGCTTTGAGCCAGTGGGCAAATCAACGACCGTCGAACTCAGCTCCGATTGGAACTCGCCGAGCTTTGAGGGGGCCTTCCTGCCCGACCAGCGCAACATCACAAAAACCGGATTCAACGCCCACTGGCAAGTGCTCGACCTCAACCGGGCCTACCCCCAGCAATGGAAGGACGATGTGGTCAGGTTTGGCACACCTTCCTATTCAGGGCAGTCCACCTACGAGGCAGCACCAGTACATTCCGTTCAGTACAATGCCTCCAACCTTGCCGTCCGCCTCATTGAACCCGTTGACGAATACCTAAAAAACACACGCTCTGCCAAATACGCCATTCTCATCATCGGCCTTACGTTCATGCTGTACTTCTTTTTTGAGGTGCTTCGCAAATTGTTTATCCACCCCTTCCAATACCTGCTCGTGGGGCTTGCGCTTACGGTATTCTACCTGTTGCTGCTTTCACTTTCCGAGCATGTGGGCTTCAATCTTGCATACCTCATTTCAGCGGCTGCCACCATAGGCCTCATTTGTTTTTACAGCACTTCTATACTCAAAATCAAACGGTTGGTCTTCCAACTGTTCGGATTGTTAGTGGCCATCTACGGCTTCATCTTCGTGCTGCTGCAATTAGAGGATTATGCGTTGCTGGCAGGTAGTGTGGGCGTTTTCATCGCATTGGCTGCCGTTATGTCCAGTTCCCGCAAAGTGGATTGGTACAATCTGGGGGCAAAGTAACACGGACTGCCAGTCCGTGAACAGCCATAACACAAACAGTCAGATTGTGCTTACCGCAAAAATGGATGTCCGTAAACTTTGCAAACATGAAAGCACGGTCTGGCAGACCGTGTTACAAGACAACAATTAGGCAATAGCTGGGGGAGGCAAGGAAGTTATTCTGAGCCTCCCGCTTTTTGCAAATCACCTACTTCTATGAAAGTAAAAATGATATTGCCAGCGCTGGCGGAAGCCGAAAGCCCTTTCTGGAGGCCTATCAAGTATTCCTTGTTCCCACCTTTGGGTTTGGCCACTTTGGCAGCCTATCTTTCACCAGAAGATGAAATTGACCTGCAGGACCAACACGTCGAGGCCCTGAACATAGATGATGAACCCGACCTCGTTATCATCCAAGTTTATATCACCAATGCCTATAGGTCGTACCAGCTTGCCGACCATTACCGGGCGAAAGGTGTTTACGTCATATTGGGCGGATTGCATGTAACGTCCTTACCGGAAGAAGCAATGCAACACGCCGACTCGATTTTCCTCGGTCCAGGAGAGGAGACCTTTCCCCTTTTTTTGATGGACTTTAAGAACAAGGCCCCAAAACAAGTTTACAGTTCATCCATCAGAACACTGGAGAAAGTGCCCCCAATCAGAAGAGACCTTATCAAGCGGGAGCGATACCTCGTACCCAATTCCATTGTGGTGACAAGAGGCTGCCCACACCACTGTGATTTTTGCTACAAGGATGCCTTCTTCGAGGGGGGAAAGAGTTTTTACACCCAAGCCGTGGACGATGCGCTTGCTGAAATCGAGCGTTTGCCCGGCAGGCACCTTTACTTTTTAGATGACCACCTACTTGGGAATTCAAAATTTGCCATTGAGCTTTTCGAGGGGATGAAGGGCATGAACAGGGTGTTTCAAGCTGCTGCAACAGTGGACTCCATCCTTCGTGGCAACCTCATTGAAAAAGCAGCTGAGGCAGGGCTTAGAAGCCTGTTCGTGGGGTTTGAAACCCTCTCCCCAGCTAATCTCCAGCAAAGCAACAAAAAGCAGAACCTCCAAAAAGATTATACCCATGCTGTGAATAGGCTGCATAGCCTTGGTATCATGATAAATGGAAGTTTTGTATTCGGCCTCGATGAAGATGACCAAGACGTTTTTAAAAGGACAGTGGACTGGGGTGTCAATCACGCCATCACTACGTCCACTTACCATATATTGACACCTTACCCTGGCACCCGTTTGTTCCAAAACATGGAAAAACAAGGCCGGATTATGACAAGGGACTGGGATTTGTACGATACCCGGCATGTCGTCTATAAAACCACCAACTTGAATGCTGTGGCATTGAAGAACGGCTACGATTGGGCCTACACCGAGTTTTATAAATGGTCGAACATTTTCAAGTCAAGTTTAAAACATGAAAACCTCAAGCACCAGCTGAAGCATTTCTGCTATACGGGTGGTTGGAAAAAATTTGAGCCACTCTGGAATTTCCTCATAAAAACAAAAAGCCTGAACAACATGCTCCCACTGCTCGAATCCATACTATCAAAAGTGAAACTTTCCAGCAAAGAACCCGATTCGAGGCATGCAAAAACCAGCCTTGAACCAGCTTTCGACCTATCACATTTGATTCAAAATCAACCGCTTAAGTTGGGTAATACTCAATGAAAAGCTCATTTAAACCTGATTTATGAATACCATTTTCCAAACCGAAAAGCAATACCGCATCTTCAAACTGCTATGCCTCACCACCCTGCTCGATTTTGTCTTGGTGGCAGGCAGGCTTTGGCACACGGGTTTCGATTTTTCCCAAATCAACCAGTTCTACGACCTGGCCATGACCCGAAGCAGCACTTTCCTATTCCTGATATGGAACCTGTTCTTGGCATGGGTTCCCTACACGCTCTCCCTCATCATCCCCAAACTGCCGACACGGTGGCTCGCCCTTCCGTTGTTGGCGGTTTGGCTGGTCTTCTTGCCAAATGCTCCTTACATCGTTACCGATTTGTTGCACATCCACTACCGGGTGGGCGTGCCGCTCTGGTACGATGTAATGATGATTTTCTCCTTTGCCTGGACGGGCCTCCTGCTTGGCTTCCTATCCCTGCTTGATATTCAAGCCTATTTGGATGAAAACCTTGGGAAAAAAACCTCCGCTGCCATTATCTGGGCGGTCATCGGGCTATGTGCCTTTGGGGTTTACCTTGGCCGCTACCAGCGCTGGAACACCTGGGACCTGCTTTTGGAGCCTTACCAATTGTTCTGGGATGTCATGGGTGTCTTGTTCCACCCAATCGCCAACATGGGCACCTTGGGCCTGGCTGCCGTCATGGCAGGTGTGCTCGGCACTGGCTATTTGACGCTGAAGACGTTGGTGAGAGGGTGAGAGGGTGAGAGGAGTGAGAGGGGTGAGAGGGTGAGAGGAGTGAGAGGGGTGAGAGGGTGAGAGGAGTGAGAGGGTGAGAGGGGTGAGAGGGGTGAGAGAGCGAGAAGCCAAGAAAGAAAAGCTGACATCGCTGTTTTGGGAACCGCCAACTGCCAACTGTCGAACTGCCTATTAAAATGTCGGCTGACATTCACCTTTGACTTTAAGTGAGAAAAGTCAGCTTGCCAATCTGGTTGTACAGCTACATTTGCTGTAGTGAAGAAAGCATTTGTCATATTCACGGTGGTCATAGTTTTCATCGGCTCGATGAGCAATGCCATTCTGTACGCAGGTTTTTGCTTTAACCAAAGCCAAATCGAGCGGCTGTACTGCGTGAACCAGGCTCGACCAGAGAAGCAATGCCACGGCAAATGCCACCTGAAGAAACAGCTTCAGGAGAACAATGACCACGAGGGCTCCCCCACCCCATCCTCGAATTTGGAGGACAGCTTCAAGTTGAACCTCTACCATCAAACTTCGACTTTTACTGAACCTTATGTTCTCGGCACCATCAACCCAAGAATATTGGTAGAATCCCAATCCGTCAATTCTCGCCTTTTTGGAAAATCCCTTTTCCAACCGCCTGACCATCAGCCCTTTGCTTGCTGATTCTCCTTATTTCAAACTAACAAAGCATGTTTTATGGCAAAGCAAACCATGTTGCTTTTGCTCGCTTTGTGGTATTCTGTTTCAAGTATGGGGCAATCCTGTTGCAATGCCGGGGGGCTTTCTTCCTGCGGTAGCACGGGCTTGCTGACCGGACTGCGCAACAACAGCGCAGGGCTTCGGATGATGTTGGTTCCCTTTGAAACTACTGCCACAGGGGAGGAAAGCTATCACGATAATTTTTATGCCGCAGAGCTGAACGTTAGGTACCAAATTGCCCAGCGATTCAAGGTATGCCTGCAACAACCCTACAGGTTCAACCACCGTGTACAGCCCGGCGAGGACGAACGCCTCAGCGGCTTGGCGGACACCCGCTTGACCGGCAGCTATGCCCTTTGGGACAATCGGCCTGTAGGTCACAACACCTTGATTTACTGGGAATTGGGTGCTGGGCTGAAATTGCCGACAGGCAAGTACGACCCTACTATTTATTACCGTGACCTACCCGGCAACCTGAACCTCGGCATGGGAAACCTGGGCTACTTGTTCCAATCCAACCTCGTGCTTTTTGTCAGAAAAATGGGCGTTGCCCACCAAGCCATGTTCCAATTGAACGGCAAGAGCCGGGACGATTATCATTTCGGCGACCAGTTTACTTCGGCCCTGACCTTTTTCCGGGAAATCGCACTTGGCGAAAAAACCAAGCTGACGCCAATGGCTGGGGCATCCGCCGAGTTCTTTGGGAAAAATTATTTGCCGAGCGGCAATTTCGCTGAAGGCTCAGGCGGTTATGGCTGGCTGGCTATGGTGGGCCTGAACGCCAAGTTTGGAGCATGGCAATTGGGGGCAACCACTTCTCTTCCTTTCCGACAGGACTATTCCAATGGGGCCATCGTTGCGAAACAACGCTATGCCCTCGAACTAAACCATTTTTTTTAAATCAAAACCCTGATTATCAGTTAAATACTTATTGAAATCAGGGAATACAATCCTTTCACAGCATTATGAAAAAGTTCTTTTTCCTCAGTCTTCTGGTGTCATTGTTCACCTTCAACGCCTGCAAGGACGACGACACAACAGATGAACCGGATTACCATGCCCATATTGAATCACCAGATTCAGCGGATAAAGCCGTGGGCGATATGCTACATATCCATGTCAATTTTGAAGACCATAACGGAGGAACGGTCCACCATGTAAACGTGCGCATTTACAACAAGGACACCAATGTCGAAATCTACAACAAGCCTACCAGCGCCCATGTGCATGCGGAAGGTGAGTACCTTTTCGAGGATGAAATCGAGCTGACCACTGCTGGCCATTGGGTGCTCGAAGCCAAGGTTTGGGGCCACGATGATGGGGTTGCGGAGGTGTCCGAATCAGTGGAGTTCCATGTGAACTAAATCTTTGGTTTGATATTCAAGTGAATTGATGAAGCCCTGCCCACTCGGCAGGGCTTTTTTGATTTATATCAGTAAACCATCAAGGCAAGAAGCCTTATTTTTACAGCACAAATACTGCCTTAACCATGTCAATTGAACGCATTTACGAAGTATTGGCCACCCTTGCCGACCCCGAAATCCCGGTGCTGACCCTGCTCGATCTCGGCATCATCCGGGATGTGAAAATGGATGCAGGCACAGGAGCCGTGGAAGTCGTCATTACGCCCACTTATTCGGGTTGCCCTGCAATGGACTTTATCGAGGTCAATATCCGCTCTACTTTGCAAGAAAATGGGTTTGAAAACGTGAAAATCACCACCGTCCTCAGTCCGGCCTGGACGACGGATTGGCTCACCGAATCGGGCAAGGAAAAATTGAAAGCCTACGGCATCGCTCCGCCCGTTGGCTCAGCTGACAAGTTTTCATTACTGGGCGAACAAGTGGCTGTGGAGTGCCCCCACTGTGGTTCGATCGATACCCGTTTGGTAAGCCAATTTGGTTCCACTGCCTGCAAGGCATTGTACCAATGCAAGTCGTGCTTGGAGCCTTTCGATTATTTCAAATGCCACTGATTGCATTATAAACTATAAAAGTGGACCGATTCAAAGCAGGGGTTTGGGGACTGTCGTCCCCAAACCCCTGCCTCCCGGCTGCGGCAGCCGGGAGAGAATTTTTTGGATTGAAAAATTGCGAAGCAATTTTTCAATCCTCTTGGATAAAACATTTGGCGAAATGTCAACAAACTAAGTTCACACTTTGCTATAGTGAATTTGGCGAAACTCAAATAACCTAAACACAGGAACCGTGTATGCAATACTTGCTATTTTTGACCGTTTTTCATGCACTCAACTAAAATCTTTGATATGCTCCAACGCTTCCTACTCCCTGCGCTCCTGCTTTTATCGCTCAACCTCGCCGCTCAAAAAGTGAAGGTAAAAAAAGGCATCATCTACCTAAGCCGTGTGGAGATGTACCGCATAGTGGACAACGGCGGACAAAACAAGGCTATCCTGTCCATTGAAGATGGCGATACCTTGGTCTGGATGAATAGAAAACGCTTGGTGAACGAAAAAGCCAGTTATGAAACGGAGCGCCGGGAATTGGAATACTGGGGGCTTGAGTTTGATGGGCTGAACGTCAAATCAAACTATATCAGCCGGTCAAAGGATGGCCTTTACAAAGATTTGATTTACCAAGGGGTTTTATCGAACCAATCCATTAATGAAGCAGGCTTTCGGGGTTTTGAAGACCATACCTTCCTAAACTGGCACGAAGTCACCCTGCTGGAACAAGCCATCGAACAACGGGAAATCTTGGCGAAAAGGGCTGACTACACAGCCTATTCAAAAATGAACAGCATCCGTACTCCCGTGTCCCAACTTGAGATTTCCAACAACGTCATCCTCTTCAAGCCAACCAATGGGGAACCACCTGCGGCCCTTGGCAAGATAGAATACTATGAAGGCTATAAAAGGGCAAAAGGGTATCAAATTATCAGGACCAAAGACCAAAAAACCATAGCTACGATTGAAATTGATGGAGGTCTAAATACCATGAGCATCAACACCACGTTCGACAACGAAACGACCATCCATACGCTTTATAGCGGCCTACGGTCAGACTTCCTAAAACAGGGCATCCGGTATTTGACCGATGCAGGGTATCTTTAAAAGAGCAAAGTATCAGCAAAAAAATAACTTCTCTCTTTTTTCGGCGGCTCTGCCGCCGAAAAAAGAGAGAAGTTCCCGGTTTGGGCCAGCCGGAGGCTGGCCCAAACCGGGAACTTATTTTTAGCCGTTACTATGTTGACGAAAATCAATCCAACAAGCCTGCCTGCTGCTGATATTAATTATCGCATTGCTATTGCATTTCGTTGAAATTGTGCGGTCAATTCAATAGCTCACCGCATGAAATCCGACACCATCCTCGTCCTTGGGGGCTACGGCAACACTGGCCGAATGATTGCCCAATTATTGTTGCAGGAAACGAAGGTAAATATCCTTATCGCTGGCCGTGATATAATCAAGGCAGAAAAGGTTAGCCAAATATTGAATGCGAGCTACCCTGGCGAGCGGGTCAGTGCGGCCGCTGCGGATGCCGCAAGAATATCGGAATTGTTGCCGCTCTTCCGTCAGGCACGGCTGGTTGTCGTTGCATCATGTACAGCTGCACACACTGCATGCATCGCCAATACCGCCTTGGAGACTGGAACCGATTACATGGACATTCACTTTGGGCCAAAGGTTTATCAATTGCTGGATTCCATGGAGGGCCGGATTAAGGGTGCAGGCCGTTGCTTTATCAGTGGGGGTGGTTTCCATCCAGGGTTGCCCGCAGCGATGGTTCGTTTTGCGGGGCAATATTTCGATGAAATGGAAACGGCCATCGCATCGGGGGTCATGAACATTGATTTTAGCACTTACAAATATACCCCAAGTACCCGCCGTGAATTCGTGGAGGAACTGGCAGATTTCAACCCGCTTTTTTACAAGGATGGCCGTTGGCAAAAAATGAATATGCTCAGTACCCGTGATATGCTGACAGTGGACTTTGGCCAAGACTTCGGCAAGAAGCTTTGTTCACCGCTTTTTTTCGAAGAAATGCAGGAATTGCCCATGCTGTTCCCCAGCCTTAAACGTACTGGCTTCTACATCGCTGGCTTCAATCCCGTGGTGGATTATTTCATATTTCCGATGGTCATGTTGTTGCAAAAACTATTGCCCAAAACTTCCATTGACCTGCTTTCCAAATTGATGCTCTGGGGCATGGAGTCCTTTTCAAAACCACCTTACGGATACCAGTTGCAAGTGGATGCAACTGGAATAAAAGCAGGAAAACCGCATAAAGTCTCACTTCGCATTTCACACACCGACCCAGCCCTGATTACCGCTGCACCTGTGGTAGCCTGCCTACTCCAATATTTAGCAACCGAAAACCCAACTCCTGGGCTTTGGCTCCAAGCCCTTTATGTAGCGCCGAATCGTTTTATAAAGGATATTCAGCGAATGGGGTTGAAGATTTATTAGTTGAGTGCTTTGATTTTTTGCCTAAGCGTAAAACAAAAAATGCAGTTTTTAAAGGATTTAAACCTCACGCAGCCAGGTTTCCCAAAGGGATGAATTTGGTATATGCGGGTTGGGGGCACGCTTAGCCGCCCCAGGCCCCATGCACAATTCATCCCTTTGGGAGACTTGACGGTGCGAGCTATAAAACCCACTATCGAATCACAGGCGTAACGCATAATTTTTTCAAAAACACCCTTTCCTTTCCACGCAGAATGCGCAAGACATACATGCCTGCCGGAAGATTATAATCGGCGTAACTGAAAAGCCCTGTTTCTGGCATCGCATGGGAAGCCAATCGTCGTCCGTTCATGTCGAATAACTGGACAAGGTATTCCCCATTGGTTTCTTTGGGGAACTCACAACGAATATTCGTAACTGGGTCATAAGGGTTGGCAAATACACAAGACAAAGCATCAATAACTGGCGGCTGATATGGGGTTACGTCATTCTTGGAATAATAATATTTGCAACCATTTACGCCACTGCTAAATGGAAAATTCGAATAAGTATAAACAGAGTCCGTCAAACCATCTTCGTTAAAAAAATTAATATTAATATAGGTGGTGTCCCAAGCCGATTTAAAAGGCTCCCTTCCAACATAAACAACTGTATCGCCGACCATATCTGGATAAAAGAATCTATAATTATGGCCATAATCCCACCATGTATCGTTCGATGAATCCCACAATTGTATTATTTGGCGCCAAGTATAATCGTCAGAGAATTTAATATCCCGTTCATTTTGCTTCCACGTTGAAGTTGCTGGCTCCCACAAGTATGTAGTGGTAATGGAGGAACCATCCGATTCTGAAGAAGAAGCAAAACGAGTTTTATTTTGCCATTCATCCGAGGCCGATGACCAAAATTGGTCAATGCGCTCTCCTCCCATGCTTTTGTCAATTTTGATTAACGCACGGTTTGTTCCCACCCAACCTTCATCATCCGTGTTGTAATAATCAGTGTTGCAAATATATCCCTCAACCTCACATGTATCGTAGGTGTGTTCCCAGCGGGCCTTCCATGCTTTTTTATGGCTTAACCATTCGTAGGTTTTTCTGGACTTTATTTCTCCCTCATCCGAATAAAAAGTACTCCATTTATAGCTTGGTTGTAGTTGATTGAATGTGTCGTTGAGTATCAAGCTAATTGTCTGAAAAGACAAACCATTCGTGTTAAAACTGGAGATGCTTCTTGACTTTTCAATCCACAATGAATTGGCCTCATCCCAATCTTCGGAAGTCGTTGAGACCTCCTCTGAATTGTGGTTTATTCGCACATCCCGATATTTATTCTTGAATGTTTGGGAAACAGTATCCCATACTTGGATAACGGTTATTTCAGGCCCTTCTGCGGCATAATCAGGAAAGATCCGTCGCTTTCCCTCCAAAGTGTCTCCATCCAACGTTACAAAGGATGTTTCAGTCCGGCGATAGCCATACTTATCATGGCTGTATTCCTGTTTTGAAATTTTCGCATTTACCACAGTTTGCACGCAAACAATCGAGTCCAGCAGTGCTTGTTCAAAGCGAAACCGAACTTTATTGGAATGCAGGTCGGGCAGCTCCGCAATATCGGGCATTGCTGGTTCAGCCGGATACAATGGAGCGTCTTGTGCCATTATCCCAATGGACAACAAAAGAGAAAAAGCTAAAACCCAGGTTTTCATTGCGTATTTTTTCACAAAGCTAAAGCAATCAATTGGGAAAGAAAATATCGGATGGCCACAGATTTGAAATTTTACTATCCACATTTTTTGGGGGTGAATCCCACCGGTTTTCAGGCTGGTTCAAGTCAAACCCGCAATATCTTCTCCTTCGCCCGCCTCCTTCACCAGTTCATCCTCCAGCTTGTCCCGGTATTGCAACCATTGCGTGAGCATGGAGTGTCCCATCAATCCACAATTCCCCTGCGGCTTTTTTCCGCTTGAATATTCTTCCATTTTTTTGAGTAAGCATTGCCTATCACAAGCGAAAAAATCAGCAAGCCGAAAGTGAGGAATGCCTTGCCTTGTACGGCGCTATAGACCGCAATGCCGACGAACAAACCAATCAGCACAGCGGTCATGGTTTTTTGTGATTTCAGTTTCTCTGCTTCTGACATCAATTCTTCCTGTGTCATTTTGGTATAGTCATCATTTGAAGTCGTCATCATCTGAGTGGTTGTTGTTTTAAGTTTTGAAATAAAAGTTTCGTCACCCCATCCGCAATATCTTCCCCATCGCCCGCCCCTTCGCCAGTTCATCCACCAACTTGTCCAAGTACCGCACCTGCTGTGTCAGCGGGTTCTCGATTTCCTCGACCCGGTAGCCGCAGATGACGCCGGTGATGAGCCGTGCATTTGGGTTCAATTCGGCCTGTTGGAAGAATGCCTCAAAACTCACTTTCTCTTCGATGAGCGATTGCAGTTTTGCCTCATCGAAGCCTGTCAGCCAATGGATGACACGGTGCAGTTCGGCCTTGGTGCGGCCCTTCTTCTCTACCTTCGTGACATAGTGCGGATAGACGGAGGCAAAGCTCATTTTTGCCATCTTCTCGTCGTGGTGGGCAGTATTGGTCATGGTCGTGATTTCGGGCAAAGGTCGGGAATTGAAATCAATATATGCCAATTCGCAGTACAAAAGCTAATCAATGGTTCGTGAAGGTTTCAACCTGTCTGTTGGCAGTTGAAGTTTACCCACATCTTTTGCCAGATGTAGACCACGAAGTGGTCAAATGTGAATAGCCCCGGGTGCCTGCCTGTCGGCAGACAGGCAACCTGGGGTGAAATGCGAGGTGAGAAATGACCCCAAAGGGGTCGAATGTTTGGAGGAGAAGATAGGGATTTGCGTAAATGATTGACATTCAACCCCGTCGGGGTTGTTTCCCGTCTCACATTTGACCCCGGGTTGCCTGTCTGCCGACAGGCAGGCACCCGGGGCTATTAACCTTCAACCCCTGCGGGGTTTTGGGCTAAACTTGTGGATAAACTTCACCTGCCAACAGGCAGGTTTAAACCTAGTGAACCATAGGCTAATACCCCTCTCCAGAATCTGATATTTCAAACCAGCGGGATTATGTTCGTGCTGTGCAGGTGTTCGATTTTCATCTGAAACATGATTGCCATTTTTTCGGCCCGCCATTTGGCTTCCTCAGATTTTTCACCCTCGAAAAGCGAGTCTGTATTTTCCCGGAAAATCTGCAGCCATCGCTCGAAGTGCGCAGCACCGATGGGCAGCGGGGCGTGCGGTGGGAATGGCGCACCGGAATAAGTGCGCTCGCCAAAAAGCACGGTCTGCCAAAAACGGTACATCTTTTCGAGGTGTTGTGGCCAGCGGTGCTCAATGACTGTCTCGAACACAGGGCCAAGCAGGCTATCTTCCCGCACTTTTCCATAAAAATTATCCACCAACAGGCGTACGTCCTCTATGCCGAGGATGTCTGTTTTCTTTTTCATGTCATCAAATAGGATAAATGCATCCTTTTTTAGGAACGTGTAAAAGATAAGTTGTTGCTTTCGGCGAGTGTATTTTTTCTGCTGGCAAGGCATTAAAACAGGCGCATAGTGGCGCTACGCAACTGTTTTAAGAACGTGGCCAGCGGGAAAAACCTGCCTGACGGCAGACAGGGACGCCGCCCAAAGTGACAAGTTATCTTTCACACGTTCCTAAGTTCAAAAAAAAGGGTTTATCGCTTCAAGAAGGTTAGTCCGCTGTTCAGGCCGAGCGTCAGGTCGAGGATGGTCGTGCTTTCGAGCATTTTGCGAAGCTCGTTGCGAAGGGACGCAAAGTGGTCGTGTAGGGGGCATGGCTTTTTGGCGTTGCAAATGGGCAACCCAAGTCCACAACCTGCGAACACACCATCCCCGTCCATCAAGGTTACAATTTGGCTCAGGTAGGTGTTTTTCATTTGCTCTTTGCTGATTTCAAAACCGCCCTGCTTGCCTTTCACCGATAATACGATACCGCCCCGGCACAAAGTCTGAAGGACCTTGGCCGTAAAAGCCTGGGGTGAGTTGGTCTCATCGGAAATTTCCTTAACACTCGCACGCCTACCTTCCAGCGAGTAGCTGGCTAAAAGCAGGGTGGCACGGAAGGCATACTCGCAGGTTTTTGAAAACATAAATAGTTATGAGTCATTCGTCAGCAATTTATTGCATAGGATGTACACGAAAAAACGGATAGACTGCTTTGGTATTTATACTGCGTGCAGTCAAGTATTGTGCATGATTGTTAAGGCTTGATTATCAACTAAAACAGCCTTTATCAATACCGCACAAGGCCTACTTTCTGCCGCATAAACTACATGTAGCCGCTACGTCATAAATTGCTGGCCATTGGTTGTTAATAAGCACAAAACATTGGTATTCAATGCTTTGCGAAATTAAAAACCTAAGCTAATTTCAAAAATATGCTTATCGTTTTTAAGTGTGTTTTAATTGCCAAATAAAACACGAACGATGAAGCAAAGCAAAGGTACTATAAAACTAAATGCCACCGTGAAAAGAAAGAATGATATGGTAACTCTCGCAGGCTGGCCTGCTATGCCCAATATGATATTGGTGAAAAAAAGTAGGATGCTCACACCCACGAAAGCAAGAAACATGTCGAAATATGACATTAAAAAGATACTTATTGGCATGACGGCAGCCGGCAGTACCATAAGGGGGACAATGAACCAGAGTGCCCGTTCTTTTTCTTCTCTTTCACAAAATGCGAGGTAGCGATCTAATAAGCTGTTTCTATCCTTAGTCTCATGCATGATGATTAGGTTTTATTGCTAAAAATTTCCAAGACCGATGAGTCGCCGGGTTTGTAGGCACAAAGATAGGCATAAAATTTAAACAGGACAAGTTTATCCTATTTAAAGTCATGGAAATTTTCCCTCCGAAAATTCGTGCTGCTTGGAGAGATTTCCCTTTCGTGAAACTGTGCGACAAGAACTTGCTGGACGCCAATGGTTAACTTAACCCATCCCTTTTAAAATCGCTTTCTCTACCGGACAACATAGCTCGTATGGTTGCTGAATATTGAAATCCCGCTTCGTCAGCAAAGCAGGCTGTGCCATGAATTTTGGGTTTTCCCCTCGGTGCGCTTGCGCTGCATGAACCATAAAAGGATGGCATAGATAAACCGTGCCTGCCTTCCCGGTGGCGATGGCTTCCTTTCTTTTTGGCAAGCCGTCCAAACGTTGCGCCAGCTCCATGAACGAAAGCCCATTTTCTCCTTCATTGCTAAGCAACTTCGCAACATCTAAATGCGAACCCGCACGGAGAACCGTGGGTGCATCATCTTCCGTCACATCGGAAAACAGGAACAGCATCAGCAAGGCCCGGCCTTTTGAGTGGACGTTGATTCGCCAGGTAAAATAGTCGGTCGGGGCTTCGCCCGGAAAACTGGCGTCCACATGCCAACCCGTATCACCTGCTGATTCTTTGCTTGGAAAACGGATGGGGAAGGAACCCAAACTCGTTTTCGGCAGCCAGTTGTCGCCCGCCAACTGCTGGAAGGCTTGGAGCAAAATGGGCGTGTTGGCCGCCTTTTGAAAAGGTTCTTGCCCGATTTCCCCCAACCAAACAACGGGTTGCGTCCAAGTGATTGGCTCGTCAGGGTTTAATTGGATGGCCTTCCACAACAGGGAACGACATTCCGCAGCAAGTTCTTCCGAAAATGCGTTTTCAATTTTTACGTAACCTAATTCAATGAATCGGACAATCTCACTATTGCTCAATACCTGCATCATTTTTTGGCTCATGACGCCTTAGTGTGAAATTAGGGGGTTTGGGGGCGTTCCGCCCCAAACCCCTTGCTATCACTCAAAGGCGTCATGGCCCATTTTTTAAGTTTATATTGATTCAATTATTTCAGCTTCACGGCCTTCCCCTTCCTCGCACTCTTGGCAGCCGCCTCCAATATCTCCATCACCACCATATTGTTTTCCAAAGAACTTAAATCATAAGGCGCCAAACTAATATCCTTATGTATGACTGCGGCCAATATGGAAAACGGGTCATCATACGGCGCAGGCCGCTCTTCCAGATTCAAAGTTGTTTCATGAAACCCATCATATCCTTCCGCCATGCGTATGCGGAGTTGGTGGCGGTTATCGGAATAAATAGCGCCCGTCAAGCCATATATCTCCATGTCCTTTCTTCCAATCGGCCAATCCCAAGAAGGTTGCAGAATGGCATTTGCTTCGCCATAAGTAAGTATGATGGTAGCGTCATCGTCCACTTTGGGGTTGTTTTCAGCTTGCAGTTGTTGGGTAACGGCGGTGACCATGCGAGGCTTTTCGCCGTTCATCAACCAGGTCATCAGATTTGCGCCGTAGCAACCAAAATCCATGATAGCGCCGCCGCCGTCCAGCACTGGGTCGGTCAACCAATCGAAGAACTCATCGGGCACGTTTATCTTTTTCGGGCCTCTGTGCCCGTCACGCACCACCACTTTCCGAATACTTCCGATGGAATCTTTTTTTACCAAATCAAAAGCCTCGTGATTGGTGGGTACCAGGTCGTTTCATAGTTTGTAAGCAGTTGGATATGGTGCTTCTTGGCGAGGGCTTCCATTTTCTTGGCATGTTTCAGGTTCACGGCCAAGGGTTTTTCCACCATCACATGAATGCCCAAAGGCGCACATTTCTCGACCACTTCCAAATGCTCGAACGTGGAATTAAAAGCCGAAACCGCCTCCGGGTGTTGCGCAGCAATCAATTCGTCCATCGTGTTGTACACCATGCTCATGGGGAAATGATACTGGTCGGCGTATTTTTTGACGACTTCCTTGTTCTTCTCCACGATGCCCACGATTTCAATATCGCCCCGGTCTTTTCGACCCAGTATGCCGTGTACATGAGAATGTGTCAGGCCGATGATGCCTAATCGCAACGGTTTTTGCTGCGCAAAACTTGCCGTTGCAGTGATAAGGAGAAGGAGGACAGAAAAGGTTTTGCTCTTCATAATTTCGTTTGATTCAATAGCCCAAATATGGGAATAAACCCCCAAAAACACCCTTTTACATTTCCTTTACACCCTTTTACGTGTAAAAATTGACATGCCGCCACTGCTGCCTGCATCTTTGCCGCATCGGTTCAACTATTCACAGACATTAGAGAATAGACAAAAGACTTCAGATTAAGCCAAACTAATGTACCATCTACTGTCTAATGTCTCAAGTCTAATATCTTTAAAAAAATCAACCATGCGTAGTCTTCAGCTTTTATCCTTGCTCCTTGTTGCATGTCTCTTCTCCTGCCAGCAGGCGCAGGAAGAGGGCCTGTACAGTTTCTCAGATGCCGCTACGAATGGGAAGCCAGACAAAGCCGCCACCACCTCCACAACGACGGATATCCTCTTCCAATCCACTGACGGCGGGAAAACCTGGCAGGACATCAGCGCCGGACTGCCCCAGGATATTAAACCTACGACTTTCCAGGCCGAAAACAACGAACTATTCTTGGGCACTTCTAATGGCGTTTACCGGAACAGTGCAGCCGCCAAGTCCTCGCCGTGGCAAAAAGATGCAAACTTGGATAACTCCTATATCCTCACTTCGACTGGCATGGGTGGGGCGATTGCCTATAGTAACAAGGGCCGTTTTTTACAACGATTGGACAATACGGGCGTTTGGATGCCCATCCTCACGAGCTATGAGGGCACGACGGCGAGCACCGTTCATGCCACCAAGGACAACAGCATTTTAATTAGCTCTGGCTACGGCATCGTGAAGTCCAATGACCAAGGGAAAACCTGGCGGAAGGTCATGAATGATGGCTGGGCGTCTCAAATAGTGGAATCGGATGGCGTATTGCTCTGCACCAATACGAAAGGCATCCTGCGCTCCACCGATGGCGGCGAGCATTGGGATGTGGTGCTGAACGAAGGCGGTGTGGGCATAGACGTGACGCCCATCAAAGGCGGCTTTGCAGCAATCACCTACAATACCGAATCAAAAACCCGGCATATACATACCTCCAAAGATGGTGGAATAACTTGGCAACGCATTGATGCTAACCTACCGCCGTCCTCCCTCATTTCCACCTTTCTGCAAGTCGGCAATGATTTCTACTGTGGCCACCCCAATGGAATTTATCGCTCCGTTGACCAAGGCAAATCATGGTTCCTCTCTGTGCCCGGCGACGGCAAGAAAGTGTTCAACCTATCCGAATCAAATGGGATAATGTATGCGCTGCTGAGGGAGGGAGGATGTTGAGAATTGTGAACTGTGAACTATGAACTGTGAACGTCCCACAATTCACAGTTCACAGTTCATAATTCACAGTTCATCATTCAATCGCTTCCGTCACCTGCACCTCGAACTCTGCCGTCACCGTGCCCAGGTTCTTTACGATGAGGTATTTGGCACCGGGCGCCCAGCCAGCGTCGGCGGCAGTGGACTGCACGGACTGCATGGCAAGCACGTTCAGCTTGACGGGATTGTCCGAGGCAGAAGCATTGACGGAATAAAAGAACTGCAATTCCACTTGGTTCGAGCGGTTCACAAAAATGGTGTCGGCATTGGCGCTCATCTTCAGTTTATCGGGCAGGCTCACCGCCGTCGTCATGCCCTGCTCAACGGCCCCGCTGGACACAAACCGGGAATCCGTATCGCTTGATGGTCGGCGAAGTTCGCTCAGGTCGAAATAGTTCTCCACCATTTTGATGGTCTTGCGGTACTTCTTCTTCAGGTCGCAGAGGTTGTCGTCCAAGAGGTCGGCCAATACAAGGCGCTGCTCCTCAATCATGCTCGCCGTAAACTGCTTCGTACCAAAACCCTCCGTCTGCGCACTGCGGGCAGCATTGAGCAACACCAACTTCCCTTCCACATCCTTGGCGGCATCCTCTAATGCCGGATAATTCAGCAGCGTCTTGTGCAACGCCTCTACCGCCACCATCCGCAAGTCATATTCCACATTGCTGAACGGCTCCTTGCCCCTTGGGAAAATGGCGATATACTCCGGTGTGCCCACCTCGAAAACTTGGCGCACCATTGTCTGCCACTTATTCACCCATTTATCCCTCATCTCATCCAGCATATCCGTAAAATTGACCGTATTTGAAACACTGATGCCCTCTTGACTGTCAAGGTTGGAGAACATTGAACGGTAAAGCATCAAGGCAGGCTCAAACAAGGTTAAAAGCGCCAAAATAAAGGGGTCTGATTTCATGGCCTGCAACCGTGCATAATGGTGATTGGCAATGCGCAGCATCTTGCGCCTGGAGCCTTTTGTGTTGACCTCGAAAGTGTTGACGAGTTGTGACCAAATGTCGCTTTTCATGTTTAATGGTATTAAAATATGAAAGTATAGCGGCCCCACTGACCAGTCTGTGTAATTCGTGCCACCAAGTATCGGAGTTGTAGAAACGGGCTGATAGTAGTTTGTGAAGATTTCAATATCAATACCTGTTAACTATCCAATATCCGATGTCACACTATATACAATCACATCCACGGCCCTTAGCGCCGCAAGCCCGGAAGCGCCGGGCCATAAACGCTTAAACGCAGGTTCGTGAAAAAGTTGTACTAAGTTGAAAATATTTAAAACAATTTTTATGTTATTGTATTTCTTACAATTTCATAAGGCAGAATGCTTAAAAAACCAAGCTGAAGGCACTTGCAGCATTCTGAATATTCCAAATGGCATTCTGGTGGCCTGTGGGGCGTTCTGAATATTCCGAATGGCATTCTGGCGGCCAGAATAGCATTCTGAATATTCAGAATGGCATTCTGGAAACCAGCGGGGCGTTCTGAATATTCCGAATGGCATTCTGGCGGCCAGAGTAGCGTTCGGAATATTCCAAATGCGATAAGTGCCGTCTTTGGGGAGATTGGGGGTGGGAAGTGGCGGGCGGGCAGTTGTAGTTAGCGGGGCGAAATGAACAGCTACAAACCAAGCAATGCTGGCAAGTTTGCAATTTGCCAGGCTTGGCATTGGCCATTTGGCGGTCATTTTTTTGTGGAAAATGCAGGGATTTGTTGGGAAGGAATGGCTGCTAAATTGGGCATGGGTAGGCTGGCAAGTTGCGAACTTGGCGGAACAAAGAGGAGGGATGCTTGCGACAGCTGGGGGGGGGAATTCTTAGAGTAACCGGGAAGATTTAGGACAAATAGTTACCTTAAATAAACGGCTCATTCGGCAGCAGTATTGCTTCATTTCGGCACCAACCGCCTAATCGGTCGAGTATTAAGTCAACCGGGTGGTCACCACCAAATTTTTCCTCCAACGAAAGCCATGCTTGGGTATTCATAAATTCTGAATGGAACTGCAAAAAATGGTCGTAAATGTTTTGTCTCGTCAAACCCTGAGCAGACAAGAAATACACCAAGCCTTCCAGCGCTTCAAATGGATTGTCGGCTGTACTTGCAGTTTCTATTTGTGGAAATATTTCGTTTGTCATGATTGAGAAAGGAAATTTGACGGTGTAAAGTTCGCTCGCTTTGCCAACGCTCGGCGGCCAGCGGCGCTACTAATGCCCGTCAACAAGTAGGGCTTGTGACGAGCGGGGACTAAGTATCTTTGGAACGACCGGCCAAACTCAATCCTCCATTGACCATTTCTCTAAATCATCCACTGGATTAGGTAGCCGCCCTTCCAACCATTCCTTTAAATCCGCAGGCAGGAACGTCTTTTCCTTTGATTCAATGACCCAAGATAAAAACTCCGATGGCCCGCCGTTCAAATAGGGCGCTGGCGATACCGGATAAAACACGGTCGGCAATCGTTCCGAGATGGAAACATAGTTGACAATGCAGCCCAATTCTTGAACCACCTGCCAAGCCAGCTCATGGCTAATGTCTATTTGAAACTTCACCCACCAATTGCCGTCCTCGAATACGCCCTGCCCGATGCCGGGTTTTATGGCTGGAATGGTGGCCATGAATGCTGTCAGTTCTTCAAAAGATGGTGCTGCCATTTTAGGTGCTTTTGATTTGCGCAAAGAAACTTACCAAAACTTCCACCAAGGTTTTCTGGGCTTAGTGGCATCTGTAGGTGCTTGGATGCTAATATAGTGCTGTTCAGCTTGTTGGTGTTGTTCCTTTTTACTGGCTTTGATAATTGCATCAAAATCGTTGCCATACTGTGGCCGATAGTTCCTTAAATCTTCCAAAGTTAATTGAAAATCGTCACCCTCATTGGGGTCGAAAACTACGCCATGCCCCGCCAAATAAATGACTATACCGTCAGCACCAAAAATAATGGCGTTCAAATACTGGGCGATTTCAATCCCTTTTTCAAAAATTTCATCCTTGAAAAAACCAGTGTCCCGCATGGAGCCGCCTTCTTCCGAAATCCAAAAAACAGGCACCCAATCATTGAATTCTTTAGAAAAAGTTTGGATGCATGGAAATGTGGCTTCTTCGGAATACTGAAGGTTGGACAGCTTAGCGGCACATTCCTCCCATTCCTGCTTTGTGATTGGCAACTCCGTTTCCATGTCTTCCGACAAACGAATGATATGAACTTCTGATGGCATAGGTTATAGTCTAAGGTTAATTAATTAATGTTGCCAAGATAGAAAAACCTTTGTCTTTGTCAAGAGGAATTTTTTTGATGAGCAGCAGTTACTTTTTCATATTGAATTCCCTAATCTCAAAATAGCAATCCTCGCAAACGACTTTAATATTCGCAAACTTCATGGATTCATCATTCCAGCCATCGGTACGTTGGCGCTCAATTTCACAAGCATCGCACCAAGCCTGAAAATCATCGTATTCTTCCAATTCCATGCCTCTGAAACTCGGAAATGCCTCCTCGAACCCTGTCCTTGTATGCTTGTTCAGGTGCTGGCAAATGAAGGCCATCCGCTTTGGGCCATGTTTTTGGCAGGTTACCGTATTTTCTTTTGACATGATGGTGGGTTAGTTTTTATTAGCGAAGATAGGAGGTTTTAGTGGTTTACGGCGGCCAAAGGCCGCAACCAATGCCCGTCAACAAGCAAAGCTTGTGACGAGCGGGGGTGTTTTTCAACGGAAGAGAGATGGTATGCCAGCGGGGTGCAAAGAAAGTGTATTAACTAAGCAACCTTGTGACAAGCGGTATTTGTATTAGTGGGGCGAAAAGAACAGCCATAAACCAAGCAATGCTGGCAAGTTTGCAATTTGCCAGGCTTGGCATTGGCCATTTGGCGGTCATTTTTTTTGTGGAAAATGCAGGGATTTGGTGAGAAGGAATGGGTGCAAAATTGGGCATGGTGTGGGCTGGCAAGTTGCAAACTTGCCAGAACTAAGAGGGGATACTTGCGACAACTGGTTTCTATTTGTTTATTAAATCCCAATTGATAGGTTTTCCTTTATCTAGTAATCTTATTATTGATTTAATGCTCCAAAAATAGCCTACAGATTCTCCGAAAAACTTAAAGCTATATATGCCCATCAACCTCTTATCTTGAGAATAAATAGGTGAACCTGATACTCCATTCTCCATTTCTTTTGAATGTTTAAAAAAGTTGCCAAATAAATAAAATTTCACAATATTTGAAGATTTTTGTGAAGCATTGTCATTAATCCCAAATAATTTAGAAATTTCGCTGTTAGGTATGATTGAAAGAGGTATGATTTTAGGTTGAAAAATATTTTTTCCACCCTGTATGTAGCTTGCTGGAAATCCATGCATTAAGTATGTTTCATTTGCATTTGGTTCATAGCTTAATGTATCAATCAAATAATAATTATTAGGAAGTGCGTTTTTTAATTCATTTGAGATAGGAATAGCAGCAATATCAAAAACAATGTTTGTTTTTACATCTTTATACTCAATCCACCCATCATTGGATAATAACATATACCTATAATTAAGATTGTTTTTTTGAAAATGTATAAACAAGCCATCAGGAGCTGAATGCTTAAATCTTAAATCAGTTTCTTTGCCTGTTAATACATGCCAATTAGTAATAAAATATTCTATGTTCCTGTATTTGACCAAAAACCCTGTACCAGTAGTTAATATTTTATTATCCTTGAATGATTCTAAATAAATGCTTGTTGGGGAATTTGAATTTATATCCACTTTTGAAACTCCTTGTATGTCTCCGTTTTCATCAGAAGACAAAACATCTCTGCTTGAATGTCCTTGAGTTAGTTTTGTATCAGTGGTGGAGTTATTTGCGCAACTTAAAATAATAGTTGATAATAGCAATATGAATACTGATTTTGACAAACTTACCATAGTGATTTTTTTTGTTATATTGGTTTTAAACTACTACCCCTCAAAAAGGGCTAGGTAAATCCGAATGTCGTTTCCACAAAGACCTTTTGAAGAAAATCAAAAATACCTGTTCAGTTTTCCCAGCTTTTCCTCCTGCCGGGCAGTGTGTGCATCTTACAGCCGCTAAAGTAAGGCCCTTTTTCCATTCCAACAATATCCGCAAGGGAAAAGATAAAACTAGCGGATTATTGATTCACTTGGCCATCCTCCTTGCCCCTTGCTCTTATCCTTTGGATTTGGGTATTGACAGCAAACCCGCCAAGAATCAGGAAAATGATTCCTGCTGGGATGCCCCAGATAAACTTGAAAATCATTTTGAAGATGGCTTTTCTACCTTCCGGTTCTACGGTGTCGAAGGCATGGGGTTGATAAATCATCATAAATCCAATTAAGAGCAGTGCAAATGCACCTAACCAAGGTCTGATATGTGTTTTGTAATCTTCCATTTTTTGGTGTTTTGTTTATACTTACTTACAACCGCTAAAGTAGCGCACGTTTTTCATTCCAACAATACCCCCCCCAAGAAAAAATGATAAAAATCAGCCAAGTGAGTTTTTTCTAACGCAAAGCCGCTAAGGCGCAAGGGCGCAAAGCAGATAAACTTTGCGTCTTTGCGCCCTTGCGCCTTTGCGTTAAGCGCTTTTTTTGTCTGGGTGCTGGTATCCCACTGTTTCATGCCACGCCAATGGAGGCCTGCTCGCAGGGTAGCCGTTTTTTGTGCGGTAGTTTTTCCGTGCTGGGGTGAAGTCCCACCACATTTTAGAGGCATCGTTGGTATTGGCGAAGTGCACCACCAATCGGAACTGGTCTTCCACGCAGGGGTCTATCCAGTAGCCTTTTTTGCGTTCGAATTCGTCGGTGAGTGCTGCGCCGTCCTTGCCTTTCAGTTCGGCGAGGGAATAGTAGCCCATGAAGACGAGGTCTTCCGCAAATTTTATCCCGATGGAAGGGATGGTTTGGAAGGTGGCCAAGGGATGGATTTCCTTTGCCCTTTCGGTGGGGACGTTCAGCAAGGCTTCGAGTTCGTCCACCGCAAAGTCAAGGATATTGGCCAGCTTTATTTTGTGCTTCCGCAGGCTGGCTTTTTCGGCTTCCGTCAGTGGAAGTTTTAGGCTGGTTTTGTTTTTCATTTTTGGAAAAGCTTGGTAAGTGGCGAATATCGGCTTTTAGGGCGAGAAGCCCGTTGTTCGGCAGGCCAAAATAGCTGGCGTTTTTCATTCCGACAATGCATGACGAGGGAAAATGATGGAAATTGGCGAAGTGAGTTTTTTTTCAACGCAAAGCCGCCAAGCCGCAAGGGCGCAAAGGGAGAAACTTTGCGGCTTTGCGCCTTTGCCGGGCAACGGCCCAAAATAATAAAACTCCTTCCTGAATTAAAAGTAGCTAACTTGCAGGAAATTCCAGACTACCAGTTTTTGACTTAAAACTTTTCAATGACTATTATCAGCAAATCAAAGCTCCTCTACGATTACAAATGGGCACGCCTCCCAATGGACGATACCCGCATTTCCGGCGAGTTGGACGATTCGTTGCTGAATAGGCGGGAAGGCAACGAGGTTTTGTATTTCATCAACAAGGTGTGCGACGTGCTCAACTACAGCTCGGTGGATGCTGCCCTGAAAATGGAAAGGATGATACGGAACGTCGTGCCCAATGAATTGAATAGCCAGGTTAGCGTAAAAAATTGGCTGGAAGGCAATTGGTCAAAGCATTGACGGGGAGTTAGGTTGTAGTCCCGCCAAAACGAGTAATCCGGTCAGCGATTTTGCCTGATAGCTTATGTTGCCGAGCGAGGCTTTTGGCTTCCTGCGTCCTTGCGTCTTTTTTTTATCGTTCTTCGGCTATGTGTGTCGAAGAGGGCTTGATAATCCATGTGGGCTTAGCTATCCCTTGTTGGGGCTTTCGCAGTTACCTCGTTGTTTTGCACACCGCTCAAACGTTGCTTGGGTGAGGTGGAATCCTTCAATAAACCCAAAAAAACTACCCTATTTCGTTGGATTTCTTGGTAAAAACCGCATTTTCAAACTTGTCTTCCATCATTGAATTCTTCGAAAAATTACAAATGGGGCTTAATCCACCAGCAACCGCTGTACCCAGCATGTTTCGCCAGCAATTATTTCTACGAAATATATCCCACTGGTAAGACGACTTATGTCAATTTTGGTCTGGAACGAATCGCCTTCGGTTTGGAAGGAATGAACATCTTTTTTGCCGCCTGTGATATCATAGAACACAGCTGTGCCACTTCCATTGGAGCCTTTGGGCAGGGTCAGTGTGACAATATTTCTTGATGGGTTGGGGGTGAGGCTCGCACCGATTCCCTCATTCATGCTCATCTCAACGACCACAACATTGGAGTAATCCGTTTGGCCATCTAAATCCACCTGTTGGAGACGATAATAGTTCATGCCTTCGAGTGGCCGCTCGTCCAAATAGGAATAATCATTAACCGTCGTTGATTCGCCACTGCTGCTGATTTGTGCGATGGTCTCCCAAGTCTTTCCGTCGCCAGAGCGTTGCAATCTAAAACCACTTGAGTTGGTTTCCGAAGCGGTCTGCCATTTCAGCTCAATGTGTTGGCCGACCTTAGTCCCTGAGAAAAAGGTAAGCTCTATTGGTAGCAATGAATAGGCAAGGGATGCCATTCCCGGGCTTGGATGGTTCATCATTAGGCTCCAGCCCGTTGGAAGATTGATGGTAGAGAACACGCCTGATATGGAGGTAGCTTCTAAAAAACTGACCATATCCCCATTCGTAGGCGTATAACCGACCGTTACATTGAGCGTGCCGCTGAGTGTTGCCGTGCCGGTTATGTTTATTTTATCATAATCATCGCATTCAATGTCTATTCCATTGATTTCAATATTTAATGTGCCGCCTCCATTATTATACCCCGCTTCAAAGGCAAGGCAGCCTGGTGAACTTCCTGGCGAGACAACACCTTCGTTGTTGAAGCCATTTCCGATAACCTGGCCAGTACCGCTATAGTTGTTCAAGTTGGATAATGCATTATTGTACATTTCTATGCCGTTGTTGTTAATCAATGTACCATTGTTTGTAATATTTTGTAATCTTACCCATCCATCATTTATCAAAATACCGTTGCTGTTCTGTGTCAGAGAGGAAGTCCAATCTGCGATTTGTCCTGAATTGTTGATAGTACCATCATTTACAATTAAAGAGTTAAGTGGGCCAAGATACCCAGTTCCTGAATTATTAATAACGCCTGTGCTGTTGTTATTAAGACCAATAAATTGGAATGAACCGGAATTTTGAACAACTCCATTGTTATTAAAAGGAGGACTGCTGATATTAAAAATTATGTATTTAGATACAGCATTGATAATGCTGTCATTATTAATCATCGGAGATTGAAAATGCAAACTATTATTGTTATTTATCGTTCCATTATTGATGAAAGAAGAGGATGTTTCAGTACGCAGATATCCATTGTTTTGAATAGTGCCACTATTGGTAAATCCGCCAAAAAAAATGAAAAATAAGGTGTTATTTTCATTGGTCAATGTTTGTGTGTTAGTACCTGTACCATAATGTTTAAAATCACCGTTATTCCTATTCGTGAAACTACCATTATTGTTTAGACTACCTGAAAAAATACCTCCATTGTTGTCAAAAGAACCATTGTTAGTTAAGCCCGTCATAAAACTTCCAGTATTTGAGAAAGTACCGCTTGCCCCATTGGTAAAACTCCCTCCTGAAATCTCACCAGGAACCATGTTTGTGAAAGTGCCGTTGTTAGTAAAAGCAGCTGCACTATTCATGATAAACTCATCCTTGTTAATTAATGTGCCCGTATTGATGCTTGCCCCATTGTACAAGGTCATTCTTCCCCATTGTATTTCTAAGGTGCCTTCTAACAGCAAGGATTTACATGCGCTGCTTCCTTGAGAAACAACACTAAAACCATTAGGGATGGTTACATCATCCGTAGATGTAGGTACTATATCAGGATCCCAGTTGTTGGGGTCATTCCAACTCACTCCATCTCCATTGCCGACCCATGTAAGTTGTGCATTGGCAGAAAAAACCGCCAAAATTGTGGTAAATAATAAGATAAGTGCTTTCATTTATAGAATTTTTAGTGAGATTACAGCGCAAGTTATTTTAACGAACTTCCTTTCTTGCCGGGTAGTGTACGCATCTTTCAACCTCTAAAGTAACCAGTTTTTTTTCATGCTAACAATATCTTTCTCAAAAAAATGATGAAAATCAGTAAACTGGGCTTTTACAAAACGCAAAGGCGCAAAGACGCAAGGGCGCAATGGGGATTCATTGCATCTTTGC
>WBZM01000457.1_pt1 | contig 58091 bp, 53 predicted proteins | sample 5204271 | NCBI WGS metagenome assembly WBZM01 (sample SAMN12344346, study PRJNA552823) | activated sludge metagenome | biome: Activated sludge suspended growth; feature: Nitrification reactor; material: Wastewater; isolation source: activated sludge from nitrification reactor of wastewater... | reverse complement strand
TGTTCGTGCGTGACGCCGCGATTGAAGAGCGCCCGGAGGAGTTGCTCGCGTTCGCCGGCGGTGAGGCTGTGCCAGACGATGCCGCCGGCGTCGTGGCGGGTCAGCGCCTCGCTGTAGTCGGCGATGGCGTCCGCCGGCCGGCCGTTTTGTTCGTGCGTGACGCCGCGATTGAAGAGCGCCCGGAGGAGTTGCTCGCGTTCGCCGGCGGTGAGGCTGTGCCAGGCGATGCCGCCGGCGTCGTGGCGGGCCAGCGCCTCGCTCCAGTCGGCGATCGCCTGATCGGAGTCGCCCGCGCGGTAGCAGGCGTCTCCCCGTTCCACAAGGCTCCACCAACGCTCCGCGCGCACCTCCGGCGGCAGAGCCGCCCAATAGTCGTCATCCGTCGCCATCGTCGCTGCCTTTCGTCGCTACTCGCCGGCTATCTTCATCATCCCGACCCAGTGCAGGCCGAGACCGCTGCGTTCGCTGGCGGCGTGCAGGCTTTCGGCGGCCTTTCGCCACTGCGCGGGTGAAAGCTGGCGCAGTTCGTCGGGCGGGTCGACCTGCAGTCCCAGGCGGCCGGGCGCGCCGGGGAGTTCGTCTTCGTCGTAGTCGAGGCGGTAGTAGCGCGCGCCGACGCGCAGCAGCAGCAGGGTCGACAGCCAGGCTGGCGGCGTGGCGCCGGTGAGTTCGGCGAGGGTGAGTTCGAATCGCGGTCGGCCGTCGGGAGTCAGCTCGCAGCGAACGTCGAGCGGTGCGGCAGCGGGCGGCGCGGCTGATGGGCTGGGAACGGCCGGAGCGCCTGGCGTGGCGTTCGCGCGGGCGAACCAGGTGCCGCGTGGCGCCGGCGGCAGCAGTTGCCGGACCAGCGGCGCCAGCGCCGGCGGGGTGAGGGCTTGCAGCGCCGGCGGCAGGCTGGCGTACGCGGCGTGATGATCCGGCGTCGTTGGCGGGTTCATGGGCGGGGTTCCGGCAAGAGCGGGCGGGTAATCGAGCGGCGCGACGAGCAGGTCGACGACCGCCAGCCAGACGGCCAGGTAGAGGTCGCGCACCACCAGCCCGGTGTAGTGGCGGGTGCCGTGGCGATCTTTCTCGTCGGCGAGGTTCTTGAGATTGTGCCGGCCGAGCCGGCGGCCGTCGGGCGCTTCGCCTGCTCGGGGTGCGGCATCGGCCGCCGCCGGCGGCTGACGTGGCCGGTCGGCGGCGAGCCGGCTGGCGTCGAGCACCCGGTGCAGATCCGGCGGCGTCCACAGTTCGAGGTGCAACGGGCCGTAGCGGCTGTCGTCGGTCGGCAGCGGATGGTGTGGGCCGCTGGCCTTGAAGCGCTTCTGCGGCCCGCCGAGCAGGCGCGGGTCGGCGCGCGCCGGGCCGAGCCAGTCGTGCGCGTCGAGCGCGACGGCGACGGCCCAGGCGTTGCCCCAGGCAACGACGCTGGCCGGGTCGTCGGCGCGATAGGGTGCCGGCTGCGGCGCCGACACTGGCCGCCCGTCGTTCGTCGGCGGGAGAGCGTGGCCGGGGTGGTCGGGGTGGCAGCGGTGGCGGGCGAGAACGGCGGGAATGACTTCGGCGAAAAAGCGTTCGGCTTGCGCGCGGCAGCCCCAGGGCGGCGTATCGGGCTGGTGGCGGTTGCTGTGCCGCACCGGCTGCAGTGTCGCCGGATCGGCGTGCAGCGACGCGGCGAGCGCGGCGAACAGCGCGCCGCCTTGCGCCAACAGGGGGTGCCTTTGCAGCCTGGCGGCGATTTCGCGGTTCAGCCAGAGACTGCGCGCCGCTTGGGCGATCTTCAGGTCGATCTTGTTGGCGGCGAGCAATGCGCTGCGGTTGGCCGCGTCGTCGTCGGTCAGCGCTTCGCGCAGCGGTTCGAGACACAGGATTGCGGGCGCTGTTCCGGCGGCGAGGGCGGCGTCGATGGCCTCGAACATCGCCTGTTCCGACGGCGACACGGCGAAGGGTGTCGGTGTGGACTCACGGGTGGTCATGGCGTGTGGCCTGGGCTGGACTTGATGGCCGAAGCGGCGGCGGATTGGCCGCGGAGCTGACCGTGGATCCTGCGTCAAAACGGGGGTTGTTGATCGTTGGACCGATGGCGACGAGTTCCCCCTGCCATTGTCGCACGGCGGCTCGCCAATAGTTTTCGTAGCGTGCCAGCAGGTCGGCGTCAGCGTAGCGCGGGGGGCCGTCGCGTGCTTCGGCCGCGAGCAGTCCCCACCACCATAGCCGCGCTGCCGGCTGGCCCGTTGCCGGGGGAGACGACACTCCGGCGGCCAGTTTGCGCAGCTCGCCGTGCGCGTCGATGCGGCGCGGGCGAGGGGGTTCGTTGGCGCGGTGCGGCTGGTAGAAGCTCTGCCCGCTGCCGTGCTGCAGGCCGTCGGAGAAGATCAGCAGGCGCGTCGGTGGGTTGCCGGCCGTGCCAGCGGCACCGCCGCCGTGGTCGCCACTGCCGGTGAATTCGCGCAGCGTGCGCGCCAGCGCCCAGGCGATCTCGCTGCGCGCCAGGCCGGCCGCCGGTGGCACCAGCAGCCGTTCGAGCGTTTGCCGGCTGGCGTCCAGCGCCTGGCGTTGTCGCTGCGCGACGCAGGCCTGGCTGCGCTTGAACGGTCCGATGCGGCTGTTGTTGATCGTTTCCGGGTCGCGCAGCGGCGCTTCGAGGCGCAGGTCGAGTTCGCGCGCCAGCGATTCGCCGGCGGCGATGCCGGCGAAGGAGAGGATCACCAGGCGCTGCGATCCCTGCCCGACCAGCGTCTGCACGGCGTCGATGAAGTCGCGCTTGGCGACTGGCTCGGGCCAGGTGGTGCGGTCGACGACGACCAGCGTCTGCGCGCCCAGAGGTGGCGCCGGAATGTCCGGCGGGTAGCACGAGGCGTCCGGCGCGGCCTGGGCGATCGGCAACTGGAAGACGGCGGCGAAGAGCAGGCGGCGCAGAGCGGCGGAAAGGCGGTTCAATTTTGCGGCGAGGGCTCGGGCGAACATCGGCGTCTCCTTGCGAGCGGGGATCAGACCAGATCGGCGAAGGACTTGCCGGGCGTCGGGTACTGCGCCGCGCGCGCCGGATCGAGCTTGTTGCGTTCGATCTGGAAAGTCTGCTGGTAGCTGGCCAGCGCAGCGTTGGCCAGGGCGTGCGTTTCGGCGTCGGCCTGCGCGTGGTAGGCGTCGATCTCCGCCGGGTTGTCGAACCGGCCGGTGATTGCGTGATTCATCTCGCTCCCTGGCGCCAAGCTGAGATGGCGGAACAGATAGAGGTACATGGCGAGAATGTTGGCGACGACGAACAGCGACAACACTCCGCTGCCGACAAAGTTGACCAGGGTTTCCATCAGGCGTCTCCTTGGCTGGTTGGGGATGGCGATAGTCTGGCCGTGGCTGGTTCCGCGCGGTACCGGGAAAACGCGCCGCACGGATTGCGGCCGGCAGATGAGCGCAGCGGTGCCCGTGGGCCAGCGTTTTCGCTCTGGAACATTTTCCCGGTCCCCCTGGCTGGCGCGATGTAATCGAATGAAGCCTCGTTCAACCGCCCGAGGAGAAGCACGATGAATCCGACGCACAAACGCAGCCAGGCTGAAAGGCATGCCGGGAACGCGACGCGGCCGTCCCGACTAAAGCGGATGGTGCACGCCGATCTGGACGCCGCGCCACCGGCCGCCGGCGAGGTGTACGCCGGCGAACGCCGAATCGCTCAGGTGTACAAGCCCTTGACGCAGCGCTACGCCTATTTTCGGCAGGAAACGACGGCGGCGCTGGCGATCGCCGTGCTCGCGATGCTGCTCGCGGTGGCCGGGCCACTGCTCTTCGGCTGGGGGATGCTGGGCGTCGCCATCGCCGTGATCAGCGGGGTGATCGCGGTGATCTGCGTGCACCGCTGGTACTTCCATCGCTTCGGACCTGAGCATATTCAGGTCGAGCGCTGGCAGGCGGCGCATCGGGAATTGCAGGACGCCGGCGACGCCAGCTTGCGGCCGGCCGGCTTGTTGCCGACCTTGACTTTGGTTGCGATTGCCGGGGTCGATGGCTTCCTGTCCGGGTCGGCACTAGCGAGCAGCGTCTTCGCCAATGTGTTCACGCCCGCGATGGCGACCTTGGCGGCGACTGCCTGGGGTGTCGGCGTCACTTATCTGCTGTACAAACTGGTGCACGCGGCGGCGCTGGAAGCGAACATCAACGAGCGCCGGCATCTGGTACGGAATCTGTCGACCAGCGCCGAGGCGGACGATCGCGAGCGCGCCAGGCGAATGAAAGCGGCGGTCGGCGACGTTCTCGGCCAGTCGTATGACCTACGTGCTGATCGCAAGTCGGCGCGCTGGGTGCTGGTCGGCGCGACGGTGGTCCTGGCGTTGAGCCTGTTCGCGCTGCGTGTCGGCGCTGGCGATCCACCGGCGGGTGGCGCTCTGGCTCCGGCGAGGATGATTCGGACCTGAGCCGGCGAGCAAGGCGGACGGCGGGAGCGGCCCTTGACGTCACCGCTGGAGGTCGCCTGGACGAGGCGCGCGGTCGGTCGCCGGCCGCTGGTTGCCGGCTCCGCCGAACCCGGCGATCAGCGCGCTGAACGCCTTGTTTACCGGCGCTCGCGAGAGGCGCGAACCGCGGGCGAAGATGCAGCCGCTTGGCCTGCCTGCGCCTCAGTCGATCCACCCGTATCGTCGCCGTTTGGCTCTGCCCGCTGCCGGGGCGTGTTGATCATGACAAGTCGCGTTCCCGCCAGGCGGTCGTGCAGGAAGAGCCGATCGCGATCAAACAGCGCCCAGACGATGCCGATTCCGGCGAGCAGAATGCTTGGCCAGCACCAGAGGAAGCGCACCAGCGCCTGTCCCGGGCGCACGGCGCTGCCCTCCTGCGTGACGAGTCGAATGCGCCAGGTTTTCATCGCCAGCGTCTGGCCGCCGTTGCTCCAGAAATAGACGAAGTAGACGAGCAACAGCAGCAGGCAGTGCGCTTGAATGACACCTGGTGCCGCCAGGCGATGCGCGAACGCGCCGAGCAGCACGTGCGGTAGAACGAGAAGAACGGCGAGCACGGCGAGGAGCAGCAGCGCCTCGTAGAACATGCTCGCCAGGCGGCGCAGAAAACTCGGGCGGGCCAAGGGGACGATGTCGGCCATCAGCGTCTGCACATCAACTGCGGGAATTGCCGACCGACCAACGGACGCACTGGCTGCTTGCTCGCTTCCTCGCGCAACCGCTCTGGCCAAGGTCCGCCGTAGGCAGCCGGATCAGTGCCGGTTGTCACCCTCGGGCGCTGCTGGGTTGCCGCTCAGGGTCGTCTGGCTCGCCGGGCCGGCGGGCTGAGCGGTATTTGTCGGTGTTTCCGGCAACACTGGCAAAGCGCTTCCCGGCGGCGAAGGCGTCGGTGCCGTCGCCGGTGACGCACCCGCCATGCCGGTCGGCGGAGGACCGGCGACGATCCGCCCGGGTTTCGGCACCGGCGTGCCGGCCGCCTGTTGCTTCAGCTTCTCCTTTTCTTCGGGCGACAGGCTGGAGTACTGTTCCCACTTCTCCTTCAGCTCCTGCTTTTTCTCGGCCGGCAGCCGGGCGGTGGTCTTGAAGTTCTCGCGTGCGATGTTTCGCTGTTCCGGCGTCAGCTTGCCCCAATCCTGCATCTGCGCCTGAATTCTCCGCTGCTCTTCCGGGGTCATGCTGGAAAAACGACGGGTAATGCCGAGCCACTTCTTCTGGCGATGGTACTCCATCGGGTCCCAGTCATCGCTCAGCGGGGCCAGTATGCTTTTCTGCTCAGCGGTGAGTTCGGTCCACTGCGGCTGCGGCGGAGTGACGATCACCGAAGCGCCGGGCACCTCGGCCTGACAGGTGAGCGCGACAACGCCAAAGAGGAGAAGGCTGCTACGGACTACCGCTCCGCGGAGCTTTTCAACCATGCAAGAAACCCACTGTCGGTGAAGGCATCAATTGGCAGATCGTCGGCCAACAGCGCGCTGTCGATCGCTTCGATTTCGGCGATGCTCTGGTCGGCAGACCAGTACGTGTAGGTGATCATCCCGACAGCGACCAGCAGCGCAATCCCCACCTGACGCAGATTCAAGCCGTCGACGTGGTGCTGGACAAAACTTCCCGCCGCCGCGAGAATCGATTGTCGTACCGGCACCCGCTGTTTGGCAAGCGCCCGTTCGCGGGCACTGTGCAGTCGGTCAAGCGTGGCGGGCGGCAGTTCGTGCACGCCGCGGTTCAAGTGTTGCCGAATCTTGTAGGCAAAATGCAGCTCATTCATAAGGTAATTCCTTTTGCTCTCAACGCTGCCGCCAGCGTGTGGTTGGCGCGCGAGCAGTGCGTCTTGACGCTTCCCTCGGAGCAACCCATGGCAGACGCCGTCTGGGCAACGTCCATATCCTCCCAGTAACGCAGGAGGAAGGCCTCGCGTTGACGGGCCGGCAGCAGCTTTATCTCCTTTTCAATTGCAGCAAGGACTTGCGATTGCAACAACTGATCGTCCGGGGCTTGCGGCGAGTTCGAGCCCGATTCTGCGGCGATCGTTTCGAGCGGGTCGTGATCGTCATCATCATCCGGCGACAGCGAGGAGAGCAGCGTGGTCCACAGCGAACGCACCTTGCTGCGCCGATAGTAGTCGCGAATCGTGTTCTGCAGGATGCGCTGAAAGATCATCGGCAACTCGGACGATGGGCGGTCACCGTACTTCTCGGCGAGCTTCATCATCGCATCCTGAACGATGTCAAGAGCAGATTCCTCGCTGTGTACCGCAAACAGAGCCTGCTTGAAAGCTCGGCGCTCAACCGCAGAGAGGAAATCCGACAGTTCGCGTTGGCTGGCCAGAGCGGGAATCCTTGTTGTTATATTGACTCAATAGCCGTTGCTGCGAATGGCGGCTGAGGCCTGCGCCTTGACCAATCGCAGTCGAAGCTTTAACGTTACAGACTTTTTTCGAGCAATTTGCTTGCTGGGGCGACGGCAATGACGATGATGACCGGTGCAGAGATTGTAATCAGGTGCCTGCAGGAAGAAAAGGTCGAATATGTTTTCGGCTACCCGGGCGGGGCGGTCCTCCACATCTACGATGCACTGTTCAAGCAGGATCAGATCAAGCATGTCCTGGTTCGCCACGAACAGGCAGCCGTGCATGCGGCCGACGGGCTGGCGCGCTCTTCGCATAAGGTCGGCGTCGCGCTGGTGACTTCGGGTCCGGGGGCGACCAATGCGGTTACCGGCATCGCCACGGCCTACATGGATTCGATCCCGCTGGTCATCATTTCCGGTCAGGTGCCGAACGACTATATTGGTCAGGACGCCTTCCAGGAGTGCGACACGGTGGGGATCACCCGACCCTGCGTCAAGCACAACTTCCTGGTCAACGACGTGCATCAGCTCGCGCTGACCTTCAAGAAGGCGTTCTACATTGCCAACAGCGGTCGTCCGGGGCCGGTCGTGATCGACATCCCCAAGGACGTCACGGCGGCGAAATGCCGTTTCGACTATCCCTCGGCGATCCAGATGCGGTCGTACAATCCCGTCGTCAAGGGGCATCTCGGGCAGATCAAGAAGGCCGTTCATCTGCTGCTGGAAGCCAAGCGACCGATGATCTATACCGGCGGTGGCGTCATCCTGTCGAACGGCGCCGAGCCCTTGACCCGCCTTACGCGTCGGCTAGGTTTCCCGATCACCAATACGCTGATGGGCCTGGGTGCCTATCCCGGGACCGACCGCCAGTTTCTCGGCATGCCGGGCATGCACGGCACGGTCGAGGCCAACCTGGCGATGCAGCACTGCGATGTCCTGCTGGCCATTGGCGCCCGTTTCGATGACCGCGTGATCGGCAATCCGGACAACTTCTCGTCGTTGCCGCGCAAGATCATCCACGTCGACATCGATCCTTCGTCGATTTCCAAGCGCGTCAAGGTCGATGTGCCGATCGTCGGCAATGTTCCCGACGTTCTGGAAGAAATGATTCGCCTGATCGAAGCGGGTAACGCTGCCCCCGATGCGCAGGATCTGGCCGCCTGGTGGAAGCAGATCGAAGAGTGGCGCAGCAAGCAGTGCATGAAATATCGCATGCGCAAGAGCGTCATCATGCCGCAATACGTCATCGAGAAGCTCTATGAAATCACCGGCGGCCGCGCGATCGTCACCTCCGATGTCGGCCAGCACCAGATGTGGGCGGCGCAGTACTACAAGTTCGAGCAGCCCCGCCGCTGGCTAAATTCGGGTGGTCTTGGCACGATGGGTGTCGGTCTGCCGTACGCGATGGGCGCGGCGCTGGTCAATTCGGGAATGCAGGTCGTCTGTGTGACCGGCGAAGGGTCGATCCAGATGTGCATTCAGGAACTTTCGACGGCGAAGCAGTTCCGCCTGCCGATCAAGATCATCAACCTCAACAATCGCTACTTGGGAATGGTCCGGCAATGGCAGGAAATGTTCTACGGGAGCCGCTATTCCGAGTCGTACATGGATTCCTTGCCTGACTTCGTCAAGCTTGCCGAGGCTTATGGCCACGTCGGGATTCGCGTCGAGCGGCCGGAAGACGTCGAGGCAGCGCTCAGGAAGGCTTTCGTCGACCACAAGGACGATCTCGTCTTCCTCGACGTGATCACGGATCAGAAGGCCAACGTCTTCCCGATGGTGGCTGCCGGCAAAGGGCTGGCCGACATGATTCTGACCGAAGACCTGTAAGGACGGACCTGATGAGACACATTATTTCGATTCTGCTGGAGAACGAAGCTGGCGCCTTGTCGCGCGTTGCCGGCCTCTTTTCGGCGCGCGCCTACAACATCGAGACGCTCACCGTAGCGCCGACCGAGGACGTTTCGCTGTCCCGCCTGACGATCGTCACTTCGGGTACCGATGCGGTCATCGAGCAGATCACCAAGCAATTGAACAAGCTGATCGACGTCATCAAGGTGGTCGATCTGTCGGAAGCCGCGCACATCGAACGCGAACTGATGCTGATCAAGGTGCGTGCCACCGGCAAGGACCGGGAAGAGGTCAAGCGACTGGCCGACATCTTCCGTGGTCACATCATCGACGTGACCGAGTCGACCTACGTCGTCGAGCTGACCGCCAGCGGGGCAAAGCTCGACTCGTTCATTCAGGCCATCGACCCGGGACTGATTCTGGAAACGGTTCGCACCGGCGTGTGCGGCATAGGTCGCGGCGAACGCATTCTGAAGGTCTGAGCACACCGTACAACAAGCAGAGGAAACCCATGAAAGTCTATTACGACAAGGATGCTGACCTGTCGCTGATCAAGGGCAGGAAGGTGACGATCGTCGGTTACGGGTCGCAAGGCCATGCGCATGCGCAGAATCTCAGCGATTCGGGCGTGCAGGTGACGGTCGGTCTGCGCCAGGGTGGCGCTTCCTGGAGCAAGGCGCTGAACGCCGGGCTGCAGGTCGCCGAAGTCGCAGCCGCAGTGCGCGAGGCCGACGTCGTGATGATGCTCCTGCCCGACGAGAGCATCCCGCAGGTCTATCAGAGCGAGCTTGCGCCGAACATGAAGCAGGGGGCGGTCCTTGCCTTCGCGCACGGCTTCAACATCCATTACAACCAGGTCGTTCCGCGCGACGATCTCGATGTGATCATGGTCGCGCCGAAAGGCCCCGGCCACACGGTACGCTCCGAGTATCTCAAGGGGGGTGGTGTTCCCTCGTTGATCGCCGTGCATCAGGACCGTTCGGGCAAGGCGCGCGACATCGCACTTTCCTACGCCGCGGCGAATGGCGGGACGAAGGGCGGCGTGATCGAAACCAACTTCCGGGAAGAAACCGAGACCGACCTCTTCGGCGAGCAGGCGGTACTCTGCGGCGGCGCTGTCGAACTGGTCAAGATGGGCTTTGAAACGCTGGTTGAAGCCGGCTATGCGCCCGAGATGGCCTACTTCGAATGCCTGCACGAGCTGAAGCTGATCGTCGACCTGATGTACGAAGGCGGCATTGCCAACATGAACTACTCGATTTCCAACAATGCCGAGTATGGCGAGTACGTCACCGGACCGGAAGTCATCAACGAGCATTCGCGAGCAGCCATGCGCGCAGCGCTGACGCGCATCCAGAACGGCGACTACGCCAAGATGTTCATCCTCGAAGGGCGGACCAACTACCCGGCGATGACGGCTCGTCGTCGCCTGATCGCGCAGCACCCGGTGGAGACGGTCGGCGCCAGGCTGCGTGACATGATGCCGTGGATCAAGAAGAACCGTCTGGTCGATCAGAGCAAGAACTGAGCGTCGGCCGGCGCACGGGAAGCGCCGGCCAAGTGACGCAGCCGGTGGACGAACGAGGAGTGAGCGGGTAGGCAAGGACGCAGACCGGTCGCCGAGCAGATCAGTTCACCCCTTTGGAGTCCTCCGACAAACGCCATGCCCGAAGTGAAGCCCCGCAAGACGCTCTTCAACCCGGAGTTACGCCGGCGCGGGATCTATCTCCTGCCCAACCTGTTCACGACCGCAGCGCTCTTTTGCGGCTTCTTCGCCATCGTGCAGGCGATGACCGGACGTTTCGAACTGGCGGCTATCGCGATCTTCGTCGCCATGGTCCTGGACGGCCTTGACGGCAGGGTGGCTCGTCTGACGCGCACGCAAAGCGCCTTCGGCGCCGAGTACGATTCGCTGGCCGACATGGTTTCCTTTGGCGTCGCCCCGGCGTTGGTAATTTTCGCCTGGACGCTGAAGGATATGGGGCGCCTTGGCTGGATCGCCGCGTTCATCTATTGCGCCGGCGCCGCTCTGCGCCTGGCGCGCTTCAATACGACGCTGGAAGTCGTCGACCGGCGTTACTTCCAGGGCCTGCCGAGCCCGGCTGCGGCAGCACTCGTCGCCGGCTTCCTCTGGGTGATGATCGACAAGCACATTGCCGGCAGCGACGTACGCTGGCTGGCGTGCGTTCTGGTCATCTTCAGCGGCATATCGATGGTCAGCAATGTCCGTTTCTCGAGCTTCAAGGACATCAACCTGCGGCGCAGCGTGCCGTTCATTTTCATCGTCGCCATTGCCATCGGTTTTGCCGTCATCTCCTACGACACGCCGGTCGCGCTCTTTGGCCTGTTCGTCACCTACGCACTTTCGGGTTACGTGCTGGCCGCGGTGCGGCTCATCGGACGACGCACGCAGCCGCCGCCCGAAGTCTGAAAACTCGGTGTTGCCGGCCCGTATTGGGGTGCGCTGCGCGGCCTGAACTCGCCAAGCCAGCGCCGGACGGCTTGTCGATGACGTGCATGGACGATTGACACGTCAATTCGAAACTGTTTATAGTCCGGGCATGAGTTCGTATCACTTCTCCTCCTGCTTCGTCTCGCTGCGCGCCGTCCTGCTCGCCCGGCCGCTGCTGCGCGTCACGCGCTAAGAAAACATCCCCCCCAATTCGTGCAGTTTCCGTCGGCTTCCCCGGTTGGGGAAGTCGTTGCCGGCCATACAGATTTTCCATTCGGAGTCAGGACATGAAAGAGCATTTGGTTATTTTCGACACGACCTTGCGCGACGGCGAACAGAGCCCGGGCGCTTCGATGACAAGAGAAGAAAAGTTGCGCGTTGCCCGCCAGCTCGAGCGCATGCAGGTCGATGTGATCGAAGCCGGTTTCGCCGCGGCCTCTCCCGGCGATTTTGACGCGATCCGGTCGATCGCCAGAATCGTTACCGGTTCGACGGTCTGTTCGCTCGCGCGCTCGAACGAAAACGACATTCGGCGGGCGGGCGAAGCAATCGCCCCGGCGGCGCGTGGGCGGATTCATACCTTCATCGCCACCAGCCCGATCCACATGGAGAAAAAGCTGCGGATGAGCCCGGATCAGGTCGTCGAAGCGGCCGTGCAGGCGGTACGCTGGGCGCGCGAATACACCGAAGACGTCGAATTTTCGGCCGAAGATGCCGTGCGCTCGGACGTCGACTTCCTCTGCCGCGTGTTCACGGCGGTGATCGAAGCCGGTGCGCGAACGATCAATGTGCCGGATACCGTCGGCTACAGCGTGCCCTCGGTCTGGGGCGAGTTGATCCGCACTTTGATCGCCCGCGTCCCCGGCGCCGATCAGGTGGTGTGGTCGACGCATTGTCACAATGACCTCGGCATGGCCGTCGCCAACTCGCTGTCGGCCGTCCTTGCCGGCGCTCGCCAGGTCGAGTGCACGATCAACGGTCTTGGCGAACGCGCCGGCAACGCTTCGCTGGAAGAGGTCGTCATGGCGGTGCGCACGCGCAGCGACATCTTTCCGGTCGAGACGCGCATCGATACGACGCAAATCGTTCCCGCCTCGAAGCTGGTCTCGCAGATCACCGGCTACCCGGTTCAGCCGAACAAGGCGGTGGTCGGCGCGAATGCTTTCGCGCACGAGTCCGGAATTCATCAGGACGGCGTCTTGAAGCACCGCGAAACCTACGAGATCATGCGTGCCGAAGACGTCGGATGGGCGCAGAACAAGCTCGTCCTGGGCAAGCATTCCGGGCGCAATGCGTTCAAGGCGCGCCTCTCGGCCTTGGGCATCGTGTTCGACGGCGAGGAGGCGGTCAACGCAGCTTTTGCCCGTTTCAAGGAACTGGCCGACAAGAAGCACGAGATTTTCGACGAGGATCTGCAGGCGCTCGTTTCCGATGACGAACTGCTGCAGGACGGCGAGTATTACAAGCTCGTCTATTCGCACGTCTGTTCGGAGACCGGCGAGACGCCAGCGGCGAACGTCACCTTGACGCTCGGTGCGCTCGAAAAGAAGGGCTCAGGCGTCGGCAGCGGTCCGGTCGATGCGACCTTCAAGGCGATCGAGTCGATTGCTGCGAGCGGCGCGCAACTCCTCCTCTACTCGGTCAACGCGATCACCACGGGTACTGACGCACAGGGCGAAGTGACCGTCCGGCTGGCCAAGAACGGCCGTATCGTCAATGGCAATGGGGCCGATACCGATATCGTCATTGCTTCGGCCAAAGCCTACCTGAACGCGCTCAACAAGCTGCAGTTTCCCGACCGGCTCGATCCGCAAGGCGATGTATGATTCCCGTTCTGCCGGGGCAATCGGAAAAGGGCAAGGCAACTTGCCCTTTTCTATTTCGCGGATCGGCGGCTCAGTCTGGCGTAGGCGACCGCGGCGACGAAGAAAGTGACCGCCAGCCCGGTTTCGGCGATCGCCAAGCTTTGCCCGGTGCCCGTCTCGGTCGTCGCCCGTACGATGCCTTCGGTGAAATAAAGCAGGATCATCATCGATGCCCACTGGTAGGTGTAGCGCCTGCCGTGCAGAATGCCGAACAGGGGGACGAGCAGCGGCAGGCATTTCAGCGCCAGCCATGAGCCGCCCGGTTGGACCGGGGCCAGCCGCAATTCCCAGGCCAGGCAGAGAAAGATCAGCGCAATCAGGCTGCCACAAGCGGTGAGGTAGGACCAACGAATCATCGATCAGCGCTGCCGGTCGCCCGGCTGGGAAACGAATGGGAAGACTTCTGCGACATCGAGCTATTATCCTGGAAAACGCCATTTCATCATGAATAGCCAAACCATACCGCCGACGCCTTTTGCCTGGCGTCCGTTTGCGCTGCGCGTCGGCCGTCGGTTTGTCGAGGAAAACTTCGACCAGCTCAGCGCCAGCCTGGCTTTCACGACGCTCCTCTCGCTCGTTCCGCTGATCGCCGTCGTGCTCAGCGTCGTCGCCGCCGTGCCCGTCTTTCCGCGTCTGGTCGAGCAGCTCGACCTCTACCTGGCACGCAGCCTGCTGCCCGAACGCAGCGCTGGAATGATTGTTCAGTACCTGCTGGAGTTTTCCGCGAAGGCTGGCCATGTAACGCTGGTCGGCTCGCTCGTCCTGATCACCACGGTCGCTCTGCTCCTGTCGACGATCGAGCGCGCCTTCAATCACGTCTGGCGGGTCACCAGCCATCGCCCGTGGCGGCGAAGGTTTGCGCTCTATGCCGCACTGGTTGCCTTGTGGCCGCTGCTCGTCGGCGGAATCATCGTCGCCACCTCGTACGCGGTGACCACTTCGCTGGGCCTGATCGACGAACCCCCATGGCTCAGGCGCCTGCTGCTGCGCGGACTTGGCCTGCTGATTGCCGGCATCTTTCTTGGCGGACTGTACTACGCGTTGCCCAATACACGTGTCGCACTGCGCGACGCTGCCGGCGCGGGCCTCTTTGCCGCACTCGGTTTCCTGCTGATGCAGAAAGCCTTCGAGCTGTATCTGGCGAGCTTTCCGTCCTATACCGCGGTGTATGGAACGTTTGCCACGCTGCCGGTGTTCCTGCTCTGGCTTTACCTGTCGTGGGCAGTCGTCCTGCTCGGTGCACTGGTCGCCGCGACGCTGCCCGAATTTCGCCGGCCGGCCGGCAACTCAGGCGCGACGCGAGCGCCCGAGCGGCCACCGCCTGCGCGATAATGCGGCGAATCATTGTCGAGACCACGAAAGGAGCTTTGTCATGCCCAGCAGCCTGATGTGCCGCCAGCAGCGCTTCGTTTCCTTGACCGTCCGGTGGCTGTTCATTGGCGCCGCCGCTACGCTGGCCCCGCTTGCCCTGGCCGAGGGAATCGAACCGGCGAGCAAGGGGCAGACCGTCTACGTGCCGATCTATTCCGAGATACGGCACGGCAATACCTCGTCGTCGGGCAAGCCGGAGACGACCTTGATGTCGGTTCTCGTCAGCGTCAGGAACACCGACCCGACGAACCCGATCCGCATCGTTGCCGCACCGTACTACAACACCGACGGCGTCCTGATTCGCAACTCGGTGACCAGTCCCAAGCCGATTCCGCCGTTTGGTACCTTCGAGATTTTCGTCGAGTTGCGCGAGAACCTGGGCGGCTCGGGGGCCAATTACGCGATCAAGTGGGACGCGGCCACGGCCGTTTCGCCGCCGACCATCGACGCGTTGCATTCGCGCTTCCAGGCAGGCTACTCGGTTGCCTTCATTTCGCGCGGCCGCGCCATTTCGGAACCTTGAGACGCGCGCCGCAGAGCGGGTCGCCGGGCACCACCAGTGGCTGGGAACCGGCTGCCTGGCGGCGCGCGAGCAAACGGAGCCGCCAAGGCGATGTCGAACGAATGCCATGTCCGCCACGCCGCACCTGATCAGACTGACGACAACCGCCGAAGACCACCGCGTTGCCCGGTTGGCCGCTGCGGCGATCGGTTTGTCGCTGGTCGATGCGGCGATTCCGCTGCCCTTGCCCGGCGTCAAGCCCGGTTTGGCCAACATCGTCACGCTGATCGTCCTTGCCCGCTACGGCTGGCGCACCGCCGCCTGGGTGAGCGGCCTGCGCGTCGTTGCCGGCAGCCTGCTGCTCGGCCACTTTCTCACGCCTGCGTTTCTGTTGAGCCTGACCGGCACGACGTGCAGTCTGCTGGTCCTTGCTGCCGCCGTTCGCCTGCCGCACCGCTGGTTTGGCCCGGTAAGCTGGAGCCTGCTTGCCGCGTATGCCCACATCGGTGGGCAACTTCTGCTCGCGCGCTTGTGGCTGATACCGCACGACGGGCTTTTTGTCCTGACCCCGGTCTTTGCCGGCGCAGCGCTGGTCTTTGGTACGAGCAACGGCTTGCTCGCTGCGCACCTGCTCGCCCAGGCACCCGTCTCGTCGGAGGCGACGGAAAATGCCTGAAACCATCTGTCTGGCGCTCACCGGTGCCTCGGGAATGCCTTATGGAATTCGTCTGCTCGAGTGTCTGCTTGCTGCCGGTCGGCGTGTCCAGTTGCTCTATTCGCAAGTGGCGCAGGTTGTCGCCGAGCAGGAAATGGGGCTGCACCTGCCGACCCGGGCGAGCGAAGCGCACACGCTGCTTGCTCAGCGCTTCGCCGGTCTGCCCGGCGAGCTGCAGGTTTATGGCCGCGAGCAGTGGTTTGCTCCGGTGGCCAGCGGCTCCAACCCGCCAGATGCCATGGTCATCTGTCCGTGCACGCTGGGGACTTTGGCGGCGGTTGCGCAAGGTCTGGCCAGCACGCTCATCGAAAGGGCGGCCGATGTCGTTCTCAAGGAAGGCCGCAAGCTGATCGTCGTGCCACGCGAAACGCCGCTGTCGACGATTCATCTCGAGAACATGCTGCGCCTGGCGCGCGCCGGCGCGGTGATTCTGCCGCCGAACCCGGGCTTCTACCATCACCCGCAGCGAGTTGAGGATCTGGTCGACTTCGTCGTCGCCCGCATCCTTGATCGTCTGCATGTGGCGCACGCGCTGATGCCGCGCTGGGGCGATGGGGTGGCGGGAAGCGGGTGAGCGGTGTTTGTCGCTGTCGCTTGGCCAGCCATCATCGCGCACTAGTTGGCGCGCTGGCTGGGCGCAGCGCGCGCCTGCTCTGCCGGCCGGACGGGTGCTCGTCCCGGCCGGCCGGCTGCAGCGCGCAGTGAGCCGATGCAGCCGGCGCGCTCTTCGTGGCTTCTGGTCGCCGTCTTCTGTCTCGCCGAAGCGGCGTCGATGGCGGGCTTCGCTCTGGTTCCATCGTTGCTGCCCAAGCTGTCGTCGCAGTGGCGGTTGTCAGCAACCCAGGCTGGCTGGCTGAGCGGCTTCTTCTTCCTCGGCTACCTGCTTGCCGTACCCGTGCTGGTCAGTCTGACCGACCGAATGGACGCGCGTCGCGTCTATCTCGCCAGCGCTGCAGTCGGCGGCCTGGCGCAGGCCGGCTTCGCCGCTTTCGCCGACGGCCTGGTTGGCGCGCTGGGCTGGTGGTGGCTGGCCGGCCTGGGTCTCGCCGGAACGTACATGCCCGGCCTGAAGGCGCTCACCGACCGCCTGCCGGTCGCCGTCCAGTCACGCGGGACAGCCTTCTACACGGCAACTTTTGGCGTTGGCGCCGGCCTGTCCTACCTCTGGGTCGAATTGCTGCAGAGCCTGCTGCCATGGCGCACGCTGTTCGTCGTGGGTGCGGCGGGTTCGCTGCTCGCCGTCGTCCTCGTCTGGCTGGGCGTTGCCGCGGGCAGCGTTGCGGCGCGGCGCGGTGGGATGCGCGAGCACTGGTGGAACGTCATGCGCGAGCGACGTATCCTGGCCTATTGCGGGGGATACTTTGGCCACAACTGGGAACTCTTCGGTTTTCGCGCCTGGCTGGTTGCCTACCTGAGCTGGCAGCAGGCACACCGACCCGACGTGTGGACCTCGATGCCCGGTCTGGTGGCGGCCGGCGCTACCTTCCTCGCCGTTCCCGCCAGCGTTCTCGGCAACGAGGGCGCACATCGCTGGGGTCGTCGCCGCTGGCTGACGCGTGTGATGCCCCTCTCATGTGTTCTGGCGCTCCTGGTCAGCTTGTCCGGCGACCTGCCGCGCGCGCTGCTGGTCGGCCTGCTGCTGGTCTACGCGATGAGCATGAATCTCGACTCGGCCGCGCTGACTGCCGGCGTGCTTACCGAGACGGCCGTCGACCAGCGCGGTACGGCGCTTGCGCTTTATTCGTCGGTCGGTTTCGCCGGTGGCCTGCTCGGCCCGGTTGTCTTTGGCGTTGCTGTCGACGCTTGCGGTGGCCCTGGTAGCGTTGGTTGGACCGCGGGTTTCGTCACCTTGGCTGGCGGGGTCGCTTTCGGCCGCTGGGCGATCGGCCGCATCGAACGCTCGCCCGCTGGTCCCGCCTGACCACGGCCAGGGAAAGCCACCTGGAGGAGTCGCCTGATCGGTGTCGGCAACGCCGCTGCAGCGATTTCCGGGTAGGTCAGCCAGATCTCGCTCGCTTCGGCGACCCGCCAGGCAGAATGCCCGACCTGTGCGCAGACGACATCGATGTTCAGGATGAAATGGGTGAACGGATGCTTCACTGTTGGCAGGTGCTCCATGGCAAGAATCGAACAGTCTCGCTGCCGGGCGAAATCGGTCAGCCGGCGATCACCTAGTTCGGGCAGGCTGAGCAAGCCGCCCCAGATGCCGACCGGCGGACGCCGTTCGAACAATACCCCCTGCTCGCAACAAAGGAGAACCAGCGTCACCTGCCGTTCCGGCAGTGGTTTCCTCTTGCGCGGCGTCGGCAGTTCGTTCTGCCGGCCGCTTCGCTGGGCGAGGCATTCGCCGGCGAGCGGACAGACATCGCATTGCGCCGCTCGCCGCAGGCAGACGGTGGCGCCGAGGTCCATCAGGCCTTGTGTGTAGCGCTCGATCTCGATCGCCGGCAAGAGCGACTCGGCGAGCGCCCAAAGTTGCTGCTCGTCGTGGGTGGCGGAGGCCGTAGCCTCGATCGCAAAATGGCGGCTGAGCACGCGCTTGACGTTGCCATCGAGAATCGCTGCCCGCCGGGCAAAGGCAAAGACGGCGATGGCGCCGGCAGTCGACCGCCCGATTCCCGGCAGGCGCGCGAGCTCAGCGACTTCGGACGGAAAAGATCCGCCATGCTCAGCCACGACACGCTGCGCGCAGCGATGCAGATTTCTCGCCCGTGCGTAATAGCCCAGACCCGCCCAGACTTCGAGGACGCTGGCGAGAGGCGCCGCAGCCAGCCTGTCGAGGCTCGGAAAGCGGGACAGAAAACGCTGGTAATAAGGAATGACCGTAGCGACCTGCGTTTGCTGCAACATGATCTCGGACAGCCAGACGCGATAGGCGTCGCGGCAGTGCTGCCAGGGCAGATCGTCACGCCCATACATTTTCTGCCAACTGATCAAGCGGACTGCAAACGCCGACCGATGCTTGCCGTCGGCCTCAAGCATCGCCGCCACCGTCATCGGCAAGACTCTCGACCGGCGCCTGGGAAAAGCCTGGCGCGGGGACGTCTGCGCGGCGCTGGGTCGACACATTGCGGCAGCAAGGCGATAATGCCGCCGTGCGTGCTGTCCGGCGTGAGCGGGTGCTGCCGGGCAAGCTCGCCGGACAGGCTGTACTTGCAATTCGCCGGTTCATCGATAGTGCACCCCGCATGACCAAAGGCACGTGCCGCTGCCTATCAATCATCCTAACACGGTCGCAGGCTGCGGCCGCTCGCCTTGATGCCACTACCCCCTCGTATACCCGCCACCGCGCAAGTTGCCGCAACCCCCGCTGGCGTGTCGCGCGCGATGTCTGAAGACGGCGACTTGGCGGCCATTGATGATCGCTTCTGTCGCGCCTTGCGCGACGGCCTGGGCACCTTTGCCACCGGGGTTACCGTCGTCACGGCGTGTGCCGATGACGGGCGAGCGGTCGGCATTACAATCAATTCGTTCAGCTCGGTATCGCTCGACCCGCCGCTCATCCTTTGGAGCCTGTCGAATCGATCACCGAGTCTTGAGGCGTTCTGCCGTGCGCAACACTATGCGGTCAATGTTCTCGCGGAAGACCAGGAATGGATTTCAAGCCATTTTTCGGTACGCGGCGACGACCCTTTCGCGCCTGTCGAGTTTATCCCTGGACTCGCCGGCGTTCCCTTGATCGCCGGTTGTCTGGCCTGGTTCGAATGCGCGCCTGAGGCGCACTACCCGGGCGGGGACCATCTCGTACTTGTCGGCCGAATTCTGCGCTTCGCCCAGGGGCGGAAGAGCTCTCCCTTGGTCTTTCACGGCGGCCGCTATCGCCGGTTAAGCGGCGAGTCGCAGTGAGCGGGGATGGCGGGCGGGGCAAATAGTGCCGCCTCAGCCGCCGACTGGACGATCCTGCCGGTACTTGCTCGCGGAATAAAAGTGCAGTAAAGTGCGCCCCGGCTTTCGGCGGTTCTCGACATTAGTTGTGTGGCACGGTTTTTGGACGAGAGGCGTAATGGGTATTGAAAAACCCTCGATATCGCATGTTGATTGCCGACCGGCAGGACAAGCGCATTTCATCGCAGTGGCGGGTTCACCGGTTAATAACGTGTCCACTCGATGATTATCTGAAAGGAACGAAGCATGTCCATTTACCGGGAATTGCTGGCGCAGCGCGAAGCACTCGATAGGAAAATTGAAGAAGCTCGCCGGGAGGAGGTCTCTTCAGCGGTTGCCAAAGTAAAACAGTTGATTGCTGAATACGATCTGACCGCCGCCGATTGCGGTTTCAAGGCGAGCCCCGCGCTAGTCGCGCCGCATGCGGGCAACGCGCGGCCACCGGTTGCAGTCAAGTACCGCGGACTCAATGGTGAAACCTGGTCGGGTCGTGGCAAGGCGCCGCGCTGGTTGACCAATCTGGAAGCGCAGGGTCGGAAGCGCGAAGAATTCCGCGCTTAGGTGTCCACGCAGCCTGGAACAAGCGGCTTGCGCAACGCCAGTAGGCTCTGCCGGCAAGTCACACGCAGCTTGCCCAGCCGACGACGGCTACGCCGGAAGCAAAGCTGCGCCATGCGCGGACGGGTACAGGTGTGAACCTCCTCGTAACCGGTGGCACCGGCTACATCGGGTCGCATGCCTGCGTCGTTCTGCAGGCCGCCGGCCACGAGGTGATCGTGGTCGACGACTTGTCGAACAGCCGCCCCGAAGTTATTGATCGAATCGAAAGGATCTCGGGCAAGCGGCCAGCCTTCTACTGCGGCGATGTCCGCGACCGCGACCTGTTACGGCGCATCTTCGCGCAGTTCCACATTGACGCTGTTCTGCATTTTGCCGGCCTCAAGGCGGTCGGCGAATCAGTCACGCAAGCCCTGCGTTACTATGACTGCAACGTCGGTGGTGCCCTTTCGCTGTGTCAGGTGATGGCTGAATCGGCAGTCAGAACGCTGATTTTCAGTTCGTCGGCAACCGTATACGGCGATCCGGCGAGAGTACCGATCAGCGAGGATTTTCCGCGCTCGGCGACCAACCCCTATGGTGCCAGCAAGCTGATGATCGAAGACATTCTGGCTGATCTGGTGCGCTCGGATGCGAGCTGGCGAATCGCTCGCCTGCGTTATTTCAACCCGGTCGGAGCGCACGAGAGCGGTCTGATTGGCGAGTCTCCGAATGGCGTACCGAACAACCTGCTCCCCTACGTGGCTCAGGTCGCGGCCGGCACGCGCACCCACTTGAGCGTCTTCGGCAACGACTATCCGACCCCTGACGGAACCGGCGTGCGCGATTACATCCACGTCATGGATCTGGTCGACGGGCATCTCGCCGCCTTGAATTACCTGCTGGGCACAGCGGGTCTGCTGACGGTCAATCTGGGTACCGGTCGCGGCTATTCGGTCATCGAAATGATCGAGGCTTTTGCTGCGGCCAGCGGGCGGCCGGTGCCCTACGTCATCGCGCCGCGCCGTGCGGGCGATGTCGCCGTTTGCTACGCCGATCCCCGACTGGCGAGGGAACTGCTTGCCTGGACCGCGCGCCGTGGGATCGAGGAGATGTGCCGCGATGCCTGGCGTTGGCAACAAGGGCAGGCGCTCGCCTGACGAGCGGGGCGATGGCAACTTACGCCGTCGGCGACATTCAGGGCTGCTACGACGCCTTGCAACGCTTGCTCGAAGCATGTCGCTTTGACATTGCGGCCGATCGCCTGTGGCTGGTCGGCGACCTGGTCAACCGCGGACCCCGTTCGCTCGACACGCTGCGCTTCGTCCGCGACCTCGGCTCGCGGGCGGTCACCGTACTGGGCAATCACGACCTCTATCTATTGATGGCGGCGGCCGGCTTCGGTCGGCGAAGCAAGGGCGACACGCTGGATCCAATCCTCGACGCGCCTGACCGCGACGAGCTGCTCGACTGGCTGCGCTGCCAGCGGCTGTGCCACCACGAAGGGCGCTTCTGCCTGGTGCACGCCGGTCTGTTGCCGCAATGGACGGTGGGCAAGGCGCGTGCGCTGGCGCACGAGGTCGAACAGGTCCTTGGCGGGCCGGATTACCTCGACTTCATGCGCAACATGTGGGGTAGCGAGCCCGTCGCCTGGAGCGACGACCTGACCGGCTGGCCACGTTTGCGCGTGATCGTCAACGCTATGACGCGCATGCGTTTCTGCTCGCCGGAAGGGGCGATGGAGTTCAGAAGCAAGGGCGAAGCGAGCGCTGCGCCCGATGGATTCGTCCCCTGGTTCGAGGTTCCGGGCCGACTGAGTGCCGACCATGTCCTGGTCACCGGCCACTGGTCGGCGCTTGGTTTGAGGATGGAGGCCAACCTCTTGGCGCTTGATTCAGGATGCTTGTGGGGCCGTCACCTGACCGCCGTCCGTCTTGAAGACCGCGCGCTCTTTCAGGTCGGTTGCCCGGCAAACGCAGCCCAGGCCTGAATGCTCGGGCGCTTTCCGGCTGGCGAGCGAGCGGCTGCGCCAGCTCGCTCGCGGGGAGCGCAGCGCTTGCAACAAGCGTCGGTCGCGCGGATGAAAAATTGACGACTTTCGTTGCGCGGGCGCCTGCTAGAATCAAACCGGCATTTCTCATCGGAGCGACCCATGCGCAGCGGAAGGCTATACAGACAATTCGGTGCGGCGTCCCTCTATGCCGTCCTGGCAGCAATTGGACTGGCGATTGCCGGCTTTCTGGCCATCGGGAATCTGCCGTCTTCGGCGCCTGACGAGGGGACTGGCGACGGCGTCCGCTTTGAAGTGGTCGACGGCGCACACCGCGAGCTTGATGGCTTGCCCGCCCTGGCGCTCGCCTTCAGTCTGCCGCTCGACGCCAAGGGCGAGAACGACAAGTTCCTGCAGGTGCTCGAGATGCCCGCCGCTACGCCACAGCGCGTGCGTGCGCCGGCAGACGAGGCGAGCGACGATGAAGCGGCGGACAGCGAGGCAGCCGCGGCTGAGAGCGCATCGACCAGTCGCGCGGCTGCCGACACGACGCTCGACGGTGGTAAACCCGTTGCCGGGGCCTGGGTGGTCGGCGAAAATCCACGCCTGCTCTTCTTTCCGCACATCAAGCCGCAAACGCGCTACGTCGTGCGCGTCGCTCCTGGCCTGACGGCAAGAAACGGCAGCAAGCTGGACGGAGAAGCGCGCTTTTCGATTCGCACGGCTGCCGTCGCACCGGCGTTCTACTTCGCCAGCCGCGGCATGGTCTTGCCGGCAGCACAGAACGGTGGACTGCCGGTAACGACCGTCAATGTCCCGGAAGTCGACATCCAATTTCTCCGGGTCAAACCCGAGCAACTCGCGCGCTTCCTCGAAAAGGTGATCGCCGGCCCGGCGCGCAATGCAGCGCGCCCCGCGGCGGACGATAACGACGAAGCGGCTGGTGAGGACGACGATGGCCCGTCCTTCGCTGCACATAATCGCCTGCAAGGCGCGGTCAGCGCGTGGGACCTCGATCAGATGCACAAATTGACGACGAGTGCTTTCGTTGGTCGCTTCCTCACCGAGCAAACGCCCAACCGGCGGGCAGTCACCTTCATTCCGATCGAGACCATTACGGCGCTGCGCGAACCCGGCGTCTACATTGCTGTGATGTCGCAGCCAAATCGTTTCCGCGACGACTATCAGACGACCTACTTCTACGTCAGCGATCTTGGTCTGCATCTGCGCCAGTATCCGAACAGTGGCGCCGATGCCTACGTCAGTTCGCTGACCGACGGCCAGGCACGGTCAGGTGTCGAAGTGAGCTGGATCGACGCTGCTGGCAAGACCCTGCTGCGCGCCGAGACCGATCGTGACGGGCGTGCTGCTTTTGCCGAGCGGCCGTCGGCAGCGCGCCTGCTGATGGCCCGCAAGGGTGAGCAGATGTCACTGATTACGCTGAAGGAGCCGGCGCTCGATCTGGCCGAGTTCGAGGTCGCCGGAATGCCTTATGTGCCGGTGCGCCTGTTCGCCTACAGCGGGCGCAACCTGTACCGGCCGGGCGAGCGTTTCGAGGTCTCGGTGATCGCGCGCGACGCTGACGGTCGCCCGGTTCCGCCGCAGCCCATCCAGGCGATCCTCCGGCGGCCCGATGGCAAGGCGCAGTGGACCGCCACCTGGCAGCCGGAAGCCGCGTTCGCCGGTTACTACCGACGGCCGATCGAACTGCCGCCGGATGCCGCAACCGGTTCGTGGAACCTCGAACTGCGGGCCAATCCGGCGGCGCGCCTGGCGGGAACGAGCATGCAGTTTGGCGTCGAGGAGTTTCTGCCGGAACGGATGAAACTGGACCTGGCAAGCCCCGCCGAACGCCTGACCGGCGAGGCTGACTGGCGTATCGACGTTGCCGGGCGTTACCTGTACGGCGCTCCGGCAAGCGGCAACCGCCTGCTCGGCGTGGTCACCAGCGAGCGTAACCGCAACCCGCTGGCGCAGAAGCTGCCGGGCTTCGTCTTCGGCGACGCGGACGAAGATAACGAAAAGGCGCGCAGCGAACTGCCCGAGCAACAACTCGACGAGCAGGGCAAGGCCAAACTCGCCGTCAGCCTCGAACAGGTCTCCAAGCGTCGCTCGCCGTACACCGTACGCACGACGGTGAGTCTGCTGGAAAGCGGCGGCCGGCCGGTGGTGCGCAGCATCGAGCGCGTCTTCTGGCCTGCGCCGGTTCTCGTCGGCGTCCGCCCGATGTTCATCGGGGCTTACGCGCGCGAAGGCGCGCCAGCCGATTTCGAGGTCGTACGCAGCGACAGCAGCGCTGCGCTGAAGGCGAGCGGCGCCCTGCCCGTGCGGCTCTTTCGTGAGAACCGCAACTACTACTGGCGCTTCGACGATCAGCGCGGCTGGAACTCGGGCTTCACCGAAACCGACGAACTGGTGACGACAAGCCAGATCACGCTCCCGGCGGGTGGTCGCGGCAAGCTCAGCCTGCCGGTCAAGTATGGCCGCTACCGTCTGGAAATCTTCGATCCGGAGACGAGGCAAACGACGCGCTTCCGCTTCTACGCCGGCTGGTCGGCGAAGGACGACGAGACGCAGGGCGTCCGTCCTGATCGTGTGGCGCTCAAACTCGACAAGGCGGCCTACGCTGACGGGGAAAAGGCACGCCTGACGATCAGTCCGCCGCACGCCGGCGAAGCGCTGGTGACGATCGAAGGCGACCGCGCGTTGTGGGTGCGCCGCCTGTCGGTCGGCAGCGACGAAACGACGATCGACCTGCCGCTCGACAAGGAATGGAGGCGGCACGACCTCTACGTCTCGGTCATGGTGCTGCGACCCTCGGGCGCCGGCGAAAAGCTCACCCCGGCGCGCGCGCTCGGCCTCATCCACCTGCCGCTCGAACGCACCCACCGCAAGCTTGCCGTGACGCTCGAAGCGGCGCAGAAGGTCGCACCGGAGCAGCCGCTGAAGGTGCGCGTCAAGGTTCCCGAGGCGAAGGGACAGCCGACGATGATTACCGTCTCGGCGGTCGATTCGGGCATTCTGAACATCACTCGCTACGCCAGTCCGGACCCCTTCGGTTTCTTCTTCGCCAAGCTGCGCTATGGTGCCGATGCCTACGATATCTACGGGCGGCTGATCGAAAAAATGGCCGGGCAAAAGGGCAAGTTGAAGTTCGGCGGCGATGCCGCACCCAAACCGACGCGCAGTCTGCCGAAGAAGCTTCGCCTGGTCGACCTGTTCAGCGGACCGCTGACGCTCGACGAGAAAGGCGAGGCCGAGGTGTCGTTGCCGGTACCCGATTTCAACGGCAGCCTGCGTCTGATGGTGGTGGCGGCGAGCGGCGAGCGCTTCGGAATGCAGGAGGCGGAAGTGACCGTCGCCGCACCGCTGGTCGCCGAGCTCGCGACCCCGCGCTTCCTGTCGGTGGGTGATAGCGCCGTACTTGCGCTCGACCTGCACAACCTGGCCGGCAAGGAACAGGCGGTGAAGGTGGCCGTGAGCAGCCGCGACGGCCTGTTGATCAAGGGGGGTGAGCAGCAGATCGTGCTTGGCGACGGCGAGAAGCGCGTCTTGCGCGTGCCGCTTGAAGCGGGCAGCGCGATCGGTCTGGCCGACGTGCAGGTCAAGCTGGATAGCCCGCTACGCAAGATCGAGCGCAGTTTCCCGCTGCAGGTTCAGGCGGCGACACCCCGCCAGTCGGTTGTCCGCCGGCTGATCGTCGGCCCTGGCGAAAGCGTCGATTTGCGTGAAGCGGAACTTGGCGGCCTGCTGCGGCAGACGGTCACGGCAACGCTGACCGTGTCCGACAAGGCGCCGATCGACGTACGCAGTGCGGTGCAGGGCCTGCTCACCTATCCCTACGGCTGTGCCGAGCAGACGACGAGCACGGCGTATCCGCACGTCTTCATCGACGAGGCCGGTGCCCGCCGCTTCGGGCTGAAGGCCTACACGGCGGCCGAGCGCGCTGCCATGCTGGACAAGGCGATCGCCCGTCTCGCCGGCATGCAGGCGCCGAGTGGCGGCTTCAGCCTGTGGGGCGGACTGGCCGAGTATCAGTACTGGTTGACCGCCTACGTCGCGCACTTCCTCCTCGATGCGCGCGAGCAGGGCTTCAACGTGCCGCCCGAAGTGGAGAAGCGAGCCCTCGAATTCCTCCTGAAAGGACTGCAGGAAGGCGTCGCTGGTCTGCCGACCGGCCCGCTCGTCTATAACCCGAACGCCATCTGGAACGACCCGCGCTACGCCGGCGGCGGCCGTTTCGGTGTTCTCGCTTACGGTGCTTATGTGCTCGCCCGGCAGGGCAAAGCGCCCCTGTCTACGCTGCGCCAGATGCACGATCTGCGGGCCGCTGCGCATTCCGGTCTGGCGCTCGTTCACCTCGGCCTGGCGCTCGAACTGATGGGCGACCCGACACGCGCCGAGAGCGCCATTACGAGCGGTATCGGAAAACCGCGCGGCGGGCCCGCCAACGCCTGGTGGGGCGACTACGGCAGCAACCTGCGCGACTGGGCGATGATGTACGTCCTGCTCGACCGGCACAAGCTCAGACCTGCCGGGCGCGAGAACCTGGTAGCCCAGGTTGCCGGCGAAATGCAACGTAACGGCTACTACAGCACGCAGGAGAAACTGGCGCTCTTCCTGCTCGGCCAGCAATTCGCTACCGAGCCGAGCGACGGATGGAACGGTGAAGTGCTGACCGCCGGCAAGGCGCGCGCCATCGCTGGTCCCGGTGCCGCTTACCAGTCGCTGAGCGCGGATGAGGTCGCCGGTGGGCTGAGCTTGCGCAACACGCACAAGGCGCGTCTGTTTGCTGAACTCAATCTGAGCGGCCATCCGGCGCGCGCGCCGGCGGAGCGGCGCGAGGTGTTCGACCTGCGGCGTGACTGGTTCACCGCCGACGGCCAGCCGCTCGGCAAACGCACGCTGCGCGTCGGCGAAAGCCTGCTCGTTCGCCTGCAGGTGAAGACCACTGGGCGCTACGCCAATGGTCTGATCATCGACGCGATTCCGGCCGGCCTGGAAATCGAGAACCTCAACCTCGTGCAGGGCGAGCAGTCGGTGGTTCTGGTCGACGGCGTCGATCCGCGCCAGGTGATGCAGAACAGCAACATCCGGCACGTCGAGTTCCGCGACGACCGCTTTGTCATCGCCGCGCGTCTGGCCGAGCGACAGCAGTTCTTCTACCGCGTGCGGGTCGTCACCCCCGGGCGCTTCGTCGTTCCGCCGAGTTACGCTGAAGACATGTATCAGCCGCAGATCTATGGCCTTGCCGGCGGCGATGAGGTGCTCGTCGTCAGCGACGGGCATGACGAAGCTGCCGGCGGCGGCGTCCAGCGCAGTAGCGCAGCGGCTCGCCGATGAACCAGCCGCAGGGCATTGCCGCGGCGAGCTGCCAGCCGGCGGCGAAATGATCCGGGCGCTGCGGCTGACGCTGGCCGCAGTGCTCGCACTGCTGCTGCTTGCCGACCAGTTGTTCCCGCCGCCGCTGCCCGGACGCGCGGCAGCACAGGCGCAGGTCGTGCTCGCGCGCGACGGCACGCCGCTGCGCGCCTTTCCCGACCGTACGCACGTCTGGCGTCACCCAGTACGCCTGGAGGAAGTCTCGCCGCGCTACCTCGAAGCGCTGATCGCTTTCGAGGACCGCAGCTTCTGGTGGCATCCCGGGGTCAATCCCTGGGCGCTCGCGCGCGCCGGCGGGCAGTGGCTGCGCCACGGACGGATCGTTTCCGGCGGGTCTACGCTGAGCATGCAGGTCGCGCGTCTGCTCGAGCCCACACCGCGCACGCTGGTCGGCAAACTGCGCCAGATCGCGCGCGCGCTGCAACTCGAACTGCGCTATTCGAAACGCGAGATTCTCGAAATCTATTTGACTTATGCCCCGATGGGTGGCGTCCTGGAAGGCGTCGAGGCAGCCAGCCGCGCTTACCTCGGCAAGCCGGCGCAACGCCTGAGCGCATCCGAGGCGGCGTTGCTCACTGTGCTACCGCAGGCGCCGTCGCTGCTGCGTCCCGACCGCTACCCGGAACGCGCGCGTCAGGCGCGCGACAAGGTGCTGGCGCGCATGCTCGAGCGCTGGGGCGCAGCGACGATCGCCGAGGCGAGGCAGGAGCCAGTGATCGCACAAACCGTACGCGAACCTTTGCTCGCGCCGCTTTTTGCCGAGCGTCTGCGTCGGCGCAATCCGGGCCTCGCGCGCATCGAAACGACGCTCGACGCGAGCGTGCAGCAAAGCGTCGAACAACTGCTGGCGGCGCGCCTGACCGTCGTTCCACCGCGCGTCTCGCTGGCTGCGCTGGTGGTCGACAATGCAACGCTCGAAGTTCGCGCCTACGCCGGATCGGCCGACTTCAGCGACGACGAACGCTTCGCCCATGTGGATATGGTGCAGGCGCCGCGCTCGCCAGGCTCGGCGCTGAAACCCTTCCTCTACGGATTTGCCCTCGACGAGGGTCTGATCCACTCGCAGTCGCTGCTCGCCGATGTCCCCCAGTCCTTCGCGGGCTATCAGCCGGGCAACTTCCAGGCGAGCTTCAGCGGGCCAGTCAGCGTCAGCGAAGCGCTGCAGCGCTCGCTCAACGTGCCGGCGGTCGAAGTGCTTGAACGACTCGGTGCCAACCGTTTCGTCGCCTTGCTGCGCCGCGGTGGCTTGAAGCTCGATCTGCCGCGCGGCGCGACGCCCAATCTTGGCGTGATCCTCGGCGGAGCGGCGGTCAGTCTGGAGGATCTGGTCGGCGCCTATACCGCCTTCGCGCGCGGTGGTATCAGCGGGCGGCCGCGCTATCAGGTGACGGCAGCGCACGAGGAAAGCCGCATGCTGAGCGAAGGCGCCGCCTTCATCGTGCGCGATGTGCTGGAATCCGGGGGTCCGGTTGCCCGTCAGGTAGAGGGTGGCCTCGGCGTGCGCCGCGGAATCGCCTGGAAAACCGGCACCAGCTTCGGTTTCCGCGATGCCTGGGCGGTCGGCGTCAGCGACCGTTTCACCGTCGGCGTCTGGGTTGGCCGGCCGGACGGTACGCCGAACCCGGGGTTCTTCGGCGCGAACATCGCCGCGCCGCTGCTGGTGGACATCTTTTCGGTCGTCGACGATGCACCACCGCCGCCGCGCGTGCCGCCGGCAAGCGTCGCCGAGGGCCGCATCTGCTGGCCGCTCGGCATACGCAGCGAGTCCACACCGGGCGAACTGTGTCACCAGGAAAGGACGGCGTGGCTGCTCAATGGCAGCGCGCCGCCCACCTTCGCCGATCGCTTGCGCGACAATGCGGCGCGCTATACCGACTATCGCGACGCGACCAGCGGCCTGCGCGTGCGTAAGGCTTGCGCTGAGGGAAAGATGCTGGCGGTCGCCATGGCGCGCTGGCCGGCGGCGGTCGAACCGTGGCTGAGCAGTGCGCTGCGCGAACGCGCCTTGCCGCCGGCGTGGGCGCCGGCGTGCGCGACTGCGCGCGGACCGGAAGCCGGCTTGCGCATCGTCGGTATCAGCGACGGCGAGATCATCCGGCGAGCCGGCAGCGGTCCGCCGCCGGAGTTGCGCCTGGCTGCTCGCGGCGGGCAACACGATCTGATCTGGTTGCTCGACGGCCGGCAGATCGGCCGCGTTGCGGCCGGCGAGGTTCTGCCCTACCGCTTCGCCGAGCCTGGCCGCCATCAGATCACGGTGATCGACGACGCCGGTTACTACGACCGGGTGGAGATCAGCGTGCGTTGACGGCGGCGTTCCTTGCCTGGTCGCTGGTGTGTCTTCCTCGGCGACGAGACAGCGCCGTGCCTACCAGCGAATCTGAACCTCCTGGATGACCTGTGGCGTTGCACGCTGAATGGTGAAGCGGACGCCTTCGACCTCGATCGTCGTTCCCGCTTTGGGAATTTCGCGTGCGTACTCGAGCAGGTAGCCGGACAGCGTATCGTGACTGGCGCCGTTGCCGGGCAAGTGCAGGCCGAGCTTCTCGATCAGCATCGCCGGCGCCGCGCGGGCGCTCACCAGGTAGTCGCGTTGCCCGAGCTTCTTCAGCCACTCGGCCGGCTTTTCCTGCCGGTCATACTCGTCCTGCATGTCCTCGACGACATCCTCGATAATGTCCTCAATCGTCACAATTCCTTCCGCGCCGCCGAACTCGTCCATCACGACGGCCATCGCGTCGCCATCCTGGCGCAACTCGACGAGCATCGACTCGGCACTCTTGCTGGTTGGTACGTAACGCGTCGGGTTGATGAACGGCGCGATCGACGCAGTCTCGTCGACGCCGAGCAGATCCATCGCATTGAGCACACCGATGACGCGGTCGATGCGCCCGTCGTAGACCGGCAGGCGAACGTGCGCGCTCTGCACCGCCAAGCGCACGGCCTCACCGACGGTGCAGGTCTTGTCGACCGCAACGACATCGATCAGCGGCACCATTACCTTGTAGACCGTCGTTTCCGAGAAGTTGAACATGCGCCGGATCATCGTCTTCTCGATCGGCTGGATGTCGCCCCCCTCCTGCGGCGGCATTTGCACCATGCTCTGGATCTGTTCGCGCAGCGTAAACGGATTATGCTCGGCGCGGCTGCCAGCCAGGCGCGAGAGCAGCTTCGACAAGGTGACGAAGATGATCAGGAGGGGTGAGAAGAGAATCGAGAAGAAGCGCAGGACGTAGATCACGTAGGGCGTCAGCGCATCGGCTCGTTGCTGAAACACGCTCTTCGGAACGATTTCGCCGAACACCCAGATGAGTGGCGCGACCAGTGCGACGGCCAGCCAACTGCCGGCTTCGCCAAAAAGCGAAATCATCAGCGCGGTAGCAATCGTCGAGTTGGCGACAACCGCGATGTTCGTCCCGACCAGTGTGGTCGATAACAACCATTCAGGCCGCTTTTCGAGCATGTCGAGCGCCATGCGGGCGCCGCGCGAACCCTTGGCCGCGTCGTGCCGAAGTTTCATCCGGTCGGCACTGACGATACCGAGTTCGGAGCCGGAAAAGAAGCCTTCGGCGAGCAGGCAGACGACCATCAACAGCGCAGTAATCCAGATCTCGGACATGTCAGCGCTCCTCTTTCGACGCGGCTTGCCCGGCGGGCGGGGTGACCACTGGTCGGCCGCCCTCTTCAGCGCTGGCCGCTGAGCGGCCGCTGACGAACTCGTCGGCCATGTCGGTTTCCGGTTGTGCGACCACCTCGGGTAGGCGCTCGACGAGGACGCGGCTGATGCGGTTGTGCTCGACCAGCTCGACGGTGAACCTGCGGCCGCCGAGGTCGATCACTGCCCCTTCGCCGGGCAACTCGCCGAAGGCATCGAGCAAGGCGCCGGCCAGCGTTTCGGCTTCGGCGGCGGCGATCGTCACCCCGAAGGCCTGTTTGAAGTCGTCGAGCGACATGCCTGCATCGACGCGCCGACGCCCGTCGGCGAGTTCGCCGACCAGCGGTTGGTGGACGGTCTGGGCATCCGACGGGCTGGCGATTTCGCCGAAGACGCATTCGAGCAGGTCTTCCATCGTCACCAGACCGGTGACGCCGCCATATTCGTCGACGATCAGGGCAAAGGACAGCTTGCGCTGACGGAAGGTATGAAAAAGCTCGACCGCCGGCTTCGATTCCGGGAAGAAGTTCGCCTGGCGCAAGAGCTTGCGGAAACCTTGCGGGTCACGTTCCAGCCGGGCCAGGTCGACACCGAGCAGGTCGCGCGTATGCAGGATTCCCAGAATCGTGTCGCGGTGCCCCTTGAACACCGGGTAGCGCGACTGGCGCGCCGCCTTGACCTGCGCGACCAACTCACCCACCGACAAATCAGCCGAGAGAAACTGAATGTCCGAACGCGGTCGCATGACATCGCGCACTGCCTTGTTGCCGAAGTCGAAGATCCTTTCGATGTAGCGCGCTTCCTGGCTGTCCAGCGCGCCTTCGCCGACCGCGTCGTGCACCAGCGTGCGGATCATGTCCTCGGTGACCAGATTGCCCTCCGAGCGTTGCCGGCCGACGATCAAGGTGATGAAGAAATCGGCGACCCGCCGAATGACCTCGCGCAGCGGTGTGATCAGACGGGCGAAGAGGTCGATCGGGCGGCACTCGGCGTTGGCGAAAGCGACGTTGTTGCGGATCGCCAGCACCTTGGGCGTGATCTCGCCGAACAGGAGCAGGATCGGAACCATGACAAGAAGATTGATCATCTCGTTTTCGGCACCGAAAAGGTGGATGACCATCGCTGCCGAAATGACCGACGCCGAGACATTGACGAATTCGTTGCCGATCAGGATGGTGACGATCAGCCGGCGCGGTTCGCTGCGCAGGCGCTCGATGAGTTCGATGCGCGGGTTCTTCGCCGCGCGCATCTGGTCGATTTGAAAGGAACTGAGGGAAAAGAGGGAAGTTTCAGTGCTTGAGAAAAAGCCGGAGCAGCCGAGCAGAAAGACAAAAACAAACAGCTCGACCCAGAGCGCTAGGTCCATCCATAGACTCCATGGCGAACGCGAGAGCCACGAGACATGCCGGTGCGCGCCGTCGCCCGGACAGACGAGATGGGCCCGCCGGCCGACCCAAGGCAAAGCGCCACAGCCAACCGCGAACCTGGAAGCAGGTGTCAAACGACCACCAACCGATCACCGTCCTCAGGCTGGAAGCCCAGGTCGGAGTCTCATCTATGCTCCACTGTTAATTATGTGGATCTGAATGCAAATGTCAAGTTGATTGCAAGAACTGGGCAGCAACAGGCGCTGCGGCCAGTCGCACGCGCGGCCGCGCCGGCCCAGCGCTTGCCGAGGCCCGGCGATAATAGGTCGCCGCGCCGACGCGCACCATATTCAGCGATAATGGCTGCGCCCTGTGGTTGCCCTGTCGTTTGTCCAATCAGCCTTTTCCCGCAACGGTGTCTGCTATCCGCGCCATATCATGAATGCTCCTGCTGCATCGTGCCTGATCGAGCCCGACCGTCTTCGCGCACGGCTCGGCGCGGCGGCGCAGGCGTTTGCCCTCGAAGTGCTGCCCGCGTGCGAGTCGACGAGTACGCTGCTGCTCGCGCGTGCGCGCGGCGGCGCACCGTCGGGGAGCTTGCTCGTTGCCGATCGGCAGACGGCCGGGCGCGGGCGGCGCGGGCGGCAATGGCTGTCGTCGCCCGCGGCGAGTCTCACCTTTTCGCTGCTCTGGCGCTTCCCCGGCGGACTGGCCAGGCTGGCCGGTCTGTCGTTGGCGGTGGGGGTTGCCCTGGTGCGCGCGCTTGAGCAGTACGGAATCGCCGGACTCGGTCTGAAATGGCCGAACGACGTTCTGCTCGATGGCGGCAAGCTCGCTGGCGTCTTGGTCGAGCTCGAAAGCGGGCCGCGCGAGGTGCTGGCGGTGATCGGCATCGGCCTGAATCTGCAACTGCCGCCCACGGGCGAGGGCGAGTTCCTGCATCCCCCGGCGGCCTTGGCGCAGGTCATCGAGCCGCTGCCCGAGCGGCACGACTTGTTGGCGCAATTGCTGATCGCCCTGGCAGACGTGCTCGGACGTTTTGATGCCGGCGGTTTCGCCGTCTTGCGCGATGAGTGGCAGGCGCGGCACGCCTGGCAGGAGCGTCCGGTGCGGCTGCTTGACGAGCTATGCGCCGAACGTGCCGGCATCTGTCTGGGTGCCGACCGCGACGGAGCGCTGCTCCTGCGCACGGAAACCGGCGTCGAGCGCTGTTTTTCCGGCGACGTTTCCTTGCGCCGGGCATGATCGTCGCCATCGACGCTGGCAACAGCCGGATCAAGTGGGGAGTACACGACGGCGCGAGCTGGCTTGCCAACGGCGTGCTGGCGACGCGCGATGTCGCTCGCTTGCACGAGGTTGCCGACGCGTGGCCGGCAGATGCGCGCATCGTTGCCTGCAACGTTGCCGGAGCGGCGGTTGGCGAGTCGATTGCGGCGCAGCTTGCGGTGCCTCAGCGCAGGCTGGCTTTCCTGCAGGCCAGCGAAGAAGCCTGCGGCGTGCGCAGTCGCTACGAACGTCCGGCGCAACTCGGCGCCGACCGTTGGGCCGCACTGATCGGCGCGCGCGCGCGGCATCCCGGGCCTTGCCTGGTGGTCAGCGCCGGAACGGCGACGACCGTGGACCTGCTGGATGCGCACGGGGTTTTTCGCGGTGGTCTGATCCTGCCCGGGTTTGAGCTGATGCGCGCGACGCTGGCCGAGAAGACGGCGCAGCTTCCGCTCGCCGAAGGCGTTTTCCGGGACGAACCGCGCAATACGATGGACGCCATCGTCAGCGGCTGCCGACAGGCGCAGCTCGGCGCCATCGAACGGACGTTCGCGGCCTTCGCGGGCGAGCCGCAGGCGCTCTGCCTGCTCACCGGCGGCGGCAGCGCGGCGCTTGCCGCCCACTTGAAGATTCCCTTCGAATTGGCGGACAATCTGGTTCTTGGCGGGTTGCTGCGCTTTGCCGCCACGCTGTGAAGTGCGGTGTTGGTGCCCCGCAGAAAGGATGATCCGCATGCCGACGCACATGATGATGGCGCTGCCCGCTTTCCTGGCGTATTTCGCCGTGGCGCTCGTTCTGCTCGGGCTGTTTTTGCTCGTCTACCTGAACATCACGCCGTATCACGAAGTCGCCCTGATCCGCGCCGGCAACAACGCGGCGGCGATCAGCCTCGGCGGCGCGCTCGTCGGTTTCGCCATGCCGGTGGCCAATGTCATCGCGCACAGCGACACGCTGGCCGACCTGGCGGCCTGGGGCGCCGTTGCCGGCGTGATCCAGATTCTCGCCTACCTCGTGGCGCGCTTCACCCTGCCCCAGATCAACCAGGACATTCCAGCCGGCCGCACGGCGCCGGCCATTTTTCTCGCCGTCTTTTCGCTGACCGTCGGCCTGATCAACGCCGCCTGCATGACCTACTGACCGTCCTGCGGGCGAGTTGCACGGTCTCGCCGACGGACACCGCACCGCACGCCTTTGGGAGATCGCCATGGCTTTCATGGATTTCATCAAGAAACAGTTCATCGACGTCATCCACTGGACGGAAGAGGGAGACGGCGTCCTTGCCCAGCGCTATCCGATGCAGGATTTCGAGATTCAGTACGGCGCTCGTCTGACCGTACGCGAATCGCAGATGGCGCTTTTCGTCAATGAGGGCCAGGTGGCCGATCTCTTCGGCCCCGGTCTCTACACCTTGACGACCAACACGCTGCCGGTGCTGACTTACCTGAAGAACTGGGACAAGCTCTTCGAATCGCCCTTCAAGTCGGACGTCTACTTTTTCTCGGCGCGCCTGCAACTCGACTGCAAGTGGGGGACGCCAAACCCGATCACCATTCGCGACAAGGATTTCGGAGTGGTCCGCCTGCGCGCTTTCGGGATCTATTCGTATAAGCTGGTCGACCCGCGCAAGTTCCACAGCGAGGTCTCCGGTACGCGCGAGCAATACACGGTCAAGGACCTGGATGGGCAGTTGCGCAATCTGGTGATTGGCGCGATGACCGACCTCTTTGCCGAGTCGGGCGTTCCCTTCATCGACATGGCGGCCAATCAGGACGAGTTCGGCCGCGCGCTGAAAGGCAAGCTGGAACCGGTTTTCGAACGCTATGGCCTGGCGCTCGACAGCTTCGTCGTGCAGAACGTCTCACTGCCCGAGGAACTGCAGAAGGTGCTCGATGCGCGCATCGGCATGAACATGATCGGCGACCTGGGTCGCTACACGCAGTATCAGGTCGCCAACAGCATCCCGCTGGCGGCGCAGAACGAAGGCGGCATCGCCGGCATTGGCGCCGGCCTTGGTGCGGGCCTGGGTATCGGCCAGACGATGAGTTCGGCGCTGGCGCAAGCGATGCAGGGCAATGCGCCGCCGGCAGGCGCTCCGGCACCCGGCGCAGCGCCGGTGAGCGCCGACGAGATCGTCGCGACGCTGGAGAAACTGCACGGCCTGGTCGCCAAAGGCATTCTGTCGCAAGCCGAGTTCGACGCCAAGAAGGCCGAGTTGCTCGGCAAGCTGGGCTGAGCCGCCGCGCTGTCTGGCGTGGCGACGAGCGCGGACGGCCCTGACGTGGAGACTCCAGCGTGAAGCGAGCGACCTGCCCGTCGTGTGGCGCGCCGGTCGTCTTTCGCTCGCAGGCGTCGCTCTACGTCGTCTGCGACTTCTGCCGCAGCATTCTGCTGCGCAGCGGCGAAGACCTGCAGAATCTTGGTCGCATGGCCGACCTGCTGGAGGATGCTTCGCTGCTGCAAATCGGTAGCGAAGGACGCTTCCGCGCTCACCACTTCGCGGTCATCGGCCGTATCCAGTTGCGTTATGCGGCGGGAACCTGGAACGAATGGCACATTCTGTTCGACGACGGGCGCAGTGCCTGGCTGGCCGAAGGCGCGGGAGAATACATCGTCAGCGCGCAAGTTCCGGTGCACGACCCTCTGCCGGCTTTCGCCACGCTCACCCCGGAGGCTTCGGTGATGGTCGATGGGCGGCGCTTTACGGTCACCGACCTGAAGACGGCGCGCTGCATCGCCGGCCAGGGCGAGCTGCCGTTCAAGCTTGCCGCGGGCTACGACGTCAACACCGCCGACCTGCGCGGGCATGACCGCTTCGTCACGCTCGACTACAGCGAGGACCCGCCGCTCGTCTTCGTCGGGCAGGTGGTCGCTTTTGCCGACCTGCAACTCACCAACCTGCGGCCGACTGCCGATTCCGCCGGGGCACCGCAGATCACCGCGCGCGCGTTCAACTGTCCGCATTGCGCGGCACCGCTGCAGATTCACTCGCCGGCGATCGAGCGTATCGGCTGCGATAGCTGCGGCTCGATCATCGGCGTCGAGAACGAGAACCTGCGCGTCCTTGCCCAGGCTGCGCAGGCCCTGCGCGAAGTGCCTTGGTTGCCGCTCGGCAGCCAGGGCAAGCTGTTTGGCAATGACTGGGAAGTGATCGGCTTCATGCGCCGCAAGACGGTAGCCGAAGGCAGCGACTACACCTGGTCGGAGTATCTGCTGTTCAACGTCCGCGCGGGCTTCGCCTGGCTGATCGAGTACCAGGGGCATTGGAACTTTGCCCGCACCTTGGCCAATCCGCCCTCGCTGGCGCGCGGACAGGCCCGTTGCAAGCACGACGGACGCGAGTATAAGCTGTTCAGCCGCGGCCGGGCCGAGGTGAGCTATGTCGTCGGCGAGTTCCACTGGCAGGTTGCGGTCGGCGAGAGCTGCCAGGTGGAAGACTATGTCTGCCCGCCGTCGATGCTTTCACGCGAAGTGACGGCCAGCGAGGCGAGCTGGTCGCTCGGCGAATACGTCGATGGTTCGGCCATCGCCGCTGCCTTCTCCGTCAGCGAGGCACCGCCCAAGCCGATCGGAGTCTATGCCAATCAGCCCAATCCGCTGGCCGAAACGCTGCGCCGGACGTGCCGCCTGTTCTGGCGGATGGCGCTGGCCGCGCTGCTCGTGCAACTCGCTTTCGCTTTCCTTCTCGCCTCGGAGACCGTCCTCAAGGAGCAGCTCGTCCTCTCGCCGCTGAGCGAGGAGGCAAGCGTCAGCAGCCGCGAGTTTGTCCTCAAGCGTCGGGCGCGCACCTTGCTCGTCAGGCATCAGACCGACCTGAGCAACAACTGGCTCGAACTGAGCACGGCGCTGATCGAAAAGAACACCGGCGAAGCCTTCGTCGGCGAGCAGGAGATCAGCCACTACCAAGGTGTAGACGAGGGCGAAAGCTGGTCCGAAGGCTCGCCGTCGGACGACGTCGTCTTCCGTGCCGTGCCGCCCGGGACGTACTACCTGGTGGTCGAATACGAGCTCGGCAAGGACAGCAGTCAAGCGGTGGTCGACAAGCTGGAGGTCGAGCGCGACCCGGTAGCCTGGTCCAACTTCGTCCTGCTGCTGATCTTCCTCGCCATTTTCCCGCTCGTTGCACGCTGGCGCAGCGCGGCTTTCGAAACGCGCCGGTGGAACGAGAGCGACGTGTCGGGAGGCGGCTGACATGATCAAGGCCAACTGGGTTGCCGGGCTGCTTGCCCTGGCGCTCTTCGTCAACGCGCAGTATCAGGGCTGGAACCTGTTCGAGGGCGGAGCCGGCAACACGGGCTCGCGCGCCGGTAGCGGGCGGGTCTTCCACAAGTAGGAGAGGGCATCTATACTCGCTCCCCTGTTGCCGGCCCGCCGACTGGCGCCCCAACTGCCGAAAGCTGCAGCAAGCTTCAGCATCATACTGATAACAGAGCACAATCTACTTTTCCATGGAAGCGTTCGTCCGTTTCGCACATGACATCTACGCGCTTGACGCGGGCTACGTGCGACCCTTGCTGGCGGCGATTCACCTGATCGTCGAAGGCGGGCGCGTCGCGATCGTCGATACCGGCGCAAAAGGCTCGCTGGCGCCGACGCTGGCTGCCCTGGCGAAGCTTGGTCTGAGCGCCGAGAGCGTCGATTACGTCGTGCTGACGCACATCCACCTCGACCACGCCGGTGCCGCCGGCAGCATGATGCGTGTTTTCCCGAATGCCAGGCTGCTCGTCCATCCGCGCGGCGTTGCGCATATGATCGCTCCCGCCCGGCTGATCGAAGGGGTGACCGCCGTTTACGGCGCAGCCGAGGTCGAGCGCCTCTACGGACAGATTCTGCCGGTCGACGCGGCGCGCATCATTCCGGCGACGCACGAACTTAGCGTCGATCTTGCCGGTCGGCGACTGTTGTGTCTCGACACGCCGGGGCATGCGCGACATCACATTGCGCTCTTCGACGAGCGTAGCCGCAGCGTGTTCACCGGCGATGTCTTCGGCATGGCTTACCGCGAGCTCGATACCGACGGTCGCCAGTTCCTTTTCCCGACCACCAGCCCGGTGCAGTTCGATCCGGTGGCGATGCACGCGTCGATCGACCGCCTGCTCGCCTTGCAGCCAGAGTTTGCCTACCTGACGCATTACAGCCAGCTTCCCGACCTGCCCACGCAGGCGGTACACCTGCGCCGCCTGATCGACGCGCACGTGGCGATCGCGCTGCGCGCGGAGCGCGCCGGCAAGACAGGCGAAGCTCGCCACGCGCAGATGCGTGCCGATTTGACTGCAATGCTGCTCGACGAGGTGCAGCGTTTCGGCTGTCGGCTGACGACCGACCGGCTGCTCGACATCTTCGCCACCGACCTTGAGCTGAACGCGCGCGGGCTCGCCGTCTGGCTCGATTCACGCTCGGCCTGAGGCAGCGGACGAGCTACTGGCGCGCGTAGTCGTTGCTTGGCGCTGCCCTTGCCTGAGATCGGCTCCAGCTCCAGCGGCGACCACGATGCGTGCGGCAAGGGCATCAGGTCGTCTCTGGTCGGCTCGCGTTTCAGCGCGCACGCATTTGGCCAGGCGCTTGACCGTATCAACCGCTAACCTGCCGTCGCTCCTCCACGCTACGATCCGGCATCGCTTTGCGGCGGCGAGTTTGCTATTCTCGCGCAAGGGGAGTCTGTCGTACGGATATGGCAGATCTTGGCGAAGACCAGCGCAGATCGTCGGGTCGTCGGATCGCTGCTCGGGCGTAGGGAGAGGCCATTGCTTTCGCTCCAGTCAGTCCCGCCACGTAAACTCGCTTGCACCGGATAGCCGCACACGGTGAGCCGCGCGGCTCTGCTTCGCCGCCAGCGGTCGGCAGATTCTCTATCCATGACTACCGAAGGTGCCCGATGAGCGACAGCCCCTACACCCCACCGAAAACTCCGCTTCTTCCATCCGATCGTACGCTCGAGGTTCCCGGAGAGATCACACGAAAGATCCGGAACTGCGGGATTGCCGGTCTGGTGTCAGCCGCGATTACCTGCGTCTTTACCTTCGTTGCCATGTCCGGCCCCAACCCGCTGGGTCTGGACATTGGGGCCTTTGTCGACGCGGCGTTGATGGCTGGTTTGGCCATTGGCGTCCTCAGAAAGCAGAGCCGCGCGTGCGCCGTCCTGATGGTGGTGCTCTTCGTGCTCAACAAGGCCATCATGTGGTCCGCCACCGGAACCCTGACTGGCCTTCCCATCTCTTTAATCTTCTTATGGTTTTTCGGCCAGGGTGTTGTCGGCACCTTCCAGTGGTACAAGTTGCGGGCAATGTGCGATGCTCAATAGCGTCGGTCGCACGCGACCCACGCGCCCAGAACCTTCGTTTTGCGATGACTGCCAGAGGTCCGGCAAGGCTCCTTCGGCGCGGTCGGGCATTGCCGCCAATTCCGGCTGAAGCCACGCCGGCTTGCGACTGCCGGCTTGGCGGCAGTGCGCGATCCAGCGCGATTTCGAACCCGAAGCGTGACTCGCCGTCCTCCTACCGCGCTCAAAGAATCACCGGTTCCGGTGTCAGCTCGATCGCGAAGCGTTCACGTACGGCCGCCTGTACGGCCGTGGCCAGAGCGATGACCTCCGAACCGGTCGCGCCACCGTGATTGACCAGCACCAGCGCCTGCTTTTCGTACATGCCGACGCGCCCGAGGCAGCGACCCTTCCAGCCGCTCTGTTCGATCAACCAGGCGGCGGCGAGTTTGACGCGGCCGTCTGCCTGGACGTAGCGCGGCAGCCTCGGGTGCGCGGCGGCCAGTCGTTCGGCAAATGGCGCGTCGACGACAGGGTTGTGGAAAAAGCTGCCGGCGTTGGGTAGTACCGCCGGGTCAGGCAGCTTGCGCCGACGAATTGCGGTCACCGCTTCGGCAATCTGCTGTCCGGTCGGCCGGCCGATCGCTCGTCGGTCAAGCTCGTCGGCGAGGTCGGCGTAGGCGGTCTGCGCCGACCATGCTTTCGGCAGGCGCAAGCTTACCCAGGTGATCACGTGCTGGCCGTCGAGGTGCCAGCCTTCCTCTTTGAAGAGACTGCTGCGATAGGCAAAGCGGCACGCCTGACGGTCGAGCCGCAGCGTCTTGCCACTTGGCAGGTGGATCGCTTCGAGCGAGTGGAAGCGCTCGCTGAGTTCGAGCCCGTAGGCGCCGATGTTCTGGATGGGTGCGGCACCGACCGTGCCCGGGATGAGCGCCAGATTCTCCAGTCCGGGCCAGCCCTGAGCAAGCGTCCAGGTGACGAGATCGTGCCAGTTTTCGCCCGCGCCGGCACGCACGTACCAGGCGTCGCCATCTTCACCAATCAGGCGGCGACCAGTGATGGCGATGTGCAGCATCAGTCCGTCGAAGTCGCTGCGCATCACCAGGTTGCTGCCGCCGCCCAGGATGAAACGGCGCCGCGTGCCATGCCCGCCCAGCTCAGCCAGGTGGGCGACCGACTTGATTCTGGCGTAGAGCGCCGCGCGTGCCGGCAGCGCCAGCGTCGTGCGCGCGGCCAGATCGACATCGTGCTCGACGAGCTCGCGCAAGGTTCGCGCCTTCACTTCGCCTTCGGCGCCACGTCGCAACGTCTCCTGCACGCGCCGCTCAGAGCAATGGCGCCAGCCAGCGCTCGGCTTCCGGCAGACTGAAGCCGCTGCGTTGCGCCCAATCGGCGAGTTGATCGCGGCCGATCTTGTTGATCGCGAAGTAGCGCGCCTGCGGGTGTGCCAGGTAGAAGCCGGCAACCGCCGCCGCTGGGGTCATCGCAAAGGATTCGGTGAGGCCCATTCCGGCGTAGTACGGCGCGTCGAGCAGCGCGAAGAGGGCGCCTTTCGCCGTGTGATCCGGGCACGCCGGGTAGCCGGGCGCCGGCCGGATGCCGCGATACGCTTCGCGAATCAGCGCCTCCCGGTCGAGCGTCTCGTCGCTGGCGTAGCCCCAGAAATCGCGCCGCACCTGCGCGTGCAGCCATTCGGCGCAGGCTTCGGCGAGGCGGTCGGCGAGCGCCTTGAGCATGATCGCCTGATAGTCGTCGTGCGTGGCCGCGAACTCGGCGAGTTTGTGCTCGATGCCGAAACCGGCGGCGACGGCGAAGGCGCCAATCCAGTCCGGCGTACCACGCTCGGCGATGAAGTCGCTCAGGCAGTAATGCGGCTTGCCGTCCGGGCGCTCGTGTTGCTGGCGCAGATTGTGCCAGGTCATCAGTTTTTCGCTGCGCGTCTCGTCACTGTAGATCTCGATGTCGTCGCCGACGCTGTTGGCCGGAAAGAGGCCGCAAACGGCGTTCGCTTGCAGCCATTTTTCATCGATCACGCGAGCCAGCATGGCCTGCGCGTCGGCGAGCAGCGCGCGGGCGGTTGGCCCGACGGTGGCGTCGTCGAGGATTTTCGGGTAACTCCCGGCGAGATCCCAGGTCTGGAAGAATGGCCCCCAGTCGATGAATCCAGCGAGATCGCCCAGCTCGACTTCGCGCAGGACGCGGATTCCGCATTGCCGCGGTGCTGTTGGCCGGTAGGCCGGATCGGCGTTCCAGGCGTAGCGCCTGGCGCGCGCCGCGGCCAGCGTGACGAGCTGGACGCCCTTCTTGGTCGCGTGCTGCTCGCGCACGCGCGCATAATCGGCGCTCACTTCGCGCCGGAAATCGGCCGCCTGTTCGAGCGAGAGCAACTTGCTGACGACGCCGACGGCGCGCGAGGCGTCGGGCACGTAGACGACCGGGCCGGAGTAACTGGGTGCGATCTTGATCGCCGTGTGCGCGCGGCTGGTCGTTGCGCCGCCGATGAGCAGCGGCACCGGCGATTTGCCGTCGGCTGCGCTGGCGAAGCCGTGGCGCTCCATCTCGGCGGCGACATGCACCATCTCTTCGAGCGATGGCGTGATCAGGCCGGACAGCCCGACCGCCTGCGCGCCGTGCTCGCGCGCCGCGTGCAGAATTCGGTCGCAGGCGACCATCACGCCGAGATCGACGACGTCGTACCCGTTGCAGCCGAGGACGACGCCAACGATGTTCTTGCCGATGTCGTGCACGTCGCCCTTGACCGTCGCGACGACGATCTTGCCTTTGCCGGCCGCACCGGTGCGCTGCTTTTCGGCTTCGATATACGGAATCAGATGAGCCACCGCCTGTTTCATGACGCGCGCCGACTTGACGACCTGCGGCAGGAACATCTTGCCGGCGCCAAAAAGGTCGCCGACGACGTTCATGCCGTTCATCAGTGGGCCTTCGATCACCGCCAGCGGGGGTTTGCCGGCAGCGGCAAGCGCCGCGCGGCATTCCTCGGTATCGGCAACGACGTAGTCGGTAATTCCCTTGACCAGCGCATGCGTCAGACGCTGGTCTACGCTGAGCGCGCGCCAGGCAAGGTCCGGCCCACTCTCTCGATTCCTGCCTTCGCGGACCGTCTGGGCGAAATCGACCAGCGCCTCGCCGGCGTCCGGGCGGCGATTGAGCACGACATCTTCGACCTTCTCGCGCAGCACGGGGTCGAGCTCGTCGTACACGCCGAGCATGCCGGCATTGACGATGCCCATCGACAGCCCGGCCTTGATCGCGTGATAGAGAAAGACGGTATGGATCGCCTCGCGCACCGCGTCGTTGCCGCGGAAAGAGAACGAGACGTTCGAGACGCCGCCCGACACCTGCGCCGCCGGCAGATTGGCGCGGATCCACGCACACGCCTGGATGAAATCGACCGCGTAGTTGTTGTGTTCTTCGATTCCGGTGGCGACGGCGAAGATGTTCGGGTCGAAGATGATGTCTTCCGGCGGGAAAGCCGCCTGCTCGGTGAGCAAACGGTAAGCCCGTGCGCAGATTTCCGTCTTCCGCGCGTAGCTGTCGGCCTGTCCGCTTTCGTCGAAGGCCATGACGACGACTGCCGCGCCGTAGCGGCGGGCGAGCCCTGCCTGGCGCAGAAACTCGTCCTCGCCTTCCTTGAGCGAGATCGAATTGACGATGCCTTTGCCCTGCAGGCACTTCAGGCCGGCTTCGATGACGCTCCATTTCGACGAGTCGAGCATCACCGGAACGCGCGCAATGTCCGGCTCGCCGGCGATCAGCTTGAGGAAGCGATCCATGGCCGCCTGCGAGTCGAGCATCGCCTCGTCCATGTTGATGTCGATGATCTGCGCGCCGTTATCGACCTGCTGGCGGGCGACGGCCAAAGCATCGTCGTAGCGCCCCTCAAGGATCATCCGCGCGAAGACGCGCGAGCCGGTGACGTTGGTCCGTTCACCGACGTTGACGAAGAGCGAATCGGGGCCAAGGTTGAACGGTTCGAGGCCGGCCAGACGCAGCTTGCGTTCGCGCTGCGGAACGCGGCGCGGGCGCAGGCCGGCGACGCGCGCGGTGATCGCCGCGATGTGCGCCGGCGAGGTGCCGCAGCAGCCGCCGACGATATTGACCAGACCCTGACGCGCCCAGTCGGCGATCTCGTCGGCAAGCTGTTCGGGCGTTTCATCGTAGCCGCCGAAAGCATTCGGCAGGCCGGCGTTCGGGTGCGCCGAAACGAAGCAGTTGCAGACGCGCGACAGCTCCGCGACGTATTGGCGCAGTTCGGCCGCGCCGAGCGCGCAGTTCAGGCCAAAGGAAAGCGGCCCGATATGGTTCAGCGAGTTCCAGAAGGCCTCCGCCGTTTGCCCGGACAGCGTTCTGCCCGAGGCGTCGGTGATCGTCCCGGAGATCATCACCGGCCAGCGCCGACCGCTGCGAGCGAAATACTCCTCGATCGCGAACAGCGCTGCCTTGGCGTTCAGCGTGTCGAAAACGGTTTCGACCAGCAGAATATCGGCGCCGCCGGCGCACAGACCGTGCACCGCTTCGCCGTAGGCGCCGACGAGTTCGTCGAAGCTCGTATTACGGTAGCCCGGATCATTGACGTCGGGCGAGATCGACGCCGTGCGCGAGGTCGGGCCGATGACGCCGGCAACGAAACGTGGCTTGGCCGGATTGGCGGCGGTGAATTCGTCGCACACCGCGCGGGCAAGCTGGGCGCCGGTGAAGTTGAGTTCGTAGACGATCGCTGCAAGTTGGTAATCGGCCTGCGAAACGCTCGTCGAGTTGAACGTGTTGGTCTCGATGATGTCGGCACCGGCGGCCAGGTATTCGCCGTGGATGGCGCGGATGACGTCCGGACGAGTGAGCAGCAGGAGGTCGTTGTTGCCCTTCAGATCGTGCGCATGGTCCGCAAAACGCGTGCCACGATAGTCTGCCTCGCACAGATTGTGGCGCTGGATCATCGTCCCCATTGCTCCATCGAGAACGAGGATTCTCTCGCTCAGGAACTGTTTCAGTTCGTCTGTTCGATCAGGCTGCATGATTTTTCCCGGCGGCGGGTTAGCGGGTTATTTTGGCGGGCTATTGGTAGGTCTTGACCGACCAGACGAGATCGGCACCGCCTTCGCTGAGACGGTGGCCGAGGCAGATGCGGCCGTTGCCGTGCAGAATGAACTCCTCGCGCTTGAGCGCGACTTCCTTCTCGCCGTCGGCCTGCACGAAGGTACCATTGGTACTCGTATCGCTGAGCACAAATTTGTCACGCCGGAACTCGACGCGGGCGTGCGTGCGCGAGGCGCAAGGCACCGACAAGCGGATGCGGCACGAACGCTCACGACCGATCACCACCGCCTCGTCCTCCGGCGTCAGCGTCAGCGAGCCGCCTTGGTAGACGAGCCGCAACGAAATCGTCGGGGGCGGCAGGGTCATCGGCAGGCGATCGCTGATCATCGTCAGGTTTTCCGCCTGCCAGACGACCTCGCAAATCGCGATCGACTCGGCCTTGCCACGCACGGCAAAACGCCCCATGCTGCGCGTCAGATCGCGCAAGTCGGAAGACATGGCTGCCGCCGCCGTTTCCGTGGTGATCGTCTGGCCGCCCTTGGCCAGGCTGGTGATGCGCGAGGCCGTGTTGACCGCATCGCCGAAAACGTCGCCGTGGTCCTCGATCAGATGTCCGACATGGAAACCGATACGGATCGACAGGCCATGCTTGTTTGCCAGTTCATCTTCCGACAAGCGGTTCTGCATCTCGCACGATGCTTCGGCAGCGGCGTCCGCACTGGAAAAAACGCACATGACTTCGTCGCCGAGGGTTTTGACGACGCGTCCGCCGAAGAACGCCGTGACGTCGCGCAGGATCTCCAGGCAAGCGTCGACCAGGCGCTTTGCCTCATCGTCTCCGATCGTCTCGTACAGCTTCGTGCTGTTGGTCACGTCGGCAAACAGAACCGCCTGTAACATGTCTGGCCCCTTCTGCCACCAATGGTCGATATCATAGCGCCTGATGCTGCGAGCGCAAAACCGTACGGCCAGCCCCGTAGGGGCGAAGGAGGTGACGCTTGCGCTGTTGCGCGCTCAGGCAGACGCCGGTGGGGTTTCCTCGTCGTTGCGCGGCGCTGCGCCGTAGCGCCGCTCGAAAGCTTCCGCCGCCTTCTTGACCGAGACGAAGAATTCGGTGCGGCCAATCTCCTCGGACAGACCGACCTTCGCCAGTTCTTCGAGAAACGGTCGCGGAGCATCGGCAATCTTCACGTCCACGCCTTCGTCGGCAAGTTCACGGTGCAGTTCGGCGAAGCGTTGCGCTGCCGTGACGTCCATGTCGTGAATTGCCTGGGCGTCGATGACCAGCCACTTTACCGGAACCTCTGCTTCCTCGACCAAGGTCCGGATGCGCGTCACGACATGCCGCGCGTTGGCGAAGACGAGCGGCGCATAAAGGCGATAGACGAGCAGGCCGGGAATCTCCCGCGTCTGTTCGTCGTCGCGGCAATCGTGGAAGCGGCCATCGCTGACGCGTACGCGCAGCACCGCGTCGTCCGGGCGCGAGATCTCGACGAGAACGGTGATCAGTGAGAGCAGCAGGCCAAGGATGATTCCCGGCACGACGCCGGCGAGCAGGATGGCGAGCGTGACACCCATGGCAATCCCGAATTCGACGCGATCGATGCGATACAGGCCAAGCAGCGAAGCCATCTCGAGCATGCCGATCGCGGTGACGATCAGAATTGCCCCGAGCGCGACTTTCGGCAGCAACGCAATCAGTCCGGTGAGCAGGAAGAGGAAGAGGAGCAGCCCGACGGCGGCAATCAGTTGGGCAACCTGCGACTTGCCGCCGGCCGAATCGACGATCGACGTGCGCGACTGGCTGGCCGATACTGGAAAGCCCTGCCAGAGGCCGGCGAGAATGTTCGCCGAGCCGAGGGCGACGAGTTCGCGATTCGGATAGACCTCGTAACCGTTCTTCTCGGCGAAGGTCTGCGCCAGCAGGATGCCGTCGGAGAAGGCGAGGAAGGCGATCGCCACGGCCGCCGGCGCCAGTGCGGCGATGTCTGACAGATGCAGCGCGGGAATCTCCAGGCGCGGCACTCCCGAGGGCACGGCGCCGACCAGGGCGATCCCGTAACTGCCCAGATCGAAAGCGGAGGTCGCCGCGATGGCGACACCACAAACGGCCAGCGCGCCAGGCACGCGCGGCAACCAGCGGGCGAGCACGACGAGCAGCAAGACGAGCAGCAGACCAAAGGCAAACGTTGGCCAGTGCGCCTCGGGTAGCTTGCGCACCACGGTAAACACGATGTCGAAGAACTCTTCGCCCTCGGTCTTGATGCGGAACATCTTGCCGAGCTGCGTCGAGATGAGGACCAGCGAGGCGCCGTTGAGATAGCCGATGAGCACTGGGCGCGACAGCAGATCGGCGATGACGCCGAGTTTCAGACGCGCCGCGAGCAGCAGCACGGCGCCCGAGAGGATGCCGAGAACCGCCGCGAGGGCGGCGATGCGCCCCGGGTCGCCGGCGGCCAACGGCAGGATCGCTGAACCGGCGAGCAGACCGATCGCCGCATCGGGTCCGGCGATCACGTGTCGCGAGCTGGCGAACAGTGCGTAGCCGATGGAAGCCGCGAGGGCAGCGTAGAGGCCGGCGATCGGCGGCAGATGTACCAGTTCGGCGTAAGCGATCACCGACGGAATCATCACCACGCAAGCGGTCAGCCCAGCGATCGCATCCTTGCCTAGCCAGGCTAGGCGATATTCCCTGAGTGTTGCGAGCAAGGGCAGCGTGGACTGCAGTAGGCGGAAGAAAGAGGTTGCGTGCATGTCGGTTGCTCCGGGCGAACAGACTGGAAACGCGGAATATAGCGCGATCTGTCGGGAAAGTCCGCAGACCGCCGTGCTTGGTCACGTGCCTTGTCCGAGCGGCCTTGCCGCGTTCAGCACTGGCTATGTCATTGGTCTAAGTTCTGGAAAACCCGGGCTGCCGCGCGAGGTGCTGCCTTCGTTCGCCCAAAGAGCGAGTTTCAAGCGTTCGCCAAGAGCTTGCGTGGTGCTTTGCGAAGCGCGCTCGCGAACCGGAGCAGCGACGCCAAGCAACGGTTTTCGCAGCGAAACGATGGACCGCCGAGCTTCCTCCAGGTAAACTGTCGGGGTGCAGTTCCGTGCCAGCTCAAGGGGAAGACGTCGTCATGCAAATCAACGTGGAAACCAAGCCGGTTGCCTCAGCCGCGTACAACAACAAGAAAAAACGGCTGATCGAAACCATCGACCGCCTCTACCATCGGGATGCCAAGGCATCTCTGCAGAAGGTGATCTCCCGCCTGCATCCAGCCGACCTGGCGTCGATTCTCGACGAGCTGCCGCCGGAGCATGTGGTTGACATCTTCTACGCGATCAGCGAGACCGAAATGGCGGCCGAAGTGTTCAGCCAGTTGTCGGTCAGCCTGCGCACGCAGGTGATGACCGAGTCGCCGGTCGAGAAACTTGCTGGAGTCCTGCAGCATCTGGCGCCGGATGACCTCGCTGACCTGATCGGCGACCTGCCAGAGGAACAGCGTGCGCAGTTGATGGCGCTGCTCGACCGGGAAAGCAAGGACGAAGTCGAGAGCCTGCTCAAGTACGACCCGAACAGCGCCGGCGGCATCATGACCACCGACTTCTTTTCGCTGCCGCACACGCTGACGGTTGAGGAAGCGATCGAGAATATTCGCAATCGCGAAGACGTCGAAATGGTTTTCTACCTCTACCTGACCGACGAGTCGGGCCGCCTGGTCGGCGTCGTTTCTCTGCGCCAACTCCTCCTCGCGCGGCCGGGAACGCCTTTGCACAAGGTGATGAACCGGCGCGTCATGAAGGTGACCACCGACGCCGACCAGACGACCGTCGCCATGCTGGTCGACAAGTACCACCTGTTGGCCGTGCCCGTCGTCGACGAGGAGAACGTCCTCGTCGGCATGGTCACCGTCGACGACGTGATCGACGTGCTCGAGGAAGAAACGACACGCGACATGTTGAAGATGGCGGGAACCAGCGAGTCGGAAACGCTGACCCATTCGGCCTTCAAGATCGCCGGAATTCGTCTGCCCTGGCTGCTCGCCGCGTTCGTCGGTGGCCTGGCAGCGACCGCGGTCATCGGCCAGTACGAGGAGATCCTCGGCCAGGTGCTGGTCCTCAGCGCCTTTCTGCCGGTCGTCATGGGCATGGCCGGCAACGTCGGCGTGCAGTCGGCGACGGTTGCCGTGCGCGGTCTGGCCACCGGGGCGATCGACGTGCGCGATACCTTTCCGCTGGTCTTCAAGGAGTTGCGCGTCGGCCTGCTGCTCGGCGGTTTCTACGGCGTGATCCTCGGCATCTACGGCTATCTGATGCACAGTAGTCTGGCGCTGGGCCAGGTCGTCGGCCTGACGATTCTCGGCAACATGACCGGCGCCGCGCTGCTCGCCGTACTCCTGCCGATGATCTTCCAGCGCATGAAGGTCGACCCGGCGGTGGCCACCGGACCTTTCGTGACGACGGCCATCGACATCCTGGGGGTGCTCAACTACTTCGTCATCGCGAGCTGGATTTTCAAGTTGTAAGCGCGTAAACGCGGGACCCCGTGGTACGAGCCAGCCGCCATGGGGCGTACGCCGGGCGTTTTCACGCTGACCCTCAACCCTGCGGTGGACCATAGCATCGGTCTGCCGCAACTCGTCCCCGGTGGGCTGAACCGCGTCGCCTGGGAAAAAGCGACGGCTGGCGGCAAGGGCGTAAACGTCGCTTCGTTTCTTGCCGATCTTGGCTGTTGCGTCACTGCTGGTGGTCTGCTCGGCGCCGACAATGCCGATCTCTTCGACCGCGTGTTCCTTGACCGGGGAATTGCCGACGCATTTGTCCGCCTGCCCGGTCGCACGCGGGTCAATCTGAAGCTGATCGACGAGCACAGCAGAACGGTCACCGAGATCAATTTTCCCGGTCAGGCGGTCGCCGCCGCGCACCTCGCCGACCTGCAGCGCAGGATCGACACAGCGCTTGCCGGTTGCGCGTACTGCATTGCTTCCGGCAGCCTCCCCGCTGGCGTCCGGGTGGAGTATTACGCCGATTTGATCGCTCGCCTGGCGACCACTGGCCAGCGCGTTCTGCTCGACACTAGCGGTCAGGCGCTGCGCTGCGGAGTCGCCGCCCATCCCTGGGCGATCAAGCCCAACCAAGCCGAACTCGAAGAACTCGTTGGCCGTCGTCTGCCCGACTGCGCAGCGCTCGGCGCGGCGGCGCGGACGATCGTCGAGCAGGGCGTGCACCTGGTCATCGTCTCGCTGGGTGGGCACGGTGCGCTCTTCGTCAATGCCAATCGCTGCCTGCACGCCAGCGCGCTGGCGGTACCCGTGCGCACAACAGTCGGCGCCGGCGATGCCCTCGTTGCCGGTTTCATCGCCGGCTGCCTGCGCGGCTTGGCCGACGACGGTTGCGCGCGGCTGGCGACCGCCGTCGCTGCCGCAGCGCTCGGCGTAGCGGGCGCCCGTTTGCCGGGCGAGGAGTCGATCGAAGCGCTGATGGCGCGCGTCGAGCTGCGCGAACTGCCGCCCGGCGAGTGAGGCGCTGGCACCGGCGCTCGTCCGCTGCGCCATCGCCCGGCTGATTGGCTGACCGTTGGCGAAGAAGCTGCGTAGCGGGCGGCGCACACGCAGACTGTTCCCTTGCATATCATATGGCATTAGAATGTCGGGCGTCGAGCTGGCAAGACGAGTCATGGTCTCGACACCACATGCGTGCTTCGCTGTACACCACACCATCAGAGGAGAAACCTGCAATGACCGTTTCTGTCAAAGAACTGCGTGGATCAACGCCAACGCTGGCCGAGAAGCTGAAGGAATCGGGCGTCGGCAACAATGAACAACTGCTGGCGGCGGCTGCCACCCCGGCGCAGCGGAAAGTGCTGGCGGCAAGCTGCGGCTGCGATGCCCGAGTCATCCTTGAACTCGCCAATCGCGCCGACCTGGCGCGCATCAAGGGGGTTTCCGGCGTTTACTCGGATCTGCTCGAAAAGGCCGGGGTCGATACGGTGAAGGAACTGGCGACCCGCCGGCCGGACAATCTGCACGCGAAGATCATCGAAACCAACGCGGCCGAACAGGTGACGAAACAGCCGCCTTCCTTGTCAATGGTCGAGTCGTGGGTGCAACAGGCGAAAGACCTGCCGAAGACGCTGGCCTACTGAGCTCGTTTGGCTGTGGGGTCCGGCGAAGGCGGGCAAACAAGCTCGGCTTCGCCGGACATTGGAAAATCCAGCACCAATTTGCCCGCCGGTCGGCAAGCGCCAGCCCGGCGCGGAGACGGTCGCTCGGCCGGGGGAAGCGGTTGCGTCATGAGCCTTCCGTAGACCTTGCGCCTTCGCCTGCGCCAACCCAGAGGTGGAGCAACAGGGCTGCCGATCCGGCGCAAGCGGCTGAGAAGACGAAGGCGGCGAGCGGGTCGACGGCCTGCCAGAGCTCGCCAAAGATGATCGACGCCGGCAGCAGCGTGAGTCCGGTGGTCAGATTGAACCAGCCGTACGCCGTCCCCAGCGTCTGCCGGTCGACCAGATCCGCAGCCAACGCTTTTTCGGCGCCTTCCGTGGCGGCCATGAACAGGCCGTAGAAAGCAAACAAAGGCCAGAGCAGGAGCGCCTCGCGATTCAACCCGAGAAGGATGTAGAACGCGCCGTAGACGCCCCAGCCGGCGACGATCAGGCGGTTGCGGCCAAGTTTGTCGGAGAGCGCCGACAACGGCGTCGAAAAGAGCGCCGCGCTCAGCGAAACCAGCGCCCAGAGCAGAGGCACCTGATACTCGGCCAGGCCGAGCTCGCGGGCGCGCAGCAGCAGGAACATGTTGGACGAATTGCCCAGGGTAAACAGCGCCAGCACGACAAGGTAGCGTTTGAACGGTATGGGCAGTTGGCGGAGTTTCCAGGCGTCGGTGGCGGGCGGCGCCGGATCGCTGTCGACCGGTTCCCGGATCGCCAGCGCGAGGGCGACGGTGAGCGCGCCGCCGAGCGCCGTCCAGAGAAAAATCGTGCGCAGAGGAACCTCGGCGGCGAGCAAGCCGGCGGCGAGGAGTGGTCCGACGACCGCCCCGGCATTGTCCATCGCCCGATGAAAACCGAAAGCCAGTCCGCGCTCGCCCGGCTTGACGCTACGCGCCAGCAGCGCGTCGCGTGGCGACGAGCGTAGTCCTTTGCCGACACGGTCGGCGAAACGCAAGGCGAGGACGACCGGCCACGAGGCAGCAAAAGCGAGCAGCGGACGCGCGATCGCGGCCAGTGCGTAGCCGCCGACGACCCACGGCTTGCTCGAACGCCGACGATCCGAGAGGATACCCGAGACCAGCTTGAGGATGCTGCTCGTCGCTTCGCAGATCCCCTCGATGATGCCCAGCGCGCGTGGGCCGGCCATCAGTACCGAAGCGAGGTAGATCGGTACGAGCGGATAGATCAGCTCGCTCGTCGCGTCGTTGAACAGGCTGACCAGGCCAAGCAGCCAGACGGTGCGTGGCAGTTTAAGCAGGCTGGCGAACATGTCGGGTTGGTGGGTGGCGGCCGGCGACGAATTGCTCGCTGGGTTTGGTCAGCGGCGCCGACCGATTCGAGTACAGTCGCGTCGCGGGCGGGTGGCGCCTAGCAATCGCTGCCTGATTCCGGTGCAGTGCCCGTGTCCTTGTCGTCCGGGTTGATGATGCCAAAAGTTGCCGGGATGCGGGTGTAGAAGATGCGAATGTTCTCGCCGCGCAGCAGATCGAGCAAACGCTCTTCCTCCTCCGTCGTGACGACGAACTCGACCTCGACGTCGCTGTTGCCGGCCAGCTCGAAGAAGCGCTCTTCGTGGATGGTGTGGCGCCGGCCGAAACCGCCAATCGTACGGAATGCCGAGCCGCCGCGTAGGCCAAGCTGGTTACCCTGGTCAAGCAGCCATTCCCAAAGCAACACGCCACGGTGCGTCTGCTTTGCGTGCACATAGAACCTGAGGAACGAACCCTGCATGATCGTCTCCGTTCGTTAGCTCGCCGGCGCTGCGGGCTGGCCGGACGCGCCAGGCGACACGCCGCGGCCGGCCAGGCGTGTCGGCCGATCACCAGCCTTTCGCCCAAAGGATGGTTGCCATGCCGGCGAAGGTCATCAGCAGCGAACCGACCACATGCGCGCCGGTCGTCAGCATTGCCCAGATCAGCCGCTCCTCCTGGACAAGGACCGTCAGCTCGGCGGAAAACGTTGAAAAGGTCGTCAGGCCACCGCAGAAGCCGGTGATCACCAACAGCCGCCATTCCGCGGCGACGGCGGAAGAGTGAGCGAAAAAGGGAATTGCCAGGCCAATGATGTAGGCGCCGATCAGATTGGCCACCAGCGTTCCTGGCGGCATCGTCGGAAACAGGCTGTTGAGCCGCTCGCCGAGTTGCCAGCGGGCCAATGCGCCGAGCGCTGCACCGAGCGAGATGGCGACAACTGCTTTCCACATGAGTCTGTTCCGCGCGGGCCAGGTCGGCCGCGCTGCGGCCTGTGTCAGAGCTGGTCGGCCGGGATTGGCCGACCAGTGAGATATCCTTGAAAGAGCTGGAAGCCCATCGCCAGGCAGACTTCAGCCTCGAGTTCGTTTTCGATGCCTTCCGCGAGCGGCACCGAGCCCAGGCCGCGCACCAGCTTGACCAGATCGCCGACGACCCGACGCTTGCTTTCGCCAGCCAGATGGAGATCGTGGATCAATCCCATGTCGAACTTGACGAAGTGAGCGGGCACTTCGCCGAGTTCGTTCAGGCGAGCCTGTCCGGCGCCGAAATCGTCGTAAGCGAAGCGCACGCCGATATCTCGAAAGCGCGCAGCGAGTTCGCGCAGCCGGCAGCTTTCGGTGACCGCGGCCTCGTGGATCTCGACGACCAGGTCGAGTTCGGGCATTTCCTGCCGCAAACAGACCAGCGCATTGAAAAAGTCCTCGCTGAAGGTCTCCTTCGGATGGGTGTTGGCAAAAAGCGGAAAACCACGCAGGCGAGGCGCAATTGCGGCGACGCCAAAGCGGCGGAAGGCAACGCTCAGGTCGACCTCACGGTCGAGCGCGCTCGCCATCTTGAATAGCCGCAGAGGCGAGCCCGGCAGCAGCGGGTGGCTCGCTCGACCGAGCAGTTCGTAGGCAAAAATGCACCGGCTATCGGCTTCAACGATCGGTTGCGCCGCACCCGACATTCCGTGTCCACCCAGCAGGTCAAGGAACTCGGCTTCGTTCTCCGGAAACATTTCCGAGAGCGCCATGCCGGGCGGCAAGACCAGCGTGTGACCTTCGGTCGGCCGGGCCGCAGGCGGCTCGGCGACGCGCACGCGAATGCGAAACTCAGCGTTACCGAAATGGACAATGTCGTTATCATTCAGCAGGCACGAGTTCTCGACACGCTGACGGCCGACGAAACTGCCGTTCGTGCTATTCAGATCGGTCAGCCGGATACGGCCACTGTTGCTGTCAGCCGTCAGGAGCGCGTGGTGCCGGCTGAGCCCGCGCGCCGTGACCACGAGGTCATTGTCGGGGTCGCGCCCAACGCGAAAAGGCAGGTGCGTGATGTTGTAAACGACATGTGCGCCGTCGCCGACAATCGATTCCAGAAACCAGTGCCTGGCCAAGAGTTTGCTCCGCTGATCAGTTTCAAGCCCGGGCACGAGTATATGTGGCGGATTCGACGGCGGTCAATCTTGGACTGTCAGTTTCTCGACTGCCCGTCGGTAACGCGCACACGCTGCCACCAGATCCCGGCTTTTCGGTCGCCTTGATGACCGACAGCGAGCCGTGCTTCTCGGCGCTGCTGCTCCGCTGCTGCTCTGTTGGGCGTGGCGCCTGCGCCAGCCGGCGAAGCCCAGCGGCTGCTCGTCGTAGAGAAGTGGCCCGGGAAATTTGGACAGCAGGATAAGTGCTAGCCTTGCCCTCACGCGCGGCTGCAGCAGCGGCCATAACGGGAGAAAAAGCATGACGAGAAGGACGAGGCGGAACCACGCACCGGCATTCAAGGCGCAAGTGGCGCTGACGGCGCTGAAAAGCGACAAGACGCGGGCGGAGTTGGCCCAGCAGTATGACCTTCACCCGAACCAGATCACGGACTGGAAGCGGCAACTGACAAAGCGTGCGGTTCAGGTATTTGGAGGCGCCGGAAGTCCCGCGGGCGGTGATCCGGACCTGACGAAACTGCACGCCAAGATCGGCCATGTTAATGGCGGTGAGAAACCGCGGCAATCTGGCGCAGAAAAGCGCAGGTCAGCATGGCTGCAAGCGCGGAACTGCCGCGCTTACAGCCATGCTCCAGCGTACCCGTCCCTCCGCCGCGTCAAGGGGTTGCTGCGCCGGGCTGGCGCCCGCCCTTGACCCGGCTCCGGGCCAGCAATTTTCGTGCCCGAATTTTCGGCCGCGCCAGATTTCGGCGGTTTTTGGCCGCCATTGACACGGCCAGATGACGCCGGAAAACGATTTTTTAGAACATGCGCTCACCAAGGCGGGCAGGCTTCCCGCAAGACGATGATTGACCGCAGCCACAAGCTGGCCGTATCGCAACAGTGTTCCCTGCTCGGGCTGGCGCGTTCGACCGCCTGCTACACGCCCCCACGCCCCGCGAGGTCTCGGCGGAGGACTTGGCGCCGATGCGCCGGATCGACGAATTACACCTTGAGCACCCGTTCGCCGGCGCCCGCTTGTTGCGCGATCTGCTACGCCGCGAGGGCTTCCAGGCTGGGCGCAAACACATCGGCACCCTGATAGCGCGCATGGGGATCGAAGCGCTCTAGCGGAAACCCCACACCTCTCGTCGGCAGCGGGGGGGATGAAATTTATCCGTACCTCCTGCGCGATCTCGTGATTGAGCGGCCGAATCAGGTCTGGGCAGCCGACATCACCTACATCCCGATGCGCCGGGCTTCCTCTACCTGTTCGCGGTGATCGACTGGTTCTCGCGGCGAGTCCTTGCCTGGCGACTCTCCAACACCTTGACAACCGACTTCTGTCTGGACGCGGTGCGGGAAGCCCTCCACCGGTATGCTTGCCCGGAGATCTTCAACATCGACTAGAGTTGCCCGTTCACCAAAGACGAGTTCACAGGTCTGCTCAAGGCACACGACATCCGGATCAGCATGGACGGCAAGGGGCCCTGGCGGGACAACGTCTTCGTCGAGCGCCTGTGGAAGACGGTCAAGGACGAGGAGGTGTATCTCAAGGCCGATGACAGCGTTGCCGATGCGAAAGCTAACCTGGCCACGTATTTGCGCTTCTACAACGAACGACGCCCTCATCGCTCCCTGGATGGCCAGACGCCGGCCGCCACCTACGTTGCGGCACTCGCAGCCGCCACGCGACCAGCGGCGTAAGGCATGAGGAAGGGGCTCCGTGAATTTGTGGACGATGCGCTGGCGCGCACCGGGCCGCTTGCCGTGGAAAAGTCTGGCGACTTTCCCACCGCGCGTCCCTTCGCCCACAAGCCCCACCGAGATCTATTCGGCTGGCATAAAATCCCAGAAAGTCAAAACCAACCGCGACACCGGTCGCTCGACCACAACCGGCAGGGCTCCACTGATCAAAGCAGATTTTCTATCCAAACAAACGGGGCCACCTCTGCCTTTCGACGCCCGTTGAAGCGATCACCAAACTGCTAGAAGCGTCAGCTCGGCTATATCCTAAAGACATATTTTCGACCGGGCTCGGTCAGTTCCCCTGGCTCGTCCAACAAACCGTTCAGGTCGCGGTTTCGCGCGATGTCACCCCATTCGTTAGCCCCCGAGGTCATAGTGGCGGACGCTGCCGATTAACCCACAACTGGACCGACGGCCGCAGCCACTGACGTTTTGCATAAGCTGCCAAGCCTTGTGGCACGGAATCACCGTTGAAGACAAGACGATTGAGCATTAGCGCAAGGTCCACGTCGGCGATACACCATTCACCGAAGAGGTTTTCAGAGTTGCCCGGGAGCAGTGACTCTGCCGCCGCGAATAGCTTCTGGGCGGACGTCCGCGCCTCAGCAGTGAGTGGCGTATTTGTTGGACCGTAGAACACGACCTCAGTGGAGCGTTCTTGCCTGATAGGCATGAGGTCACTGCGAAGCCAGGCTTGGATTTGACGCGCCCGCGCTCGGCTATGTGGCTCTGCCGGGTAAAGCGGTGTGCCAGGAAAGACATCGTTCAGATATTCGGCGATTGCTGAGGACTCGGAGAGCGAGAACTCGTTGTGATCCAAGGTCGGCACACGGTGAGTGAGCGACTTGGCGGCGAAGAGTGGCTCGTGGTTTGCCTTTGCCGCGAGATCTACGGTCGCAATTTCGAACGGTAAGCCCTTCTCATGCAAAGCGACAAAGGCTGACATCGCATACGGGCTTGCAAATTGCGCATCAACGTAAAGAAGGAGTTTCGGGGGCGGCAAGGGAGGCTCCTGAGGGAATAACGCCAAAGCTCAGCGGGGCAGCGTTAACGGAGTTCGCTGGAGCGCTGAGTTGGGCGTCACGGTTGCAGTAGTAGCATTCATTGTGCCGCCTCCTGCTGCAAGGCCCTAAGCGCCGCTAGCGCTGGCTCAGCTTGCTCTACGGGAACAAAGATGTGGTCATGGTAGGCACCCGCGACCACATTGCAGCTGATACCGGCCTTACCAAGAGCGTTCGCAAAGGCTGCTGTCAGGCCGACGGCCTGAAGATCTGATTGAACTGTCAGAGTGATCCGCGCCGCGCGAAATAGCACTGAAAAGCCTGCAGTGAGCGCTTGATGTTCCGGCAGAACGAGGGTGAGCCCTTCGGCTTCAGCGACCGTAGCCACTGGAAACAAGGCTGTGAGATCGGTGCCTTGAGGAACAACACAGTAGGCGTAGGCTCCTGCATGGAGCACCGGCTCCATGGAGCTGAGCAAGACAGCAAGGTTGGAGATGGCTTTGCTCACGAGACGCCCAACGAATAGCGTTTGTCTGCCGCTGTGGAAGCGTCGCGGTCCAGCCGCAAACGACCCCGCGGCAGATAAACCCCGTTGGACTGACGCGCTTCAACGGCGGTATTTATGGCGATTGTAAGCTTCCCGGCTCACGGGTCAAGCGTTGGCGGTCGGTTGGGTGCAATCGAAAGTGCGACCCGCGCCGGGGTGGTTGGCCTTGGCCTGAGAGGCTGTGAAAAAATCCCGAGCCTACCCTCCGGCAACGCGGGGCGCAGGGCATAATGACAATGTCAACTTCGGACGGTTTCTGGCGATGACTGAATCTCTTTTTCGCGAGGAAGAAGTGCCGGTCCCGGCTTGC
>WBZM01000456.1_pt1 | contig 58325 bp, 51 predicted proteins | sample 5204271 | NCBI WGS metagenome assembly WBZM01 (sample SAMN12344346, study PRJNA552823) | activated sludge metagenome | biome: Activated sludge suspended growth; feature: Nitrification reactor; material: Wastewater; isolation source: activated sludge from nitrification reactor of wastewater... | reverse complement strand
GCTCAGCACGGCCAGCCTTCCCGCTTCCTTCACACTCATCAGCACCTGCACCTCGTACCCCTTCGTGTCCACAACAAGGGGACACTTCTATCTGGGGCAGAGGGGACATTACTGTTTGGGCGTCACAAGCTTGCGACGGGCGGTCCCTTCGTGTTAAAATGCCCGCAATTGACGACCACATGGGCGGCTTGCAGACCGCCCATTTTTTATGGTCGATTGTCGGGTGGGCTGGCGCGGCGGGCAACGTGCCCGGTGGCGCCAGCGGGCCCGATGCTGGAGCAGTGCGCAACGTGTCCTTGCAGCAGACGATAGACGATACCGTGCGGGGCCTGGGCCTCGAACTGGTGGAACTGGAGCGTTCCGCCGGCGGGCTGCTGCGCGTCACGGTGGACTTTCCCTGGTCGCCCGGCGATGCCACCGAGCGCTGGGTCACGGTGGAAGACTGTGAGCGCGTGACGCGCCAGTTGCAGTACGTGCTGGAAGTCGAAGGCGTGGACTACAAGCGGCTGGAAGTATCGTCGCCCGGCATCGACCGGCCCCTGCGTCACGCGCAGGATTTCGAGCGTTTTGCCGGCGAGGTGGTCGATCTGGTGCTGAAGGCGCCCATCGGAGCGGCGGCGGCAGGGCAGGTGGCGGCCAACCGCAAGAAGTTCCGCGGCACCTTGCACAGGGCCGAGGGCGGCGGCTGGCAGATCGTCTGGCGCGACGAGCCGGTGGTCAAGCCGGGTCAGCGCGTCAGCGCCCGGCGGGCGCCCGCGCCCGAGCAGGTGCTGGGCTTCGAGCTCGATGAGTTGCAGTCGGCGCGGCTGGCGCCGGTGGTGGATTTCAAGGGTCGCCGGCGCCAGCCGGCGACGGACGACGGGGTTTGAGAAGCGGAACCCGGCGCCCAAGGCGCGTGCGGTCCGCAGACATGGGAACAGGTGAGAATCATGAATCGCGAACTGTTGATGTTGGTTGAGGCGATTTCGCGCGAAAAGAACGTCGAGCGTGACGTGGTGTTCGGCGCCGTCGAGGCGGCGCTGGCGCAGGCGGCCAAGAAGCTGTATGAGGGCGAAGTCGATCTGCGTGTCGCGATCGATCGCGACACGGGCAACTACGAAACCTTCCGCCGCTGGCACGTGGTGCCCGATGAGGCCGGCCTGCAGTTGCCCGACCAGGAAATCCTGCTGTTCGAGGCCAAGGAGCAGATTCCCGACATCGAGGTCGACGAGTACATCGAGGAGCCGGTCGAGTCGGTGCCCATCGGCCGCATCGGCGCCATGGCGGCCAAGCAGGTGATCCTGCAGAAAATCCGCGACGCCGAGCGCGAGATGCTGCTCAACGACTTCATGAGCCGCGGCGAAAAAATCTTCACCGGCACCGTCAAGCGCATGGACAAGGGCGACATCATCGTCGAGTCCGGCCGCGTCGAAGGTCGCCTGCGCCGCAGCGAAATGATCCCGAAGGAAAACCTGCGCAACGGCGACCGTGTGCGCGCCATGATCATGGAGGTCGATCTGACCCTGCGCGGCGCCCCGATCCTGCTGTCGCGCTCGGCGCCCGAGTTCATGATCGAGCTGTTCCGCAACGAGGTGCCCGAGATCGAGCAGGGCCTGCTGGAGATCAAGAGCTGCGCGCGCGATCCAGGCAGCCGCGCCAAGATCGCCGTCGTCAGCCACGACAAGCGCGTGGACCCGATCGGTACCTGCGTCGGAGTGCGCGGCACGCGCGTCAACGCCGTCACCAACGAGCTGGCGGGCGAGCGCGTGGACATCGTGCTGTGGTCGGACGATCCGGCGCAGTTCGTGATCGGCGCGCTGGCGCCGGCCAACGTGTCCTCGATCGTGGTCGACGAGGAAAAGCACGCCATGGATGTGGTGGTCGACGAGGAGAACCTGGCCATCGCCATCGGTCGTGGCGGACAGAACGTGCGCCTGGCCTCCGAGCTGACGGGCTGGAAGATCAACATCATGGACGCCGACGAGTCGGCGCAGAAGGAGGCCGAGGAAACCGGTACCCTGCGCACGCTGTTCATGGAAAAGCTCGACGTCGACCAGGAGATCGCCGACATCCTGATCGAGGAAGGCTTCACCAACCTCGAGGAAGTGGCCTACGTGCCGATCCAGGAAATGCTGGACATCGAGGCGTTCGATGAAGACACCGTCAACGAACTGCGCGCCCGCGCCAAGGACGCGCTGCTGACCCAGGCGATTGCGCGCGAAGAGAGCGTGGAATCGGTGTCGCAGGATCTGCGCGAGCTGGCCGGCCTGACGCCCGAACTGATTGCCCTGCTGGCCGACGCCGGCGTGAAAACCCGAGACGACCTGGCCGATCTGGCCGTAGACGAATTGACCGCGATCACGGGTCAGTCCGAAGAGGACGCCCGTGCCCTGATCCTGAAGGCGCGCGAGCACTGGTTCGTGGATCAAGAGTAAGGATCATGGAGGCCCGCACCGCATATGACGACCATCACCGTTTCCGATTTCGCGAACGAGCTCAAGCGTCCAGCTGACGCATTGCTGGAACAGCTCCAGGCCGCCGGGGTGGCCAAGAAGTCGGTGTCCGACGCCCTGACCGACAGCGACAAGCAGCAGTTGCTGAACTACCTGCAGGCCAGCCATGGCACCGGGGCAACTCGCAAGAAGATCACGCTGACCAAGAAAACCACCAGCGAGATCAAGCAGGCCGACGCCACCGGCAAGGCACGCACCATCCAGGTTGAGGTGCGCAAGAAGCGCACCTTCATCAAGCGCGACGAAGACGCCGCGCCGGCGCCAGCACCGGCGGTCGAGCCTCCGGCGCCCGCGCCGGCACCTGCGCCCGCCATGCCGGTGGTCGACGCCGCCGAGGCCGCCCGGCGCGAAGAAGAGGCACGCCGCCAGGCCGAGTTGCTGCGCCGCCAGGAAGAAGACGCGGCCGAACGGCGCCGCCAGCGCGAGCAGGCGGAGCGCGAAACGTCCGAGGCACGCGCAGCGGCGGCTGAAGCGCCGTCGATCGGCGCACAGGCCGAGGCGCCGGCAGCCGCGCCTGCGCCTGCGCCTGCCCCGGCCATGCCGCCCGCCCCGGCGCCGACGCCCGCACCCGCACCCGCTGCGGCTGCCGCTGCGGAGGCGCCCAGCACTGCCGAGGACGAGGCCGCGCGCGCCCGCGAACAGGAAGAAAGCCGCCGCAAGGCCCTGGCCGAGGCTGAGGCCATTCGCGCCATGATGAGCGCGCCGCGCAAGGTGCTGGTCGCCAAGCGGGCCGAAGACAAGAAACCCGAGGCCAAGGCGGCACCGCAGAAAGCCGGGGTTGCCAAGCCGGCCGCAGGGCCTGCGGCCGCGCCGAAGGAGGTCAAGTCGGCCAAGCTGTCGTCCAGCTGGGCCGGTGATCCGGCCAAGAAGAAGGGCATTCCGACCCGGGGCGATACCAGCGCCGGGCGTGCCGGCTGGCGCAGCGGCCCGCGCGGCGGGCGCCGTGGCGAGCGTGGGCGCGAAGAGCAGGTGGTTGCCGCACCGGTGGAACAACGGGTGCTGGAAGTGCACGTGCCCGAAACCATCACCGTGGCCGAGCTGGCGCACAAGATGGCGGTCAAGGCCTCCGAAGTCATCAAGACGCTGATGAAGATGGGCCAGATGGTCACCATCAACCAGCCGCTGGACCAGGACACGGCGATGATCGTGGTCGAGGAAATGGGCCACACCGCCATGGTGGCGGCGCTCGACGATCCGGAGGCCTTCACCGACCAGGAAGTGCAGGCGCAGGACGCCGAAGCGCTGCCGCGCCCGCCGGTGGTGACCGTGATGGGTCACGTGGACCACGGCAAGACCTCGCTGCTGGACTACATCCGCCGCAGCAAGGTGGCCGCTGGCGAAGCCGGCGGCATCACGCAGCACATCGGCGCCTACCATGTCGAGACCCCGCGTGGCGTGATTTCGTTCCTCGACACGCCGGGCCACGAGGCGTTCACCGCCATGCGTGCGCGCGGCGCGCAGGCCACCGACATCGTGATCCTGGTCGTCGCGGCCGACGACGGCGTGATGCCGCAGACGCGCGAAGCCATCAAGCACGCCAAGGCGGCCGAAGTGCCGATCGTGGTGGCCATCACCAAGTCCGACAAGCCCGAAGCCAACCCCGAGCGGATCAAGGCCGAGCTGGTGGGCGAAGAGGTGGTGCCCGAGGAATTCGGTGGTGAGTCGCCGTTCATCTCGGTGTCGAGCAAGACCGGTCAGGGCATGGACGAGCTGCTGGAGAACGTGCTGCTGCAGGCCGAAGTGCTGGAACTGAAGGCGCCGGTCGATGCCGCCGCCAAGGGCCTGGTCATCGAAGCCAGCCTGGACAAGGGCCGCGGCCCGGTGGCCACGGTGCTGGTGCAGTCGGGCACGCTGAAGGTGGGCGACGTGGTGCTGGCCGGTCAGACCTCCGGCCGCGTGCGCGCCATGCTGGACGAGGACGGGCGCTCCACCAAGACGGCCGGCCCGTCGATTCCGGTGGAAATCCAGGGCCTGTCCGAAGTGCCGCAGGCCGGCGATGACTTCATGGTGCTGGCCGACGAGCGGCGCGCGCGCGAAATCGCCACCTACCGCGCCGGCAAGTTCCGCAACACCAAGCTGGCCAAGCAACAGGCGGCCAAGCTGGAGAACGTGTTCGCCGACATGCAGGCGGGCGAGGTCAAGACGCTGCCGCTGATCATCAAGGCCGACGTGCAAGGCTCGCAGGAGGCGTTGTCGGCTTCGCTGCTCAAGCTCAGCACCGACGAGGTGAAGGTGCAGATGGTCTACAGCGGTGTGGGCGGCATCAGCGAGAGCGACATCAATCTGGCGATCGCCTCCAAGGCCATCGTGATCGGCTTCAACACCCGTGCCGACGCCGGGGCGCGCAAGCTGGCCGAGGCCAACGACGTGCAGATCCGCTACTACAACATCATCTACGACGCCGTGGACGAGTTGAAGGCGGCCATGAGCGGCATGCTGGCGCCGGAGCACAAGGAAGAAGTCATCGGCATGGCCGAGATCCGCACCGTGTTCGTGGCCAGCAAGATCGGCACCGTGGCGGGCTCCTACGTCACCAGCGGCGTGGTGCGGCGCGACGCCCATTTCCGTCTGCTGCGCGACAACGTGGTGATCTACACCGGCGAGCTGGAATCGCTCAAGCGCCTGAAGGACGACGTGCGTGAAGTCAAGGAAGGCTTCGAGTGCGGCATCAAGCTGAAGAATTACAACGACATCAAGGAAGGCGACCAGCTGGAGTTCTTCGAGATCAAGGAGATCGCGCGTACGCTGTGAGGCTTGTCGGCCCACAATGAACAGCCGTACGCAGAGAACGCAGAGATTGCGCAAAGGGCGCTGAGAAAGCAGGACGATGCCTTCTGGCGTCCTCTGCGCTTGCTTTGCGTCCTCTGCGTACGGTGGTTGAATTTCCATGCCCAGACGCAGCAGCAAACCCAATCGCGGCTATCAGATCGCCGACCAGATTCAGCGCGATCTGGCCGAGTTGATCGCGCGCGAGCTGAAGGACCCGCGCGTGGGCATGGTGACGCTCAATGCCGTCGAGGTCACTCCCGACTACGCCCACGCCAAGGTGTTCTTCAGTCTGCTGACGGGCGACCCGCAGGAAACCGAAGAGGCGCTCAACCACGCCGCCGGTCATCTGCGCAACGGCTTGTTCAAGCGGCTGCACATCCACACCGTGCCGACGCTGCACTTCGTGTTCGACCGCACCACCGAGCGCGCGGCCGACATGAACGCGCTCATCGCGCGGGCGGTGGCCTCGCGCGCCAAGGACGAAGACCCGACATGACGGCTGCCCCACGCACCAGGGTGCAGCGGCGCCCTGTGCATGGGGTGCTGCTGCTCGACAAGCCGCTGGGCCTGTCCAGCAACCAGGCGCTGCAGAAGGTCAAGTGGTTGCTGCGCGCCGAAAAGGCCGGTCACACCGGCACGCTCGATCCGCTGGCCAGCGGTGTGCTGCCCCTGTGTTTTGGCGCTGCCACCAAGTTCAGCGCGCTGCACCTGGACGCCGACAAGCGCTACCACGCCACCTTGCAGCTGGGCGTGCGCACCCGCACCGGAGACCGTGAGGGCGAGGTGCTGGCGTGCCGGCCGGTGCCGCCACTGTCGGCGGCTTTGCTTGAAGCGGTGCGACAGCGCTTTCTGGGGCGCATCCTGCAGCTGCCGCCCATGCACAGCGCGCTCAAGAAGGAGGGCAGGGCGTTGTACGAATACGCGCGTGCCGGCGTGGAGGTGGAGCGCACACCGCGCGCGGTCCGGATCCATGAACTGATTCTGAGCCTGGCGCCCGCGGAGCAAGCGCCGACTGCTATCGAAATGATAGTGTTCTGCAGCAAGGGCACCTATATCCGCACCCTGGGCGAAGACATCGGCGAGGCCCTGGGTTGCGGTGGCCACCTGAGCGCGTTGCGACGGGTGGCGACCGGGCCGTTCGACCAACACCAGTGCGTCACCCTGGAGCAACTGGAAGCGATGGACGAACCGGCGCGGCTGGCCTGCCTGCGCCCCCCCGAGGTGCTGCTGGCCGATCACCTGCCGATCACGCTGCCCGCGGAGGAGGCGGGACGCTTTCTGTCCGGCATGCGCCGACGCGGCCCCTGGCCCGATGCCGATCGGGTGGCGGTGTTCGGCGAACAGCCACGCGCGCTGCTGGGAACCGCCCATGTGCGCGCCGGCGAGCTGATCCCCGGCCGGCTGCTGTCGCCCATCGAGTTGAAGCAGATGCTCCATCTGACATGACCACCGCACCGTCCTCAGCTCCCGACACGGCCGCTGCGGCCCTGACGCGCGCCGCACAGGCCTGGCAGGCGGGTGCCTGGGGCCAGGTGATCGCGCTGCTGACACCGTGGGTGGATGCGACGCCGCCCGCGCCCGAGGCGTTGCAGCTGATCGCCATGGCGCACCTGAAACTGGGACAAATGGCGCCGGCGCTCGACCGGCAGCGGCAGCTGACCCGGTTGCAGCCCGGCAGCGCCGTTGTCTGGATCAACCTGGCAGGCACCGAGGCGGCCCTCGGTCAGACCCGGCAGGCGCTCGCGAGTCTGGATCGCGCGCTGGTCCTCGATCCGCTGCAGCCCGCGGCCCACTTCAACCGCGCCAATGCACTGATGCAACTGGGCGAAGCCGCAGCCGCCTGCGACGGCTATCGCCGTGCCGCCGAGCTGGCCCCCGATCGTCCCGACCCGCCGTACAACCTGGCCATGGCCTTGCTGCAGCTGGATCGTCACGAAGAGGCGCTGGGGATCATGCGTGCCGTAGTGGAACGCCATCCCGCTCTGGCCCCCGCGTGGAACGTGCTGGGCATGGCGTGGCATCGGTTGAACGCCGATCAGCAGGCGCTGGACAGCTACCAGCAGGCCATACGCCTCGATCCCGGGCTGGCGGATGCCTGGAGCAACGGGGCTCAGGTGCTGGCGCGGTTGGAGCGGCGCGATGAAGCGCAGACCTGGGCGCGTCAGGCTGTGCAGCTGAACCCCCAACACGCCGCCGCACTGCGCACGCTGGGGGTGGTGCTGGCCAGCGCCCAGGCGCCCCAGCAGAAGGAGGCACGACTGTGGCTGGAGAAGGCGCTTGAGCTCGATCCGCGCGACACCACGGCCCTCAGCACTCTGGTCGATCTGGACACCCTGCACTGCGACTGGAGCTCGCTCGATGCCCACCTGTCCCGACTGCGCACCGCGTGGCACGATAGTGCGCCCGAGGGCCTTGAGTTGTGGCGCCTGCTGAGTCTGCCGATATCCGGCCATGAGCTGCGCGCGCTGACGCAAGCCACCTGCGCGCGCCGCTGGGGCAAAACCGCAGCCCAGTCGGCCGCGTTGCCTCGACGGCATGTGGGCCAGCCGCGTCCGCAGCGGCTGCGCATCGGGTACTTTTCCTGCGATTTTCGTCAACACGCCACCAGTGTGCTGACGGCCGGCATGTTCGAGGCGCATGATCGCTCGCGCTTCGAAACCGTGGCCTACTGCCTGGCGCTGAACCCGCCTGACGCCAGTGACCCCATGCGTCAGCGCCTGCGGTCGGCCTTCGAACGGTGGGAGTCGGTGGGGCGTCTGACCGACGCCGAGCTGGTGCGCCTGGCGCGTGAGCACGACATTCACATCGCCGTGGACCTGCAAGGCCATACCGCGGGCGCGCGCATGGGGGTTTTTGCAGCTCGCGTGGCGCCCATCCAGTTGCACTACCTGGCCTATGCGGGCACCCTGGGCATGCCCGGCAGCATCGACTACCTGGTGACCGACCCGGTGGTCGTGCCGCCCGCCGCCAGGCCGCACTTCAGCGAGAAGCTCATCGAGCTGCCGGACAGCTACCAGGTCAACGATCGTGCGCGTCTGATCGATCCCCTGCGGCCCTCGCGTGCCGAGCTGGGCCTGCCCGCCAACGGTTTCGTGTTCTGCTGCTTCAACAACAACTACAAGATCCGGCGCGATGTGTTTGCCATCTGGATGTCGGTGCTGCGCGAGCGCCCCGGCAGTGTGCTGTGGCTGCTGGCCGATCACGCCGAGACGGTGCAGAACCTGCGGGCGGCGGCCGAAGGCCATGGCATCGACCCCAACCGATTGGTGTTTGCGGAACGCACGTCGTTGCCGCGGCATCTGGCGCGCCAGGCCCAGGCCGACCTGTTCCTCGACACCTGGCCCTACAGCGCACACACCACCGCCAGCGACGCGCTCTGGGCCGGGCTGCCGCTGGTCACCTGCGCCGGCGAAACCTTTGCGTCGCGTGTGGGCGCCAGCCTGCTGCGCGCCTGTGGGCTGCCGCAGCTGATCGCGCACGATCCGCAGGCGTACCGCGAAAAGATCCTGGCGCTGTCGGCCGCGCCTGAGCCACTGCAGGCCATCCGCCGTCAGTTGCTCGAAACCCGGCTGTCCGTGCCCCTGTTCGACACCGAGCGCTTCACGCGTCACATCGAGAGGGCCTACGACATGGCGTGGGAGCGCCACATGCAGGGACTGGCCCCCGATCACCTGACCGTGCCACCTCTGCCCTGACCCATCGACCCTGACTGATCTGAGTTCATCATGACCCGACCCATTCGCAACATCGCCATCATTGCCCACGTCGACCACGGCAAGACCACCATGGTCGACCAGCTGCTGCGCCAGTCCGGCACCTTTGCCGAGCATGAAAAGGTGGTCGACACCGTGATGGACAACAACGCCATCGAACGCGAACGCGGCATCACCATCCTGGCCAAGAACTGCGCCGTCAGCTGGCAGGGCACCCACATCAACATCGTCGACACGCCCGGCCATGCCGACTTCGGCGGTGAGGTGGAGCGCGCGCTGTCGATGGTCGATGGCGTGCTGCTGCTGATCGACGCGCAGGAAGGCCCCATGCCGCAGACGCGCTTTGTCACCAAGAAGGCGCTGGCGCTGGGCCTCAAGCCCATCGTGGTGGTCAACAAGGTCGACAAGCCCGGCGCGCGGCCTGACCACGTGATCAACGCCGCGTTCGATCTGTTCGACAAGCTGGGTGCGAACGACGAACAGCTCGACTTCCCGGTCGTCTACGCCTCCGGCATCAATGGCTGGAGCTCGCTCACCGAGGGCGAGCCGGGCGAACAATGGGGGCCGGACATGGCGCCGCTGTTCGAGACCATCCTCAAACACGTGCCGCCGCACCAGGGCGACCCGAACGGCCCGCTGCAGCTGCAGGTGTCGGCGCTGGACTTCTCGACCTTCGTCGGCCGCATCGGCGTCGGACGCATCAACGCCGGCACGCTCCGGCCCGGTCAGGACGTGCTGGTGATGGCCGGCCCCGAAGGCGCCAGCTACAAGGCGCGTGTCAATGAAGTGCTGACCTTCCAGGGCCTGGATCGCATCAAGGTCAGCGAAGCCGGGCCGGGCGACATCGTGCTGGTCAACGGTATCGAGCACATCGGCATCGGCGAAACCCTGACCGATCCCGCCGACCCGCAGCCGCTGCCGATGCTGAAGATCGACGAGCCTACGCTGACCATGAACTTCTGCGTCAACACCTCGCCGCTGGCCGGGCGCGAGGGCAAGTTCGTCACCAGTCGCCAGATCTGGGACCGGCTGCAGCGCGAGCTGCGCTCCAACGTCGCACTGCGGGTGAAGGAAACCAGCGAAGACGGCGTGTTCGAGGTCTCCGGCCGCGGCGAGCTGCACCTGACCATCCTGCTGGAAGAAATGCGCCGCGAAGGCTACGAACTGGCCGTATCCAAGCCGCGCGTGGTGTTCAAGGACATCGACGGCGAGCGCTGCGAGCCGGTGGAGATGGTCACCGCCGACATCGAGGAGGGCCATCAGGGCGGCGTGATGCAGGCGCTGGGCGAGCGCAAGGGCGAACTGGTGAACATGGAGCCCGACGGCCGTGGCCGCGTGCGCCTGGAATACCGCATTCCGGCGCGCGGCCTGATCGGTTTCACCAACGAGTTTCTGAACCTGACGCGCGGCTCGGGCCTGATCAGCAACCTGTTCGACGGCTATGAGCCGCACAAGGGCGAGATCGGCGGGCGCAAGAACGGTGTGCTGATCAGCATGGACGACGGCGAGATCTTCACCTACGCCCTGGGCAAGCTGGACGACCGCGGCCGCATGTTCGTGCGCGCGGGCGATCCGGTGTACGAGGGCATGATCGTGGGCGTGCACAACCGCGACAACGACCTGGTGGTCAACGCCACGCGCACCAAGCAGCTGACCAACTTCCGCGTCAGCGGCAAGGAAGACGCGATCAAGATCACGCCGCCGATTCTGCTGACGCTGGAATACGGGGTCGAATTCATCGAGGACGATGAGCTGGTCGAGATCACGCCCAAGAGCATTCGCCTGCGCAAGCGCTTCCTGAAGGAGCACGAACGCAAGCGCGCCAGCCGCGAGGCCTGAGCAAGCCACAACCAACCCCTCATGCCCGCTTTGAACGCACCGACACACCCGCTCGGCGTTGCCCAGGCTCGCCGCAGCCCGAGCGACGGCTGCGCGGTGCACCCTGAACGCCCGCGTGGGGGTATCCCCCGCGGGCGATCGGCATTCATTCCCGTCGTCCGACCATGGCGTCCAACCTGACCGCTGCCGCGCCGCCCTGGAGCCATGGCCGCGCCGCCTGGACCATGGTGCTGACCACGCTGCTGTGGTCCAGCGCCGGCGTGGTGACGCGCCAGTTGCAGGTGGCGCAAGGCTTCGAGGTAACGTTCTGGCGCAGCTTCTTCACCGTGCTGTCGCTGCTGCTGATCCTGCCGCTGTGGCAGGGGCCGGGCGTGTTCGCTCGCATGCCGTGGCGGCGCGGCACGTTCTGGTTGTCGGGCCTGTGCTGGGCGGTCATGTTCACCGCCTTCATGGTGGCGCTGACCCTGACCGGGGTGGCGCGCGTGCTGGTCACCATGGCGCTGGGGCCGTTGCTGACGGCCTTGCTGGCGCGCGTGGTCACGGGCCACCGCCTGCCGCCGCGCACCTGGGCGGCCATCGTGCTGGGCGGCCTGGGCATGGCCTGGATGTTCGCCGGTCAGGCGGGCGCGGCGGACGCCCCCGGGGCGTGGCTGGGGTCGCTCGTGGCGCTGGGCGTGCCGGCGGCCGCGGCCGTCAACTGGACGGTGGTGCAGCGCAGCCAGGCGCATGGCGAGCCGATCGATCTGGTGCCGTCGGTCTTGCTGGGCGCGGTGATCTCCAGCGCCATCACCTTGCCGCTGGCCTGGCCGCTGACGGCGTCGCCGCACGACCTGGGCTGGCTGGCCTTCCTGGGATTGACGCAGTTGGCCATCCCCTGCGTGCTCGCGGTGCTGTGCGCCCGTGTGCTGCCGGCGGCCGAGGTGGCGCTGCTGGGTCTGCTGGAGATCGTGTTCGGCATCCTCCTGGTGTGGTGGATCGTAGGCGAAGCGCCGCGCCCCGAGGTGCTCAGCGGTGGTGCCCTGGTCATGGGCGCCCTGCTGGGCAATGAACTGCTCGGCTGGTACGCCGCACGGCGCGCCGCAGGGGCGGGCGCCGGCAGCGACATCGCGCCCCTCGGGCCGGCCTGACGCCAGATCGTACGCTCTGACCACTCAATCGGCCGACAGCGCTTGTTGGTAAAGCGCAAACAGCTACATAAACGATAGCATACCAACCTATCAGACCGGCCAGCGCTTCAGCCCAAGAACGGCCGTTCTGGGTTCAACCTAGAAACGGCAGTTGGACGCCCCCGCCCGTGCCGTGATCGGCGTGCCAGGCAAGACGCGACGACGCCGCGGGCTCCTGCCCGCAAGGAGGAGCAACGCCGCATGGCGCGCCGAGCGCGGTGCGGGTGGGTGCGTAGCGTGCTCACCCAGGAGGTGAAGGCCATCGCAGCCGCGAGTCCCCGCATCGATGCGGCCTGCCCGAAGTTGACAAGCGGTCAACTGCCGTTTCCAGGTTCAACGGTGGCGCTGCTTGAGGGCGCGCTCAACCTCGCGCTTACCCTCGCGTTCCTTGATGGTGTCGCGCTTGTCGTGCGTGGCCTTGCCCTTGGCCAGGGCGATTTCGCACTTCACGCGCCCGTTCTTCCAGTACAGCTTGAGCGGCACCAGGGTGTAGCCCTTCTGCTCCACCTTGCCGATCAGGCGCTGGATCTGCTCGGCGTGCAGCAGCAGCTTCTTGGTGCGTACGGCGTCGGGCCGCACATGGGTGCTGGCCGTGCCCAGCGGGTTGATCTGGCAGCCAATCACGAACAGCTCGCCAGCGCGGATCACCACGTAGCCGTCGGTCAGCTGCGCCTTGCCCGCGCGCAGCGCCTTGACTTCCCAGCCTTCCAGCACCATGCCGGCTTCGAAGCGCTCTTCGAAGAAGTAGTTGAACGCGGCTTTCTTGTTTTCGGCGATGACCGGGTTGCTGGTCTTGGGTTTCTTGGTGGCCATCGATGCAATATGGTGGGTTGCTCGCACTTTGCAAGCGCATGCGCGAGTGTGGCGGCGCTTGAGGCAATGCTGAACGCGTCCCAGGCGCGCGTCGCCTGTCGGTCAGTGGCGGTCTGCGGCCCTGCCGATGTTCGCCATGGCCTCGTCCATGGCGGTGCCTTGCGCCCTGCCGCCCAGCCCGACTCAGGGCGCGCGGCATCGCGGGAACCGGTTCAGCGCCGCCCTAAAATCGGCGACAGGCAGCGATTCTATGAAATCCGTCCACAAATCCGTCCTGATCTGGTACAGCGCACAGGAGATGTTCGATCTGGTGGTCGACGTCGAGCACTATCCGGCCTTTCTGCCCTGGTGCAGCCATGGCAAGGTGATGTCGCATGAAGAGGGCGGAATGACCGCCGAGGTGGGCATCGACTTCAAGGGCGTGCGCCAGACCTTCGTCACCCGCAACACCCACGTCACGGGGCAGGAAGTGCACTTGCACCTGGTCAAGGGGCCGTTTTCGCGGCTGGAAGGGCGCTGGGTCTTCACGCCGGTGGGGCAGGGCGGTCAGCGCGCCTGCCGCGTGGACCTCCGACTGAACTACGGGTTTTCCAACGCCGTACTGGCCAAGGTGGTCGGCCCGGTGTTCGACCGGATCGCCAGCAGCCTGATGGATGCCTTCATCAAGCGCGCCGAACAGGTCTACGGCGCCGCCGCTGCATGAGCCCGCCACCGCGCCCGGCGGCCTGCGCGACGCTGCTGGAGATCGAGCTGACCTATTCGCCCGCTCCGCGCCAGCTCGTGCAGCGCCGGCTGCGCCTGCCCGGCGGCAGCACTGTGGGCGACGCGCTGAAGGCCGCCGGCCTGGCTAGCCCGGTCACGTTCGCCGGCGGCCAGGTGCCGTGGGCGGTGGGGGTGTGGGGCCGACCGGCCGCGCTTGAGCAGCCGCTGTGTGCGTTCGATCGCGTGGAGTTGTGGCGCCCCTTGCGCGTCGATCCCAAGCTGGCGCGGCGCGAGCGGTTCGGCCAGCAGGGCGCCCGCGCCGCAGGCCTGTTCGCCAGGCGACGCCCGGGCGCCAAGCCGGGCTATTGACCCCTCTTGCCCTGATGGGCTGCCAGCACACCACGGTTGAGTTCGCTGTCCACCGGCAATGCTACTAATTCAGTAGCTGCCGGCGCTTGCCCACAAAGGGCCGACAGCACATATCACTTGCAGTCGCTGGCGATGATGGCGTTGACCCGCTGGAGTTCCGTCGCGCGCTGGGCGTCGTCGAGCACCTCGCGCTCGCCCTTGTCGTTGACGCGCGCCATGCGCATGCCGGATTCCAGCGTGGCCTTGGCGCTGCGGGCGCGTTTGCAGTTTTCTGCCCGAGCGGCCGCCACGCGATCTTCCTCGGCTTTCTTCCGGGCGGCCTCGGCCGCCTCGTTCTGTTTTTTCTTCTCTTCCAGCGCCTTGTCCACGCCGCCCGCGGCGGACGCCGCGGGGCGTGCGGCAGCGGCGCCTGCTGCCGCGCTGGCAGGCTCGCTGGCAGAGGCAGAGGCAGAGGGGCCGACCGCGGCGGTCGCCTGCGGTGCGCGCGCGCCCTTTGGTTGCGTCAGCACGTTCTTGGCAGGCACGTCGGCTGGGGGCGGACGGTCGCTGAACACGCGGCGCCCGTCCTTGTCCACCCACTGGTACTGGGCGTGGGCGGCTGCGGCGGCGAGGATGAGTCCGATGAGCAGAATGCGGCTGGTTCTCATAAACCTGCAGTGTAACCGTGCGTGACACTTATGGCTGTATCGCGCGCCCGACAGCAGGCGTGGGGCTTATAGCCCTGAAATGTGCCCAGGGTGCGCTGTTTCTGGCTCCCATCGGCCTTGGTACCGCTCTGCTCGAAAATGGCCAATTGTGGACTGGCGGCGCTTCTGCTGGCGGCGCTTCTGCGGGGCTTCGGATAAAATATGAGCTTTAGCGGGTTGCGGCGCAGCCCCCACGGTGCAGATTCACAAGGACGAGAAAGGCAGCATCGGTTATGACACCGCGAACTACCACCGAGGGTTTCACCACCGTCGTCTGACGGTGCGGGGTTCGCGCCTGTTCCTTTCGTCCTTTCCCAGATCAAGCGCGGCCCGGTCCGCGCTTTTTTGTTTTTCCACGCAAGGTTTCCCCCCATGATTCACATCACGCTTCCCGACGGCTCCCAGCGCGAGTTCCCCGGCCCGGTGACGGTGGCCGAGGTGGCGCAGTCCATTGGCGCCGGTCTGGCCAAGGCGGCCCTGGGCGGCAAGGTGGACGGCAAACTGGTCGACACCAGCTTCCGCATCGATCACGACGTGCAGCTGGCCATCATCACCGCCAAGGACGCGCAAGGGCTGGAGATGATCCGCCACTCCACGGCCCACCTGCTGGCCTATGCGGTCAAGGAGCTGTTTCCGGAGGCGCAGGTCACCATCGGCCCAGTGATCGAGAACGGTTTCTACTACGACTTCAGCTACAAGCGACCCTTCACGCCCGAGGACCTGGCGGCGATCGAGAAGAAGATGGAACAGCTGGCCGCCAAGGACGAGCCGGTGCTGCGCCGCGTGCTGCCGCGCGACGAGGCGGTCGAATACTTCAAAGGTCTGGGCGAGCATTACAAGGCCGAGATCATCGCCAGCATCCCCGCCAATGAAGACGTCAGTCTGTACCGTGAAGGCGCCTTCGAGGACCTGTGCCGCGGCCCCCACGTGCCCAGCACGGGCAAGCTGCGGCATTTCAAGCTGATGAAGGTGGCGGGCGCCTACTGGCGCGGCGACCACCGTAACGAGATGCTGCAGCGCATCTACGGCACGGCCTGGGCCAGCAAGGATGATCTCAAGGCCTACCTGACCATGCTGGAGGAGGCCGAAAAGCGCGACCACCGCCGTCTGGGGCGCGAGCTCGACTTGTTTCACATCGACGAGCACGCCCCCGGCACGGTGTTCTGGCACCCCAAGGGCTGGACCGTGTGGCAGGAGGTCGAGCAGTACATGCGCCGCGTCTACCGCGACAACGGCTACCACGAAGTCAAGGGCCCGCAGATCCTGGACAAGACGCTGTGGGAGAAGACCGGCCACTGGGACAAGTACCGCGAGAACATGTTCGTCACGGAATCGGAAAAGCGCGACTACGCGCTCAAGCCGATGAATTGCCCCGGCCACATCCTGATCTACAAGCAGGGCGTCAAGAGCTACCGCGACCTGCCACTGCGCTACGGGGAATTCGGCAACTGCCACCGCAACGAACCGTCGGGTGGCCTGCACGGCATCATGCGGGTGCGCGGCTTCACGCAGGATGACGGGCACATCTTCTGCACCGAAGACATGATCCAGGCCGAAGTCGCGGCCTTCACGCGGTTGCTGCAGAAGGTCTACAGGGACTTCGGTTTCACCGAGATCATCTACAAGCTGTCCACGCGCCCGGCCGCGCGCATCGGCACCGAAGAGAGCTGGGACAAGGCCGAGGCCGCGCTGGCCGAGGGTCTGCGCGCGTCGGGCTGCGAGTTCAGTTACCTGCCGGGCGAGGGCGCGTTCTATGGCCCCAAGATCGAGTACACGCTGAAAGACGCGCTGGGCCGCGAATGGCAGTGCGGCACGATCCAGGTGGACCCGAACATGCCCGAGCGGCTGGACGCCGAATACGTGGGCGAGGACGGCGCGCGTCACCGCCCCATCATGCTGCACCGTGCCATCGTCGGCAGCCTGGAGCGCTTCATCGGCATCCTGATCGAGCAGCACGCCGGTGCGCTGCCGGTGTGGCTGGCGCCGGTGCAGGTGATGGTGACCGGCATCACCGACGCGCAGGCCGACTACGCCCGGAGCGTGGCGAAAACGCTGCGAAATCAAGGGTTTAGGGCCGAAACCGACCTGCGCAACGAGAAGATCACGTATAAAATACGCGAGCATTCGTTGCAAAAGCTTCCCTACATCCTGGTCGTGGGCGACAAGGAGCGGGAAGCCGGTGCCGTTGCGGTGCGTGCCCGAGGCAATGTGGACCTCGGCGTGATGTCTCTCGAAGCCTTTGCCAAGCGCATCGGCGAAGACATCGCTTCCAAAGCCTGATTTCTGACCGAAAGCAGCTCTGGCCAGCATGCAAGGCGCGGCGTTCGCTATTTGTTCGATAGCATACTGAACTGAGGTTTCAACCATCGCTACCAATTTTCGTGACCGCCGCCAACGTGAAGAGCGCGCGCATCGTCTGAACCGAGAAATCATGGCGCCCGAAGTGCGCCTGAATGGCCCCAACAACGAACCCCTGGGGATCGTGCCACTGCAGGAAGCCCTGCGCATGGCGGGCGATCTGGATGTGGATCTGGTCGAAGTGGTGGCCACGGCCAACCCGCCGGTCTGCCGCCTGATGGACTACGGCAAGTTCAAGTACCAGGAGCAGAAGAAGGCCGCCGAGGCCAAGGCCAAGCAGACGGTCATCGAGATCAAGGAAGTCAAGTTCCGCCCCGGTACCGACGATGGCGATTACCAGATCAAGATGCGCAACATTCGCCGCTTTCTGGCCGATGGCGACAAGGTCAAGGTTACGCTGCGCTTTCGCGGCCGCGAAATCACCCACCAGGAACTGGGGCTGGCGCTGCTCGATCGCATCCGTGCCGATCTGGCCGACAGCGTGGTGGTGGAGCAGTTTCCCAAGCTCGAAGGGCGCCAGATGATCATGATGCTGGCACCTGCGCGCAAGAAGACGGGTGGCGGAGCGGCCACCAAGGCGGCGGGCGCGGACCAGCAGCCAGCAGCCGCCTGAAGGGCGACGCAGACGATCGAACTTGAATTTGCCGGGTTCGCCCGGTGAACCGGCAGGCTGCAAGGCCTGCCAGCAGAAGTGGCTCGGGGCCAACAAGGGTGCAAAGTCGTTTTGCACACGCCTCGCGAGCACAAAGCCAACAGGAGCATGTCACATGCCCAAAATGAAGACCAAGAGCAGCGCGAAGAAGCGTTTTCGCGTCCGTCCCGGTGGCACCGTCAAGCGCGGGCAAGCCTTCAAGCGTCACATCCTGACCAAGAAGACCACCAAGAACAAGCGCCAGTTGCGTGGTGCGGTGAATGTGCATGAGACCAACCTCGGTCACATGGCGCAGATGCTGCCCTTTGCTGGCCTGTGATCAACTGACGGACAAGGAGAACACACATGCCTCGCGTCAAACGTGGTGTGACCGCCCGCGCGCGTCACAAGAAAGTGCTGGCCCTGGCCAAGGGTTTCCGCGGCCGCCGCAAGAACGTCTTCCGCGTCGCCAAACAGGCGGTGATGAAGGCCGGGCAGTACGCCTACCGTGACCGCCGCAACAAGAAGCGCGATTTCCGCCGCCTCTGGATTGCCCGCATCAACGCCGCCGCGCGTGAATGCGGCATCACCTACAGCCAGTTCATCAACGGCCTGAGCAAGGCCGGCATTGCGCTGGATCGCAAGGTGCTGGCCGACATCGCCGTGCACGACAAGGCCGCCTTTGCCGGCATCGTGGAGCAGGCCAAGGCCAAGCTGGCCTGATTCCGACGCCGGTGCAGCAACTATACTTTTGATAGCTGCTCGCGCTGGCGGTTCAAGGGGTTGAGGCCTTTTTGGCTTCAATCCCTTTTTCATTTCCGTTTCACTGCCCGATTGTTTCGATGACCACCACCGCCACCGAGGACCTGCAGGAACTCGTCCGCAGCGCCGACAGCAGCTTTGCCCGCGCCCGTACGCCGGCCGAACTCGAAAACGCCAAGGCCCAGTTTCTTGGCAAGTCGGGGCGCGTGACCGAACTGATGAAGGGCATGGGTGCGCTGAGCGTCGACGAGAAGAAGACCCGCGGTGCCGCCATCAACCAGGCCAAGCAGGCCATCGAAGCGTTGCTGACCGATCGCCGTCAGGCGCTGGCCGACGCCGAGCTGGCGCGCCAGCTGCAGGCCGAGGCGCTGGACGTGACGCTGCCCGGCCGCCAGCGGGGCATGGGCGCGCTGCACCCCATCAGCCTGGCCTGGGAGCGCATCGAGCAGATCTTCGGCAGCATGGGCTTCGACGTCGGCGACGGGCCGGAGATCGAGAACGACTGGTTCAACTTCACCGCCCTGAACAACCCGCCCAACCACCCCGCGCGCTCGATGCAGGACACCTTCTACGTCGACATGAGCGACGAGCAGGGTCAGCCCTACTGCCTGCGCACCCACACCAGCCCGATGCAGATCCGCTACGCCACGGCGCACGCGCGCCGGCACGCCGCAGCGCTGGCGGCGGGCCAGATCCCCGAAGTGCGCGTGATCGTGCCTGGCCGCACCTATCGGGTCGACAACGATGCCACCCATTCGCCCATGTTCCACCAGGTCGAAGGCCTGTGGCTGGGGGAGAACGTCAGCTTCAAGGACCTGAAGGTCATCTACCTCAACTTCTGCAAGGCCTTCTTCGAAACCGAAGATCTGATCCTGCGTTTTCGGCCCAGCTATTTCCCGTTCACCGAGCCGAGCGCCGAGATCGACATCCAGTTCCAGACCGGCCCGCTGGCGGGCCGCTGGCTGGAAGTGTCCGGCTCCGGCCAGGTGCACCCGCAGGTGGTGCGCAACATGGGGCTGGATCCGGAGCGCTTCATCGGCTTTGCCTTCGGCTCCGGCATCGATCGTCTGGCCATGCTGCGCTACGGCGTCAATGACCTGCGCCTGTTCTTCGAAGGCGACATCCGCTTCCTGAGCCAGTTCCGCTGATTCAGGCGCAGCCTCGTTCACCGGCCCACGTCCCACCTGCTCACCCCTCCAAAGAAAAATGCAGTTTCCCGAATCCTGGTTGCGCGAGTTCTGCAACCCGCCTCTTTCCACCGAGCAGCTGGCCGACACCCTGACCATGGCCGGCTTCGAGGTGGAGGAGCTGCGCCCCGTGGCGCCGCCGTTCACGCGCGTGGTGGTGGCCGAAATCCGCAGCGCCGAGCCGCACCCCAACGCCGACCGCCTGCGCGTGTGCCAGGTCGACGCCGGGCAGGGCACGCTGCTGAACATCGTGTGCGGCGCGCCCAACGCGCGCGCCGGCATCAAGGTGCCCTGTGCCCTGGTGGGCGCCGAGCTGCCGCCGGGCGAGGACGGCAAGCCTTTTCTCATCAAGACCGGCAAGCTGCGCGGCGTCGAGAGCCAGGGCATGCTGTGTTCGGCGCGTGAGCTGCAGCTGTCGGACGACCATGGCGGCCTGCTGGAGCTGCCCGCCGACACGCCGGTGGGGCAGGACATCCGCGCCGCGCTGCGGCTCGACGACGCCGTGTTCACGCTCAAGCTCACCCCCAACCTGGGCCACGCCCTGAGCGTGTACGGCATCGCGCGCGAACTGTCGGCCCTGACGGGCGCGCCCTTGCGCACGCCGACGCTGCCGCCGGTGACCGTGGGCTGCGATCAGGTGTTGCCGGTGCGCGTCAGCGCGCCCGACCTGTGCGGCCGCTTTTCCGGCCGCGTGATCCGCCACGTCAACACTCGCGCCGCCACGCCGCCGTGGATGGTCGATCGGCTGGCGCGCTGCGGTCAGCGCAGCGTCACCGCGCTGGTGGACATCTCGAACTACGTGATGTTCGAGTACGGACGGCCCACCCACATCTTCGATCTGGACCGGATCCACGGCGGCCTGGACGTGCGTTGGGGCCGTGCCGGCGAAACCCTGAAACTGCTCAACGGCAACACCATCGAGGTGGACGAAACCGTCGGTGTGATCGCTGACGAGCGCGAGGTCGAGTCGCTGGCGGGCATCATGGGCGGCGACGCCACCGCGGTCTCCGACGACACGCAGCATGTCTACGTCGAGGCCGCCTTCTGGTGGCCCGACGCCGTGGCCGGGCGTTCGCGCCGCTTCAACTTCGCCACCGATGCCGGGCACCGTTTCGAACGTGGGGTCGACCCGGCCCTGACGGTGGCGCACATCGAACGCATCAGCCAGCTCATCGTCGAGATCTGCGGTACGCCGCAGACCGTGTGCGGCCCGATCGACGACCAGCAGCCCCAGCTGCCGGTGCCGGCGCCGGTCACGCTGCGGGTGGCGCGCGCGGCGCAGATCATCGGCATGCCGCTGACGGCCGCACAGTGCGCCGACGTGTTCGGTCGTCTGGGCCTGCCGTTCACCGAAGGGCAGGGCACGATCACCGTGGTGCCGCCTTCCTACCGGTTCGACCTGCGCATCGAGGAAGACCTGATCGAGGAAGTGGCGCGCGTGATCGGCTACCAGCAACTGCCGGACACCGCGCCTCTGGCGCCGATCGTGCCGCGCGTGCCCTCGGCCACCCGACGCGGCGCCTTTGCCGTGCGCCGCGCGCTGGCGGGTCTGGGTTACCTGGAAACCATCAACTTCAGCTTCGTCGACGAAAGCTGGGAGCACCAGCTGTGCGGCAATCCCGATCCGGTGCGCCTGCTCAACCCCATCGCCAGCCAGATGAGCGTGATGCGCTCATCGCTGCTGGGGTCGCTGCTGCAGGTCATCAAGCACAACGTCGACCGGCGCGCCGAGCGCGTGCGTGTGTTCGAGCTGGGGCGCGTGTTCCGGCGTGACGCCACGGTGGCCACCAGCGACGCCGACGTGCGCGGCGTGGCCCAGCCCATGCACGTGGCGGCAGCCGCGTTGGGGCCCACCAGCCGCCAGGGTTGGCAGGGCCGGCAGGGAGCGGTGGATTTCTACGACGTCAAGGGTGATGTCGAAGCCCTGCTCAGCCCGCGCCAGCCCACGTTCGAGCCCGCCGAGCATCCGGCCCTGCACCCGGGGCGCAGCGCGCGCGTGCTGCTGGACGGGCGGCCGATCGGCGTCATCGGCGAGCTGCACCCACGCTGGCGCCAGCAGTGGGAGCTGCCGCAGGCGCCGATCCTGTTCGAGCTGGCGCTCGACGCCGTGATGCAGCAGGCGCTGCCCCAGGCGCAGCCCGTGCCGCGCCAGCAGCCGGTGGAGCGCGACATCGCCGTGGTGGTGCCCGAATCGGTCACCCATGCGGCTCTGACGCAGGCCATCCATGCTGCCCCCACCGAGGGCCTGCTGCGCAGCGCCACGCTGTTCGACATCTATCGCCCGAAACCGGGCGCGGAAGGGCAGGCCGGCATGGCCAGCCATGAAAAAAGCCTGGCCGTGCGCCTGGTGCTGGGCAGCACACACGACACGCTGACCGACGAGCGCATCGACGCCGCCGTGAAGGCGGTGCTGGAGCGGCTGGCGACCGAGCTTGGCGCCAGGCTGCGCGCCTGATGCTCACCGATGGAGAGACGCCCATGGCCGCTCACGATCCGACCGAAGACGCCATGCTGCTGGCCGTCGACAGCCTGGAGACCTCAGCCTTGACCAAGGCTCAGCTGGCGGAACTGCTGTTCGAGCAGATCGGCCTGAACAAGCGCGAAGCCAAGGACATGGTCGACGCATTTTTCGAACTCATCGTGCAGCACCTGATCGCGGGCGACGAGGTCAAGCTGTCGGGATTTGGCAATTTCCAGATGCGCGTCAAGGCGCCACGTCCGGGCCGCAACCCGCGCACCGGCGAACTCATTCCCATCGCCGCCCGTCGGGTTGTCACGTTTCACGCCAGCCAGAAGCTCAAGGACCAGCTGCAGGCCGAGGCCGGGTCCCCGGCACCGCTGCAGGTTGGGGCCGAACCCGACCAGGCCGCCTGACCCCCTGTTTCAGGGGGTGTCGGGGTGGGGTGTCGCTGGCCTGTAGCCGCGACGAACGAGTTGCGGTAACCTCACTGGTTCAGCACGCAAGTGCCTGATCCGCATGGACAAGACCCTGCCTCCGATTCCTGCCAAGCGCTACTTCACCATCGGCGAAGTCGGCGAGCTGTGCGGCGTCAAACCGCATGTGCTGCGCTATTGGGAGCAGGAATTCACCCAACTGCGGCCCATGAAGCGCCGTGGCAACCGACGCTACTACCAGCACCACGAGGTGCTGATGATCCGGCGCATCCGCGAGCTGCTGTATGACCAGGGCTTCACCATCAATGGCGCGCGGGTGAAACTGCAGGAATTGACCCAGCACGAGCGCGACCGTGCCCGGGCCGGCGAACTGGCTCTGCACGGTCTCGACCGTTTCGACGCCGACGAAACCGTGCCCAGTGAGTTTGGTGACAGCCTGTCGTTCGAGGACTCCCAGCTCATGCCCGAACAGATCCGCGAAGTCGAACGCGAACTGAAGGAAATCCGCGATCTGCTCACCGTCTCGCAGTGGCACGATTTGCACGCGCTATAATGCAAGGCTTGTCGGCGTGTAGCGCAGCCTGGTAGCGCACTTGCATGGGGTGCAAGGGGTCGCGAGTTCGAATCCCGCCACGCCGACCAATTAAATCAAGGACTTAGCTTCGCAAGGGGCTAAGTCCTTGTTCCTTTTTTGGCTCTTGGGTGTCCGCTGTACCTCCCAGCTCCAGGGCTACCCGCCGGGGTTGGGGATGACATCACTGATCAACCCGGTGAGCTCGCAGGTGCTCAAGCTTTGCCGGCAAGGGTCTGCGGGCGTTGGCGACTTGCGTGGCGGTCTATCATGCCTCGCATGAGCAAGGCGTTTACCAAGGAGCAAGACGGCGATGACGACGACGAGGTCGCGCTGCCGCCCTTGCCCGCAGGCGGACGCAACTACATCACGCCGCAGGGCTACGCCCGCCTGCGTGGCGAGTTGCTGTCGCTGATCGACGATGAGCGGCCCCGGGTGGTCGAGACGGTGCATTGGGCCGCCAAGAACGGCGACCGCAGCGAGAACGGCGACTACCTGTACGGCAAGAAGCGGCTGCGCGAGATCGACCGGCGCATCCGCTTTCTGACGCGACGGCTGGAGATCGCCGAGATCACCGACCCCAGCCTGCACCACGGTGGCGAGCAGGTGTTCTTCGGCGCCACCGTCACCTACGTCGATCAGGACGGGGCCGAGCGCAGCGTCACCATCAAGGGCATCGACGAAGCCGAAGGAGCGCGTGGCGAGGTGAGCTGGATCAGCCCGATCGCGCGCACCCTGCTGCGCGCCCGTGTGGGCGACGTGCTGTCGCTGCCGACGCCGGCCGGCGTGCAGGAGATCGAAGTGCTGGCGGTGCGCTATCCGGCCCCATCGGCGCAGTGATCGAGCCGCAGACGCTATGAAAAACGTAGCTTCTGGCGCTTGTTGGTAAAGCGCTGGAACATCAAACCATGGTCATCCATGGCAGACCCTGCGGCGGTCTGCGCAGTGGCCTGGGTGCGACTCAGCCTAGGCTCAGCCGCCGCTGGTGGATGTCGGACCGCGGTTGGCGCGCAGCACCGACTGGGTGCGGCGCAGGCTGCGCAGCACGGCGTCCAGGTGTTCGCGGTCGCGCACGCTGATGACGAAGCGCAGGTCCAGCGCGTCCTGCGCGGATTCTTCGGCCATGCCCATGTGGACGATGTCGGCCTCGGCGGCGGCGATGGCGGCCGCCACGCGGGCCAGCACGCCTTTGCCGTTGACCACGGTGACGACGATGCCGACCTCGAAGGCGCGCACCGGCTCATCCGCCCAGGCGACGGTGATGAAGCGTTCGGCGTCCTTGTTCTGCAGACGGCGTGCGACCGGGCAGTCGTCGGTGTGCACCACCAGGCCTTCACCGCGGCCCAGATAGCCGACCACGCCGTCGCCCGGGATGGGGCGGCAGCAGGTGGCGTATTTGACCGAGGCGTTTTCGGCGCCGTCGAGCAGCACCGCGCCCTGCGACAGGTTCTCGTGCGCGGTGAAGCGCTCGCGCGTGAGCAGCAGCGCATCGGGCTTTGCGCCCTCGGCCGTCAGCAGCGTGACCAGGCGCTTGGCCACCATGCTGGCCGAGCGCTTGCCCAGGCCGATGTCGGCATACATCTCCTCCTGCGAGCGGTTGCCGGTAAAGCGCAGCAGCTTGTCCCACAGCGGTTTGTCGCCGTCGGCGCTGCCGGGCAGCTGGCTCAGGCCTTCGGCGCGCAGGGCCTGGGCCAGCAGTTTTTCGCCCAGCACGCGCGATTCGTCCTGCGCCAGGCTCTTGAGATGGCTGCGGATGCGCGAGCGCGCACGCCCGGTGCGCACGAAGCCCAGCCAGGCCGGGTTGGGGCGCGACACCGGCGCGGTGATGATTTCCACCACGTCGCCATTTCGCAGCTCGGTGCGCAGTGGCACCTGCTCGTTGTTGACCTTGGCCGCCACCGTGTGGTCGCCCACGTTGCTGTGGATGGCGTAGGCGAAGTCGACCGTGGTGGCGCCCTGCGGCAGCGCCATGATCTGGCCGCGCGGGGTGAACACATACACCGAATCGGGAAACAGGTCGACCTTGATGTGGTCCCAGAACTCGGCGGCGTCGCGCGTCTCGTTCTGGATGTCCAGCAGCGACTGCAGCCAGTGCGTGCCCAGCTCGCCGTCGGGCGTATGGCCGGCCAGCCCGGCCTTGTAGAGCCAGTGCGCGGCCACGCCGGCTTCGGCCACCAGATCCATCGGTTCGGTGCGCAGCTGAAACTCGATGTTGATGCTGGCCGGTCCGACCAGGGTGGTGTGCAGCGACTGGTAGCCGTTGACCTTGGGGATGGCGATGTAGTCCTTGAAGCGCCCCGGCACCGGCTTGAACATCTGGTGCAGTACGCCCAGGCCGGTGTAGCAGTCCAGCACGCGCGGCAGGATGATGCGCACGCCATACAGGTCGTTGACCTGGGCGAACGACTGGCGCTTGTGGTCCATCTTGCGGTAGAGGGAATACAGCGTCTTCTCGCGCCCGACGATGCGCGCGTTCAGGCCCACGTCGGCCAGCGCGGCCTGCAGGTCGTGCTGCAGCTTCTGCATCAGGTCGCCGCGGCGCTGGCGTGCGCGTGCCAGCGCCTTGGCCAGCACGCTGTAGCGCCAGGGCTTGAGGTGGCGAAACGACAGGTCCTGCAGCTCGCGGTAGGTCTGGTTCAGGCCCAGGCGGTGGGCGATGGGGGCGTAGATTTCCAGCGTTTCGGTGGCGATGCGGCCCCACTTGCTGCGCGGCATGTCGCCCATGGTGCGCATGTTGTGCAGGCGGTCGGCCAGCTTGACCAGGATGACGCGCACGTCGCGCGCCATGGCCAGCAGCATCTTGCGGAAGGACTCGGCCTGACCTTCCTCGCGGGTGCTGAACTGGATCTTGTCCAGCTTGGTCAGCCCGTCGACCAGCTCGGCCACCTGGGCGCCGAAGCGCTCCAGCAGATCGGCCTTGCTGACGCCGCAGTCTTCCAGCGTGTCGTGCAGCAGCGCTGCCATCAGGGCGCTGGCGTCCAGCTTCCATTCGGCCACCTGGGCGGCCACGGCGATCGGGTGGGTGATGTAGGGCTCGCCGCTGTGGCGCATCTGCCCGAGGTGGGCGGTGTCGGCATAGCGGTAGGCTTGACGCACGCGCTCCAGATCGGCCGCGTCCAGATAGTCCAGTCTGGCTTCAAGCGCAGCAAAGCTGGCCGCGGCCGCGTTGGCGGCGGCCGTGGTGGGCACTTCGGCAGCTGGCATGACCGAACTCATGCTCGTAATTTAACCGCCCCGTGCGCCATTTGTGCAACTGCAGCAAAAAGGCGCCCCGCAGGGCGCCCTGAGCTGTGGCGAACGCTGGCACGGCGGGTTGCCGTGCGCGGTCGGTTCACGTCACTTTCTTGAGCATTTCCAGGCCGATCTTGCCGGCGGCGATCTCGCGCAGCGCCGTCACGCCGGCCTTGTTGCGCGATTCCACCTTGGGGGCATGGCCCTGGTTGAGCATGCGGGCGCGGTAGGTGGCGGCCAGCACGAGCTGGAAGCGGTTGGGGATTTTTTCGAGGGCGTCTTCGGCGGTGATGCGTGCCATGGAGCGTGAGCGGTGCGGGTGGAATCAGTCGATGCCGAGGGCTTGAAAAGTCTCGGCGCGGGCGGTTTTCTGGGCCGTGTAGCGCAGGCGCTGCGCGTGAACAATGGTTTTCAGGTCGAAAAGCGCGCGCTCAAATACCTCGTTGATTATAACGTAGTCGAAGTGCTTGACCTGCGCCAGCTCCTCGCGCGCATTGGCCAGGCGCAGCTCGATCACCTCCGGCGTGTCCTCGCCGCGCCGCTGCAACCGTGCACGCAGCTCTTCCCAGCTGGGCGGCAGCACGAACACCAGGATGGCGTTGGGAAACTGGCGCTGTATCTGCAGCGCGCCCTGCCAGTCGATTTCCAGCACCACGTCGCCACCGGCGGCGATGCGCGCTTCGATGGCCTGGCGCGAGGTGCCGTAACGCCTGCCGTGGACATGGGCCCACTCGAGGAAGTCGCCGGCGGCGATCTTGGCGTCGAACTCGGCGTCATCGACGAAGTAGTACTCGCGCCCGTGTTTGTCCTGCCCGCGCGGGGCGCGCGTGGTGTGCGATATGGAGGGTTGCACGCCCGCGTCGACCTCCATCAGTGCCTTGACCAGGCTCGATTTGCCCGAGCCGCTGGGTGCGGCAACGACGAATAGATTTCCAGGGTGATCCATATGGGGTCAGCGCAGGCAGCTATGCATTCAGGAGTTGGGCCGGCACGCTGGTGGGGCGGATTCTACTCACGGGCGCGAAACACCAGCAGCAGGTTGTTGGCTGGCAGGGCGTGGCGTTCGGCCAGCGCCAGACCGGCGCCCTGCGCCTCTGTGCGCACCGCCTCCAGGTCGCGCAGGCCCCAACTGGGGTGGCGGCGGCGCAACTCGGCGTCGAAGGCGTGGTTGCTGGGCGCGGTCGGCAGGTCGGCTTCGATGAAGGGGCCGTACACCACCAGCGCCCCGCCGGGGGCCAGGTGGCGCGCGGCGCCGCGCATCAGCGCCGCGCAGGTGGGCCAGGGGCTGATGTGCAGCATGTTGGCGCAGAAGATCAGGTCGAAGGCACCGTCGGCAAACGGTGCGCCTTCGCTGGGCCATCGTGAGTCGAGCACGTCCAGCCGCACCGGGCGCCGCACGTTGCGTGCCTGCAGCCGATCGGCCCAGCCTTGCACGGTGGCAAACCCGGCATCGCTGACGTCGCTGGGCTGCCAGCTCCAGCCGGGCAGGGCGTGGGCAAAGTGGGCGGCGTGCTGACCGGTGCCGCTGGCGATTTCGAGCGCGTGGCCGCTGGGCGCCAGCAGCCTGCGCAGCACGCCCCAGATCGGCCCGCGGTTGCGCTCGGCGGCGGTGCTGCAGGGCAGATCGGGTGTCGGTGAGTGCATGGTGATTTCGGGCTTCAGCGGTTCATGGAACTGCGCAGGTAGCTATCATAAATGTAGCGATTTCGGGGCGCGCGCCGCCGGTCTGCAGTGCAGCCGGCAGGTCCTGGGTCAGGCCCCGCCGCCGCGCCATTCATGCGCCGGCACTGTCCTGCCGCACCTGCATGGCGATGTCCAGCGCGCGCAGGCGCAGCGCCGGTTCGTAGATGTCGCAGGTGAACATCATCTCGTCGCAATCGGTGGCGTCGGCCAGCGCTTGCAGGCCCTGGCGCACGGTGTCCGGCGCGCCGATCACGGCGCAGGCCAGGAAGTCGGCGATGCCGGCGCGCGCCGGCGCGTCCAGGCGCTCCAGAAAGCCTTCCTGCGGCGGCTGCAGCAGCCCGCGCGCGCCGCGCAGAATGCCCAGCACGCGGGCAAAGATGCTGCTGGCCAGGAACATGGCCTCGGCGTCGGTCGGCGCCGCCACCAGCGGCACGCCGATCATCACGTAGGGTTTGTCGAGCACCGCCGACGGCCGAAAGCCGCGCCGATACACCTCGATCGCCTGCAGCAGCAGGCCCGGCGCGAAGTGCGAGGCAAAGGCATAGGGCAGGCCGCGCTCGGCCGCCAGCTGAGCCGAAAACAGGCTGGAGCCCAGCAGCCAGATCGGCACCCGGGTGCCGGCGCCGGGGTTGGCGATCAGCTTCTGCCCGGGCTGCGGGCGGTCCAGCAGGCGCTGCAACTCGGCCACGTCGCGCGGAAAGTCGTCGGCCGTCTCGATGCGGTCGCGCCGCAGCGCGCGCATGGTCAGCGGGTCGGTGCCGGGGGCGCGCCCCAGGCCCAGGTCGATGCGGCCGGGAAACAGCTCGGCCAGGGTGCCGAAAGCTTCGGCCACCACCAGCGGCGCGTGGTTGGGCAGCATCACACCGCCGGAGCCTACGCGGATGCGCTCGGTGCCGCCGGCAATGTGCCCGACCAGCACGGCGGTGGCCGAACTGGCGATGCCCGCCATGTTGTGGTGTTCGGCCAGCCAGTAGCGGGTGAAGCCCAGGCGCTCGGCGTGCTGCGCGGTCTGCAGCGCCACCGCCAGCGCGTCGGCGACGCTGCGGCCTTCGCGCACCGGCACCAGGTCGAGCATGGACAAGGCGATGTCGGACAGATTTCGGTTCATGGGTCGATTGTGTCGCGTCGCACGATCGCAACCGGCCATCCATATCCAGTGGCCTTGCCGGTCGCTGGAGGGCTCTCTATCATCGCGCGGATGGGGTTCGCGAGGAAGGGTCCGAGATGCGGGAAAAAATCAGTTCGGGGTGGTGCCCCAGCCAAGCGGCCGGTGTGCTGCTGCTCGTATGGCCACCGGGGCGTGTGACGGCGCTGGGTGGGTTGGGGGGGCAGCGCGTCGCCGGCAGGGTCACGACGCCGGGGGGCTGAGTACCATGTCCACCGTAAAGCCCGTGAGCCAGGCCGAGACCACCCCGCGGGTCAAGGTCGTGTTCGATGACATCCGGGCCACGCGCGGTTCGGAACACATCAACCATTTCTGGCGCTACCTGGCCTTTGATCCCTCGCTGCTCGAAGCGACCTGGGCCGAGGTCAAGCAGGTCATGGCCACGCCTTCGGCGCTGGATCCGCTGACCAAGGAGCTGATCTACATCGCCGTGTCGGTGGCCAATGGCTGCGGCTACTGCGTGCATTCGCACACCGCGGCGGCACGGGCCAAGGGCATGTCGGCGGCCCAGCACGCCGACCTGCTGGCGGTGGTGGGGCTGGCCGCCAGGACCAATCATCTGGCGACGGCGCTGCAGGTGCCGGTGGATTCGGCCTTCGACCGCGACGCAGTGCCTGACCGATCCTGACACCCACGGTGCGGGGGCGCCACCGGACCGGTGTGGCGTGGAGTGCTGCCTGAACTCCAAATGCTTATATGAGCCAGCGCAAATTGTGTGCACCCATGGCTCGCCCACGGGAAAATTTGCGTAAGATAGTTCTATTGCGCCATGCAACCCGTCAGCACCCAGAGCCTTCTGATCAAGCGCGCGCGGCAGGAAGTCGTGTTCCTGGCCGGGCCGCTGATCGACCGCTGTGTCGAGGCCAGCATCAGCGGTCTGCAGGAAGCCGAGCGTCGCGGTCGCACCACGGCCATCCGCATGCAGCTGGGCGACGCCTGGCTGGCGCTGACCCGCCGCCGCGCCGAGTTGCGAGACGCGTTTCCGCCTCGCGTGGAGCAGGCCATGAACCAGGCGCTGGAGGTTGCGCGCGCTGCACCCTCCCACTCGGCGCGTGCGCCGCTTGCGCACGACGAGTTGACCCTGCTCGAGCACGCCGAGGTGGCGCGTTTTGTCGAGGCATCGCGACTGCAGCAGAGCGTGATGCCGTTGGTCGAGGCGCCGCTGGCGCGGCTGGATTCGCTGATGAGCACGGCCCTGGGCCTGCCGGTGGTGCGGGCCGATCTGAACCCGCTGCGTCCCGACGTGCTGTGTCAGGCGCTGCTGGCCCTGTTCGACGAGCAGCCGGTGGAGGCCGAGTGGCGCGTGCTGTGGGTACGCCATCTGGCGCCGTCTTTTGCCCAGGAGCTGAGCCAGCTGTATGAGGCGGTGACCCGCCTGCTGGTGGATCAGGGCGTGGAAGAAGCGCGCTACCGCCTGAAGCTGAATGAAGACGGGGCGTCGACCGGGGCGTCGGTGCCGGTGCCGGCATCCACGAAGGCGCAACCCTCCGGCGGTGGTGGCGGCGCCGGTGGCTTTGCCGGTGGGGCTGCGCCGGGGTCGGCCGATGGTGGGGGAGCGCGCCGCCGGCCGATTGCGCGCATGGCCGATCTGGCCCAGGCCGAGCCGGCGGTATCGCGCACGCTGATGCGCGACTTTCTGTACCGGGGGCAGTGGACGGGCGAGCACGATGAGCCCTTGCCGGCCGCCTACTATGAAGCGGTGGGGGCGCAGCAGCAGCGCCTGGCCGCCGCGCCGGCAGCGGCCTACGACGCGCTGGCGGCGGCCCAGGCGCGCGCGTTGGCCCAGGCTCAGAGCGTGGTCGACCGGCCGGCGCGCCGGGTCGAGATCGGGCAGTCGCTGGCACCCGAGCAGTGGGGTGAACTGGGCTCGGCCCAGGCGCGCACGCGTACCCTGATGGCGCTCAAGTCCCGCGCCACCTGGATCAGCCAGGTGCTCGGGCTGGACGCGGTGCGCGCTTTGGTGGGCCAGGTGGCCGACGACGAACGCGTGCTGGCACCGGTGCGCGAGGCCTTCGTGGCCATGGAGCCGGCGCTGCTGCGGCTGGCCATGCGCGACCCGCGTTTCTTGGGCGATGAGCAGCACCCGGCCAGGCGTCTGGTCGAGGCGGTGGCCCAGCGCAGCTTCCGCCACAACGACGAGTTTGCCGACGAGTTCGAGCAGTTCATGGCGCCGGTACGTCAGGCGGTGCGCGAGCTCGACGCCCTGCCGCAGGCCAGGCCACAGGACTTCGAGCGCCACCTGCAGGCGTTGGAGGCAGGCTGGCAGAAGCAGGACGAGGGCGAAGCCGAGGCGCCTGAGCATGGCCTGCGCTCGATCCAGTTCGCCCAGGAACGCCAGGCGCTGGCCGACAAGGTGGCCTGGGAATTCAGCCTGCGCTCCGACCTCGACGGCGTGCCGGCGGTGGTGGCCGATTTTCTGTTTCAGGACTGGTCGCTGGTCATTGCCCATGCCCAACTGACCGACACGCGCGGCCAGCTCGACCCCGGGGGCTACCTGGCGGTGGTGAGCGATCTGCTCTGGAGCGTGAAGCGCGAGGCCACGCTCAAGGACCCGGCACGCGCCTTCGAGGTTCTGCCCGAAGTGGTGCGCACCTTGCGCCGTGGCCTGGACATGCTGGGCAAGGATCCGGCAGAGGCACAGACCTTCTTCGACGTGCTGATGCGCTGCCACGACCCGGTGCTGCGGCTGCGCCGCATGCGCAGCGCCCGCGATGCCCAGGCCTCGGGGCAGGGCCCGTTGACGGTGATCTCGGCCGCCGCGCCCCTGGACATCGTGGCGCTGCCGCTGGAACGGCCCACGCCGCGCGCTGCCGAGCAGCCCTGGCTGGGCCGGCGTGAGCTGGCGCTGGCGGGCTTCGACCACGAAGCGGGCGACAGCGGTGCGGACAGCCTGCACAGCAGCCTCAATGCGTTGTCGCGCCCGATCGAGTCGCCGTCGCCCGACGGCGCGGGCCACCAGGCGGACGCCGCGGCGTCCGCATCGGCGCCGCTGCCTGCCGATCTGCCGCGGCCTCAGCCCTCAGATTCGCTGCCGCTGTCCGAGCCCGCCGGCGCGGCGGCCGACGCTGGCGAGAGCGCCGCCGACGCCAGCGAGCGCGCCCGTGCCCAGCTGGCGCACCTGCGCACCGGCGACTGGGTCGACCTCAAGGTGCGCGAGCAGTGGCGACGCGCGCGACTGCACTGGTGCAGCGACAACGGCGCCCTGTTCATGTTCATCAGTCGCGGCGGCCAGCCGCACAGCATGACGCGGCGCAGCTGCGAAAAACTGCTGCGCGCGCGCAAGCTGCGCCCGGTGGAATCCGGCGCCGTGGTCGAGCGCGCCCTGAGCGAACTGCCGGACGCCCAGCCGGTCACCTGAACAGGCGGCCAGACGCTGGCCGCGGCTGAGACGGCTTGGCGTCAGACCCTGGGTTTCAGATCAAATAGGCTTGTGGCGCGCCATGGGTAAGCGCCACCAGCTATCATTAGAGTAGCAAGCGTCAGTTTGCCGGCAGCTCGGTCTGCAGCAGCCGCAGCACGTTGCCGCCCATGATGTCGGCGATTTCGGCTTCGCTGAAGCCGGCCTGCAGCAGGCCCTCGGTGATCAGCGCCAGGCCGGTGCCGTCGAACACCGTCCGGGTGGCGCCGTCGAAGTCCGAGCCCAGGGCGACGTGCTGCACCCCAGCCACCTGGGCCACGTGGCGGATCGAACGGACGATGCGCTCGACGCTGAGCTCGCACATGGCGCCCTGGAAGAAGCCCATGCCCATCACGCCGCCGCGGGCGGCAATGGCGCGGATCTGGGCGTCGCTCAGGTTGCGTGGGCCCGGGCAGACCGCCTGCACGCCGGTGTGCGAGACGATCACCGGCCGCCGCGTGATGGCCAGCACGTCGTCGATCACGGCGGGCGAGGCGTGCGCCAGGTCGACGATCATGCGGCGCTGCTGCAGTTGCCGCACCACCTGGTGGCCGAACGGCGTCAGACCGCCCTTGTCCAGGCCGTGGGCCGAGCCGCCGACCTCGTTGTCGAAGAAATGCGTCAGACCCATGACGCGAAAGCCGGCCTCGTACAGACGGTCGATGTGGTCCAGCCGGCCTTCCAGCGGGTGCAGCCCTTCGGTGCCGAGCACGGCCAGCAGCTGACCGCGCGCGGCCGGCAGGCCGTCGGCCAGCGCCGCCGCCAGCTGCGCCTGCGAGGTCACCAGCCGCAACTGACCGTGGCTGTCGCGCGCCGCCTGGTGCAGTTTGCGGCTCTGATGGAGCGCGCGCTCGAGCAGGCTGGTCCAGGTGCGCGGCGGCCAGCGCTGGGCCATCGCCAGCAGGGTGATGTTGTCGCTGTCGCCGGCGTTGCGCTCGAAGTTCATGCCGCGCGGCGTCTTGGTCACGGTGGTGAACACCTGCAGGCTGACCCCGCCTTCCCGCAGGCGCGGCACGTCGGTCTGGCCGTGGCCGTGGCGCTGCAGCGGGTCGCGCGGCCACAGCAGCAGGTCGTCGTGCAGATCGGCCACGAACAGCCGGCGGTGCAGCTGTTGCGCGCGTGTGCTGACGGGGTAGGGCGGCGCCAGGGCGATGGCGTTCATGCGCGCATCCACGAAGCCCGGCAGGCCAAGCAGCGCCGCCAGTCCGAGCAGCGCCAGCAGCGCCAGCGCGATCAGGACCTTGCGCGCGCGCCCGGTGGCCACGGCGTTCAGCGCGCCGGCCCCTGCTCGCGCAGCAGGCGAAAGCCCAGCAGCACGTAGCGCGTTTCCGGCGTGTTCCAGTTGCGGAATGCCACCCGCGCATACAGCGGCCAGGTGTGCCAGGAGCCGCCGCGGCGTACCCGCACCTTGCCGCTGGCCGGGCCGGCGGGGTCGTCGGTGGGCGAGCGGCGGTAGTAGTCCTCAGCGTACCAGTCGGCGCACCACTCCCACACGTTGCCGATCATGTCGTACAGACCGAAGGCGTTGGGCGCATAGCTGCCGACCGGGGCGGTGAAGGCGTGGCCGTCGCTGCCGTGGCCCGCCTGGTCACGCCAGCGCGGCCAGCGCAGCGCGGTTTCGCGGTCGAAGGTGTTGGCGCTGCGCAGCAGCACCTGCGGGTCGTCGCCGCCCGGGTAGCGCGTGCGGCTGCCGGCGCGGGCGGCGTATTCCCATTCGGCCTCGGTCGGCAGGCGGTAGGTCACGCCCTCGCGCTCGCTCAGCCAGCGCGCCATGGCCACGGCGTCGTTCCAGGTGACGTTGACCACCGGGTGCGCGTCGGTCTGGGCAAAGCCCGGGTTCTGCCACGAATAGCGCGGGTCGCGCCCTTCGAACAGATCGCCGCGCTGGGTGCGCGACGGGTCGTAGCGCGGGTTGAAGCCGTAGGCGCCGCTGCCGTCGCGCACCGACTCGGGCACGTAGCCCGAGGCCTGCACGAACTGGCGGAACTGCCCCACCGTGACCTCATGCGCGCCGAGCCAGAAGTCGCGCGTCAGACGCACCCGATGCACCGGTTGTTCGTCCGCCAGATCGGTCAGGCGGCGCCGCTCCGCGTGCGGAAAGGCCTTGGCCAGCGCCTGCGGCGACTCGGCGCTGCCCATCATGAATTCGCCCGCCGGCACGCGCACGAAGCGCATGCCCAGGCGGTCGGTGAAGGCGGCGCCGCTGTCGGCCTGCGGCAGCGCCGGCGCCTGCACCACGGCCGGGGCGGGGGGCGCGGCGACCGCCGGCGGCGGCGCGGGCGGCGGTGCGCTGCATCCGGCCAGCGCCGCGGCAAGCAGCAGCATCAGGGCGGTTGGGGCGGATGACGATCGGGGGGTGGGCAGGGGTCGGCGCATGGCGGCCCATGCTTGCAGTGCGCCGTCGGCGCGTCAATGCGGAGGAATCCCGATGTGGCGCCGGGGGTGGCCTGTCAGGCGGGCAGGAACAGCGCCGGGTTGACCGCGGCGCGGTTGAGCATCACCGTCCAGTGCAGGTGCGGCCCGGTCACGCGACCGCTGGCACCGACGGCGCCCAGGCGCTGGCCGGCGGCCAGGTGCTCGCCCGGCCGGCAGTCGATGCGGCTGAGGTGACACAGCATCGACAGCAGGCCACCGCCATGGTCCAGCCAGACGGTCTGGCCGTTGAAGAAGTAGTCGCCGGTATCGATCACCGCGCCGGCCAGCGGCGCCAGCACCGGCGTGCCGGTGGGCGCGGCGATGTCCAGGCCGCTGTGCGGGTTGCGCGGCTGGCCATTGAAGAAACGCCGCTTGCCGAACGAATCGGAGCGCGGTCCAGTGCAGGGCGCGCGCATGCGCAGGCTGCCTTCGGGCGGCGCGCTGAAGCTGGCGATCACGCCTTGCTGGTGCGCGCGCTCGCGTTCGTGGCGCGCCAGATCGGTGGGTGACAGGTCCACCGTGCGCGGTGCCACCTTCAGGTGCTGCTCGGCATAGCGCCGCGGGGCGATGCTGTAGGGCAGGCGACGCTCCCCGGTTTCGGTGACGACGCGGATGTGCGCCGTGCCGGGCGCGGCCGACAGCGGAATGCCGACCAGGGCGCTCCAGGCGATGGGGTCGCCCAGCACCAGCAGCGGTGCGTCGTCGGCGAAGGCTTGCGGTCGAGCGGGTGCCGGGCCCAGCTCCAGGCGTGTCACGCCGCCTGGCACGGCGGCCTGGCGTGGCCAGTCGCCGCCATCGTCGGCTCGCGCCTGCGCGGCCCAGGTGAGGGTCAGACCGCCTACCAAAGCACACAGCGCACGGCGCCGATCGGGTTGCGGAGACGGTTTGTTGTAAAAACCATGCATGAAGTAGTGTTTCATGGGTTTGGAATGGACCAGTGTGCGCCGAATGCTATGAAAGCAGGAGCATATCGAGCCTCGGTTGGTAACAGATCTTGACTGCTTGACTCAAATCAAAAGTATTCATGCCGGGTCCCTGAATACTGGGCACCATTCCCCAACAGAGACTGATTGCCATGGCCTATCTTCACTGGGTGCCCGAACTGGACACCGGCATCCCCGAAATCGACACGCAGCACAAGCGGATTCTCGACTACATCAACAAGCTGCACGACCTGCGCGACAGCCCCGATCGCGCTGCGCTGGGCGATGTGATCGGCGAGACGGTGGACTACACGCTGTCGCACTTTGCTTTCGAAGAAAGTGTGATCGAAAGCGCCGGCTACATGTTTGCCGGCCCGCACAAGAAGGTGCACGAGCTGTTCACCCGCAAGGTGGCCGAGATGCAGAGCCGCTTCGACGCCGGCGAGGACGTGGCGGCCGAGCTGCACGGCATGCTGTCGCGCTGGCTGTTCAACCATATCCGCAACGAAGACCACGGCTACATCGACTCGGTCAAGGCCTATCTGCGCATGACCTCCAAGCAGCGCGAGGCCGACAAGGCCGAATTGAAGGCCGAGCTGCTGCAGGAACTGGCCGCTCGGCAGAACGGCAAGAAGGGCTGGTTCGCCCGGCTGTTCGGCGGCTGAGCCGGCCCTGCCGGCGCCGCCGGGCGGTCGGTCAGCTGGCCGCTTCCAGACCGCTCTGGAAATGTGCCTGCATGCACGCGGCGGCGGCGGCGCCGTCGCGCGCCGCAATGGCCTGCATCAGCGCCCGGTGTTCGGCCAGCGAGGCCTGCAGGCGCCCGGCCTTCTGCAGTGAATGGCGGCGGTGCAGCTTCATCACCTTGCGCAGATCCTGCACCATCTGCAGCCGCCAGCGGTTGTCGGCCAGCTCCAGCAGGCGCAGATGGAACGCTTCGTTGAGCGCAAAAAAGCGCGCCGCATCCCCCACCGCGGCTTCCAGTTCGGCGTGCAGGGCGGCGAGTTCGGCACGGCCGGCGGCGTCGGCGTGCAGCGCCACCGCCTGAGCGGCGTCGGTTTCCAGCAGCGCCAGCAGGTGGTAGACGTCGGCCAGGTCCTTGCCGGAGGTCTCGGTCACGTAGGCGCCGCGCCGCACCTTCATCGTCACCAGCCCCTCGGCCGCCAGCACCTTGAGGGCCTCGCGCAGCGGCGTGCGGCTGATGCCCAGCTCGTCGGCGATTTTCAGCTCGTCGATCCAATCGCCCGGCGCCAACTCGCCGCTGAAGATGCGCTGGCGCAGGCGCTCGGCAACCTCTTCGTAGAGGGCGCGGGGGGCAAGGCGGGCGGCGCTGTTCATGGGGCGGGCCGGGACGGGGCGAAACGTTGGGCCGCCCGCCCGGGCAAAAAATCTGCGGCCATTGTAAGCCAGACACTGCATTTTTAATTAATAATTATGGAAAGTCAGCCGCCGCGCCTGCGGGGTGTTGCACCTGCCTTCATGGCCATCCGGCAACACAGCCGCCGCAGCTTGCGCACAATCGCCTGCGGGCGCGTCGGCCACGGCACGCCCCACCAGACCGCCCCGAACCGGAACCCGCCATGAGCCAAGACCCCGCTTCCTTCACACCCGCCACCCTGGCCGACTGGCGCAAGGCCGCCGCCAAGTCGGCACCGGGCGGCGACCTGAGCGCCCTCGACTGGCACACGCCCGACGGCATCACGGTCAAGCCGCTGTACACCGCGGCCGACGTGCAGGGCCTGCCGCATGCCGACACGCTGCCCGGCTTCGAGCCCTTCGTGCGCGGCCCGCAGGCCACCATGTACGCCGTGCGGCCCTGGACCATCCGGCAGTACGCGGGCTTTTCCACCGCCGAGGAATCCAACGCCTTCTATCGCAAGGCGCTGGCCGCCGGCGGGCAGGGCGTGTCGGTGGCGTTCGATCTGGCCACGCACCGCGGCTACGACAGCGACCACCCGCGCGTCACGGGCGATGTCGGCAAGGCCGGCGTGGCGATCGACAGCGTGGAGGACATGAAGATCCTGTTCGACGGCATCCCGCTCGACAAGGTCAGCGTGTCGATGACCATGAACGGCGCCGTGCTGCCGGTGCTGGCCGGCTACATCGTCGCCGCCGAGGAGCAGGGCGTGCGCCAGGACCAGCTGGCCGGGACCATCCAGAACGACATCCTCAAGGAGTTCATGGTCCGCAACACCTACATCTACCCGCCAGGGCCCTCGATGCGCATCATCGGCGACATCATCGAGTACACGGCCCAGCACATGCCGAAGTTCAACTCGATCTCGATCAGCGGCTACCACATGCAGGAGGCGGGCGCCACGCAGGCGCTGGAGCTGGCCTTCACGCTGGCCGACGGCAAGCAATACGTCAGGACCGCGCTGGCCAAGGGCATGGACGTGGATGCCTTTGCCGGCCGCCTGTCGTTCTTCTGGGCCATCGGGATGAACTTCTATCTCGAAATCGCCAAGATGCGCGCCGCGCGCCTGCTGTGGTGCCGCATCATGAAGGGCTTCGGTGCCAAGAATCCCAAGAGCCTGATGCTGCGCACCCATTGCCAGACCAGCGGCTGGAGCCTGACCGAACAGGACCCCTACAACAACGTGGTGCGCACCGCCATCGAGGCCATGGCGGCGGTGTTCGGCGGCACGCAGAGTCTGCACACCAACGCACTCGACGAGGCGATCGCACTGCCGACCGAGTTTTCGGCCCGCATCGCGCGCAACACCCAGCTCATCATCCAGGAAGAGACCCACATCACCAGCGTGGTCGATCCCTGGGCTGGCAGCTACATGATGGAGTCGCTGACCCAGCAGATGGCGGACGCCGCCTGGGCCATCATCGAAGAGGTCGACGCCATGGGCGGCATGACCAGGGCGGTGGACAGCGGCTGGGCCAAACTCAAGATCGAAGCTGCCGCGGCCGAAAAACAGGCCCGCATCGACTCCGGCAAGGACGTCATCGTTGGCGTCAACAAATACAAGCTGGCCAGGGAAGACGCGGTCGACATCCTGGAAGTGGACAACGTCAAGGTGCGTGAAGCGCAGATCGCCCGCCTCAAGGATATCAAGCAAAAACGCGACCCAGCGCAGGTGCAGCAAGCGCTGGCAGCTATTACAACGATAGCACAAAACGGGCAGGGCAACCTGCTGGCGGCCGCCGTCGATGCCATTCGTGCCCGCGCCACCGTGGGCGAAGTGAGCGATGCCATGGAACAGGTCTTCGGGCGCCACCGCGCCGACACGCAGAAAGTCACCGGCGTCTACGCCGCCGCCTACGAAGGCGCTGAAGGCTGGGACAAGCTCAAGCAGGAGATCGCCGGCTTCGCCGAGGCCGAGGGCCGCCGCCCGCGCGTGATGATCGCCAAGCTGGGCCAGGACGGCCACGACCGCGGCGCCAAGGTGGTGGCCACCGCCTTTGCCGACCTGGGCTTCGACGTCGACATCGGCAGCCTGTTCCAGACCCCCGAGGAATGTGCGCGCCAGGCGATCGAAAACGACGTGCACGCGGTCGGCGTCAGCACGCTCGCGGCCGGCCACAAGACCCTGGTGCCGGCCATCATCAACGAACTGAAGAAGCAGGGTGCGGACGACATCGTGGTCTTCGTCGGCGGCGTGGTGCCGCGCCAGGACTACGACTTCCTGTACGACGCCGGCGTCAAGGGCATCTACGGCCCCGGCACCCCCATCCCGGCCAGCGCCAAGGATGTGCTGGAGCAGATCCGCCAGGCGCGTCCATGACGGCTCCCACCGCTTGGGCTTCGACCGCCTCAGCACGAACGAGAGGGCGGATGTGAGCCCCGCCGTATCCGCCCAGGCCATCACGCAGAGCCGAGGCCCGGCCCAGCGCCGCGCCATTGCCAAGGCCATCACGCTGCTCGAATCGACCCGTGCCGACCACCGGGCGCAGGGCGACGAGCTGCTGACGGCGCTGCTGCCGCACACCGGCGGTGCGCTGCGCCTGGGCATCAGCGGCGTGCCGGGGGTGGGCAAGAGCACCTTCATCGAAGCGCTCGGGGTGTATCTGGTGGAGCGCGGCCACCGGGTGGCGGTGCTGGCGATCGACCCTTCGTCCACCGTCTCGGGCGGCTCGATTCTGGGCGACAAGACGCGCATGGAACGCCTGTCGGCGCTGGAAGGCGCCTACATCCGCCCCAGCCCCAGCAGCGGCACGCTGGGCGGCGTGGCCGAGAAAACGCGCGAGGCCATGCTGGTGTGCGAGGCGGCCGGCTACGACGTGGTGCTGGTCGAAACCGTGGGCGTCGGCCAGAGCGAAACCGCCGTGCACGGCATGACCGACATGTTCTGCGTGCTGCAGCTGCCCAACGCGGGCGACGACCTGCAGGCGATCAAGAAAGGCGTGATGGAGCTGGCCGACCTGGTGGTCATCAACAAGGCCGACCTCGACCCGGCGGCGGCCACCCGGGCGCGGGCGCAGATCCAGTCGGCGCTGCGCGTGTTCGGCCAGCAGGGCAATCCGCAGCATGCGCTGCAGGACGCCAGCGTCTGGCACCCGGAGGTGATCCAGCTCAGCGGCCTGAAGGGCGAGGGCCTGGATGCGTTCTGGGACTGCGTGAGCCGGTTCCGCGCCCTGCAGAGCGCCGGCGGCCGGCTGCACGAGCGACGTCGGCAGCAGTCGCTGGCCTGGATGTGGGAGCGCATCGATGCCGGCCTGAAAGCGGCCTTCCGCGCCCACCCCGAGGTGCGCCAGGCGCTGCCGGCCATGACGCAGGACGTCGCCCAGGGCCGGCTGCCGCCGTCCACCGCGGCGCGCCGGCTGCTGGCGCTGGTGGCGCCGGAGAGCGTCGCGTGACCGCCATGGCGCTCAGCCCGCAGGACCTGCAACGCATCGCGCAGTCGCCCGGCTGGCGCGGCGGGCGGGTTGAGGTCTGCGACACCTCGCAGGGCAAGGTGATCGTCAAGGGCTGGCGACCGGCCCATCACCCGGCCCGCTATGGCCTGCTCAACCGCCTGGCGCGCTGGCTGGGGCTGCCGTTTCTGCGCGCCGTGCCGCTGGCCGGCGGCGCCCAGGCGCAGCACACCGAGGTGGCCCGCCTGCGCGCGCTGCGCCGCGCCGGCGCGCGCGTGCCCGAGGTGCTGCACGTGGGCAGCGACCATTTCGTCATGCAGTGGCTGGGACGCGCCCACCTGGGCGACGTGCTGCAGTCGGGGCACCCGGGCGCGGCCGCGCTGTGGCGCGAGGCCGGCGACGAGCTGGTGCGCCTGCACCGGGCCGGCCAGTACCTCAGCCAGGGCTTTGCGCGCAACATGATCGTCACCGACGAAGCCGGCGACACCCCGCGCCTGGCCGGGCTGATCGACTTCGAGGACGACCCGCTGCAGGTCATGGGTCTGGCCGACGCCCAGGTGCGCGACTGGCTGGCCTTCCTGCACAGCACCCTGTGGACCTTGCCCTTGGCGCCGTCCGAGGTGGACGCCTGCATCGACGCCTGGCTGGACGCCGAAAGCCCGGCCGTGCGCGCCGGCTTTGCCCAGGCCTGCCGGCGCCTGGCCTGGCTGCGGGTGCTGCCGCGCCAACGCCGATTTGGCCGCGACACGGTGGCGTTGCAGGCCGCCGCCGCAGCGGCGCACCGCCACGCCCGCCGTCACCCGATCTCCCTTGATAACCGCAGCAACTGAAGGACCCCCATGAAATCGATCCTGGAACAGCTTGAGAAAAAGCGCGCCGCCGCCCGCCTGGGCGGCGGGCACAAGCGCATCGACGCCCAGCACGCCAAGGGCAAGCTGACGGCGCGCGAGCGCATCGAGGTGCTGCTGGACGCCGGCAGCTTCGAGGAATGGGACATGTTCGTCGAGCACCGCTGCGCCGACTTCGGCATGGACGCCACCCACATCCCCGGTGACGGCGTGGTGACCGGCTACGGCACCATCAACGGCCGCCTGGTGTTCGTCTTCAGCCAGGACTTCACCGTGTTCGGCGGCGCCCTGAGCGAGGCGCACGCCGAGAAGATCTGCAAGGTGATGGACCAGGCCATGAAGGTCGGCGCGCCGGTCATCGGCCTCAACGACTCGGGCGGCGCGCGCATTCAGGAGGGCGTGGCCAGCCTGGGCGGCTACGCCGAGGTGTTTCAGCGCAACGTCATGGCCAGCGGCGTGATCCCGCAGATCAGCATGATCATGGGGCCGTGCGCGGGTGGCGCGGTGTACAGCCCGGCCATGACCGACTTCATCTTCATGGTCAAGGACACCAGCTACATGTTCGTCACCGGCCCCGAGGTGGTCAAGACCGTGACGCACGAGAGCGTGACGTCGGAGCAGCTGGGCGGCGCGCTGACCCACACCACGCGCAGCGGCGTCGCCGACCTGGCGTTCGAGAACGACGTCGAGGCGCTGCTGATGCTGCGGCGCTTTTTCAACTACGTGCCGGCCAGCAACCGCGAAAAGGCGCCGTACCGGCCGACCCAGGACCCGGCCGACCGCGCCGACCTGAGCCTGGACACCCTGGTGCCGGACAACCCGAACCTGCCCTACGACATCAAGGAAGCCATCGTCAAGACGGTGGACGACGGCGAGTTCTTCGAGCTGCAGCCCGACTACGCCGCCAACATCGTGATCGGCTTCGGCCGCATGGACGGCCATGTGGTGGGTATCGTCGCCAACCAGCCGCTGGTGCTGGCCGGCTGCCTGGACATCAAGTCGAGCATCAAGGCCGCGCGCTTCGTGCGCTTTTGCGATGCCTTCAACATCCCGATCCTGACCTTCGTCGACGTGCCCGGCTTCATGCCCGGCACCAGCCAGGAGTACGGCGGCATCATCAAGCACGGCGCCAAGCTGCTGTACGCCTATGCCGAATGCACCGTGCCCAAGATCACGGTGATCACGCGCAAGGCCTACGGTGGCGCCTACGACGTGATGAGTTCCAAGCACCTGGGAGGCGACGTCAACCTGGCCTGGCCCAACGCCGAAATCGCCGTGATGGGCGCCAAGGGCGCGGTGGAAATCATCTTCCGCGAGGAAAAGAAGGACCCCGCCAAGCTCGCCGCGCGCGAGGCCGAGTACAAGGCGCGCTTTGCCAACCCCTTCGTGGCCGGGGCGCGCGGCTTCATCGACGACGTGATCCTGCCGCACGAGACGCGCCAGCGCATCTGCCGCAGCCTGGCCATGCTGAAAGACAAGAAGCTGGACAACCCGTGGCGCAAGCACGGCAACATTCCGCTCTGAAAATCATAGCTGCCCGCGCAATGCCCAAGGCCGCCAACGCTCAACTGGACCGTCAGTTGACGGACATCCCGAACATCGGGCCGTCGATCGCGTCCGACCTGCGCCTGCTGGGCATCCGCTCGCCCGCCGATGTGCGCGCCATGGACCCGCTGGCGGCCTACGATGCCCTGCGTACCCCCATGGGGCACCGCCACGACCCGTGCGTGCTGGACACCTTCCTGGCCGCGCACGACTTCATGCATGGCGGCCAGGCGCGCCCATGGTGGCACTTCACCGCTCGACGCAAGGCCTTGCTCGCCTCCCTGAATCGCTAACGAGAGATACCGACATGTTCAACCAGATCCTGATTGCCAACCGCGGCGAAAACGGCCGCGCGGCGGACGTTTCGACCAATGGCTTGCCGCAGCCCGCGCAGCGGGCTTCTGCACGCCACACCACCGCTTGAGGAACCGCAACCATGTTTACCAAAATCCTGATCGCCAACCGGGGCGAGATTGCGTGCAGGGTCATCGCCACCGCCCGCAAGATGGGCATCGCCACCGTGGCGGTGTATTCCGACGCCGACGCGCAGGCGCGCTTCGTGCAGATGGCCGACGAGGCCGTGCGTCTGGGGCCGCCGCCCTCGCGCGAGTCCTACCTGCTGGGCGACAAGATCATCGAGGCGGCCAAGGCCACCGGGGCGCAGGCCATCCATCCGGGCTATGGCTTCCTAAGCGAGAACGAGGCCTTCGCGCGCAAGGTCGAGGAACAGGGCCTGGTGTTCATCGGGCCCAAGCACCACAGCATCGCGGCCATGGGCGACAAGATCGCGTCCAAGAAGCTGGCCGACCAGGCCAAGGTCAACACCATTCCGGGCTACAACGACCCGATCGAGACGCCCGAGCAGGCGGTGGAAATCGCCAAGGGCATCGGCTACCCGGTGATGATCAAGGCCAGCGCCGGCGGCGGCGGCAAGGGCCTGCGCGTGGCCTTCAACGACAAGGAGGCGCACGAGGGCTTCAGCTCGTGCCGCAACGAAGCGCGCAACAGCTTCGGCGACGACCGCGTGTTCATCGAAAAATTCGTCGAGCAGCCGCGCCACATCGAAATCCAGGTGCTGGGTGACGCGCACGGCAACGTGGTCTACCTCAACGAGCGCGAATGCTCGATCCAGCGCCGCCACCAGAAGGTGATCGAAGAGGCGCCGTCGCCCTTCATCTCCGAGGCCACGCGCCGCGCCATGGGCGAGCAGGCCGTGGCGCTGGCCAAGGCCGTCAAGTACCAGTCGGCCGGTACGGTGGAGTTCGTGGTCGGCAAGAACCAGGACTTTTATTTCCTGGAGATGAACACCCGCCTGCAGGTGGAGCACCCGGTGACGGAGTGCATCACCGGCCTGGACCTGGTGGAGCTGATGATCCGCGTGGCGGCGGGCGAGAAGCTGCCCATCACCCAGCAGGATGTGAAGCGCGACGGCTGGGCCATCGAATGCCGCATCAACGCCGAAGACCCGTTCCGCAACTTCCTGCCCTCCACCGGTCGGCTGGTGCGCTTCATGCCGCCGGCCGAGACCATGTGGCAAGCCGACACCGAGCATCGCTACGGCGTGCGGGTGGACACGGGCGTGGTCGACGGCGGCGAGATCCCGATGTACTACGACTCGATGATCGCCAAGCTGATCGTGCACGGCAAGGACCGCCAGGACGCCATCGCGCGCATGCGCGAGGCGCTCAACGGCTTCGTCATCAAGGGCGTGCAGAGCAACATTCCGTTCCAGGCCGCGCTGCTGGCGCACCCCAGCTTCGTGGCCGGGGACTTCAACACCGGCTTCATCGCCGAGCACTACGCGCATGGCTTCTCGGCCGCCGACGTGCCGCACGCGGACCCCGACTTTCTGCTCGCGCTGGCGGCGCGCCTGCACATGTACTACCGCAACCGCGCGCAGGGCCTGCAGGGTCAGTTCTGGGAGGGTTTCAAGTCCCTGCCCGGCCGCGAATTCACCGTCTGCGCCCTGGGCAAGGAGGGCCAGCACCAGTATGTGGACGTCAGCCTGGGCGAGGTGCAGCGCGACGAACCCACGCGCGTGGTGGTGCGCGGCGCCGCCGGCGAGCGGGTGTACGAGCTCAAGCTGGACCGCTACCTGGGACAGTCGCGCATCACCGGCGAATGCAACGGCCAGCGCTTCACGGCGCAGATGGAGCGCGGCCACACGCGCAACCCGCTGGTCACCCGGGTGATCCACAACGGCACGCAGCTCGACGCCATCGTCATGCACCCGCGCACCGCCGAGCTGCACCGGCTGATGCCCTACAAGGCGCCGCCCGACATGAGCAAGTTCGTGCTTTCGCCCATGCCCGGTCTGCTGGTGCAGGTGGCGGTGCAGCCGGGCCAGAAGGTGCAGGCCGGCGAGCGCGTGGCGGTGATCGAAGCCATGAAGATGGAAAACGTGCTGCTGGCCAGCGCCGACGGCGTGGTCAAGGAGGTCAAGGCGCAGCAGGGCGAAAGCCTGGCGGTGGACCAGGCGATCGTCGAGTTCGAGTGATCCGGCGCGCCGGCCGTGCACCTGTTGAAACTGCCGATTCACGCCACCCCGGGCGCGCGGCGCACCGAAGCGGCGGGGGCCCACGGCCAGGCACTGCGCGTGCGGCTGGCGGCGCCGCCGGTCGACGGCAAGGCCAATGCGGCGCTGATCGCCTGGGCCGCGGCCGCCCTGGGTGTGCCGCGGTCGCAGGTCGAGCTGCTTCACGGTGCCAGCGCGCGACAGAAGGTGCTGGGCGTGCGGTTTGACGACGCGGCGGCGCTGGCCGCCGCCCAGGCGCAGATCGCGCAGTGGCTGGCAGGGGGTGCCGATGGGCAATCAGGGGGCTACTAAAATAATAGCTTCTGGCGCAAGCCTGACAGGCGCTACAGGCCTGTTTGATATGAATCTGCGCTGCCGTCGGCGCACCGTCCTGGCCCTGGGTGCGGGGGCCGTCGGCGCCGCCGGGGTGCGGGCCCAGGTGCCGCCCCCACTGGCCGGCCTGCAGGCGCGCATGGCCACCGCATGGCCCGACGTGCAGAGCGTGGTCGCGCTGCAGCGGGGTGGGGTGCGCTTCGAGTTCTATCGCGCCGGCGTCAGCGCCGACAGCCTGCAGGACGTGCAGTCGGTCACCAAGAGCGTGCTGGCGCTGCTGTTCGGCTGCGCGCTGGCCGACGGGCGGGTGCGCGGCGTCGACGAACTGGTGGCGCAGCGCCTGCCGCGCCTGTTGCGGCTGGGTGGCGACGCGCGCCTGCGACGGCTGCGCTTTGCCCATTTGCTGAGCATGACGGCCGGCTGGCCGGGCGAGCTGACGGCGCGGCGTGACCGCGACGACGACCTGCGCTGGCTGGCCCTGCGCCCCTTCGTGGCCGAGCCGGGGGCGCGCTTTGCCTACGACAACGGCGCCGCCAACCTGCTGGCGCTGGCGCTGGCCAACGCGGTCGGCCAGCCGCTGGCCGAGTACGCGCGCGAGCGGCTGCTGGCGCCCCTGGGCATCACGCGCCTGGCCTGGCGCCGGGGGGCGCAGGGGCAGGCGCTGGGGGCGCTGGGTCTGTCGATCGGTGTGCGCGACCTGGCGCGGCTGGGCGAGCTGGTGCTGGCCGAAGGCCGCTGGGGCGGGCGGGCGTTGCTGCCGGCCGACTACCTGCGCCAGGCCACCACGCGGCGCAACGCCGGCGGCGCGCCGGTGTTCGCGCCCTATGGCTACCTGTGGTGGGTGTCGCCCGAGCGGCCGGCGCGCGGGCACACGCGCGGCGCCGTCATGGCCAGCGGCTATGGCGGCCAGTGGCTGTACGTCGATCCGCAGCGCGACGCGGTGATTGCCGTCACCGCCCGCCGTACCCCCGAAAGCGCAGCCCGCGGCCAGGCGATGGCGCTGATCCGGCGCGAGTTGCTGCCGGCCCTGCGGCCGGCGGCACAATGAAGCCATGAACCCGCAGACCGCGCTGATCGTCGTCGATGCCCAGTACGGCTTCATGCCCGGTGGCGGCCTGCCGGTGGCCGATGGCGACGCCGTGGTGCCGGTCATCAACCGCATCGCGCCGCGCTTTGCCAACCTGGTGCTGACGCAGGACTGGCACCCGGCCGACCATGTCTCGTTTGCCGCCAACCACCCCGGACGCCAGCCGTTCGAGACCATCGCGCTGCCCTATGGCGTGCAGGTGCTGTGGTCCACCCACTGCGTGCAAGGTACGCGCGACGCGGCGCTGCACCACGACCTGCGGGTCGATCGCGCCCAGCTCATCATCCGCAAGGGCTTTCGGCGCGAGATCGACAGCTATTCGGCCTTCGTCGAGGCCGACCGCCGCACCAGCACCGGCCTGGCGGCCTACCTGCACGCACGCGGCATCCGGCGCCTCTTCTTGTGCGGGCTGGCGACCGACTACTGCGTGGCCTGGAGCGCGCTGGACGCCCGCGCTGCCGGCTTCGAGGTCACGGTGATCGAGGACGCCTGCCGCGCGATCGACTTCGATGGCTCACTGGCGCGCGCCTGGGCCGACATGGCGGCCGCCGGGGTGCAGCGCGTGCAGGCCAGACATCTGAATGAATAGTGCCATGGCGCTTACCTGGCATGCGCCGGCAGCTACAAAAATCATAGTTAACTAGGAGTGTTTCATGACCCGACCCTTCAAAGTGCTGGGCATCCAGCAAGTGGCCATCGGCGGCACGGACAAGTCGCGCATGAAGCGCCTCTGGGTGGACATGCTGGGCCTGACGCAGACCGGCCAGTTCCAGAGTGAGCGCGAGAACGTGGACGAGGACATCCTCGCCATGGGCAGCGGCCCCCACAAGGTAGAGGTCGACATCATGCAGCCGCTCGACATCGACAAGAAGCCGGCTGTGCACACCACGCCGCTCAACCACATCGGCCTGTGGATTGACGACCTGCCCAAGGCCGTGGAATGGCTCACGGCCCAGGGCGTACGCTTTGCGCCGGGCGGCATCCGCAAGGGCGCGGCGGGCTACGACATCACCTTCATGCATCCCAAGGCCAGCGACGAGTTCCCGATCGCGGGCGAGGGCGTGCTCATCGAGCTGGTGCAGGCACCGCCCGAGGTGATTGCCGCGTTTTCTGTGCTCGCGGGCTGACGGGACTCCATCCGGCGCGCTGCCGTGTGTCGCCGGTGCGACGGCGGCGCCGCAATGGCACCTGCTGGCGGGGCTGAATCGGTTGGGAACCCCGGGTGACGGGCGTAGACTTACGTGGCGATACAAACCGGCCCGGTCGGGCCACCTCGCCACCCAAGGAGACCGCGCTTGCAACCGACCGATACCCGCGATCCAGCCTATTACCACAAGGTGGTCGACTGTCAGTGGGCCTGTCCGGCCCACACACCGGTACCCGAATACCTGCGCCTGATCGCCCAGGGGCGCTACGCCGATTCGTACATGGTCAACTGGGTGGCCAACGTGTTCCCGGGCATCCTGGGCCGCACCTGCGACCGTCCGTGCGAGCCGGCCTGCCGGCGCGGCCGGGTCGAACAGGCGCAGACCGGCAAGCCCGAGCCGGTGGCCATCTGCCGCCTCAAGCGCGTGGCGGCCGACTTCAAGGACGACGTGCTGCCGCGCATGCCCACGCCGGTGTCCGCCAACGGCCGGCGCGTGGCCTGCGTGGGCGCCGGCCCGGCCTCGCTCACGGTGGCGCGCGACCTGGCCACGCTGGGCTACGCGGTCACGGTGTTCGAGGGCGAGGCCAAGGCCGGCGGCTTCATGCACCAGCAGATTCCGCGCTTTCGCCTGCCCGAAAGCGTGATCGACGAGGAAACCGGCTACATCTTCCGCCTGGGCGTGCAGTTCAGGGCGGGCCAGCGCATCGACTCCATGAAGGCGCTGCTGAGCGAAGGCTACGACGCCATCTTCGTCGGCACTGGCGCGCCGCGCGGGCGCGACCTGGACCTTCCGGGGCGGCGCGAGGCGGCGGCCCACATCCACATCGGCATCGACTGGCTGGCCTCGGTGTCGTTCGGTCATGTCACCAGCGTCGGCAGGCGCGTCATCGTGCTGGGCGGCGGCAACACCGCCATGGACTGCTGCCGTTCGGCGCGGCGGCTGGGCGGCGAAGACGTCAAGGTCATCGTGCGCTCGGGTTTCGACGAGATGAAGGCCTCGCCCTGGGAGAAGGAGGACGCCCAGCACGAAGGCATCCCGATCATCAACATGCACGTGCCCAAGGCCTTCGTGCACGAAGGCGGCAGGCTGACCGGCATGACGTTCGAGATCGTGCGCGCCGAATACGACGCCAGCGGCCGGCGCAGCCTGGTGCCCACCGGCCAGCCGGACGCCTTCTTCGCCTGCGACGAAGTGCTGGTGGCGGTCGGGCAGGAAAACGCCTTTCCCTGGATCGAGCGCGATCTGGGCATCGAGTTCGACCGCTGGGGCCTGCCGGTGCTGGGCCAGAACACCTTCCAGTCCACGCTGGCGCGCGTGTTCTTCGGTGGCGACGCGGCCTTCGGCCCCAAGAACATCATCACCGCCGTGGCGCAGGGCCACGAGGCGGCGCTGTCGATCGACCTGTTCCTGGACGGCCAGGACGTGACCCGGCGCCCCGGCCCGCGCGCCAACCTGGTGTCGCAGAAGATGGGCATCCACGAGTGGAGCTACGACAACGACCCCAGCAACGACCAGCGCTACAAGGTGCCCTGGGCCAAGGCCGAGCAGGCGCTGGCCAGCATCCGCGTCGAGGTGGAGCTGGGCTATGACCCGCGCACCGCCTTCAAGGAAGCTTCGCGCTGCCTCAACTGCGACGTGCAGACGGTGTTTTCGGCCCCCCTGTGCATCGAATGCGACGGCTGCGTCGACGTCTGCCCGATGGACTGCATCACCTTCACCGACAACGGCGACGAGGCCGAACTGCGCCAGCGCCTGAACGCGCCGGCACTGAACCCGGAGCAGGCGCTGCTGGTGTCGCCCGCGGTCAAGACCGGCCGCGTGATGGTCAAGGACGAAGACGTCTGCCTGCACTGCGGGCTGTGTGCCGAGCGCTGCCCGACCGGCGCCTGGGACATGCAGAAGTTCCTGCTGTTCACCGCCAAGGCAGGGGGCGCGTCGGACAGCCTGGGCGTGCACCCGGCGCAGGAGGTAAGGGCATGAAGCAGATCGCCGCCATCAACGACTTCGTCATCAAGTTCGCCAACGTCAACGGCTCGGGCTCGGCCAGCGCCAACGAGCTGTTCGCCAAGGCCATCCTGCGCATGGGCGTGCCGGTCAGCCCGCGCAACATCTTCCCCAGCAACATCCAGGGCCTGCCGACCTGGTACGAGGTGCGGGTGAGCGAAAAGGGCTACCTGGGCCGGCGCGGCGGCATCGACATGATGGTGGCCATGAACCCGCAGACCTGGGCCGCCGACGTCGAGGAAATCGCCCCCGGCGGCTACCTGCTGTACGACAGCACGCGCCCGCGTGCGCCGTCCGAGCTGCGCGACGACATCACCGTCATCGGCATGCCGCTGACCGAGATCTGCAACGCCACCTACAGCGATCCGCGCCAGCGCCAGCTGTTCAAGAACATCATGTACGTGGGCGCGCTTTCGGTGCTGCTGGACATGGACGCGCAGGTCATCGAACAGCTGCTGGGCGAACAGTACAAAGGCAAGGAAAAGCTGATCGCCGCCAACGTGCAGGCGCTCAACCTGGGGCGCGACTTCGCGCGCGAGCACCTGCGGCATCCGCTGCCGGTGCGCGTCGAGCGGGCCCATCGGGTGGGTCAGCGCATCTTCATCGACGGCAATACCGCCGCCGGTCTGGGCGCGGTGTACGGCGGCGCCACCGTGTGTGCCTGGTACCCGATCACGCCCTCGACCTCGGTGGTCGAAGCGTTCATGAGCTACTGCGCCAAGCTGCGCCGCGACGCCGAGGGTCGCCACAACTACGCCATCGTGCAGGCCGAGGACGAGCTGGCCTCGATCGGCATGGTGGTGGGCGCGGGCTGGAACGGCGCGCGCGCCTTCACCGCCACCTCCGGGCCGGGCATCTCGCTGATGACCGAATTCATCGGCCTGGCCTACTTTGCCGAGATCCCGGTCACCCTGATCAACGTGCAGCGCGGCGGCCCCTCCACCGGCATGCCCACGCGCACCCAGCAGGCCGACATCCTGGCCTGCGCCTACGCCTCGCACGGCGACACCAAGCACGTGCTGCTGCTGCCCGAAGACCCGCGCGAGTGCTTCGAGCACACCGCCTGCGCGCTCGACCTGGCCGACCGGCTGCAGACGCCGGTGTTCGTCATGACCGATCTGGACATCGGCATGAACCAGCGCCTGTGCGAACCCCTCGTCTGGGACGACGCGCGCCGCTACGACCGCGGCAAGGTGATGAGCGCCGAAGACCTGGAGCAGAAGGACTTCGGCCGCTACAAGGACGTCGACGGCGACGGCATTCCCTGGCGCACGCTGCCGGGCACCCACCCCACGCGCGGCAGCTACTTCACGCGCGGCACCACGCGCGACGCCTACGCGCGCTATTCCGAGCGCGGGCCGGACTACATCTACAACGTGCAGCGCCTGCTGAAGAAGTTCGCCACCGCCGCCACCCTGGTGCCGCAGCCGGTGCCGCGCCCGGCGGCCAGGCGCACCCGACTGGGCGCGATCTTCTACGGCTCCACCAGCCCGGCCATGCACGAGGCGCTGGACGAGCTGGCCACGCAGGGCATCCACATCAACGCCCTGCGCCTGCGCGCCTTTCCCTTTCCGGACACCGTCAAGGCCTTCATCGACGCGCACGAGACGGTGTACGTGGTGGAGCAGAACCGCGACGCGCAGATGCGCAGCCTGCTGATCAACGAACTGGAGATCAACCCCGCCAGACTGCCGCGCGTGCTGCACTACGACGGCACGCCGATCACCGCCCGCTTCATCACCCAGGCCATCACCGACCACGTGCATGAAGCGGTCGTGGCCCCGCAGGAGAACCCGTCATGACCTACATCGCCAAGCCGCGGCTGCACCACCCGTCGCTCACCAAGAACCAGGTCGGCTACACCCGGCGCGACTACGAGGGCAAGGTCTCCACCCTGTGCGCCGGCTGCGGGCACGACTCGGTGTCGGCGGCCATCGTGCAGGCCTGCTGGGAGCTGGACATCGAGCCGCACCGCGTGGCCAAGCTGTCGGGCATCGGCTGCTCGTCCAAGACGCCGGACTACTTCCTCGGCGCCAGCCATGGCTTCAATACCGTGCATGGGCGCATGCCCAGCGTGCTGACCGGCGCCAACCTGGCCAACCGCGACCTGCTGTACCTGGGCGTGTCGGGCGACGGCGACTCGGCCTCCATCGGTCTGGGCCAGTTCGCGCACGCCATGCGGCGCAACGTCAACATGGTCTACATCGTCGAGAACAACGGCGTCTACGGCCTGACCAAGGGCCAGTTCTCGGCCACCGCCGACAAGGGCAGCAAGAGCAAGAAGGGCGTGGTCAACGCCGACAGCCCGGTCGACCTGGTGGGGCTGGCCATGCAGCTGGGCGCCAGCTTCGTGGCGCGCAGCTTCTCGGGCGACAAGGCGCAGCTGGTGCCGCTGATCAAGGCCGCCATCGGCCACGGCGGCGCCGCCTTCATCGACGTCATCAGCCCCTGTGTCACCTTCAACAACCACGCCGGCTCCACCCGCAGCTACGACTGGGTGCGCGAGCACAACGAGGCCGTCAGCCGCATCGACTTCATCACCGGTCGCGACGAAATCACCGCCACCATCGCCCCCGGCGAAGTGGTCGACGTGGAGCAGCACGACGGCACCATCCTGCGCCTGCGCAAGCTGCACACCGACTACGACCCCACCGACCGCGTGGCCGCCATGGCCTACATGCAGGCCCACGCGGCCCAGGGCGAACTGGTGACCGGCCTGCTGTACCTGGAAGGCGAGGCGGGTGACCTGCACGCGGCCCAGCACACCAGCGCGCGGCCACTCAACAGCCTGGACACGGCCGACCTGTGCCCGGGCGCGGCCGCGCTCGAGCGGCTGAACGCCGGCTGGCGCTGACACGGCCAACCTGCACCCTGGCAAATATTGCGTTGACAATATTTGCAATTGCAACTAAATTCCCGGCTTCTTCCTGAGGCCGGCGCCTGGCGCGGCCCTCATCGGACGAGGTCGATGACTGCCCCAACTGCTCCTCCTTTCAGCGCTGCCGGCCCCGCAACATCCCCGGCGGCGCCGCTGCTGCAGCCGGAAACCTTCACCCCCGATCAGAGCATCATGTACCTGCTCAAGCGGGTGCTGGTCGGCCTGTCGCAAGCCACCACGCGCGAGCTGGCGATGGAGGACTCCTCGTTGCCGCAGTGGCTGCCGCTGTTCAAGCTGTGGCGGGCCGACGCCCACACCGTGGCCGAGCTGGCCCGGCAATGCAGCATCGACGTCAGCACCATGACGCGCATGCTCGACCGCCTGGAGCAGCGCGACCTTGTACGGCGCGAGCGCTCGCAGGCCGACCGTCGTGTGGTGCAACTGCGCCTGACCCCCGCCGGCCAGGCCGTCGCCGAGCGCCTGCCGGCCGTCATGTGCGCCGTCTACAACCGAGCGCTGGCCGGGTTTTCGCCGGATGAATGGGCGCTGCTGCAAGCGCTGCTGCACCGCCTGGTGGCCAATGCCGAGGCCATGGCGCAACAGGGAAAGGCCCCCCAATGACGTCGCAGCGCCCACCCCGTCCGGCTGCTCGTGGCCTCCTGGCGGCGGCGCTGGTGCTGCTCGCGCTGGCCGGCTGCGCCGACACCCAGGGCATTCGCCCGCAGGCGCGGCTGACCGACGCCGCCGCGCTCGGCCTGCCCGCCGGCCAGGACCTGGCGCCCGCGCCCGACTGGTGGCGCGCGCTGGGCGATGCACAGCTCGACAGCCTGGTGCTGCAGGCGCTGGAGGGCAACCCGAACCTGCGCGTGGCTGCCGCGCGAGTGGCCAAGGCGCGCGCCGGCGAGCTGGCCGCGCGCGCCGCCAGCCTGCCCCAGGTGGGCGGTGCGGCAGACCTGAACCGCCAGTCCTTTTCCAGCCACTACATCTACCCGCCGCCGCTGGGCGGCACGGTGCAGACGCTGGCCAACCTGCAGCTCAATGGGGGCTGGGAGCTCGACTTCTTTGGCAAGCACGCTGGCGCACTGGACGCCGCCATCGGCCAGACCCGCGCCGCCCAGGCCCAGGCCGACGCCGCGCGCGTGCTGCTGGCGGCCAACGTGGTTCGTGCCTACGTGCAGTGGGCGCACGTCAATGAGCTGCACCAGCTGGCCGAACGCACGCTGGCGCAGCGCCAGCAGATGACGCAGCTGGTGCAACAGCGCACGCAGGCCGGGCTGGACAACCAGGTGTCGCTGCGCCAGAACGAAAGCAGCCGCGCCGACACGCGTACCAGCTTGGCCGCGCTGGCGCAGCAGCAACAGGCCGCCCGCCAGGCGCTGGCGGCGCTGCTGGGCCAGCCGCGCCTGGCCGACGCGGTGGCGGCGCCGCGCCTGGCGCAGCTCAAGACGCTGGCCGTGCCCGCCGAACTGCACGCCGACTGGCTGGCGCGCCGCGCCGACATCAGCGCCGCGCGCTGGCGCGTGGAGGCCGCGCGCGGCGAGGTGCAGGTGGCGCGCGCGCAGTTCTACCCCAACATCAACCTGGCGGGCTTTCTGGGCTTTCAAAGCCTGGGCTTCGACAACTTGCTCAAGGGCGGCAGCTTTCAGTGGGGCGTGGGCCCGGCGCTGCGCCTGCCGATCTTCGAGGCCGGCAAGCTGCGCGCCCATCTGAGCGCCAGCAGCGCCGAGGTCGACGCCGCCATCGAAAGCTACAACGCCGCCGTCATCGACGCCGTGCGCGAGGCCCATGACCAGGCGCACGCCGTGCAGTCGCTGGCGCGCCAGCAGGCCGAGCAGGCGCAGGCCCAGGCCGCCGCCGAGGCCGCCTGGGACCTTGCCCGCCAGCGTTACCAGGCCGGTCTGGGCACTTACCTGCAGGTGCTCGGCGCCGAAACCGCCGTGCTGGCGCAGCGGCGCCAGCAGCTCGACCTGGCGGCCCAGGCGCTGGGTGCGCAGATCGGGCTGACGCAGGCCATGGGCGGCGGCTGGCAGCCCAGCGCCACCGTCAGCTCGCCGGGGACCACGACGGTCAGCGTCGCGCCCCATTGAACCCGAGCCCGGCGCCGCCGGCGCCGCTTGCCGCATTTCGCACCGCATCACCATGGACGACCACGACACCCCTGCCCACGCCGCGCCGCAAGGCGCCGATCCCGGCCCAGCTGCCGCCGGGCGCCGCCGCGCCCGCCGCAAGCCGGCGCTGCTGAGCGTCACCGCCCTGGTGCTGCTGGCCGGCCTGGCCTGGGGCGCCTACGACTGGCTGGTGCTGAGCCATTACCAGGAAACCGACAACGCCTACGTGCAGGGCAACGTGGTGCAGATCACGCCGCAGCAGGGTGGCACGGTGACGGCGATCTACGCTGACGAGACCGACCGCGTCAGCGCCGGCCAGCCGCTGGTGCGCCTGGATGGCGCCGACGCCCAGGTGGCGCTGGCCCAGGCCGAGGCGGCGCTGGGCCAGGCGGTGCGCCAGGTGCGCACGCTGTACGTCAACAACCACTCGCTGGCCGCGCAGGTCAGGCTGCGCGAGGCCGACGTGGCCAAGGCGCGCAGCCAGCTGGCGACGGCCGAGCAGGACGTGGCGCGACGCCAGGGCCTGGTGGCCGGCGGCGCCGTCTCGGGTGAGGAGCTGGCGCACGCACGCGCCCAGGTCAGCGCCGCGCAAAGCACGCTGACCGCCGCCCAGGCCGCCGCCAGCGCGGCGCGCGAGCAGCTGGCCAGCAACCAGGCGCTGACCGAGGGCACGCCGGTGGCCGAGCACCCCAGCGTGCTGACGGCCGCCGCCAAGCTGCGCGAGGCCTGGCTGGCGGCGCACCGCACCAGCATCCCGGCGCCGGTGTCCGGCTACGTGGGCAAGCGCAGCGTGCAGCTGGGCCAGCGCGTGGCCCCAGGCGCGCCGCTGATGACGGTGGTGGCGCTGGAGCAGGTCTGGGTGGATGCCAACTTCAAGGAAAACCAGCTGCGCCAGATTCGTGTCGGCCAGCCGGTCAGGCTGACCGCCGACGTGTATGGCGGCAAGGCGGTGTTCGACGGCAAGGTGGCGGGCCTGGGCATCGCCACCGGCGCGGCCAGCGCGCTGCTGCCGGCGCAGAACGCCACCGGCAACTGGATCAAGGTGGTGCAGCGCGTGCCGGTGCGCATCGCGCTCGACCCCGAGCAGCTCAAGGCACATCCGCTGCGGGTGGGCCTGTCGATGCTGGCGCGGGTGGATGTGCGCGATCAGCAAGGCCCGGCCCTGGCCGAGGCGCCGCGCGGCGAGCCGCTGGCGCAGACGGCGGTGTTCGCCGATGCCGGGCAGGGCGCGGAGCAGCGCGTGCGCGAGATCATCGCGCGCAACCTGGGGCGCCAGGTCGGCCAGGGTTCCTGATGAAAACTGGTGCTGTCGCTTGCTGGACAAGCGCCAGCAGCTCCTGAAATAATAGCAAACCAGCCCACCAGACCGCATGCGCACCGCCCTTGTTGCCGATCACCCGCCACTGACCGGCGCCTCGCGCGTGCTGGGCACGCTGGCCCTGTCGGCGGCCACGTTCATGAACGTGCTGGATTCGACCATCGCCAACGTGTCGTTGCCGGCCATCGCGGGCGACCTGGGGGTCAGCCCGGTGCAGGGCACCTGGGTGATCACCAGTTTTGCCGTGGCCAACGCCATCGGCGTGCCGCTGACCGGCTGGCTGACCCAGCGCTTCGGCCAGGTGCGGCTGTTCGTGGCCAGCGTGCTGCTGTTCGTGCTGACTTCCTGGCTGTGCGGCCTGGCGCACAACATGACGACGCTGATCGCGTTGCGCGCCTTGCAGGGGCTGGTCGCCGGACCGATGATCCCGCTGTCGCAGACGCTGCTGCTGGCCAGCTACCCGCGCGCGCTGGCGGGGCTGGCGATGGCCCTGTGGTCGATCACCACGCTGGTGGCGCCCATCACCGGGCCGTTGCTGGGCGGCTGGATCACCGACAACGCCAGCTGGCCGTGGATCTTCTACATCAACGTGCCGGTCGGCCTGCTGGCGGCGGCGGTCACCTGGGCGATCTACCGCGAGCGCGAATCGCCCACGCGCCGGCTGCCGATCGACGTGGTGGGGCTGGTGCTGCTGGTGCTGTGGGTCGGCGCGCTGCAGCTGATGCTGGACAAGGGCAAGGAGCTGGACTGGTTCCACTCGCCGCAGATCGTGGCGTTCGCCGTGGTGGCGGTGGTGGGCCTGGCCTTCTTTCTGGCCTGGGAGCTGACCGACGAGCACCCGGTGGTCGACCTGTCGTTGTTTGCGCGGCGCAATTTCTGGTCGGGCGCGCTGGCCACGGCGGTCGGCTACGGCGTGTTCATCGGCAACGTGGTCATCCTGCCGCTGTGGCTGCAGCAGTTCATGGGTTACACGGCCACCCAGGCGGGCATGATCCTGGCACCGGTGGGCCTGCTGGCCATCGTGCTGGCGCCGCTGGTGGGGCTGTCGATCAACCGGGTCGATCCGCGCCTGTACGTCACCGGCTCCTTCCTGGTGTTCGCGCTGGTGCTGTGGATGCGCTCGCGCTTCACCACGCTGACGGATTTCGACACCATCATGATCCCCACCCTCATCCAGGGCGTGGCGATGGCGGGCTTCTTCATTCCGCTGGTCACCATCACGCTGTCGGGGCTGGAGCCGTCGCGCATACCGGCGGCGGCTGGCCTGTCCAACTTCACCCGCATCACGGCCGGCGCCTTCGGGGTGTCGATCAGCGCCACCCTGTGGGAAGACCGCAGCGCCATGCACCACGCGCACCTGGTCGAGTCGATCAACACCGGCAACCCGGCGGCCATGCAGACGCTCGATCAGCTGCGGGCCGGCGGCCTGAGCGCCGAGCAGTCGCTGGGCGTGGTCAACAACCTGGTCACGCAACAGGCCTTCATGCTGTCGACGCAGGAGCTGTTCTATGGCTCGGCGCTGCTGTTTCTGCTGATGATTCCGCTGGTGTGGCTGGCCAGGCGACCCGCTGGCGCTGCCGCGGGGGATGCCGGCGGCGCGCACTGAGGGCTGCCGGCCGGGCGCAGCCGCCCTTCAGCGCGGGGGCGGACGCTGCTGGCGCGCACGGGCCAGCGCGGCGTCGATCAGGCGGCGCTTGCGCTCGGCTTCCGAGGGCTGCGCGGTGGCGACAGACGGCGGGGCGCTGTCGGCTGAAGGGCGGGGTTCTTCAGAGTCCAGCGGGGGGGTGCGCTGGTCCCGCCTTCGCCGCCAGCTCGTGAATTCATAGCGCATGCGGGCCGATTCGGCCTCGGCCGCGCTCCAGGCGGCCCAGCCGGTGAGGCTGCCGCTGACGGCTTCCATGTGGATGCAGTCGACCGGGCAGGCCGGCACGCACAGCTCGCAGCCGGTGCACTCGGCCTCGATCACCGTGT
>WBZM01000455.1_pt1 | contig 58398 bp, 47 predicted proteins | sample 5204271 | NCBI WGS metagenome assembly WBZM01 (sample SAMN12344346, study PRJNA552823) | activated sludge metagenome | biome: Activated sludge suspended growth; feature: Nitrification reactor; material: Wastewater; isolation source: activated sludge from nitrification reactor of wastewater... | reverse complement strand
AACTGAACGACGACCCCGAGAACCCGACGCGCATCAAGACCGTCCGCGGCAAAGGCTACCTGTTCAGCAAGCATGACTGGAACTGAGCCCGGCAACGGCCGGGAACACAGCCAGGGCCTCGCCCGCTCGCTCTTCGGCGCCGCGCCGCCACGCTGGCGCGGCGGGCGCTACAGCCTGTCCAGGCTGTTCTTCAACTTCTACCTGCTGGCGATGGGCTCATTCGTCGCCATCGCCTTCACCGCCGACTTCGTCATCTCCGCCGCCCAGCGCGGAATCACCGACGACTACGCCCGCCGCTTCATGCGCGGCACCATCACGCTGATCGAGGACGAGCTTTACCGGACCCCGCGCCGGGACTGGCAGCGCAAGATCGAACAACTCGACGACAAGTTCTCCTACCGCCTCGGCATCGTCGAGCGCATCAGCCTCGACCGGACCCTGACGCCGGACCAGGTCAGCAAGCTGGACGCCGGCGACATCGCCATCGACCACGACGGCGACATCATGTATCGCCGCCTCGGCACCAGCAGCAAGGTGCTGGTCGTCGGCCCGCTGGCCGCCAACCGCAATCCCGAACTGACGGAGCGGCTGCCACTCGACCTGCGCCTGCGCTTGCTGACCTGGAGCCTGATTGGAGTCATTTTCGGGATTGCCCTTTGGTTCTGGGTGCGCCCGGTCTGGCGCGATCTGGAAACCCTGCGCCAGACCGCCCGCGACCTCGGCGACGGCGATTTCGAGGCGCGCTCGCCACCGGCCCGCAGCAAGCTCTTCGCGCCGCTTTCCGACACCATGAACAGCATGGCCGAGCGCGTGCAGCAACTGCTCGCCACCCACCGCGAGCTGTCCTCGGCGATTTCCCACGAACTGCGGACGCCGATCGCCCGCATGCGTTTCGCACTGGAGATGCTCGCCGGGACGGATGAGCGGTCCGAGCGCGAGCGGCTGTGGACGATGATGGAAGCCGACCTCGACGAACTCGACCATTTGATCGACACCAGCCTCACCTACGCCAGGTTCGAGCGCGAGGCCCCCGAGCCGCATTTTTCCAGCGTGCGCTTCGCCGACTGGCTGAGCGATGAAGTCGATGCCGTTCGCCTGCTCGGACGCGACCTCAGGATCACGGTCGACACCACGCAACTGCCCCAGGACCTGGCTGTCGATGTCGATCGCAAGGCGATGCCCTATGCCCTGCGCAATCTCTTGCGCAACGCCTTCAGGTACGCGAGCGCGCGGATTGTCGTCAGTGCCGAACTGCGCGAGGGCAACATCCTCGTCCATGTCGACGACGACGGCATCGGCATTCCGCCGGAAGACCGCGAGAGCGTCTTCTCGGCATTCACCCGGCTCGACCGCTCGCGCGATCGCGCTACCGGCGGCTACGGGCTCGGCCTGGCCATCACCCGCCGTGTCCTCGAACTGCACGGCGGAACCGCCACGGCCGACAGCGCACCGCTAGGCGGTGCCCGCTTCACCCTCGCCTGGCCACTTGCGCAGTAGCCCCTGTTACATGGCGTCACAGAACATCAACTTCCGTTACGTCGGGGCAACGCGCGCGCTACAGACGTGGCCGATGCGCGTCCATAGAATCGGGCTCATGAATCATCCACAAGCTGCAAGTGAGGAAAACAACGAGATGTGCGCAGTGAATATCAACCGGTTTCTGGAAACGGCCCGCCAGTATCTGCTGGAGCAGGTTGCCATGTCCGAGCCAGTTCATCAGGTGAACTGATGGCCTTTGCCGACAATCTCCCGATCAACGAAAGCCTGGGCGTCTTTGTCGGCGTTGCCGGGCTGGACTGGTTGGCGGATGGTCGCGCCGAACCATTTAACGCCTTACTTGCCGCAGTTGCGGTCGGTGCCGCCATCGTCATCGGCCGGCATTTGCTGAAGAAGCGGCGCAAGGACTGACCCTTTTTTACCCTCGCTCGAAATCCCTCGTTTCGAGACCTCCCTGTTACCCCGCCTGCGTGGCGGGGTTTTTTTGCCCTTCGCTTTCCGGAAGCATCTCCGACCAAGGCGCGATGTACGAAAAAAGGGGCTCCATCCGGAGCCCCCCTGAGCGGGCGCAGCTGCCTTACTGGGTCTGCTGGATGCCGGCGAGGACCCAGCCGCCACCCGAGCGCGGCTTGACCATGTGCCAGATCTCGTCGAACGGCTCGGCCGGCGCATTGGCGGCTTCACGGATCAGGCCGGAGAAATGCACGCTGACGATGTAACGCTCGCTTTCCTCGGCAACATCGAGAACCTCGGCGTTGACCGTGACGACATCGGTGTGCTGGCCAGCCTGGCCACGATCGACGAAATTCAGCTTGATCTCGCCGAACATTTCCGGCGTCGTGAATTCGCGGATGTCTTCCAGGTTGCCGGCATCGTTCGCCGCCTGCAGGCGGATGAAGTTCACCTTGGCATTCCGGACGAAGGCATCGACGTCGAATCCGGCCGGGATGTTTCCCGTGGTGCCGACTGCTGCCGCTGCCACCGCTCCGCTGCCGGCGGCAGCCGGTGCGTGGTAAGCCGGCTCGACGTGCCGCTCACGGTTCACATCAGGGCCCGCCCCGGCATACTGCATGCCGCCGGCGCCCGCCAGCGCTGGTTGCTGGGCCGCTGCCCGGCGACGCATGACGAAACCGATCACCATCATTACGCCCAACACCAGCAGGCCGATCATCAACATCGAAGCGAGTTCTTCGCCGAATCCGAGGTGCGAAGCCAGCGCCGCCAGGCCGAGACCGGCGGCGAGACCGGCCAGCGGGCCCATCCAGGAACGCTTGGGCTGCGCCGCGGGAGCGCCTGCCGCTGCGTGCGGCGCCGGCGCCGCCGCCTGGGCGGGGGCCGGCGCTGCCGGCGCCGGGGAGGCATTGGTCGATTTCTGGGTACTGACCGATTCGCGCTGCATGCCGGCGGACTTGCCGCCGCCCAGGCGCTTAGCTGCTTCGGCATCGCCGGTGACCAGCGTCAAGCCGAGCACCAGCGCAGCAGTCATGAGGGTAAAGGTTTTCATTGATGTCTCCGTAAAGGTTGTTTGCTACAGAACGCAGGATAGCCCCGGGAGGACTTCCACAAAACAAGAATATTCTGAAGTATTTCATCGAAAAACACGAAGGGCAAGGTCATCTTGCAGCGATCCCTGCCGCGTCGTCACGCCGCTTCGCCGAACCAGTTCGCGCCAAGGCAGGCGCGCAGGGCCAGCCGCGCCCGGTGGAGCTGGACCCAGCAGTTGTTGCTGGTGATCCCCAGCGTGGCGCAGATTTCGTCGGTATCGAAGCCGAGCACCTCGCGCATCGTGAAAATGCGGGCGCTGGCATCGGGCAGGCGGTAGAGGCAGGCTTCGAAAACCTCCCAGAAACGCCTGTTCTCGGTCACCTTGTCCGGCCCCTCCCACTCCGAAGGACGGGTGTCCTCGGCCCAGTGCGCACGGTCGTCGAAATAGGCGTCGATGCCCGCATCGTCGTCCGCATCGGCGACCACCACATTTTCCCGCACCTTGCGGCGCAGGACATCGACGATCTTGTTCTTGAGGATGGCCAGGACCCAGGTGCGCAACGAGGCCCGCGAGGCAAATTTCTCCTGGCCGGCCAAGGCAGCGGTCAACGCCTCCTGCACCGCATCCTCGGCCTGAGCCTTGTTGCGCAACTGGATGTCCGCGAAGCGCAGCATGTCGCGGCGCAGACTGGCAAGGAACTCGTTGTCGCGCAGTGGGTCTGTGGTCATGGCGGTTCACAGGAAATCCGGTTTTCCGATCATACTTGAAAAAATCTGTAAGGATTTTCCCGTGCCACCGACCAATCGGACGGGTACCCATGACAACGGCAGAAAGCCGGAACGGAAATGATCAGCTGCAAGGAAGCCTCACGCCTCGCCTCGCAACAACTCGAACGCCAGCTCACTCTCGGGGAACGCGTTCGGCTTCGTCTGCATCTGGCGATCTGCGTCGGCTGCCGGCGGATGGAAAGGCAATTCCGGTTTCTGCGCGCGGCAACGGGTGCCTGGATGAGCCAGAGAGACTGACGCATCGACCTCAACTTCAACGGAGAAAACCATGAAAAAGCAAAACCTCGTTTCCATCGCCGTCGGCTCCGCCTTCGCCGCTGCCGCCCTGTCCCCGATGGCGCACGCCGCCAGCGACAACCCGTTCGCCGCCAAGGAACTGCCGGGCGGCTATCAGTTGGCGCAGGCCGACACCAAGAAGAAGGATGCCAGCTGCGGCGCCGACAAGAAGGGCAGCGAAGCCAAGTGCGGCGCCGACAAGAAGGGAGCCGAAGCCAAGTGCGGTGCCGACAAGAAGGGTGCCGAAGGGAAGTGCGGCGGGGACAAGAAGACCGACCCCAAGGCCCCGGCCGACAAGAAGATGTAATCCTGCCTTGACGGGTAGCGGCGCAGGGCTTGCCCTGGCCGCGCCCGTCGCACCGAGAAGCCCGATGAATGCTCGCCCTGCCAGCGGCGCCGGCCTTGGCTTTCGCCGCGAACTGATCGAACCGCTGAAGTCCGGCGTGCCGGAAGCGATCCGTTTCTTCGAAGTCGCCCCGGAAAACTGGGCCGGCATCGGCGGCAAATCAGCGCGAGATCTGCGCCACTTCAGCGAGCGCTACCCCTTCGTCTGCCACGGACTTTCGCTTTCGCTGGGCGGCCCGGCGCCTCTGGACGAGGCACTGCTGCAGCGCATCCGCTCCTTCATGGCCGAGCACGGCATGACGCTGTACACCGAACACCTCTCGTGGTCCGGCGACGATGGCCATCTCTACGACCTGCTGCCGATTCCGCTGACCGAAAAAGCGGTCAAATGGACGGTCGACCGCATCAGCCGGGCGCAGGACACCCTCGGCATGCGCATCGGCATCGAGAACGCCTCGTACTACGTCGCGCCGCCCGGCGCCGAAATGAGCGACGGTGAGTTCATCGGCGCCATCGTCCGCGAAGCTGATTGCATGCTGCATCTCGACGTCAACAACATCCATGTCAATAGCCGGAATTTCGGCTTCGATGCGCTTGCCTTCCTCGACGCACTCCCGCTCGAACGCACGGCCTACGTCCATGTCGCCGGCCATCACGTCGAACCAGACGGCCTGCTGATCGACACGCACGGCGCCGGGGTCATCGATCCGGTGTGGTCATTGCTCGAAGCGGCCTACCAGCGCATCGGCCCCGTCCCCACCTGCCTCGAGCGCGACTTCAATATTCCCGATCTGCAGCAGTTGACCGCGGAAGTCGAGATCATCGCCGGCCTGCAGGCGGCAACCCGACAGCAGAAGGCGGCCTGATGAGCGCCCTCGACTTCCAAGCGTTTCAGCAGGCGTTCGCCCGCCACATCCGCGACCCGCACCATACCGCGCGCCCGGCCGGGGTGCCGGCGCGGCGGATGGCGGTGTACAACGAACTGCTGTTCAACAATATCACCGGCTTTCTCGACGCCTGCTTCCCGGTCTGCCGCAAGCTGATCGGCGAAACCCGCTGGCGACGCCTGAATCGCTCCTTCTACCGGGACTGGAGGTCGCAGACGCCGTGGTTCCGCGAGATTCCCCACGAGTTCGTCCGCTACCTCAACGCCGGCATCGTCCGCCAGCCACTGCCGGCCTGGTTCACCGAGCTGGCGCAATACGAATGGGCCGAACTCGCCGTCGACACCATGGATTGCCCGACTCCGCGGCACGACCCTGCGGGCGATTTGCTGCAGCGGCCTGTCGTGCTCAATCCGGCGCGGCTCGTCCTTGCCTGCGCCTGGCCGGTGCATCGCATCGGCCCGGACTATCGGCCGCGCCGGCCGCAGGCGACGCAACTCGTCGTCTATCGCGATGGCGCTGATCGCGTCCGCTTCGTCGAGATCAATCCCGTCACCCGGAGACTGCTCGAACTTCTGGCTGCCGCCCCGACGACCGGAAGCGAGGCCTGCCGGCAAATCGGCAGCGAACTGCGCCATCCCGACCCGCAGCAACTCGTAGCGTTCGGGCGCGGCATCCTCGAAGATTTCCGCGCCCGGGGCCTGATTCTCGGAACACGGGAATGAGAGCGCGCTGAAGCGCATCCGGAATCCCGCCCCGGCCACCCCGCGGCTTGCGGCATCCGACTGGCGGCTATCGCTTGCCCAAACCCGACGGAGAAGAATCAGGCGAACAGCCAGGGCTGCGCCAACCGGTGCCTGGCTTCGAAAGCCCGGATCGCATCGGCATGTTGCAGCGTCAGACCGATCTCGTCCAGGCCGTTCATCAGGCAGTGCTTGCGGTGGGGCGTGATGTCGAAGACGAAAGATTCTCCGGAGGGTGTCATTACCGTCTGAGACTGAAGATCGATTTGCAGTCTGTAGCCTTCCTGAGCAGAGCATTCGGCGAACAGCTTGTCCACACTGGCGCCCGCCAGCACGACAGGGAGAACGCCGTTCTTGTAACAGTTGGAAAAGAAGATGTCGGCGAACGAGGGGGCGATGATGGCGCGGAAGCCGTAATCCTCGATCGCCCAGGGTGCGTGCTCGCGGCTGGAACCGCAACCGAAATTATCTCGCGCCAGCAGGATCTCCGCGCCCCGATAGCGCGGCTGATTGAGGACGAAGTCATCGCGCAGCGGCCGGTTCGTGCAATCCATGCCCGGCTCGCCCTGATCGGCATAGCGCCACTCGTCAAACAGGTAGGGGCCGAAGCCGGAACGCTTGATCGACTTGAGGAATTGCTTCGGAATGATCGCGTCGGTATCGACGTTGGCACGGTCGAGGGGGCAAACCAGGCCGTTGAGCTGGGTAAATGCTTTCATGGGAATTCTCGCTCAGAAATGACGGATATCGACGAAGTGGCCGGCGATGGCGGCGGCGGCAGCCATTTCCGGACTGACCAGATGGGTGCGGCCGCCGTTGCCCTGCCGGCCTTCGAAGTTACGGTTGGAGGTGGAGGCACAACGCTCGCCGGGGGCCAGACGGTCGGCGTTCATCGCCAGGCACATCGAGCAGCCCGGTTCGCGCCACTCGAAACCGGCGGCGATGAAGATCTTGTCCAGTCCTTCGTCCTCGGCCTGCCGCTTGACCTGACCGGAGCCCGGCACGATCAGCACCTGCTGCACGCTGGCGGCCTTCTGCTTGCCCCTGGCGACCGCGGCAGCGGCGCGCAGGTCCTCGATGCGCGAGTTGGTGCAGCTACCGATGAACACCTTGTCGAGCCTGATTTCACTGATCGGCGTGTCGGCGGTCAATCCCATGTACTGCAGCGCCCGTTCGATGCCGGCACGCTTCTGCGGATCCGACTCGTCGGCCGGGTTCGGCACGCGCGCGCCAATCGGCAGCACCTGCTCGGGCGATGTTCCCCAGGTCACCTGCGGCTCGATCGCGGCAGCATCGAACTCGATCACGGTATCGAATTGCGCATCGGCATCCGACGCAAGGGTGCGCCAGTAGGCAATGGCCTTGTCCCAGTCGGTGCCCTTGGGTGCGAACGGGCGGCCCCTGAGATAGTCGAAGGTTTTTTCGTCGGGCGCCACCAAGCCGGCACGGGCGCCGCCCTCGATCGCCATGTTGCAGAGGGTCATGCGACCTTCCATGGAAAGCGCACGGATCGCCTCGCCGCCGAACTCGATGGCGTAACCCGTGCCACCGGCGGTGCCGATCCTGCCGATGATGGCCAGCGCGATGTCCTTCGCCGTCACGCCGGCCCCGACTTGCCCTTCCACCTTGATGAGCATGCGCTGCGAGCGCTTCGCCACCAGTGTCTGGGTAGCCAGCACGTGTTCGACTTCGGAAGTGCCGATGCCGTGCGCCAGCGCGCCGAAGGCGCCGTGCGTCGAGGTGTGGCTGTCGCCGCAAACGACGGTCATGCCCGGCAGCGTGGTGCCGTTTTCCGGGCCGATGACATGGATGATGCCCTGGTTGGCATGCTTGAACGGGAAATACACCAGCGCGCCGAAGTCCCTGATGTTGGCATCCAGCGTTTCAACCTGCAGGCGCGAGACCGGATCCGTGATGCCTTCGTCCCAGTGATCGGTCGGCGTGTTGTGATCCGGGTTGGCAACGATGGAAGCACTCCGCCACGGCCGGCGACCGGCCAGGCGCATGCCCTCGAAAGCCTGCGGGCTCGTCACCTCATGCATCAGGTGGCGGTCGATGTAGATCAGGCAGGTGCCGTCGTCCTCTTCGCGGACGACGTGGGAATCCCAGAGTTTGTCGTATAAGGTCTTGCCAGCCATGGTTCTTCCTTGCGAGTGATGTTGTTGCGGGTGTCCTAGCGACGATCCTGATCGCGCAGCAGCTTGACGTCCATGGCATCGACCAGCGCCTGCCAGGAAGCATTGATGATGTCGGTCGACACGCCAACGGTCGTCCAGCTATTGCGCCCGTCGGTTGACTCGATCAGCACGCGCACCTTGGCGGCCGAGGCCTTGTCGGAATCCAGCACGCGCACCTTGTAGTCCGTAAGGCGGATTTCGCCGATGGCCGGGTAAACCCGCTCCAGCGCCTTGCGTACGGCCTTGTCGAGAGCGTTGACCGGACCATCGCCCTCGTCCACGGTGAGCACTTCCTGATCGCCGACCCGGACCTTGATGATCACCGAGGAATTGACATCATTGACTGCCGGCTCGTTGGCGATGACCTTGAATTCGACCAGTTCGAAGAAAGGCGTGTAGCGACCGAGCATCTTGCGCACCACCAGGTCGAAGGAGCTTTCCGCCGCCTCGAACTGGTAGCCCTCGTGTTCGAGCTCCTTGAGCCTGTCGATGATCCGGCGCGTCTCGGGTGAATCCTTGGTCAGGGTCGGGTCGATGGCGTTGATGCGCGCCAGCAGCGTGCTGCGGCCGGCGACTTCGGACATCAGGACGCTCCGGCTGTTGCCGACCAGTTCGGGATCGATGTGCTCGTAGGAAACCGGATTCTTGACGACCGCGTCGATGTGCATGCCGCCCTTGTGGGCGAAGGCGTGGCCACCGACATAGGGCGCTTTCTCGTTGTGCGGCATGTTGGCGATTTCGCTCACCGAGCGTGCCACCGACGTCAGGTCGCGCAGCGCGGCTTCGGGAATGCAGTCCAGCCCCAGCTTCAACTGCAGGTTGGGAATGATCGAGCAGAGATTGGCATTGCCGCAGCGCTCGCCCAGCCCGTTGATCGTACCCTGCACCTGCGTCGCCCCCGCCTGCACCGCGCGGACGGAGTTGGCCACCGCCATCTCGCTGTCGTTATGGCAATGGATGCCAACGGCCACATGGGGAAACCTTGCGCAGACTATGCGGGTGATCTCGAAGATCTCTTCGGGAAAACTGCCGCCATTGGTGTCGCAGAGCACGAGGCTATCGGCCCCCGCCTCTGCCGCCGCCGCAAGTGACTCCAGTGCATACGCGGCATTGGCTTTGTAGCCATCGAAGAAGTGCTCGGCATCGAACACCACTTCCTTGCCATGCTGCTTGAGATAACGCACGGTGTCGGAAATCATGTGTAGGTTCTCGTCGAGCGTGGCACGCAGGATTTCCAGCACCTGGTAATCCCAGCTCTTGCCGAAGATGGCGATAGCCGGCGTTCCGGCCTTCAGCAGCGATTGCAGGCCGGCATCCTCCAGGACGCCAATACCCACCTTGCGTGTCGCCCCGAAGGCGATGATGCGGGCGTGAGCAAGCTTCAGGTCCGCGGCGCGGGCGAAGAACTCCAGGTCTTTGGGATTGGAACCCGGATTGCCGGCCTCGATGTAGCTCACGCCAAGGGCATCCAGGCGCTCGACGATCTTGAGCTTGTCCTCGACGGAGTAAGAAATACCCTGCGCCTGGGCGCCGTCGCGCAAGGTGGAGTCGTAAATGGAAATCCGGGCCATGGAGATTCGCGTAGTTGATTGCCGCAACGGTGTCACGGTGAGGCGCAGATTGTACTAGCGTTAACCTACTTCAACACATCGGACGAAGCCGACCTTGGGTCTGTGGTCCGACTCGGGCGGCAATGCGCTGGTTACCCGCCGCTCGCTGCCGATGGACCGGAATTCCTGCAACCCGGCCTGTGCGGCAATCCACCAATGGCAGATTGAGTCCGCTATGGACTGCAACGCAGCCCACTGTATGTCTATAGAACTCTTGGCGATTCAGTTTTTGCCCTTTTTCGGCGAGGACGAGATTCGGTCAATGGCTTTCCAAACCTGCTCGAGCAAGGCCAGAGTCTCAGGTGAGTTTTCTCCGGGACGAGTTGCGTAAAGAGCGATGACCAGATGTTTGTCAAAATCGATGTACAGACTTGTCCCATGGGCTCCGATCAAAGCTACACGATTCCGAGGTCCGCCCAAATGTACGAAGCCATAGCGCCGCTCGCTTCCCTTGGAAAGCCCCTCGATTTCCGACGAACGCACGCCCGTGGAGGCTACCAGAGTCTCGATAAACCAGCCAGGAATCTTGGCGCGGCTGCGACTGCTGCGAGCCTCGACAAGGAGTTGTCCCAGTCTCGAGAAATCCCTCAAGGACAAACCCAGTCCAGACGCTAATTCGACGCCCAACGAATCACTTGCCCACAGCATGGCGTGCTCTATATGGGTCCGGCTCAACAGTTGTTTGCAGAACAACTGGGAAAGTGTCATTGCGTTACTCTCTGCCAATGCCCAGGCTAACAAGTCGTCATCCGGTGAGCCGCCGAATACCGGTGCGGCCTTCTCACTCAATGATCGATCCCATCGTCCTGGGTGAGATAGCCAGGCGCGAATATTGTTACCCGTCGGGTTCGTGATCCAGCCGCTCGCCTGGCGCCAAGCGTCAAGTTCTTCCGGTGTCCAAGCCAGGTACTCCTCGTTTTCCAGCAAACGCTGTATCGACACTTTGCGTAGACCCGTTGAAGCAGCCAAGCGGGGAAGATAACGAATGACGGACTTGTCGGCGGACAGCTTGCCCTGGCTGACACTCATTGCCCCAAGCAAGCTGAGCAAAGGACGAGTTGCATCGCCCAGGAGCCTGGGTTTGTCAGGCGCCAGACCATTGCGATAGCGTTCTGCCACGATCCGGCCGTTACGCAGGACGACGAGGCCGTCTGCATAGAGACGACTATCGAGCAGAAATCCGAGGTTGCGCCGACTGTCATCAAGGGGGTCAACAACCTGGAAATCATCAACGGGGCTCTGCTTCGCAGGCTCACGTTGACGCTCGCCAGAAGGAGCCAGGCGCCAAGTGGGCATGAATACTTCGCTGGCCTGCAGAGTAACGCGCTGGTTTTCAATGGCCAACCAGTTGCGCTTGTCGATCCAGGCGCCTAGTTTTTGCGCGCCGACCGGGAACTGCTCGAACTGACAGGTCGAATCCGCCGCCAATGCGCCTCTGGCGACAAGTATTGACAGCAAGGCTACCGGCAATAGGTGGATCATCTTCTCTTCTCCGGGGTTGGATTGTTTTTCCCCATTAACCGTTCGCTGGCCTCGCGCACTACATCGTTCAAATTTCCATGTAGCATTTCTCTGGCCCGCAGCCAGGCTGCATCGCCCGTATTCCCGGCAACCCCCTGCTTGAGCGGGTTCAGCCAGTGTGCGCAGCCCAATTCCATGGCATCCATCGAGATATCTTCCAGCAAGTCCATCAGGGTTTTCTTCAACGGGGTTTGGCTTACAGCCACCGGATCGCAAACCATCGCCTCCAGACCATACCGACAGGCCTGGAATTTGTTGTATCGGGCAACGTGGCCTTGCTTGGCGGTATGCAGTGGCGGACGGGTACGCAACAACCAGCGGGCAAGGGATTGAGCCAGGGCCGCCAGCGAGGCTGCCTGCTCGATGGTCAGCGGCGTATCGCAGACCCGTATTTCAACGGTACCGAATTCCGGCTTCGGGCGGACATCCCAATACAGATCCTTGATGCCCTGCGCGATGCCGCAGGCTTGCAAGAAGGCAAAATGTTCTGTGAACTCCTGCCAACTGCCCAGCGGCGGGCACTGTCCGCTCAGCGGAAAGGCCGAAACTGCATTTAGCCGGGCCGACTGGTAGAAGCTGTCCACCCCGTCGACAAAGGGGGACGAGGCGGACAGGGCAATAAAGGCTGGCACATAAATGCCGAGCGCCTGAGTCAGCCAGATGGCCTCGTCGGCGGAGGTGCAGCCGACGTGGATGTGCTGGCCGAAGACGGTAAATTGCTTGGCCAGATAACCGTAGCGCTGGTAAAGCTCGTTGAAACGGTCGCCGGGGCAAATGCGCCGCTCCGGCCAATGATGGAAAGGGTGCGTCCCACCACCGCAGACCCCAATATTGTTGCGCTCGCAATGCTGGCGCAGGGTGTCACGCAGGCCGCCAAGGTCGCCTGCAATGCCATCGACGGTCGACCGCGCCAAGGTGCTGATTTCGATCATGCTTTCGGTAATTTCCAGCTTGATCTCACCGAAACGTTCGTCGTAATCGAGGCTCCCAAGCAGGTCGGTGGCACCCCGCGTCAGGTCGAAGTCGCGCTTCGAGATCAGTTGCAGTTCGAGTTCGACACCCAGAGACAAAGCGGCGCTGTCCTTGAATTCACCCAGTGGTTTGATCGTCATGCAATGCCTCCTCGATTGCTCTCGCCGCTCTCGCACTCGCCCGATCGGTGCAGTGCCAGTCGGCATAGCACCGGGCCGACGAGCTCCATCATGGCGGCCGCGAACAGAGGCAAGGTCAGCGCTGAACGCCCTACTTCAGGATACAAACTGGCAATTTCGTAGGCCATGAATACGGCTGTGGCCGACAGAGGCTGGATACCCATGCCGACCAGAAGGCGTTTGGGCAAGGGCAGGCTGCCTCCGGACCAGGCGATCGCCCCGGCTTTGGCTGCAGCACGCACCAGCAGCAGACCGAGCGCCTGCAGGCCCGCCAGCCAGGTGAAATCCTGCCATGGCAAGGAAGCACCGACGATGACAAAAAGGACGATGGCGAGTAGCCAATGACCTTCGGGCAACTCGGTGTAACGCAGGGTCTGTTGACGGTCACGCGAAGCCAGCAGAACGCCCATCAGGAAGAGAGTCAAAAAGACCGGCACAGCGAGCATGCGCGCAATGCCAACGGCCAGTAGGGCACAGGCGATCAATACGAACACCTGAGCCAGCGAACCTTTTGGCAAGGTTGTTGAAATACGCAGCGCCAGCCAGGTACCGATGCTGCCGACCAGCAGAGCACCGACGACTACCCAAAGTGGATGGACAATGGCATTCAGCCAGTCGTCGCTCAGTTCGGCGTGAACGATGCCGAGCACCAAAGCAAAGGCGACAAAGGACGCGGCGGAACTGATCGCCGTATGCAGGATGATGCGTTCGGTCACCTGTCCCTGAGCCTTGGCTTCCTCAATGGTCAGCAAGACGACGGCCGGGGCCGAGGCCATGGTTACGGCCGCCGTGGCAGCCGCCCAAGCGGGCGTCAGACCAACCAGCCCGAGGGCGAAAATGAAGATTAAGGCAATCGACAGCGTAATGTCGGCCAGGGTGCTGCGCAAGAGTTCCGGGTTGCGGCGCAGCCAACCCAGATCGAGACGCCGACCGACCTCCATCATCAGCAAACCGAGGGCCGCATCGGCAATCGGTCGTGCCTGCGCCAAGGCCTCCATGCTGATCCAGCCGAGTGCGGATGGGCCAAACAGGATGCCAGCCAACACATAGCCGATGACCTTGGGCCACCGGGCATGGGAGTGGAGCCATTCGCCGATGAGCAGGCCGACGACCAGCAACAGGCTGAACAGCGCCAGCGAATCAATGGCTTCTGGGAACGGCGGCAGGAAAAGCAGGCGTTCGAGCAGGTTTTCCCAAATGGCGCGCAATGGTGAAGTAAGCGTCTCGATCATGCCCGGCCATTTGCTACGGTCAACGGGAAAAAATGGGCAAAAATCACCAACGCCGGCCTCGCGCCGCACTCAGGAATTCATCGAGGATCGGATTGCAGTTCAACAAATCCGCGGCGCCGGGCGGGTGAAACTCGGGGTGCCACTGCAGCCCGAGCAGATAGGGCTTGCCTTCAAGACGGATCGCTTCGATCAGGCCATCTTCCGCACTGCGCGCCTCGACGCGCAGCCCCTCGCCCAGAGCCTTGATGGCTTGGTGATGAATCGAAATCACCTTGCTGCTGCCCTGCTCGGGATACAGCTTGCCCACGCCGCTGCCGGCATCCCACTTGATGTTGTGGGCGTGCTTGTCGTAGTCCTCATGCACATGGATTTCCCGCTCTTCGTATTGCGTCGCGATGTCCTGGTACAAAGTGCCGCCCAGTGCGACATTGATCAACTGGGCGCCACGGCAAATGCCGAGCACCGGCCTGCCGGCTTCCATGAACTCGTGCAGCAGTTCCATCTCATAGGCATCGCGCAGCCGGTCGCCAGCCCACTCCGCTTGCAGTTTTTGTTCGCCGTAGCACTGCGGGCTGATATCGGCGCCACCCTGTAGTACCAGCCCGTCAAGGTATTGTGGATAGTCCGATAGGCGAATGCTGCTGCGGTGCACCATGCCGTCACCACTGACTGACGGGAACATGAAAACCATCACCTCGCGTGACATCACCCAATGCGCTACCGACTGTTCAAGGTATTGCAGGGACTTTGACTGGAACCCGGTGGCCCCGGGCAGCGGATGGTAAATCCGGGCCGAAAGCCCGATACGCAAAGGGCGTCTGCTCATGATGTGCTTCCATTGTTTTCTGGTGGAACTTCGCTTTTAGCCGAGGGGCGTAGTCGAGTCGCTTCGCCAAATCCCTTGATTGCCGTTTGAGTAGCCAGCGGGCCAAGCAATTGCATTAGCAGGATAGTTGCCATCAACATGCCAACCAATTCTGCATCCATCCCGCTGTAGAGCATCTGGGTGTTGACCAGAAGTACCAGCGCGATGCTCGACATCGGTTGTAATCCGACACTCAGCAAAATGCCCTCTCGGGCTGTCAGGCCAATGCTCTTGCGCGCAAGCAGTATGGGGAGCATCTGCCCGGTCAGCCTTGCTACCGCAATAAGAATCGCGTCCAGCCAGTAGTCACGAAGATGGGCAATATCCAGTGCCGCCCCGGCAAACACAAAAGTGATGATCAGAAATACACGGGCGTCACTGGCAATTCGAATGGCGACAACTTTACGCTCACGGTCAATGGTGCTTACCAGGATGCCAAAGATCAGCATGGGAAGAAATACCGAGACGTCGAGATAAATCGCGGTACCGACGCCCAGCACGATGGTGCCCAGAATCAGAAGGTGCTGGTGTTCAGCTTGCTTTTCCAGCCTGTCAGCCCCCAGTAGTACCAATCCGGCACAGGCCCCACCCAGAACGATCGAGCCGATAATGCTTTCTAACGCACTGCGTACTCGTGCGAACCCACTCATCGGCTCGCTGTCGATCAAAAACGGGACAAGCAACACTACCGCCGCAAAAGCAATGGCACCGTTGATTGCTACCATCGTGTAAAGCAAGCCGGTACGTTCCCCTTTGGCTCCTACATCGCTACAGGTGGCAATGGTGATTGCAGGCGAAGTGGCAACACAAAGCGCTGCCGCAAACAAGGCAGAACCTGCTGAAAAACCCCAGTAGATAAACAATAGCAATACCAGCAAGCCCGCCGTTAGGGAAAGGGCGCAGCCAGCGAGCAATCTTTTGCGTCGGGTCTCCATGGGACTGCGCGGAACCAGGTAGCCCAGTTCGAAGAGAATCAACCCAAGCGCCAGATCGATGAAAAGCTGTGCCGATTCAATGTGCAAAAGCGTTACCCAATTCAGTCCGCTCTGGCCGACCAGCAAGCCGAAAAGCACATAGCCGGTCGTTCGTGGCAAGGCAAAAAGTCTTCTCGAAACTTCGCCAGCCACTAACCCGCCAAGCAACACCAGACCGAAGAGTTGAATCGAGTTGAACATAAAAAAAGGGGGTAAGCCCCCTAGAAAGCCCTTGTCGAAAGGCATCCAATGAAATCATGAAAGTGCATTGATTGGCAATATAATTCACAATCAACTTTTCGTCCGCGAGGTTCCCTTTGTCGAACACCGATGATCGTTCCAGTGCGCTCACGATGGATGTGTTGCGCCAATTTCGTGTGATCTTCGGATCAATGCGCCAATACTTTCGTTTGGTTGAGGAGCGTTGCGGGTTGCCTGCCTCCCAGATGTGGGCCTTGCAGGAGGTGTGCCGCACTGAAGGCATTGGAATCAATGACATTGCCTTACGAATGGGGATTCACCAGTCGACCGCCAGTTTATTGGTCGAAAAGCTGGTTTCGACAGGCATGGTTTCGAAGTTTCGGCTGGACGACGACCAGCGAAGGGTCCGCCTGCGGCTTGAGTCGGCAGGACAGAAAGCGCTCTCCAGTCTGCCGGGACCAGCCGAAGGCATCCTCCCGGCGGCTCTATCGGCGATGCCAGAGGTCGTCCTAAAAATATTGAACATCAATCTTGATGCCTTGATTTGTGAGTTGCCGTCGGGAGAAAAGGGTTTTGCAGGAACCCCGCTGGCGGAGATGGTAGGCAGGTCCAAGCCATGAATTATCGGATAGCGGAAAAGGTTATGCATCGCTGGTGCGATCAGCCGAGCCGTGAGCCAAACCGATTCTGATCTGTCTAAGTCGAGGAAACACTGTGATGCAACACGTTTTCCGGCATATTGGCCTTCTTGCAGTTCTGTCACTTGTCGGGTGTGCAGGCACACCAGAACCCGCGGTACCAGTACCAGTGAGCAAGCCGACGCCTCCACCGGTAATTGAACCGGAGGTACAGCCCACAAGAACAGAGACACAGATCATCGCGTCGGTGGGGCCGGAGAACAACGTCTTTTTCGAGCAGGGGTCCTGGGATATTGACGAGACAGGAAGAGCAACGCTGCGCCTCCATGCAGAGCGCCTCAAAGCCAACCGGAAAACACGGGTCACTTTGATTGGGCATGCCGAGAGCTTCGGTAGCCGAGCGATGGGCATTGCGATTGCCGACATGCGGGTAAGCATGGTCTATGCTCAGTTACGAGCGTATGGCGTACCGCCACGGCAGTTGCTACGTGCCAATGTGGGTATCGAGAAGATCAGCAAAGCCTGTCAATCTCCGGAGTGCAGGCGCCTGATGCGTCGCGTTGAGCTCAGGTACGCCAAGGGCCGCTGAAGGGGCGCAGCGATTGAGGAGCGGGTACAATGTTCACACCTGTATTCACGGGAAGTCGAAACTTGCATGTAATCATTGTCGCAGCGCTCGCTGCGCTCTCGTCGTTCAGTGTCGTTGCGTCCGAGCCAGTCGCTGATGAAGCGCCGGTAGCGGTGGAGGTTGTGGCGCCAGCAACCGATGGCAACATCGTGGTTACCCCCATCCCCATGCCGCCGTCGGTGATCGAACTGGCGACGACCGCAAAGCCCGTGGTGAAGCTTCGGTCAGCCAAGGGATCGAAGCTGGCCAAGAACAGGCCGCTACCGAAAATGATGCTATCCCGCACGGAGCGGCATCAAATGGCCCTGTTGGCACCCAAACCAAAGAACGGTGAGCAGGCGGTTCCCAGACGCTTGGATGGCCAAAACGGTGAGACGGGCTACGACGAACTGGCACTTCATGGTCCGTTCAGCCGCCCAAGGCTGGTCAGTGAATCAGAAGACGATAAGGACACGCCAGATGCTGCGCAGCTTTCGGGCCCGATAAAGCTTCGGCTCTTCATCGCACGCATGAGGGCAGTCGAGGCACATGCGTTGGCACAGGTAGCCGATACTGACGATGATCTGTCCGATACCATCAAACTACGCTTGGCCAATGCGCGAATGATCGCGGTTCAGGCGCACCAGAAGAAATTCAGCTGAGCTGTCCAGCGCCTGTTCTGATCAATCACAATGAATGATCTGGCGCTACTCCTAGTGTAGTGCTGCGCTCTTGAGAAGGCTTAATTGGGCACCTCCGGTATAATTCGTAAAGCATATTAGCGGAGCGTTCGAATGCGAGTTGCACCCAAGATCGAATTGACGGAGGACGAGCGATTGGAACTGACGAAACTGACGTCGTCCCGCTTGACGAGTGTGAGGCTTTCGCAACGAGCACGCATCGTGGTGCTCGCGGCGGATGGCTTGCAAGACAAGGAGATCGCGGAGCAACTGGGCATTGGTCGAATTCAAGCGGCGCGCTGGCGTGGGCGCTACGCGCAGAGTCGGCTGGCAGGAATCGAGCGGGATTTGCCACGGGGAGTGCCGCCGACGAAGGTGGACCGTGCGCGCTTGGTGGAATTGACGACGCAGAGCCTGCCCGAAGCGGCGACGCATTGGAGTACGCGCAAGATGGCAGCGGAATTGGGCGTCCATAACTCCACGGTCTCCCGGCATTGGCGGTCAGCCGGACTGAAGCCGCATCTGGTGCGTGGCTTCAAGGTGTCGCGTGACCCGAATTTCGTCGAGAAACTCGAAGACATCGTCGGCCTGTACATGTCGCCGCCCGAGCACGCCCTAGTCCTGTGCTGCGACGAGAAGAGCCAAGTCCAGGCGCTCGACCGCACGCAACCCGGCCTGCCACTGAAGCAGGGGCGAGCAGCCACAATGACCCACGACTACAAGCGCAACGGCACCACGACGCTGTTCGCCGCCCTCAATGTTCTGGACGGTCAAGTCATCGGCCAGTGTCAACAGCGCCACACGCACGCGGAGTGGCTGAAATTCCTGAAGAAAGTGGATCGTGAGACTCCCAAGGGCAAGGCGCTGCACTTGATCGCCGACAACTACGCCACGCACAAGCACCCGGCCGTGCAGGAATGGTTGGCCATGCATCCGCGCTTCGTCATGCACTTCACACCGACCTCGGCTTCGTGGTTGAACATGGTCGAACGTTTCTTCCGCGACATCACCACCGAACGACTGCGTCGTGGCGTCTTCACCAGCGTCCCCGAACTGGTCGCCACTATCGATGACTATGTCGCTCATCACAATTCCAACCCCAAACCGTTCATCTGGACAAAAAGCGCTCGCGACATCCTCCAGAAGGTTATCCGAGCCAACAGCCGCTTAAGCTCCAAACAGAATGCAGCACTACACTAGCTGCTATTTTGCTCGCAGCAACAGGGGGCGAAGCCTTTCTCAAGTCCATCCTCGGTGCGGCACTGCATCTGCACGTGCCGAAGATGGCGATAGCCGGCGTGCCGGCCTTCAGCAGCGATTGCAGGCAGCCATCTTCTTCGACGCGAATACCCACCTTGCGTGTGGCCCCAAAGGCGATGATGCCGGCGTGGGCGAACTTCAGGTTCGCGGCGCGGGCGAAGAACTCCAGGTCTTTGGGATTGGAACCCGGTTTGCCGGCCTCGACTTAGTTCTACTTTGTCAGATTCCATTTCAATCCGATGCTGAAAGGATATCTGCTTGTTTGCGGTAGGCGAAATTCTTGGCGATCTGTCGTCGTTGATGGCGATCCTTGATGGACGCAACGAGGTCGGCATCGGTTTCGATTTTGCGGGGCAGCTTGTGACGCATGATTTCGATGAGATCGTTGCAAGACAGCAGATCGGCCGTCTCGCGGTGGGCCAAGCGCTCCTTGGCCAGGAACAACAACGCCACCGTGACGAGTGCCATGTGATGGTGCCAGGCATTGAAGCCGCGTACCTGATAATCGGCCATGCCGCAGGCGCCCTTGGCGTCCTCGAAGGCTCGCTCGACGAAGTGCCGGGCCACCTGCATGTCCGCCAGTCGGCGCAGAGTGGCCTCGGGCTTGGCGTTGGACAGGCAGAACTTGAGCTTCGAGCCGTCGATTTCGCGGCGCACCAGCAAATGCCAGCAGCGTGCCCTGGCTTCGGCGCCATCCCACAGCCACACGCGCTGCTTCAGGTAGTCGGCGACGACTTCGCCCTTCTCCCCCTCGCGCACCGACAGGCGGCGCCAGCGGGATGTCGGCTGGGCCGCGGCCCAAGCCGCCACCGGCAGTGGCAGGGTCTGTGCCTGCAAGCGACTGGGCGCCTTGCCCTTGGTCGATTGACGCGCCGGCACGGCCGGTGCCGGATCGGCCAAGTAGATCGCCTGATCGAAATGCACCTCCGCCAGGAATGTTTCGCCCTCGCCGTCCAAGGCGCGCAACAGCCACGGCAGATGGCCGTAGCCGGCATCGAACACGACATGGGCGAAACGCAGACCCTCCCGCCGCAGGCGGTGGATCATGTCCAGCGCCATCTCGCCCTTGGTGCGGAATTCGGTCTCTTCGGGAATGCCCGCGTCCTGGCAGCGGTCGGGGTCGGCGAACCATTCCTCGGGGACGTACAACTCGCCCTCGATCAGGGCTGCGACCCGATCCCGAACGACGGCGGCGAAGACGCCGACCTGGCTGTTGTCGGTCTTGCCCAGGCGACCGTTCCACTGCCGGGCGACACCGGCCGACATCTCCCCCTTCTTGGCGAAGGCGCTCTCGTCAATCACCAGTGCGCCTGCGTAGCCGAAATGCGCGTTGGCGTCTGCGATCAGTTGCCGACGCACGCCGCGGCGATCCCAGGCCGATTCGCTCAGCATGTGGTGCAGTCGCTGGTAGCGGCTGCCTGCGACGGTCTCGGCCATCTTCTCCATGTTTCGCCGCTGGCACTGGAAGAGGCCATGCAGATAGAGGCGGGCAGCGTCTTCGAGCGAGCGGCTGCGGCTCTGGAAGCACGGCAGGTACGGCGCGAAGTGGGAATCGAAATGCGTGAGTGCAGCGGCGACCAGCGCAGCAATGCTATTCGAGTATTTGAGTTGACATCGTAGTTATCAACTCCAAGACAAATCACATGAAAAACAATGCGATGCATTATATCAGATGACGACGGCAGATGTCTTGAATTCAATCTGACAAAGTAGAGCTAACCTGATGTTCATATTTACGAGGCGACAAGCGACAGCAATCAGCGTTTGTGCCACCTGTTCATGGATTTCTGTTGTCAGGCAAAGTTTCGCTTTCTCCCACAAGCAATTGTTTGAGTCCGACATAGGGTTTCGGATTTTCGGTTTCGGCGTTCGCCGGAATTTGACGTTCGAGTTCGGCGATCCGGCTACGCTGAAGTTCGCTAGTCTTTTCTAGATCTTGAATCTGTCGCCGCAATCGGCTGGTTTGCCATTGACGCTTCAGTGTCATGGGCGTGGTCAGCAGCGCGACGACCACAGCCCCAAAAGCGATAGCGATCAGGAGAATCATGGCAAGCGTACTGTCGAAGCGCCAAACCAAAAAGTTGACGCTAACGGGAACATTATTTTGCATGGCAAAGGCGACGCCAAGGATGGCCGTCGCGATTGCGCCAATAAAGGCCAGCTGCATAAGGACTCCTTTCTAAACGGTAAGTTTTTCGCCCGGATATGCGCGATCTGCTGCGCCCTGAGTCACCGCAGATAGATTGAATTGTTTGGCACAGACGCCATGCTTTTCGGCCTTCTTTATTTCATACATCAGGCCATCAGCCGCATTCATCATCTGGGGAAATTCAACCGATACCTGCTCAAACCACGCAATTCCAATACTGACTGAGACCGGGGCGAAGTGGGTGAGCGCGTGGTTGATGGCATGGGCAATCTTGCGGCCCGTGTCGGTAGCGGCTTGAAAGCTCGCTTCCGGTAAAACCACCGAAAACTCGTCTCCACCCAGCCTGGCGGCTGCGTCGGAGCTACGAAGTATTTTCACCAGCGCTTCGCTGACGGCTTTTAGGGCTAAATCGCCCACTTCATGACCTCGCGCATCATTCAGTTTCTTGAAGTCGTCCAGATCAAGAAAGACAATACCGAGCGAATGACCGTATCTTTTCGCGCGAGCCGCCTCCGAGTGGCCAATTTCAAAGAATGCTCGCCGGTTCAGCAGACCCGTCAAGGGATCGTGCCGAGCCATTTCATACTCTTGTACCAGAATTTCGCGAAGCGAAGCGACCAAATGGGCTACCAGCGCATACACCCCAAAGCGGGTTAGCCCGTTCGCCCAAGGAATCCAGCTCGAAGAGTACTCTCGGCCAGTCAGAATATCGGCCGACACCCAGACGATCGCCGCGAGAAGGGAATAGATGATGCCCTGTCGTTTGTTGATGAACCAAGCGACCGCAACTACCGGCAGGATGACTGCGGAAGCAAACGCAAACTCAGCATCGGTCGCTACTCTCAGGAAGGACAGCCCTGCTGCAACTGACACCGCAGCAAACCAAATGAACAGCTTCGCCAGTGGTGTCGGCGTTGATGTTGGATCTGTGAAGCAAATTGCCATGAGCGGCTCCCAAGAAGGCTATGACTATCCTCCCCACACGTTCAGTCGTGGACCATCGGTGGCCGGGGGAAGAGCACCGCGTTATTCGTTTATCCTTTGAGACAGAATACTCCTGTTGACAATGTCGCGCTAATTGACAGGCCCTAACACCAGAGGCTCGGCTTGAGAATAGATCGGCGTTTCCCTAAAGGTCTGCTTTGCCAAGCCGGCAACTTCCGCTTAGGGTCGCGTCCCGTCATTCGACGAATTCGGCCCAGCCCGCCGCAAATTCCCGCCTGCCCCTGACAAGAAACGGCCGGGCGATGTAAGGAATCGTCGCCGGCGGCGACCAATGGATACGGACAAGTCATCCGCCATCCATCAGGAGCCGCCCCCATGAAGTTCATCCATTCCCTCGTCGCGCTTGGCCTTGCCGCCGTGCTCAATCTGGCGCACGCCCTCGACATCCAGCCCTATTCGCCGGAACTGCTGGCCAGCGAGCAGAAGGCCGACAAGGCGGTCGCGCTGCATTTCCACGCCGACTGGTGCCCGACCTGTCGCGCGCAGGAGAAGGTGTTCAACGGCTGGAAGGGCGACAGCGCCGTGCCGGGCACGCTGCTGATCGTCAATTACGACAATGAACGCGAGCTGCGCAGAAAATTGGGGGTCCGCACCCAGTCGACCGTGATCGTCTACAAGGGCGCGACCGAAAAGGCGCGGGTCGCCGGCGATACCGATCCGCAAGCGCTGCGCACGGCACTGCTGGCCGCCCGCTAGGCGCCGCCATGGACGCCATTCCGCTGACCCACCTCGGCCTGAGCCTGCTCGCCGGCAGCCTGACCACGCTGTCGCCGTGCGTGTTTCCCATCCTGCCGCTGGTCATCGGCGGCGCCGTCCAAGCCAACCGGCTGGCGCCGCTGGCCATGGGCATCGGCATGGCGACGTCGTTCGCGCTGATCGGCATCGCCCTCGGCGCCCTCGGGCCGGCGCTGGGCATCGACTCCGACAGCGTGCGCGTCTTCGGCGCCTGGCTGCTGATCGCCTTCGGCCTCGTGATGCTGGTCCCACAACTGAGCCGACGCTTCACCGAATGGATGCTGCCGATCGCTTCCGGCGCCAACGCGGCGTCGGCCAGGCTGGATGGCGGCTCGCTCGGCGGCGCGCTGCTGCTCGGCGGCGTCCTCGGTTTCGTCTGGAGCCCCTGCTCGGGGCCGCTGCTGGCCTCGGCGCTGACGCTGGTCGCCAGCGAGGGCGGCGCCGTGCGCGGCGGCATCATTCTCGGCCTGTTCGGGATCGGTGCCGCCATCCCTCTGGTCGCCGTCGCCCATGCTTCGCGGAGCGGCTTCAATGCCGCGCGCGGCTGGGTCCTGCAGCGCATCGACGTGATCAAGAAGGCCTTCGGCGTCGTCATCCTGCTCACCGGCATCGCCATCCTCAGCGGCGCCGACAAATGGCTGGAAGCGCGCATCGTCGCCATTCTGCCCGATGCCTGGGTCAGGGCAACCACGCTGTTCTGAGACAACGAAGGGGCGCTAGGGGAACCGGATGCGCCCCGCTGCTGTCCGTAAAACTCGATCAACAACCAGACCGGACGACTTCTCCCTGTCGCCCGGCCAACTTCCAAGGTGAAAGGCAAATCCATGCGCTTCCGTCTGCTTGTCCTTGCTGTCGCGGCCCTGCTTCCCGTCCTCGCCGTCGCCCAGCCGAAACCTTCCCCTGACGACGACGATGACGTGAAGTTCGAGGAATCGATCCGCAGCTTCGGGTTCGTCTCGGGCGCCGCCTATCAGTGCCTGCCCGAGGCCGATCGCGCCGCGCACGACCGCGAGGTGCTCAAGGCCTATTCCGGTCTCGTGCGGCTGTTCGGCAGCGACCGCGCCTTTTTCTATGCCGCAGCCTTCGGCGCGGGCACCGGCATGGGAATCGACAAGGCGAAGTGCGCTGCGTACATCGAGGACTTCCGCGCCGCGATGAAGACCGGCAGTCGTGGCCAATAGGGAGGTGGCAATGGAGAAGAGACTGATTCGGCTGGCCAGAGGCGCATTGCACATCACGCTGCTGCTGGCTGTGGTCGCGACTTCGATGCCGGCTGCCGCCAGCAACTGGGGCGCACGGCGCGAGTATCGCGAGGGGATGCGCGAGATCGCGCGCGAGCGCCGCGAGATGCGCCGCGAGATTCTCAGCTCGGGCTCGCGGGCCGAGGCCCGCCGCGAGTATCGCGAGGGGATGCGCGAGATTGGGCGTGAGCGTCGCGAGATGAGGCGCGAGGTTCGCCGCGAGATCCGCTATGGCGGTTGGGACCGCAATCGCAACCGTGCAGGCGACATCGTCGCCGGCGTGGTGCTGGGCGCGGTGATCGGCGCCGCCGTGCGCGGCAGCGCGCCACCGCCGCCGGCGCCGGGACTGTGCTGGTACTGGTCCGACCCGTACCAGCAAAACGGTTACTGGGATCGCTGCGGGACTTACTGAGCGGCAGTACCGACGATGGCGCAGCATCGGCTCTGACGCGCTGCCGGCACAAGGCCGGAGAGGCTCGGATCGCCGCTTCTCGCGATCTGCTTCGTTGCTTGTCCGGCATGTGCATCTTGTGGAGACGCGAGTGCGCCCCGCACCGGCGCTCCAGTGGCAATGTGGGCTCTGCGACACCATGAGACGGCGGTTGCTGATCACGCAGACTTTCCCGGTCGCGAAAATCGTCTGGTTGATCGCTGACATTCGGAGATACGGCGCCCAGCACCTCCAGGAAAGATTCGAGCGCACCTCGAGGGCGACAGTCTTCTGACCTGAAAATCCCTTGACCTCGCGGCGGAAGCCCTGACCGGGCTATTCTGCCGTCTTCTTGTCGAGCATCCGCACCTCGCGCTGCGGGAAGGGAATCTGGATGCCGTTCGCCTTGAACGCCTGCCAGATGGCGAGGTTGATGTCGGAAATGATGTTCCCCTTGCCCTCTTCCGGATCGGCGATCCAGAAGCCGAGTTCGAGGTTGATCGCGCTGTCGGCGAAGGCGCTGAGGAAGACGCGCGGCGGCGGATCGCTCAGCACGCGCGGCTGTGCCGCCGCCGCTTCGCGCATCAGGCGCATCGCCAGTTCGAGGTCGGTGTCGTAGGCGACGCCGACGGTGGTCGCCAGGCGCATGCGCGTGTCAGAGTACGACTGGTTCTGCACCACGTTGGAGATCAGGGCCTCGTTGGGAACGATGAACTCGGTACCCGCCGGGTGCTTGAGCACCGTGTAGCGCGTCGTGATCTTGGTCACCTGGCCGCTGTCGGCGCCGACCTGCACGATGTCGCCAATGTGGATCGAATGGTCGAGCAGGATGATGAAGCCGGAGACGTAATTGCTGGCGATGCGCTGCATGCCGAGGCCGAGGCCGACGCCGAGGGCGCCGGTGAATACCGAGAAGGCCGTCATGTCGATGCCGGCCATGGTCAGGCCGGTGACCAGCGCGGCGACGGTCAGCAGCGACTTGGCGACGCGCACGCCGACGATGCGCAGGTTGGTGTCAACGCTTTCCACGCGCATCAGCCGCGCTTCGATGACGCCGGCGATCCACAGCGCGACCACCACCGTCAGGAAGACGGTGATGATGCCCTGCAGGATCATCCACAAATTGATGCGCTGCGCGCCGAGCGGGAACACGACCCCTTCCAGCGCATCGATGACATGCGGCGCCAGATCGGTGATGTAAAGCGCCAGCCAGCCCCAGACGAAGGTCGCGATGATGCGCTCCCAGGTCGTCAGCCAGGTGGCCCTGGGGAATGCCTGGCGCAGCACGAACACCACCGCGCGCACCAGCGCCATCGAGGCCAGCAGCGGGATCGCCAGGCGGAACAGGTTGATGTGGATGAAGTTCTGCAACACCAGCTTGGTCATGCCGACCAGCACCAGCGCCGAAACCGGGAAAGCCAGGCGCGCGCCGGCATCGTGCAGGCGCCCGCCATCGACCTTGTGATGACGTGCCAGCCACCAGCGGGAGATCAGCCAGCCAGCGCCGACGCAGGCCGCCAGCGCGACCAGTTGCCAGACGAAATTCGGATCACGGAAATCCGCGGCGAGTTCCCGAAAAAGTTGCAGGGCTTCGTTGTGCTGCTGCTTCATGGCTTTCTGTCCAGAATGGCGGCAAAAAAGCCGTCGGTATTGTGCCGGTGCGGGAGCAGGCGCAAGGATTCACCATCGAGCATGATGCCATGCCTCGCCAGCACTTGCGAAGCGGGCGCCAGCGTGAAATCCTGATGCCCGGCGAGGAACGCGTCGACGACCGCCTCGTTCTCCGCGGTCAACAGGCTGCAGGTGGCATAAACCACGCGCCCTCCCGGACGCACCAGCCTGGCTGCGGCTTCGAGGATGGCCGCCTGCTTGACTGCCAGTTCGGCAATGGAATCCTCGCCCTGCCGCCACTTCAGGTCGGGATTGCGGCGCAGCGTACCGAGGCCGGAGCACGGGGCATCGACGAGGACGCGGTCGACCTTGCCGGCGAGCCGCTTGATCCTGAGGTCGCGCTCGTGCTCGATGCGCACCGGATGCACGTTGGACAGGCCGGAGCGCGCCAGACGCGGCTTCAGCCGGGCCAGGCGCTTGTCGGAAACGTCGTAGGCGTAGAGGCGGCCGGTATTCTTCATCAGCGCCCCGAGCAGCAGTGTCTTGCCGCCGGCGCCGGCACAGAAATCGACGACCATCTCGCCACGCCTCGGCTCAAGCAGGTAGCCGAGCAACTGGCTGCCTTCGTCCTGCACCTCGAAAGCGCCGGCGAGAAACAGCGGGTGCCGGGACAGCGCCGGCTTGTCACGCAGGCGGATCGCCAGCGGCGACAGTCTGCCCGGGACGGCGGCAATCCCCTCCGCCGCGAACCGGGCGAGAACGGCCTCGCGGTTCGTCTTCAGCGTATTGACGCGCAGGTCGAGCGGCGCCGGCTGGTTGAGCGCGGCGGCCAGCCGCAGCACTTCGTCGGCGCCGAACTGGGCTTCCAGGTTGGCGTACAGCCAGTCCGGCAGATCGCAGCGCACGGCCGGCCGGAAATCGTCCTCGGCCATCCCCTTGGCTGCCCCCAGCCATTCCTCCTCGCTCGCCTTGAGCACTGGCGCCAGGTCGCGCTGGCTCCAGCCGCGCGCCACCGCCAGTGCGACCAGCAGGCGATTGCGATCAGACAACCGGCCGGCACAGCGCGCCTCGATGCTGCGTCCCCGGCGCAGCACGGCGAACACGGTTTCGGCGACGAAGGCGCGATCGGCGTGGCCCAACTGGTGATGGTCGCGGAAATAGCGCGAAACGACCGCATCCGCGGGGTATTCGAAGCGCAGCACCTGCCCGAGAACGGCTTCGGCATGAGCAAACAGGGCGGGGGTGAAGCGGGCGTTCATGGCGATCCAATTTCCGTGGCGACCTGCTCGAAGCTTTCGCCCTTCTTGTCGGTAAAGCGGATTCTAACCGGCAAACGCTGGCGGTCGAGCGCGATCCAGACTTCCGTCGTCTTGTCGGTCATCGCCCGCAGATGCAGGGTGCGGAAACGGCCGGCCGGCGTCTCGATTTCCTCCTCACCCAGCGAGTCGACCGCATAGCGCTCGTATTTCCTGCCGGTGACGACGCCGATGACGCTGCCTTCGGCCAGTCCTCCGAGATAGGCGAGCTGGTAGTTCAGTGACAGGATGTCCTGGGTGCCCCTGGCGATCGGCTGCACGCTGCCGTCGCGGGCAAGCCGGACTTCCGCGGTCGACCAGTCGAAATCGGCGTTTTCCCCGGTGTCCTTGCCGTTCTTCAGGGTCCGGTAGGTTTCCGGCTGCAGCCCCCCGGCCACCATGCGCCCGGAACTTTCGGTTTCGATACGGATCGGCTTGAACAGCGAAACCAGCCCGCTGGTCTCGGTGATCCCGGTCAGCCGGTAGCGGCCATCCTCGCCGAACTCCCAGCGGTGCTCGGCGCGGCCGACCTGGAAGCCGAGCGATTCCTTGAAGATGGCATAGCGGATCGTGCCGGTCGCCGGCAGGATCGGCTTCGCGGGCGGTGCAGGAGTCACAGGCGCGGTCGACGGCATTTCAGGGACGATTTCCGGTTCGGGTTCGGGGGTGGACAGCGCGGCGACCGGCGCGGTTTGCGCCAGCGGCCGCGGGCTCGCCGGCCGGGGCGGTCGGGCTGCCTTGGCCGCGGGCGCTGGCGGCTTCCCGGGCGCGACATCCGGCGGCGCGGGCGGCGCTTCGGGCAATGGCCGGATCTCGGCGCGCAAGGGCGCGGGCTCCGGCTCGGGACCGCCGCCGAAAAGTTCGACATCCATCCCGACCAGCGCCGCGGCGTGGATCGCCAGCGAACCCAGTAGCGCGGCCAGCAGCGCAACCGGCATCGCCGCTCAACGCTCCGCGGGCACCACCAGCACGCCGTCGCCGGCCCCGGCGCCGGCGAGCCGCACGCAGCCGCCATCGACGCGCAGGCGGTCTTCGGCGAACCAGCGCACGGCCTGCGGATAGATCCGGTGCTCCTGGCGCAGCACGCGGGCGGCGAGCGTCGCTTCGTCGTCGCCGTCGAGCACCGGCACGGCGGCCTGGATGATCACCGGCCCGTGATCGAGCGCCGGGGTCACGAAGTGCACCGTGCAGCCGTGGATGCGCACGCCCTCCGCCAGCGCCCGCCGGTGGGTATGCAGGCCGGGGAACGCCGGCAGCAGCGACGGATGAATGTTCATCAGGCGGCCCGCGTAATGGCGCACGAAGTCGTCGCCGAGGATGCGCATGAAGCCGGCGAGCACGACGAGGTCCGGCGCGAAGCCGTCGATGCACGCGGCCAGCGCGGCGTCGAAGGCCTCGCGGCCGGCGAAAGTCTTGTGGTCGATGCAGCGCACGGTGATCCCTGCCGCCATCGCCGTCGCCAGTCCCGCGGCGTCGGGGCGGTTGCTGATCACGGCGGCAATGTCGACCGGCAGCGCGCCGGCAGCGCGGGCGGCGATCAGCGCCTCCATGTTGCTGCCGCGTCCGGAAATCAGAATGACGGTCTTTTTCATCTCAGAAACTCACGGGGAGGAAGATCATGGTCGTTATGGATTGTGCCGCCCGCGAGATGGTGCGGCCGTTGCGGTCGGCGACGACTTTCGCGATGAAATCGAGCAGGCCGGTGATCCGCCCGAACTCGCGCTCGAAGGAAATGTTGCGGTTGGCGGGGTCGAGTTCGTTGGACAGCAGGAACTGTTCGCCGGCGGCATCGCGGCTGGTGCTCAGCTTCCAGACGGCGATCTCCATGTTGCGCGCGCAGTTGTACAGCTTCGTCTCGTTCAGGCTGTCGAGGATGTAGAACTCCTCCTTGTGCTCGAAGGCGGCGTCGACCATGGTCAGCAGGCCGTAGATCAGCGCCGCCACCCGGTCGCCTTCATACGTGTTGCTGAAGGCGAGCGCCGCCGCCTGGCGCTCGCGCAGTCCGCCGAATTCCGGCCAGCTCCGCGAATTGCGCTGGCGCAGGCGCTCGACGGCCGCCTCGCGGCTGACCGCGCCGCCTTTCTTCCACTCCTTCGGATTGCGCTTGTAGAGCTTGTCGGCAATCAGCAACAGACCGGCGACGACTTCCGCGCGATCGGCATCGGCAATGCGGTCGACGTCCGACTTGACCAGATATTTCGCATCGACCGTCGTCTGTGTCCGGCCGTCCTTCCCCATCTTCGTCGCACAGCCGGCCAGCGACAGGACGAGGAGGGGGACCAGCCAGCGCATCAGACACCCTTGCTCTTCAGGTAGCCGATGCCGATCGGGACCAGCGAGAAGAGAATGATGCCGACGATGATCAGCGTCAGGTTGGCCTTCACCCACGGCAGGTTGCCCAGCCAGTAGCCGGCCAGGCACAGCGAAACCACCCAGCCGAGCGCACCGATCAGGTTGAAGATCGTGAACTTCGTGTAGGACATCGCCCCGATGCCCGCGACGAACGGCGCGAAGGTGCGGAACAGCGGCAGGAAGCGCGAGATGACCAGCGTCTTGCCGCCGTGCTTCTCGTAGAAGGCGTGTGTCTTGACCAGCGCATCGCGGTTGAAGAAGCGCGAGTTCTCCCAGTGGAAGACCTTCGGTCCGAGGTAGCGTCCGATGTGGTAGTTGACCGTGTTGCCGAGCACCGCAGCGGTCGTCAGAACAGCCATCAGCACGAAGATGTCCATGCCGCCCTCGCCGATCGCCGCCAGCGCGCCGGCCACGAAGAGCAGCGAATCGCCGGGGAGAAAAGGCGTCACGACGAAGCCGGTTTCGGAAAAGATGATGACAAACAGGATGCCGTAGATCCACAGCCCGTATTGCTGTACCAGCACCGCCAGATGCTTGTCGAGATGGAGGACGATGTCCATGAACTGTGCGAGGAATTCCATGCTGGGGCGCCGACCGTGATAAAGGAGCAATTTTACCCCAAGGTATAATCCGGCCATGCCGACGATCGCCCGCCTCCCCGACCTGCTGATCAGCCAGATTGCCGCGGGCGAAGTGGTCGAGCGGCCCGCCTCGGTGCTCAAGGAACTGCTGGAAAACAGCCTCGATGCCGGCAGCAAGGCAATTCAGGTGCACCTCGAGGAAGGCGGCGTCAAGCTGATCCGCGTCAGCGACGACGGCTGCGGCATCGCCAGGGATGAACTCGCGCTCGCGCTGACCCGCCACGCCACCTCGAAGATCGCCTCGCTCGACGACCTGGAACGGGTCAGTTCCCTCGGCTTTCGCGGCGAGGCGCTGGCCGCGGTCGCCGCGGTCGCCCGCCTTGCCATCAGCAGCCGCGAACGCGGCGCCAGCCACGCCTGGAAGCTGAAAGCCGAACCGGGTGCCGCGCCGGAACCCGCCGCCCTGATGGTCGGCACCGTCGTCGAGATGCGCGACCTCTATTACAACACCCCGGCCCGCCGCAAATTCCTCAAGGCCGAGGGCACCGAATTCGCCCACTGCGCCGACGCCGTCAGGCGCCTGGCGCTGACCCGTCCCGACGTCGCCTTCAGCCTCACCCACAACGGCCGCACCCTGTTCCAGTTCGCCCCCGGCGACAGCGTACGGCGCATCGCCGACGTTATCGGCGAAGACTTTCTGGCCGCGGCCCGCCGCCTCGACGCCGCCGCCGGGCCGCTGGCCATCGCCGGCTTCGCCATCGACCCGACGCGCGCCGGCGAGGCGAAGGATGGCCAGCACGTCTTCGTCAACGGCCGCTTCGTGCGCGACAAGGTCATCGCCCACGCCCTGCGCGAAGCCTACCGCGACGTGCTGCACGGCAGCCGCCAGCCCGCCGTCTGTCTGTTCGTGAACATCGACCCGGCGCTGGTCGACGTCAATGTGCACCCGGCCAAAACCGAAGTCCGCTTCCGCGACCCGCGCGCCATGCACCAGTTCGTCTTCCACGCCATCCAGCGCACGCTAGCGGTGCCTGTTGCGGTCGACACCCGGGAAAACCGGGGACAGACCACGGTTTTTAAAGACGGAAAACCGTGGTCTGTCCCCGGTTTTCCGCCGCCGCCGCGCCACCAAGGCACCCTCGGCGTCGCCGAACCGGCCGCTGCCGCCTACCTCGCCTTCGCGCGCGCCACGCAAGGCCTGGACGAAGCTGCGAACCCTTCCGCCGCCGTCCCCAAATTCATGCCCGCCGGAGGCGTCGACCGCGACGGCCCGCCGCTCGGCTACGCGCTCGCCCAGTTGCACGGCATCTACATCCTGGCCCAGAACGCGCGCGGCCTCGTCCTTGTCGACATGCACGCCGCCCACGAACGCATCCTCTACGAAAGGCTGAAGGCTGCCTTCGACGAGTGCCAGGTCGCCACCCAGAACCTGCTGATCCCCGCCGTCTTCGCCGCCGACGCGCTCGATGTCGCCGCCGTCGAGGAATACGCCGAGGCGCTCGCCGACCTCGGCTTCCAGATCGCCACGCTCGGCCCCAACCAGCTCGGCGTACGCAGCGTCCCCGCCCTGCTGCAATCCGGCGACCCCGCCACACTCGCCCGCGCGCTGATCGCCGAATTGCGCGAACACGGCATCACCCAGCTCGCCACCGCGCGGCGCAACGAACTACTGGCGACAATGGCGTGCCACGGCGCCGTCCGCGCCCGCCGCCTGCTCACCGTCCCGGAAATGAATGCGCTGCTGCGCCAGATGGAAGAAACCGAACGCGCCGGCCAGTGCAACCACGGGCGGCCGACATGGACCGAACTGCCGCTGGCCGAACTCGACAGGCTGTTCCTGCGCGGGCAGTGATCAGGATCCAGACCGGCTGCCGGTGTCTCGTTTTTCGCGACAAGCGCACAAAATTCCTTTTATAAATAATATGTTCTAGGTGTTTCTTGATCTAGTGGATGCATAATGAGGTCTTTGGTCGGGCATGAAGAAAACCTTGACAAGATCGCCTCAACCAGCGCACCCGTTCGCCGCAAGGCTGACCCTGGCGGGATTTCTCGTTGCCGGCAGTGCCAGCGCGCTGGCCGACGTCCCGCCGCTGTTTCGTCCGGATGCCGGCAGTCTGCTGAACCAGACCACCCCGCCCACCGTCGTCCCGACCCTGCCTTCCTCGACACTGCCGGCGCTGCCGGATGAAGACATCGGCAAGACCGGCCCCGACGGCGCCAAGGTCAAGGTCACGCGATTCGTTCTCGAAGGCGTCAGCCAGTTGCCCCCCGAACAATTGCAGGCGGCGCTGTCCGATCTGATCGGCCAGGAACTCGGCCTGTCCGGTTTGCGCAAGGCGGCCGCGCGCATCACGGAGATATATCGCGAACAGGGATTTTTTCTCGCCCGCGCCTATCTCCCGGCCCAGGACATTGCCGACGGCGTCGTGCGCATCGCAGTGCTCGAGGGGCGGTTTGGCGCCGTCGACAGCGGCGGCTCGCCGCGACTGGAGCGGGAGCACGCGCAGGGCATCCTCGAAGCGCATCAGGTTGCCGCGGGCCAGCCCATCGAGCGTTCCGCCCTCGAGCGCAGCCTGATCCTGCTCGAACAGCGCGGCGGCGCGCCGGTGCAGGCGGTGATGCAACCCGGCGCCACGGTCGGCACCTCGCACATGGTCATCGAGACGCCCGCCGGCCCGTTGTTCAGCGGCCAACTGGGCGTCGACAACTACGGCAACCGCTACAGCGGCCAGAACCGCGCGACCGCCCAGCTTAACCTCAACAGCCCGCGCGGCGTCGGCGACCTCGCCAGCCTGTGGCTGATGAAATCCGGCGATTCCGACGCCTTCTTCGCCGCCTACCAGACCCCGGTCGGCTACCAGGGCCTGACGCTGGGCGCCAGCTACTCCCAGTTCAACTATCAGCTTTGCTGCGAGTTCGCGCCTCTCGATCAACAGGGCTACGCGAAGGTTTTCGGCGTCCAGGCGCGCTACCCGCTGATCCTCTCCCAACGCCAGATCATGAATGCCGGGCTCGCCTTCGAGCGCAAGCATCTGAACGACAGCTCCGCCCTCGGCGAACTGGCCGACAAGGATGCGAATGTCGTCAGCGTCTCGCTCGACGGAATTGCAGCCACCGCCAGCGGCCAGAATCGCTACCAGGTGGCGCTGACCAGCGGCGACCTGGACATCTCCGGCCCGCCCGCCTATGTCCAGGCGAACGCGGCGACGGTGGACACCGCCGGGCGCTACTTCAAGCTGCGCGGCGAATACCAGTACCTGCATTTCCTGGACAATGGCCACCGGCTCCTCCTGCGCCTTTCCGGACAGGCCAGCGACCGCAACCTCGATTCCTCCGAAAAGTTCCTGATGGGCGGCGTCAATGCTATCCGCGCCTACCCCGAAGGCGAGGCGCCGGCCGACCAGGCGCTGCTGGCCCGGTTCGACTGGGTGATCCCCGTCCCGGCCGAGGCCCTGCCCGGCAGCCTGTCGACGCGATTGTTTGTCGACGCCGGCACCCTCTGGCTGCTCAAGGACACGCGCGGCGGCCTGGCCAGCTTTGGCATCCCCAATCACTACAACCTTGCCGGCATCGGATTGGGTTTCAACTGGAACCTGCCGAAGGGGTTCACGGCAAATCTGGAAGCAGCCACCAAGATCGGCAACAACCCCGGCGCCTCGCTGAAGGGGTACGATGCCGATGGCAGGGACAACACGTCACGGCTCTGGCTGGGACTGGGTTGGGCGTACTGAGGATCTGACATGAACCGCGCTTACCGACTGATCTGGAACGAAGAACTCAGCGCCTGGGTCGTCGCCCCCGAAATCGCCTCGGCGCGGGGCAAGGGTGGCGGCATCAGGCGCAGCGTGGTTGCCCTGTCAATGGTGGCACTGACAGTCGGCAGCGATGCCGCGCGGGCGGCCGACCTGGCTGCCACGGCGCTGCCCGGCGGCGGCCAGGTTGCCGCCGGACAGGCGAGCATCGGCAGCGCCGGCGCCAACATGACGATCGATCAGGGCAGCCAGCGCGCCATCATCAACTGGCAGAATTTCGACATCGGCAGCCAGGCGTCGGTCACCTTCCGCCAGCCCGATGCCTCTGCCGTCGCCCTCAATCGGGTGAGCGGTCCCACCGCCTCGCGCATCGAAGGCCAGTTGACCGCCAACGGCCAGGTCTTCCTGATCAATCCCAGCGGCGTCCTCTTCGGCCAGGGCGCCCGCGTCAATGTCGGCGGCTTGGTCGCTTCCACACTCAACATCCGTGACCAGGACTTCCTCACCGGCAACTACACCTTCAGCGGCACCGGCGGGGCCATCGAAAACTACGGCACGATCAACGCGGCGCCCGGCGGCTACCTCGCCTTCATCGCGCCCAGGATCACCAACGCCGGCACAATCAGCGCGCCGCAGGGCACCGTCGCCCTGGGCGCCGGCGAGCGCGTCACGCTCAACTTCGCCGGCAACCGCCTGGTCGGCCTCAGCGTCGCCGCCGAAATGCTCGACACGCTGATCGAGAACCGCCAGGCCATCCGCGCCGAGGGCGGCGCCATCCTTCTGACCGCCGCCAGCGCCGAAGCCGTCACCCGCGGCGTCATCAACAACAGCGGCATCCTCGAAGCTTCCAGCCTGACTTCCGACGGCGGACGCATCGTGCTCACCGCCGGCAACGACATCACCCTGGGCGCCGGATCGTCGGTTGCGGTCGACGACCAAAAAGGGGGCGAAATCAAGGCGCAGGCGCAGGCAGGCACGCTGCTCGCCGACGGCAGCATTTCGGCGCGCGGCGCCGCAGGCAGCGGCGGCACAGTCCAACTGCTCGGCCACCAGGTCGGCCTGATCAACGCAGCGCAGGTCGACGCCTCGGGCGCGACCGGCGGCGGCACGGTGCTGGTTGGCGGTGATTACCAGGGCAGCAACACCGCGGTCCAGAACGCCTTCCGCACCTACGTCGGGCCGCAGGCGACGATCAAGGCCGACGCGCTGCAACAGGGAGATGGCGGCAATGTTGTCGTGTGGGCGGACGATACCACGCGCTATTACGGCGCGATTTCTGCCAGGGGTGGTGCGCAGAGCGGGAATGGCGGCTCTGTCGAAGTTTCCGGCAAGCAGATGCTCGATTTCACCGGTGCGATCGACGTCGCCGCGCCGCTCGGTGCGGGTGGCCGGGTTCTCCTCGATCCGCAGAACATCGTGCTCAACACCACGACGCAACCGTCGCCGCCCAACAACCCGAACGGGACACCGGACGTTGCCTTCGTTGATCCGCCGGCAGTCGGCACCATGACCATCCAGATCGCCGATATCACGGGCTTTTCGGAGCTTTTCCTGCAGGCGACCAACGACATCACGGTCAGCAATCCGATCACGATGGCCGTCAACAACAGTATCCGTCTCGAAGCGAACAACAACATCACGTTGGCAAACGGCGCTACAGCAGCCACCCGCGGGAGCATCACGACCTCCGGTACGGGGTCTATAACACTCAAGGCCGATGCCGACAACAGCGGCGCCGGCACTCTGGCGATGAACAACGCCGCGCTGCGCAGCAACGTCGGGGGAATCGCCCTTTCCGGCGCCAGCATCAGCGGCACGGGAACGATCAATACCACGGGTGCCGCCAGCGCCAACGGCGGCAATATAGCGATCACGGGAACCAGTACCACCGGCAGCATCAATCTCACCGGCGCAATGACGACCACCGGCGGAACGGCAGCGGCGAACAGCGTCGGCCGCAACGCCGGCAACGTGACCATCACGGGTGCCGGGGCTGTCACGACCGGTGCGATCACGGCCAACGGCAGCAACGGGAACGGCGCCAACCGGGCCGGCGGGAACGGGGGCGTCATCACGGTCACCAGCAACGGTGCGCTGACTACCGGCAACGTCGCGGCCAGCGGCGGCAACGGCGTGGCAACTGCTGCCGGCGGCAACGCTGGCAGCATCGCCGTCACCAACAACTCGCTGACTACCGGCGCGCTGACCACCGGCACCCTCACCGCCCGTGCCGGCGCAGCGGCCGGTGCGATCACCAGCGGCGCAGCCGGTGGCGTCAATGTCACCAACAGGGCGAACACGCTACTGCGGACCGGCGCCATCAATACCAGCGGCCAGGCGGGCGGTGGGGGCGGCAACGTCGCATTGACCTCTGCCGGCGGAGTCACCGTCACCAGCACCATCGCGACCGGCGGTGGAGCGCTGAATGCCGGGACAGCGGCGGCCGGGCGCAATGCCGGAAATGTGACCATCAAGGGTGTCACCCGCAATATCGCCGGAGCGATTACCGCCAGCGGCGGGGCGGCCGTCGTTGCCGGCCAGGCCGGCGGCGCCGGCGGCAATGTCCTGATCACCGGCACGGACGGCACCATCGCCACGGCCGGCACGCTCAGTACGACAGGGATTACCGCCAGGAACGGCAATGCAGTCGGTACGGTCGCCAGCGGTGCGGCGGGCAGCATCACTCTGGAGGCGACCCAGATCACCGCGACCGGTGCGCTCACCACGACTGGGGGCGCCAACGGTGACGGCGGGGCGATCACTGCCACGACCTCGGCCGGGCCGCTGACCGTAAACGGCGCCATTGCCGCCAGCGGCGGTACTGCCAATGCCAGCAGTGCCGGCCGGAGTGCCGGCAGCGTCACACTGACCAGCAGTGGAACGCTGAGCACCGGCGCGAACACCATCACGGCCAACGGCAGCAATGGGAACGGCGCCAACCAGCCGGGGGGGAACGGCGGCAATGTGGCTGTGACCAGCACGACCAACGCGGTTACGGTGGGGGCGATTTCCACGGTTGGCGGGAATGGCGGCACCGGCAACGCCAACGGCGGCAACGCCGGCGCGATTACGCTCGATGCGGGCGGTGCAACGCCTTCGATCACGGTCGGCGGCAGCCTGACCGCGACCGGCGGCAACCGGGCTGGAGCGGGCGTGGCCGGGAGCGGCGGTCAAATCTGGCTCAAGGACCCCGTCCTGCTCAATGCAGCGATAACGGCCAGTGCGCAAGGGGGAAGTGCCGGCGCCGGGGCGGGAGCCAATGTCCGGTTTGACGGCACGATCAACTCCACGGGCGCAGCCCGTGCGCTCACGGTCAACAGCAACGCCGCGACGATTTTCGGCGACGCTGTGGGAGGCTCCTCGGCACTGGCGTCGCTGACGACGAACGCCGGCGGCACGACGAGCATCGGCGGCAACGTCACGACGACGGGGAATCAAACCTACAGCGATGCCGTGACGTTGACCGGAAACGCGGTTCTGACCGGGGCGATACCGACCTTCGCTTCGACGGTGGCGGGCGGCGGCTTCGACCTGACGCTGAACTTCAGCGGCACCACGACGATGAACGGGGCGAACTTCACCGGGATCCGCAACCTGGCGACCGGCAACGGCGGTGCCACGCAACTCACCGGTGCAATAACCACCAGCGGCACGCAGACGTACAACGACGCGGTGACACTGACCGGTGCGACGACGCTGGCCAGCAGCGGCAACGGCGCAATCGCCTTCAACGGCACGGTCAACGGTGCGCAAACGCTGGCGGTGAATACGACGGGGGCGACGACCTTCGCCGGCGCGGTCGGCGGCACGACGGCGCTGACCAGCTTGACGACGAATGCCGGCGGCACGACGAGCATCGGCGGCAACGTCACGACTACGGGGGCGCAAACCTACAACGATGCCGTGATCCTGACCGGCGGTGGCACGCGCACGTTCGCCTCGACGGGCAACAACGCGCTTGCCTTCAACTCCACCGTGGACGGTGGTTCGGACCTGATTGCGAACACCACCGGGGCGACGAGCTTCGCTGGCGCGATCGGCGGCACGACGCCGCTGACCAGCGTGACGACGAACGCGGGCGGCACGACGAGCATCGGCGGCGGTTCGGTCAGGACGACCGGGAATCAGACCTACAACGACAACGTATCGCTGGGTGCGCCGACGACCTTCGTGACCACCGCGAACGGCGCTATCACCGCGAACGGCAGCATCGCCGCCAACGGCCATTTGCTGACCCTCGCTGCCGGTCTGGGCAACGTTGTCATGCAAAATGCTGCCAATGATCTCGCGACTGTCTCTGTGACATCGGCGACCAACGTCGCCCTGAGAGACGCCAATGCCATCGACCTCGGAACATCGACCATCGGTGCGAGCCTGACGGTTTCCGCCGGCGGCGCGGTGACCGATTCGGGCGCAATCTCGGTGGCCGGCGCGACGACAATCAACGCCGGCGCGGCCAACGACGTCACACTCGACAACCTTAACGATTTCGCGGGCAACGTTGCGGTTCAATCGGGAAGGAATGTCCGGTTGAACGACATCAACAATCTGACGCTGGATTTGTCCAGTTTCGGCACGTTGACCGCAACCGCCGCCGGCACGGTGACGCTGGCCGGCCAACTCACCGCTAGCGGCGCGGGCGACACGATCGTTCTGGCGGGCAGCCGCTTCGTCAACTCGGCCGGCGCAACCGCACTTTCGGTGCCGGTCGGCAGCCGCTGGCTGGTCTGGTCCGGCAATCCTGCCAACGACACACGAGGTGGGCTGGCCTACGACTTCAAGCAATACAACGCGACGTTCGGTGTGACGCCCGTCGCCCAGGCAACGGGCAACGGCTTCCTCTACACGCTGGCCCCGAGCATCACCCCAAGCCTGACCGGTACGGTGAGCAAGGTCTATGACGGCAACACGACGGCGACGCTGGCTCCGGGCAACTTGACCGCGAGCGGCGCCGTCGATGGCGATACGGTCGTGCTGGCTGCCGCCAGTGCCACCTACGACAACAGGAACGTCGGCACCGGCAAGACGGTGACGGCGACCGGGATCACGGCAACTGCCAGCAATGGCACGGCCGCCGTATACGGCTACACGGTGTCGCCCACTTCGGCCAGCGGGCCGCTAGGGGAGATTACCCCGGCAGCACTGACCGTGACGTCGATTGCCGGTGTCAGCACCACCTACGGCACGCCGGCGGCGACCGGGGCAGTCACGCTGAGCGGCGTGGTCGTTGGCGACACCGTGACCAGCACGGCCAGCCTCGTCAGCCCGACCTACAGCACGAGCGGCAACCTCAACGCGGGCAGCTACGCGCAGAGCGCCAGCAGCCTGGGCGGAGCCGATGCCGGCAACTACACCCTCACAGCATTCACCACGCCGACCAACAACTACACCGTCGGCCAGCTGGCGCTGACCGGCGCGGCAATCGCCGCCGCAGGCTCGACCTACGGATCACCGCTCACCCCGGGTGCGGTGAGCTTCGGCAACGTCATCGCCGGCGACGTCGTGACCAGCACGGCCAGCGTCAATACATCGACCGCGAGCAGCAGCGGCAACCCGGTGGTCGGCAGCTACACGCAGACGGCGAGTGCGCTCGCCGGCACGGATGCGGGCAACTACAGCTTTGCCGGGTTCACCACGCCGACGCAGAACTACACCATCAGTCCCGCCGCGCTGACCGTGACGTCGATTGCCGGTGTCAGCACCACCTACGGCACGCCGGCGGCGACCGGGGCGGTGACGCTGAGCGGGGTCATCGGCAGCGATATCGTGACCAGCACGGCCAGCATCGTCGGGCCGACCTACGCCACGAGCGGCAACCTCAACGCCGGCAGCTACGCGCAGAACGCGAGCAGCCTAGGTGGCGCCGATGCCGGCAACTACACCCTCACCGCCTTCACCACGCCGACAGCCAACTACACCGTCGGCCAGCTGGCGCTGACCGGAACGGCAATCGCCGCCGCAGGCTCGACCTACGGATCACCGCTCACCCCGGGTGCGGTGAGCTTCGGCAACGTCATCGCCGGCGACGTTGTGACCAGCACGGCCAGCGTCAACACCGGCGCGACCAGCACCAGCGGCAACCCGGTCGTCGGCAGCTACACGCAGACCGCAGGCGCCCTCGGCGGCGCCGATGCCGGCAACTACAGCTTTGCCGGCTACACGACGCCGACGCAGAATTACACCATCGACCCCATGGCGCTGACCGGCAGCATTACCGCCAACGACAAGGTCTACGACGCCACCCCCGCCGCCACTATCGCCAGCCGCGGCCTGAGCGGCGCGATCAGCAGCGATCGTGTCGCTTACTCCGGCGGCACCGCCACCTTCGCCGACAAGAACGCTGGCACCGCCAAGACCGTCACCGCCACCGGCCTCGGGCTGTCTGGTGCCGATGCCGGCAACTACACGGTCAACACGACGGCCACCACCACCGCCAACATCACCCCGGCGCTGCTCGTGATCAGCGCCGACGATGCTAGCCGCCCGGTCGATACCCCCAATCCGCAGTTCACCGCGAGCTACGCGGGATTTGTCGGCGGCGAGACACCGGCGGTGTTGAACGGCGTTCTGGCGTTCTCGACGCCCGCGACGCCGACCTCCCCCGTCGGCATCTATCCGATCACGCCGTATGGCCAGTCTTCGGGCAATTACGCCATCACCTACGTGGATGGAAAGCTGACGATCCAGGGCATCCCCGCCGTTACCCTGCCGGTTTTCCCGCGCGAGGTGGTCAGCCAGCAGGCGATCGGCGCGCAGTACACCGATCCGACCATGTCGACCGCAGTTCTGCCAGGCTTGTACTATGTTTTCGATGACCAGCACGACGGCAGCAACGGGAAGGCTCCGGCCAGCGCGGTGCGCGTCGTCGGTTCCGGCATACGGTTGCCGAACTGACGGCTGACCGGCGACAGTTCGAACCCGACAGGAAAGTGTCGCCGCTCCCGCATTCGCCCGCCGTCCAGGTTCTCACCCACCCGCTTTCCTTCGTGTTGCGGGTGCTGGGAAATTTCCAGGCGCACCGGGGATTCCTGCTGGCCGGCGCGATCGCCTACAACGCGCTGCTTTCGCTGGTCCCGCTGCTGATCCTCAGCGTCATCGTGCTCTCCAGGCTGGTGACGCCGGCCGAACTGCTGGATACGCTCGGGCACTATCTGGAATGGCTGGTTCCCAGCCAGTCATATGCGGTTCTCGAGGAACTGTCGCGCTTTCTCGACCAGCGGGTAGCCATCGGCAGCGCTCTGCTCGCGACGATGCTCTTTTTCAGTTCGCTGACCTTTTCGGCGCTCAACCAGGCGATGGCCGTCATCTTTGACCATCGCGACCTGGCCGATCAGCGTTCCTCGCTACTGTCGCTGCTGCTGCCATACGCCTTCGTCGCCCTGCTCGGCGTCGGCCTGCTCGCCGTAACGCTGATCTCGGTCGGCGTGCAGACCCTGGTGCCCGATACCGTCGTCGTCTTCGGTCGCAACTGGTACCTTCCCGGCCTGTCCGGAAGCATCCTGTATCTGCTTGGCCTGGCGACCGAGGCGCTGATGATCGCCGCCATCTACCATTTCCTGCCGGTCGGCCGGATCGCCTTGCGCTACGCGCTGGTGGGCGGGATTACGGCAACCGCGCTGTGGGAGATCATTCGCCATGTTCTGGTCTGGTATTTCAGCAGCCTGTCGAATGCCAGCGTGGTCTATGGGTCGCTGACCAGCGCGGTCGTCATCCTGTTCAGCCTCGAAATAGCAGCGACGCTATTGCTCCTCGGAGCGGAAGTGATCGCCGAGTACGAACGGCTGGAGCGTCCCCCGTCGGACAGCGCGCCCGATCGCTGACCACCCCGCACGGCCGGAGCGCACGTGCGTTCGCTCGCCGGATCAGATCACCAGCGGCTGATCGGACAGCTCGTTGGGATTCCTCCCGTCCGCCGGAAAATGCTCGCCGAGCAGGTCGCCGGCGCGCCGGATCGCCGCGAGCGCGCCATTGCGATAATCGCCGGCTTTGAAAGCGGCTTCCATGCTCCGGCAGATGGCGTCCCACTCGGACTGCGCCACGCGAGCGGCGATGCCGCGGTCGGCAAGGATCTCGACGCGACGGTCAACGAGTTGCACGTAGATCAGGACACCGCTGTTGCCTTCGGTGTCCCAGACGCCGAGAGTGCCGAAGAGATCGGTGGCGCGCTGGCGGGCACTGCGGCCGTGCCAGAGCTCGGCGAAGGGCAAGGGGCCCTCGACGACGAAACGGATTTCGCCGCGCTGGCCGGCCTCGGCAACCTCGACGGCGGCGCCGATTTCGGCTGACAGTGCCCGGCCGAAGCGGCGCGCGGCAAGCCACGGCGGTGTCACAAAGTGTTTGAACAGGCGCGAAAGATTCATCTACCAGCTCCCCGAGGCGCCACCGCCGCCACCCGAACCACCACCGCCGCCGAATCCCCCGCCCCCGCCGAAGCCGCCACCTCCCCGGCCGCCGCGACCGGCCATGGCGCCGAAAACCAGGTCGAGCCCGAAGCGCGCCAGGAAAATCCCGGCCAGCACACCGATGACGATCCCGGCGACGCCGCCGACCAGCAGCCAGCCGATGCCGCCGGTGACGCCACCAACCACCGCCGATCCGAGAAAATTGCCGAGCAGTCGGCGCAGCATGGTGCCGATGATGACGACCGCGATCAGGATGCCGAACAGCAGCCCTTCGCTGATCCCGGCCACGCCCGGTGGCGCGGCGCTCCGCGCAGCCGGCGCCGGAACCGGCAGTTCCTCGCCCTCGACGACCTTGATGATGGCATCGACCCCGGCATCGATGCCGCCGGGCAGATCGCCGGCCCTGAAGCGCGGCGTGATGGTTTCGGAAATGATGCGCTTCGCCGTCGCGTCGTTGAGCCGGCCCTCCAGCCCGTAGCCAACCTCGATACGCAACCGCCGGTCATCCCTGGCGACGATCAGGATGACGCCGTCGTCCACACCCTTGCGCCCGATTTTCCAGGCATCGAGGAGGCGGATCGCGAACTGCTCGATGGTTTCCGGCTGTGTGCTGGGCAGAACCAGCACCGCCACCTGCGCACCCTTGCGCGCCTCGAACGCCTCAAGCTTCTGTTCCAGCGCATCCTTCTGCCCGGTGCCGAGCGTCCCGGTGAGGTCGGTGACCCGCGCCGCGAGCTTGGGGATCGCCACCGGCCCGTCGGCGCCCCCGCCCGGGGCCGGCCAGGCGAACACGGCGAACAGGCAGAGCAGCAGCCCCGCCAGGCCGGCGGTCAGGTGCCTCATCGCGAAGTTACTTGGCGGCCGGCCTAGGGGCGCCGAAGTCGATCTTCGGCGCGCTGCTGATCGCCTTCTCGTCCTCGACGGCGAAGTTGGCCTTGGGCTTGTAGCCCATGACCATGGCCGTCAGGTTGTTGGGGAAGGTGCGCACCGAGACGTTGTATTCCTGCACCGCCTTGATGTAACGGTTGCGGGCGACGGTGATGCGGTTCTCGGTGCCCTCGACCTGCGCCTGGAGGTCGCGGAAGTTGGCGTCGGCCTTGAGCTGCGGGTAGTTTTCGGACACCACCAGCAGGCGGCCGAGCGCGCTGGAAAGATCGGCCTGCGCCTTCTGGAACCTGGCGAAGGCTGCCTCGTCATTGACCAGTTCCGGCGTCGCCTTGATGCTGCCGACGCTGGCGCGCGCCTCGGTGACCTGGGTCAGCACTTCCTTTTCGTGCGCGGCATAGCCCTGGACGATTGACACCAGGTTGGGCACCAGATCGGCGCGGCGCTTGTACTGGTTCAGCACTTCCGACCAGGCGCCGGACACCGCCTCGTCGTTGATCTGGATCTGGTTGTAGCCGCAACCGGAAAGCAGCGAAACGGCAATGGCAAGCAAAGCGACGAGGCGAAATCTCATGGCGGGCATCTCCGGAATTTTTGACGGGTCGCCCCAATATGCGGCCACGCAACGCAAAGCGCAAGTCCCGACGCCTGCGGCCTCAAGGCGCCGGCTTGGCAAGCTGGCTCTTGACGATCGGCCCGACCGCATTCCAGACCCACGATCCCGCAGCGACCACCAGCGCGGTGCCGATGACCAGCTGGATCAGCAGGACGATCAGGTCGTGCTGCTGGCGGCTCATCTTGCGCCCGGGATTGGTGGCGCCGCAGCCGGGGCATGCTTCGGCCGAGGTATCGACGGTGTGGCCGCAGGCGCGGCATGGAACGAGCGGCATGGTTTCCCCCTATGATGGGCGGATTATAGGCCGGAGTTGCCCCCTGCGCGCATGGTAGCATTCGCCGCCATGAACCCGACCCGCCTGCCGCCCGCCATCCTGCTGATGGGACCGACCGCTTCGGGCAAGACGGCGGTCGCCATGGCGCTGGCCGAGCGCTTTCCGGTCGAGCTGATCAGCGTCGATTCGGCGCAGGTCTTCCGCGACATGGAGATCGGCACCGCCAAGCCGGACCGTGCCACGCTGGCACGTTACCCGCACCGCCTGATCGACCTCATCTCTCCGGAAGAAAGCTACTCCGCCGCGCGCTTCCGCGCCGATGCGCTGGCGGCGATGGCCGAAATCACGGCCGCCGGCAAGCTACCGCTGCTGGTCGGCGGGACGATGCTCTATTTTCGCGCCCTGCTGCACGGGCTGGCCGACCTGCCGCGCGCCGATGCCGGCGTGCGCGCGGAGATCGACGCCGAGGCCGCTGCGCTCGGCTGGCCGGCAATGCACGCGAAATTGGCCGTTATTGACCCGTCGACCGCAGCAAGGCTGCACCCGACCGACAGCCAGCGCCTGCAACGTGCGCTGGAAGTCCATCGCCTGACCGACCGCCCGCTGTCCGCGCTGCTCGCCGAAAGCGAACAGGTCGGGCCGGCTTACGACTTTCTTTCGCTCGGCCTGTTGCCGGGCGACCGCGCCGTCCTGCACGAGCGCATCGCCCGCCGCTTCGACGAGATGCTGCTGGCCGGGCTGGACGAGGAAGTGCGGCGGCTGCGCCGGCAATACACGCTGAACCTGAACCTGCCGTCGATGCGCTGCGTCGGCTACCGGCAGACCTGGGAGGCGCAGGAAGGCGTCTTCCCGCAAAGGGAACTGCGCGACCGCGGCATCTTCGCGACACGCCAGCTGGCCAAGCGCCAGATAACCTGGCTGACCAACTCCTTCACGGCGGAGAACTTCGACTGCCTCGACCCGGCGTTGAGCGACCGGATCGCCGCGCGGGTAGCCGGGTTCCTCGGCGCCTAATGCGACTGCGGCGCCAGCAGCGCCCCGGAATCGTCCGCCAGCGGCGCCTTGCGCGCCGCCAGCAGCGTATAAACGGTCGGCACCACGAAGAGCGTGAAGAAGGTGCCGAGCAGCAGGCCGCCGACGATGACCCAACCGATCTGCTGGCGCGACTCGGCGCCGGCGCCGGTGGCGCGCGCCAGCGGCACGGCGCCGAGGACCATGGCGCCGGTCGTCATCAGGATCGGGCGCAGGCGCAGGGTCGCCGACTCGATCACCGCCGCCTTCAGTTCGAGCCCCTTCTCCTGCAACTGGTTGGCGAATTCGACGATGAGGATGCCGTGCTTGGTGATCAGGCCGACCAACGTCACCAGGCCGATCTGGCTATAGACGTTGAGCGTGCCGCCGGTGGCCCACAGGGCGCCGAGCGCCCCGGCCATCGACAGCGGCACCGTCAGCATGATGATGAAGGGGTCGCGGAAGCTCTCGAACTGCGCCGCCAGCACGAGGTAGATGAAGGCCAGCGCGAGGCCGAAGGTCAGCGCCAGCGACGAGGACGACTGGCGGAACTCGCGCGACTGGCCGTTGTAGTCGACTGCATAGCCGGGCTTGAGGATCTGCGCGGCGACGCCGTCCATGAAGCTCAGCGCCTCGCCCATCGTGTAGCCGGGCGCGAGGTTGGCGGTGATGGTCACGGCGCGGCGCTGGCCGAAGTGGTTGAGTTCGCGTGGGGCAACGGTCTCCTCGACGGCGACCAGGTTATCGAGGGAAATCATGCTGCCGTCGCGGCCGCGCACGTAGATCTCGCGGATGTCGTCCGGGTTGGTGCGGCCGACGTCGGCGACCTGCACGATGACGTCGTACTGCTCGCCCTCGCGCTTGAAGCGCGTGACCTGGCGGCCACCGAGCATGGTTTCCAGCGTCCGCCCGATGGTCTCGACCGGCACGCCCATGTCCGCTGCCTTGTCGCGCTTCACCTCGATCGACAGTTCCGGCTTGTTCAGCTTGAGGTCGGTATCGACGTTGGTCAGCCCGGGGTTCTTGGCCAGTTCGCCGAGGAACTGGTTGGTGACCTTCTGTAGTTCCTCGTAGGGTGCCGAGGTGACGATCACAAAGTTGACCGGTCGCTCGCGCGGGCTCTGGCCGAGCGACGGCGGCGTCACCGGGAAGGCGAGGACGCCGGGGATGCCCATGAACTTCGGGAACAGCTCCCTGGCGATGTCCGGCGAGCGGCGGTCACGGTCCTTCCAGTCGGACAGGCCGACGAAGGAGATGCCCTGGCTGACCGTCGGGTTGCCGGCAACGACGAAGTAGCGCTCGACGTCCTTCGTCTGGCTGTAGATGCCCTCGATCTGGCGCGCGTAGCGGTCGGTGTAGTCGAGGGTGGCGCCGTCCGGCCCGAGGAAGACACCGAGGATGACGCCGCGGTCCTCGACCGGCGCCAATTCCGACTTGAGCGCGCCGAGCAGCACGACGCAGGCGCCGGCCACGGCGACGAAACCGGCCATGACGATCCAGCGCCGGGCGAGTGCCGCGGTCAACACCCGCTTGTAGCCCGAATTCAGCCACACCAGGAAACGCTCGATGGCCATGAAGACCTTGCCGTGCTTTTCCTCTTGCTTCAGCAGGAACGAGCACATCATCGGCGACAGGGTCAGTGCGACGAAGCCGGAAACCAGCACGGCGCCGGCCAGCGTCAGCGCGAACTCGATGAACAGCTTGCCGGTGCGCCCGGTCATGAACGCCACCGGCGCGTAGACCGCGGCCAGCGTCAGCGTCATCGCCACCACCGCGAAACCGATTTCCTGCGAACCAACCAGCGCCGCCTTCATCCGCGGCATGCCCTCCTCGATGTGGCGGTAGATGTTCTCGAGCATGACGATGGCGTCATCGACGACGAGGCCGATGGCCAGCACCAGCGCCAGCAGAGTCAGCGTGTTGATGGTGAACCCGAGCATGAACATGATCGCGAAGGCGCCGACCAGCGACACCGGGATGGTGACCAGCGGGATCAGCGTCGCGCGAACGTTGCGCAGGAAAAAGAAGATGATCGCCAGCACGAGCAGGATGGCCTCGCCGATGGTCTTGAACACCGCCTCGATCGAGCGGTCGATGAACACCGACGAGTCGTAGGCGATGTCGACGCGCATGCCCTCCGGCAGCTCGGAAGTCACCTTCGGCAGCTCGGCGCGCAGCGCTTTCGACAGTTCCAGCGGGTTCGCGGTCGCCTGCTTGATGACCCCGAGTGCCACGGCCGAGCGCCCCTTGAAGCGCACCGAGCTGCGCTCCGAGGCGGCGCCGATCTCGACGCGACCGAGGTCGGCGATGCGTACCGGGTAGCCGTTCACCGTCTTGACGACGATGGCGGCGAATTCCTCGGGCGTCGTCAGGTCGGTATTGGCGACCACCGAGAACTCGCGCTCGCGGCTCTCGATGCGTCCGGCGGGCACCTCGACGTTCTGCTTGCGGAGCGCGTCCTCGACGTCGGCCGCGGTCAGCTGGTAGGCGGCGAGCCGCGCCCGGTCGAGCCAGATGCGCATGGCGAACTTGCGGTCGCCGAAGATGCGCACGTCGGCCGCCCCCGGCAGCGTCTGCAGGCGCGGCTTGACGATGCGGCTGGCGACGTCGGTGACCTCAAGCGCCGAATGCTTGTCCGACGAAAAGGCGAGCCAGATGATCGGGTTGGCGTCGGCCTCAACCTTGGCGATCACCGGCTCGTCGACCGAATCGGGCAGCTTGTTGCGCACCCGCGAGACGCGGTCGCGGACGTCGGCTGCCGCCGAATCGGGCGCCCGCTCCAGCTTGAAGCGCACCGAAATCTGGCTGTTCTCGGCGCGCGAGATCGAGGTGATGACCTCGACGCCCTCGATGCCGGCCAACGAATCCTCGAGCGGCTTGGTCACCTGCGACTCGATGATCTCGGCCGAGGCGCCTCGGTAAGTGGTATCGACGGTGACCACCGGCTCGTCGATCTTCGGGTACTCGCGCACCGGCAGGCGGGTGTAGGAGACGATGCCGATCAGCATCACGACGAGCGACAGCACGGTGGCGAACACCGGCCGCCTGATGCAGACCTCGGACATCCTCATCTGGCTTCCGGCGCCCTGGCCGGCGCCATGCCCGACGTGCCTTCACTGCCCGCCGCCGGCGCCGCCCCGACTTCACCGATCGCCCGCACCGCGGCGCCGTCGTGCAACTTGAGCTGGCCGGCCGTCACCACCACATCGCCGGCCGCCAGGCCATCGACGATTTCCACCTGCGCCGCGCGGCGCACGCCGAGCCTGACCCTGGTGGCGACCGCCTTGCCGTCGACCACCTTGAACACCGTCGGCTGCGCGCCGGGAACGATGGCCTGCTCGGGCGCCATCAACACGTTCCTGCGCTCGCCGAAAAGCAGGCGGACACGGACGAACATGCCCGGTCGCAACTTGCCGGAAGCGTTGGCGAGCCGGGCGCGGCTGGAAATCGCCCGTCCGCCCTGGTCGACCATCGGGTCCACGGCATCGAGCACCGCCGTGAACTGCTCGCCGGGCAGCGCATCGGTGCTGACCTCGACCGCCTGCCCCTTGCCCACGCGGCCGAGATAGGTCTCCGGCAGCTTGAAATCGACGCGCAGCGTGCCGATGTCCTCGATGTTGATCAGTTCCTGGGCTTCCTTGACGTAATCGCCGACGCTGACGTTGCGCAGGCCAACCATGCCGGTAAACGGCGCCTTGATACGCATCCTGCCGACCCGCGCTTCGGCCAGCTGCACCGCAGCCTCCTGCACCTTCAGCGCGGCCGCCGAGTTGTCGAGGGCCTGCTGGCTGACGAATTTCCTCTCAAGGAGATCCTGGTTGCGCTTGTGGTTGCTCTGCGCCAACGCCAGATTCGCCCGCGCCTGCTGCAATTCGGCCTCCTGCACTGCGGCATCGAGCGCGACCAGCAGCGCTCCCTTGCTGACGATGGCCCCGTCGCGGAAATTGATCGCGGCGATGCGTCCCGGAGTTTCCGCACGCAGGACGACCGACTCGTTCGATTTCAGATTGCCGACCGCGCTCGCCGCGTCGGAAAAATCGGCCGCGGCAATCTTCACCACCTCGACTGCCACCGCGAAACCGCCCGCAGGGCCGGCAGGCGCCTTGCCCCCAGCACCGCTCTCCCCGGTCGCGGGGGCCGCGGCCGGCACCCTGTTCGCCGTATAGGCGTAATAGCCGAGCCCGAGCAGGCCGGCCACCGCCAGGAAGATGATCACCAGTCGTCTGTTGCTGTTCATGTTGCGTGCCATTTTCAATACTGACCGAAGAGTCAGTAACTGGTTCAATTTTATCCGAGAGCGGGCAAGCCGGGAAATGTTTCCGGCTACTGCATCGCATCGAGCTGAGCCGGCGACGCCGGGGTCAACGATCTCCGGGGCAAGGCCGGTGCCGGCGCCGGTTCCGGCTCGTCGGACTCGAATGCGGCGTGGCACGAATGATCGTTGCGGTCGCTGCCCTTCAGCGGCGCCACGCGCACCAGCACGACACCGGCGCGGATCATGTCGAGATACTCGGCGACAGCGCGGGAGACGTCGATGACGCGTTGCCGGTGCTTGCCGTGCATGCGGTCATTGACCACGACGATGGCGCAACGGCTGTTGTCGAGCCGACGCACGGCGACCTTGCTGCCGAGTGGAAAGCGGTTGCTGGCGGCGGTGAATCCGCGCGCGTCGAAGACCTCGCCGGTCGCCGTGCGCCGGCCGTGAAAATCGCGCCCGTAATAGCTGGCCGAACCATGCAGTCCGCTCAACTGCGATTCGACGATCTCGGCCGTCCCGATCTCGGAGGCAGGCGCCGGTGCGCGCGGCGGCTTCACGGCCTTCTTGCTCACCGGCTTGCGGACGGCCACCTTCTTCGTGGTCGGCGCCTTCTGGGCGGACTTGTCCGCCGCCCACAGCACACCGGGCAGACAGGCCAGGATCAGGCTGCAAACCAGCGCGACGGCCTGACGCAGGAACTCAGGCCACGACGGTCTGCGCTTCGTCACCCTGCCGCGCCCTGATCCTGCCGATGCGATAGACCGCCTCGCCGGCCGCCTTCAGTTCCGCCATCGCCTGCTCGACATCGGCCGCGGCCACGACGATGACCATGCCGATCCCGCAGTTGAAGACGCGGTGCATCTCGTTTTCCGCGACGTTGCCTTCGGCCTGCAGCCAGTCGAACAGCTTCGGCCGCGGCCAGGCGGCCTTTTCCAGCTCGGCGACGGTGTTCTCCGGCAACACGCGCGGCACATTCTCCAGGAGGCCGCCGCCGGTGATGTGGGCCATGCCCTTGATCGTCACCTTCTGCATGGTCGCCAGCACCTGCCTTACATAGATGCGCGTCGGCATCATCACGACGTCGGCGAGCGAGCGCGCCCTTCCCTCAACTTCGTCGAAGGGGGCATTCAGGTCCGGCCGCGAGCGCTCGATGATCTTGCGCACCAGCGAATAGCCGTTGGAGTGCGCGCCGGACGAGGCCAGGCCGAGTACGACGTCGCCCGGCTGGATCGTCGACCCGTCGATGATCTGCGCCTTCTCGACGACGCCGACGGCAAAGCCGGCCAGATCGTATTCGCCATCCGGATACATGCCCGGCATTTCGGCGGTCTCGCCGCCGATCAGCGCACAGCCGGCCAGCTCGCAACCCCTGGCGATGCCACCGACGACGGCAGCGGCGGTATCGACGTGCAGCTTGCCGCAGGCAAAGTAATCGAGGAAGAAAAGCGACTCGGCCCCCTGCACCAGGATGTCATTGACGCTCATCGCCACCAGATCCTGCCCCACCGTATCGTGACGATCCAGCTCGAACGCCAGGCGCAGCTTGGTGCCGACGCCGTCGGTGCCGGAGACCAGCACCGGCTCCCGGAAGCGCCTGGGCACCTCGAACAGCGCCCCGAAACCGCCGATGCCGCCGAGCACCCCCTCGCGCATGGTCTTCCTGGCCAGCGGCTTGATGCGGTCGACGAGGGCATCGCCGGCATCGATATCGACGCCGGCATCCCGGTAGGAAAGGGGAGTGATCTGGGACATGGCAGCGGGCTGTTGCGGTCGACGGTGGAAATATCTCCAATCTTACCGCAAGCCGGACACCGCCGCCCGGCAAAACCGGCGCGATCGGCGCCGGCAGTCCCGTTCGGCGGCAATTCGGCATGAAGTCCGGCGCGTTCCGCCAGGTCGCCCTGACGACCGCAATTTCCGGACCGACTTCCGCACCGGCTCGGCGGACACGATCACATCGCCACGCCCAGGCGCCCGGCAGCCACATCGCTTACCGCACCCTTCGCCATCCCTGTGGCGTGGCTAGAACGGCTGGCGCAACCTGATCTGGCCTGATGGGTACTTCGGCGCTTCGCCAGCCTCGTTCCGCGGCAGCATCCGGATGGGCCCCGGTCTCAGCATCCCTCTTCCTGATCCAGTGGCTGAGCGGGCTTGTCGACAACCCAGTGGTTGTCCAGCATGGCCGGAATATCTTCCGCGGCGACGGGCTCGCTGAAGAAATAGCCCTGCATGGCCTCGCAGCCGAGGCTTTTCAGGAGCGACGCCTGATCGAGGGTTTCCACCCCCTCCCCGGTAACCGTGAATCCGAGATTCCTGGCCAGCGAGACGATGGCCTTGACGATGGCCAGGCTGTCGGCTTCATCGGGCAAACCCTGCACGAAAGCCTGATCAACCTTGATGTGGGTGAAGGGCAACTGCTTGAGATAGCTCATTGAGGAATAGCCGGTGCCAAAGTCATCCAGCCCGAGCCGGATGCCCAGATCACGCAAGCCCCAAAGCGTCGCCAGGTTGGCATCGCTGTTCTGCATCAGGCCGCTCTCGGTGATTTCCAGTTCCAGCAATGGCGCCGCCAGTCCGGTTTCGTCCAGTATCGCGCGTATGCTTGTCAGCAGACCGGGTGCCTTGAACTGCAAGGGCGACAGATTCACCGCGGTGCGCAGCGCGAGGCCGTCCCGCTGCCAGCGCGCTGCCTGGCGGCAGGCGCTGCGCAATACCCATTCGCCGATGGACGCGATCAGGCCGTTTTCTTCCGCGAGGGGAATGAACCTCGCCGGCGACATCAGGCCGTAATCGGGATGACGCCAGCGGATCAGCGCCTCGACCGAATGGATGCCTCCCGTCGCGACGTCGAACTGGGGCTGATAGACAAGGAAGAACTCGTCATTTTCCAGTGCCCGGCGCAGGCTGCCGATCATGTCCATGCGCCGTACCGCCTGCTCGGTCATCGACCTGATGTAGTACTGACAGTTGTCGCCGCCTTCGGCCTTGGCGTGGTACATGGCGGTGTCCGCGTGCTTGAGCAGGGTCTCAGCATCGTCGCCATCGTCCGGATAGATCGCAATGCCTATGCTCGCGCTCAAGACAACCTCGCGATCGCCCAGGGCGAACGGCTTGACCAGGTCTTCGCGGATGCGACTGGCGATCACCATGGCATCCTCGTCATGCCTCATGTGCGGCAAGAGTATGGTGAACTCGTCGCCTCCGAGGCGCGCCAACTGGGCCTCCGAATCACGGGCGTTCTGGCGCGCCAGCACGTCGGATGGGCGCAGTCCCTTGCGCAGCCGATCTGCCAACCCCTGCAGGACGAGATCACCGGCAGGGTGGCCCAAGGTGTCGTTGATGTTCTTGAAGCCGTCCATGTCGAGGAAGACGACAGCCAGTCTGCTGGCTTCATGCCTGGCGCGCTGCACCTCGCGTCCCAGCCGCTCCATAAAAGACCTGCGGTTGGGGAGCCCGGTCAGACTGTCGAAATAGGCCAGACTGTGGATCTGGAATTCGGCCTCCTTGCGCTGCGTAATGTCGCGCGACAGCACGATAAATCTCGGCTTGCCTTCGGCGCCGTCGGCCTTGCGGGCGACCGACAGCTCGAACCAGCACTTGCCTTTCGCGAGCTGCAACTGGAACTGCTTGCCGCTCGAGAATCCTGCCTCTTCCGCCTCGCGTAACGCCGACATGCACACTGCCGCGCCTTCGCCGGGAAGCACCTCGGCGACCGCACGGCCGAGCAGCGCAGCGGGCGGCGCAGGCAGCAGTTCCGGGCGCGGCGAGTGACAATCCAGGTAACGGCCGTCACTGTCCATTTCAAACAGCAGGTCCGGAATGGCGTGCAGAATTGCGGCATGGCGGGCGTTGGCGGCACGCAGGGCGAGGAGGGCCTGGTAGGCGCGGTGGAGGTACTTGACCCGATGGCCGATCAGCGACCAGTTGATCGGCTTGGCCATGAAGTCGGTGGCCCCTGACTCATAGGCGCGCTCGATCGAATCGATGTCATCCATGCCGGTCACCATGACGATCGGCAATTCATCGCCCGCTTCCCTCCGCAGTTCGGCACAGACCTGGTAGCCGTTGCGGCCCGGCATCTCGACATCGAGCATGGCCATGTCACATGGATGCGCACGGAACTGGCGCAGGGCGTCGTCGCCATCGACAGCCAGGATAGCTTCGAATCCGGATTTCTCCAGCGTCGCCCGCATGAGCAGGCGCGAGGTGGGCTCGTCGTCCGCGACCAGAATGCGTATCGGTGCAGTCATCACTTCTCCTCCCGCATCAGTTGGCGCATCTCCGCCGTCGCCTCGGCATAGGCCTGACGCGTTTCGTCGAGCACCGGCATGGCCGCGGTCAACTGGCCGTCACGCCCCATAACCTCGAGCTCGAGAAACAGCTTGGACAATTTCTCGGCGCCTACGTTGGCCGAACTGGATTTCAGCGAGTGAGCGGCACGGCGCAGGGCATCGGCATCGCCCGCTCTGAGACCCTGCTCGACCTGCCGCAGCAACGCCAGCGAACTGTCAAGATAGACCGTCATTATCTCCCTGATCAGGCCCAAACCGCCACCAGGATCGAGTTCGCGGAACTGGTCGAGAAACGTCATGTTCAGCGCCGGATCCCGCGCCTGCCGCAATGCGCCGACCGTCGCCGCCGGTTCGGCCGTTGGAACGATGGTATCGGGAACCAGCCAGCGCGCCAAGGTCGTTTCCAGTTGGGCACGGCTGTAGGGTTTGCTCAGGTAATCGTCCATGCCGGCGGCGAGACACTTGCAGCGCTCCCCTTCCATGGCGTTCGCCGTCAGCGCGATGATCGGAAGGCGTCCCGAGGCGTCGGCCTGGCGTTGCCTGATCGCCGCCGTGGCCTGATAGCCGTCCATGACGGGCATCTGGCAGTCCATCAGGATCAGGTCGTAGCGACGCGCTTCGGTCAGCGCCAGCACCTCGGCGCCATTACCGGCAATGTCCACCCGCAGACCGAGCCGCGTCAGGAAGGTCCTGGCCACTTCCTGATTGACGGGATTGTCCTCGGCCAGCAGCACGGTTCCCGTCAGCGCGACCCGGCCGGGCACGGCCGGGGACTGACGGTCCGGGACCGCAGCGGCCGGCGCTTCCTGCGCCGGAATTGCCGCCCGGTTGTCATTGAGGACATGGCCGATGATCTTCAGCAGTTCGGACTGGCGGACCGGCTTGGTGACGCAGTGCTCGATTCCCGCCTGCTCGCGCTCGCCGGCCGAGCACTCGGCAATCGCGGAGGTCAGCATGATCAGCCGGGTATCGGCCAGGCGCGGCTGCGACTTTATCGCCTTCGCCAGTGCCAGACCATTCATGTTCGGCATGTGCATGTCGAGGATGGCCAGGCCGAATGGCGCCCCGGATTCGCTGGCCCGCGTCATCAGGGTCAGGGCCTGGGCGCCATTGTCGGCGCAACTGACCTGCATGCCAAGGCCCTCCAGCTGGTACTGCAGGATTTCCAGGTTGCTCAGATTGTCGTCCACCACCAGGGTCCGCAGGCCCGACAGCTTGCTGGCGACCGGCAGGATGTTCTCGCTGACGCTGCCTCTCGGCAATACGAGTTCGATCCGGAAACTCGCACCCTTGCCCGGCGAACTTTCGACGTGGATCTGCCCCCCCATCAGTTCCACCAGGCGCCTGGATATCGCCAGGCCGAGGCCGGTGCCGCCGAACTGGCGGGTCGTCGTGCCATCGGCCTGCGAAAAATGCTCGAAGATCTTCTCCTGGTTCTCCGCGGCGATGCCGATCCCGGTATCTTCCACCGACAGGCTGACCGCAGCCCTGTCGGCACCCGCGTCGACCACCCGGGCACGGACGATCACTTCGCCCTGGGGCGTGAACTTGACCGCGTTGTTGACCAGGTTGGCCAGAATCTGCCGCAAGCGGAACGGGTCGCCGCGCAATGCGATGGGAGCATCGGCCGGCGAAACCTGCGCCGCCAGTTCCAGGCCTTTTTCGGCGGCGGGCTGCGCAAACATGCCGAGCACCTGTTCGAGCAACTCGCCCAGATCGAAGTCCGTCGACTCCAGTTCCAGATAGCCGGCTTCAATCTTGGAGAAGTCAAGGATGTCGTTGATGATCCCCAGCAGGTGGCGGCCGGAACTCTCGACCGAGACAGCGAAACGGCGCTGTTCGCTATCGAGGCTGGTGCCAAGCAGCAGTTCGGTCATCCCCAGGACCCCGTTCATCGGCGTCCGGATTTCATGGCTCATGGTCGCGAGGAATTCGCTCTTGGCCCGATTGGCCTCCTCGGCACGTCCGCGCGCGGCGTTGATCTCGGCGAAATGCTCGGCGAGACGGGCATCCCGCTCCTGAATCTGGTTCACCATCGTGTTGAAACCCTTGGCCAGCGTATCCAGTTCGATGATCTCGCTGGAATTGGCGCGAACGCTGAAGTCGGTCGACTCCGAAACCCGCTCCATCAGGTCGGTCAGTTCGGCAAGTGGCTGCAATGTCGACCTGCTGAGACGATTCGAGAGCAGGCGGGCCGAAAACAGCGCGAACAATGCCCCGAGCACGGTGACCAGCAACTGCAGGATTACCTGGAGATAAAGGGGTCGCAGGCTCACCACCAGATGCAGCGCCCCCAGGGTCTGGCCATCGTATACGACCGGCTGGGTCAGGGCGAGGTGTTCGATCCCGTAGGCGACGTCGGCCTGCAGCGCGGCGAGCGACGCCGGAACCGCGTGGTCGGCACCCTCGTATTTGCCGAAGATGCGCGCGTCTTTGTCGTAAAGCGCGGCGCCAAGGACGTCCTGACTCCGGCTCAACGACTTGAGCAACTCGCCGGCTGCGACCATATCCCCGAACTCCAGGGCGGCGCTGGCGTTCTCGGCCAGCACCTTGGCCTTGCCCTGATTGGCGCCGACCAGCAACCACAAGCCCGTCGCCAGGCTGCTGACAACGACGACAATGGCAACGATGGCCAGAGCCGTGGTCAGCGCCAGACGATTGATCCGCGCCAGGCGGGCGCCCAGGGTCAGGTGGGCCGGGGCAGGAGCCGATTGCTTCATTTGATCACCTCGGTCGCCAGGCGCAACATGTTCGAGTTGAGATTCAGGCCATTGCCGCGCGCTGCGCGCAGATTGGCCTCGAAATTGATCTTGCTGCCGTCGGTCGCCATGTTCAGGGCGACGCCCCGGGAGGCTGCGCCCGGCGAGTCGGCGACGGTCAGCGCCGGCCGGCCGCTGACCGCGTCAAGCACCCGCGGCAGGTTGCTGATGACGGCACGGCTGATGAAGACGATCTGGCAATCCCCCAGGGCATCGACGCTGCTGACCCGCTTCACGGCCAGGCTGCGCCTGGCGATCTTCTTGCCTTTGAGGCTGCTCAGGTCATCACCGAAGGGATCGGGCCCATAGACGCAGAGATTGAGGGTATCGCCGACCGCGTCCGGCCATTCGGTGAACATCGCGAAGTTGCCGAGGAGCGACGCCTTGACGCGGTACTCTTCCAGGTCCAGGGCATGCGCCCATTGTGCGCAGCAAAACAGGGCAAGCAGCCACAGCACGCGTCCGGACCAGGCTGTCTTCCTGCCAATCATGCGCCGGGCTCCACGGAGGCCGCCCTTGGAAGGGGAATGAATCGTTGAGCAGGCATCAGAAACGGTAATCCAGCTTGATCCTTGCGTTTATTCCGTCCTGGTCGAGACGGGTTTGCCAGTTGGTGTCCGCGGCCGGGTGCTGGTAGTGCTGATTGAACAGGTTGTGGATCGCCAGGGAGACGTCCAGGCCCTTGGCCAGTCGGGTGGCGATCAGGTTCACGTTGGCAAGCCAGTAGCCATCGACGCTGGTGCCATCGACGGCCTGCCGCCTGGAGTCGTACTGGACCTCGCAGCCAAGTTGCAGGGCCCACCACGGCAACGGAGTGTAGAAACCGAACTTGCCCAGCCAGACCGGCGAATTGGCCGGAGTCCCGCCGCCGATGTAGCTGGCATCCTGATAGGCCACGCTGCCGCGCATGCGGGCGCCCGACGCCCACATCTTCGCCGCCGACAGTTCCACGCCATTGACCCTGACATCGGCACCGGTCTGGTATTGCGACAGGCCGCTGACGGGATCGATGCCGAGGGTCACGACATCCCGCAGGTCCCACTGGTAGAGCTGGCCGCGGATGGTCAGATCGTCGGCCAGCCGGTGATCGACGACCAGTTCGCCGGTGGTGATCGTCTCGCCCGCCAGCCGCCTGTTGGCAACCTGCGAAATGCCATCGTCGAAATCCCGCTCGTAGGAATTGGGTGCCCGATGCGCCTGGCCGTAGAGCGCCTTGACCGTGGTCGCGGGCGATGCCCGCCAGATCAGCCCGAGACGCGGACTGAGCCTGCTGCCGGTGATATCGTTGTAATCCACCCGGAAGCCTATCGTCGTCGACCAGGCGCTGGCGATCCGCCATTCGTCCTGGGCATAAAGACCGACCCGATAGCCCGTGGTCTTGACCAGAGTCTCCTTGCCGGGGATGCTCAGGTCATCGTTGGCCTGCTCGTTGCGGATGTTGTCCTGTACTTCCAGCCCCAGCATGAGCTTGTGGTCGGTCAGCCCCGAGTAAAGCAGCCGCAGTTCGCCGCCATACCAGCCGGAGTTGGCCGTCGCGCGATTGGGAATTCCCGAGTAGATGGCATTCATCCGGTAGCGGTACTGCCCAAGGAAAAGACGGCCCATGACATTCACGTCGCCGCCGGCAACATCGTCCTGATACTTCAATTGCGTGAGCAGGTAGCCATCCTGACCGTACTGTCCCGGCGTAAGCGGATCGGTAAAGAACGACGCGTAAGGGTCGTCCTTCTTGCGATCGGCGGCGATGAAATCGAAGGCCCAGGGGCCGCGGCCGACATGGGCGAAGAACTGCATGTTGCGGTCGCTGTCCTGGCC
>WBZM01000454.1_pt1 | contig 58408 bp, 50 predicted proteins | sample 5204271 | NCBI WGS metagenome assembly WBZM01 (sample SAMN12344346, study PRJNA552823) | activated sludge metagenome | biome: Activated sludge suspended growth; feature: Nitrification reactor; material: Wastewater; isolation source: activated sludge from nitrification reactor of wastewater... | reverse complement strand
GACGCCGCCGTGATCTTTGGTGTCACCTTGGTCAACGCGGTCATCGGCTTCATCCAGGAAGGTCGCGCCGAGAGTGCCCTGGCGGCGCTTGCCCGCTCGGTCATCAGTGAGGTCACGGTTCTGCGGGGGGGGGGCAAGCAGCGCCTGTCATCGACCGAGCTCGTTCCTGGCGACGTCGTCCTGCTGGCGGCGGGCGACAAGGTGCCGGCCGACCTGCGGCTGTTCCGCAGCAGGGATCTGCAGGCGATCGAGGCGGCGCTGACCGGCGAGTCGACGGCCGTTGCCAAGAGCGGCGATACCTTGCCGGAGAACACCCTGCTCGCCGAGCGCTGCAACATGGCCTACGCCGGGACCGTGATGATCAGCGGCCAGGGCGCCGGCGTCGTGGTGGCGACCGGCGACCATACCGAAACCGGTCGCATCTCGCGGCTGATCGCCGAGGCACCCGATCTGACGACGCCGTTGACCCGTCGCATGGCGGTATTCAGCAACTGGTTGCTGCTCGCCATCGGCCTGCTCGCCGCGCTGACCTTCGCCGTCGGCATCTGGCGCGGCGAATCGGCTTTTGCCATGTTCATGGCGGCGGTGGCGCTGGCGGTTGGCGCGATTCCGGAAGGGCTGCCGGCGGCGATGACCATCACCCTGGCCATCGGTGTGTCCCGCATGGCCAGGCGGCGGGCGATCATTCGCAAGCTGCCGGCGGTCGAGACCCTCGGCAGCACGACGGTGATCTGTTCGGACAAGACCGGGACCCTGACGGAGAACCAGATGACCGTGCGCGAAATCCACGCCGGCGGCGTCCGGACGGTGGTCAGCGGCAGTGGCTATTCGCCAAACGGCAAGGTCGGCGATGGTGGTGACGTGACCGGCGCCCTGCGTGAGTGCCTGGTCGCCGGGGCGCTGTGCAACGATGCCGGCCTGAGCAGGAGCAACCGCCATTGGGAGATCGTCGGCGATCCGACCGAGGGGGCGCTGCTCGTCGTTGCGCGCAAGGCCGGGCTCGACGAGCGGACGCTGCAGAAGCTGTTTCCGCGTCTGGACGAAATTCCCTTCGATTCTGCCCGACAATACATGGCGACCCTGCATGACATCGACGGAGCCCGGGTCGCCTACTTCAAGGGGGCGCTCGAGCAGTTGCTGTCGCGTTCGCTGACCATGCTCGACAGCAACGGGCGGAGCGTCGCGCTGCGCCGCGAGGAAATCGAGAGCGCTGCCGCGACGATGGCGGCGACAGGTCTGCGGGTGCTGGCGGTCGCTCGTCTCGCCGCTGGCTCCGCCGTCTCGCTGACCGCCAGCAGTGCCGAGGCCGGTCTGGAGTTCGTCGGACTGGTGGGGATGGTCGATCCACCGCGACCGAAGGCGATCGCCGCGGTCAGGACCTGTCACGCAGCCGGCATCACGGTCAAGATGATCACCGGCGATCACGCCGCCACGGCACTTTCGATCGCCCGCCAGATGGGGATCGCGCGCGCCGGTGAGACGGCGATCGGCGGCCGCGAGCTGGCGGCGCTCGATGATGAGGCGTTGTGCGAAGTGGTGCGCCGGGTCAACGTCTTTGCGCGCGTCGAGCCGGCGCAGAAGCTGCGCCTGGTGCGGGCGCTGCAGACCAATGGCGAGGTGGTGGCGATGACCGGCGACGGGGTCAACGACGCGCCAGCCCTGAAACAGGCCGACATTGGCATCGCCATGGGCCTGGGCGGGACCGAAGTGGCCAAGGACGCCGCCGAGATGGTCCTCACCGATGACGATTTTGCCGCCATCGAGGCTGCCGTCGAGGAGGGTAGAGGGGTTTACGACAACCTGGTGAAGTTCATCACCTGGACCTTGCCGACCAACTTCGGCGAGGGCCTCGTCATCGTCGCAGCGATCCTTGCCGGGGCGACCCTGCCGATCACGCCGCTGCAGATTCTCTGGATCAACATGACGACCGCGGTCTTTCTCGGCCTCATGCTGGCCTTCGAGCCGATCGAGCACGCGGTCATGCGCCGTCCGCCGCGACCGCCGGGAACACCGATTCTCGACGCAGCGCTGGTCTGGCGAATCGTTCTCGTCAGCCTGCTGTTGCTTGCCGGTTCCTTCGGGCTCTTCCTGCGCGAGCTGGCGCAGGGCAATTCGCTCGCCGAGGCGCGCACGGTCGCGGTCAACGTCTTTGTCGTCGTCGAGGGCATGTACCTTTTCAACTGCCGTTCGCTGAAGGTCTCGGCCCTGCGGCTGGGGCTCTTCTCCAACCCGGCGATCTGGTACGGCATCCTGGTGATGGCCCTGCTGCAAGCTGCTCTGACCTACCTGCCGCTGATGAACCGCCTGTTTGCCACGGCGCCGATCGGCGGGCGGGAATGGCTCGAGATCGGCGCCGTTGGCGTCCTCGCCTACCTCGTGGTCGGCGTCGAGAAGCAAGTGCGCGCGCGTCGCTGACTCGCCCGCCCCTGACCCGACCGCCGTCGGCGCTGAACTCCGGCCATGCCATAATGACTAAGGGGCACCGGGGCAGGTGGCACGCGATCTTCTTCGGTCCCTCCAACCCTCATTACCGACCAGGACCCGATATGACAAGCACAGTGACTCTGGGTGGCAAGCCCTTTCAGCTCAGTGGCAGTTTCCCGCAGCCAGGCCAAGTGGCGCCGGCCTTCTCGCTGGTTGGCAAGAACCTTGCCGACGTCACGCTGAGCAGCTTTGCTGGCCAGCGCAAGATTCTCAACATCTTTCCCAGTATCGACACGCCCACCTGCGCCACCTCGGTACGCAAGTTCAACGAGCAGGCGAGTGCGCTCCCGGGAGTCGTCGTGCTCTGCATCTCTGCCGATCTGCCCTTTGCGCAGAGCCGCTTCTGTGGCGCCGAAGGGCTCGACAGGGTGGTGACTCTGTCGACCATGCGTGGCCGGGAGTTTCTCACCGATTATGGCGTCGCTTTGAGCGAGGGGCCATTGGCTGGCCTCGCAGCGCGCGCGGTGCTCGTTCTCGACGCCGACGATCGCGTGCTCCACAGCCAGCTCGTCGCCGAGATCAAGGACGAACCAGACTACCCGGCAGCCCTGCAGGCGCTGGCCTGAGGTGGTCGTCGGCCCGGTGCCTGCAGGCGAGGTCAGCGATCCCGTCGGGCGGCGTCAGGGGATCCAGTCGGTCGAGATTGGTACCCGGCTGCTGCAGGCACTGGCGAGCAGTGGTCGCTCGCTGCTGCTGCGCGACCTGTCGCGCAGTGCCGGCATGCCGGCGGCGAAGGCGCGTCGCTACCTGGTCAGCTTCATCCGCATGGGGCTGGTCGAACAGGATGCCAACAGCGGGCGCTACGACCTGGGCGGCTTTGCGCTCGAACTCGGGCTCGCCAGCCTGGCACGGCTCGACCCCGTGCGTCTGGCGGGTCCGGTGCTCGATGATCTCTGCGAGCGCACCGGCGAGACCGTCGCCCTCGCCATGTGGGGCAACCGCGGTGCGACCTGCGTTCGCTGGCTGGAGGCGGGCGGTCCGGTCACAGTGACCCTGCGCACCGGCGTCGTCCTGCCGCTGCTCTCGTCGGCCACCGGACTGGCCTTTGCTGCCTTCTTCCGTTCGCCCTATCTGCGCCGGATGCTCGATGCGGAGATCGAGGCGGCGGCAGCGGCGAGGCAGGCGACGCCGGCAGCGTTGCGCGCGGCGCTGGCGGTGCAGCTCGACGAGGTCCGGCGGCACGGCATCGCACGCGCCGCAGGGAGCGTCACGCCCGGGGTCAACGGCTTCAGTGCACCGGTCTTCAACCATGCCGGCCGCATGGTGGCGGCGCTGACCCTGCTCGGCATCATCGGCAGTTTCGACCTCGACTGGGACAGCCCGACGGCACGGCTGACGAAGGAGGCCGCGGCGACTCTGTCGCGCCGGCTCGGATACGGTGGTGGCGAGGCGGCGGAGGGCGAAGCTCCGGCGGCCCACGGCGACGCAGCGCCAGGCGGTGGTGCGACGCGGACCTGACTGTCGCCCGGGCTGTGGTGCCTGTTGCATCGCGCCCTCGATCAGCACGCCGATGCCCGGCCACCCGCATGGCAAGGCTGCCGGCGAGCCTTGCGCCAGCCTGGCCGCCGATCATCGATGTCGGCTCTGGGGTAGGGCGGAACGTCCGCCCTGCTGTGCCGGGTTGCAGCCGTCGGACGAGATGTGCGGTACGGATCGCGACCAGGCGATCGCCTGGCTCGACGCGCTCGAGCGGGCAACCCGGCCCTGAGTGCTAGAATGGCGGCTTTTTGAAAGTCTGCTGTGGATCTCCTGCTGCTGCTCAAGGCCCTGATTCTCGGTATCGTCGAAGGGATCACCGAATTCCTCCCGGTGTCGTCGACCGGCCATCTCATCCTTGCCGGGGATTTGCTCGACTTCAACGACGAGCGCGGCAAACTGTTCGAGATCGTCATCCAGTCGGGAGCGATGCTGGCCGTCTGCTGGGAGTACCGGGCGAAGATCGGCAGCGTCGTCCGTGGACTGCCGAGCGAACCCGCCGCGCAGCGCTTTGCGCTCAACATCCTGGTCGCCTTCCTGCCGCTGGCGGTCATCGGCCTGCTCTTCGGCAAGGCGATCAAGGCGCACCTGTTCAACGCGCCGGTGGTGGCAGCGGCCTTCATCATCGGCGGCCTGGTCATTCTCTGGGCCGAGCGTCGTGAGCACCGCATCCGCATCGAATCGATCGACGATCTGTCGCTTGCCGATGCCCTCAAGCTTGGTCTGGCGCAGGCGCTGGCGCTGATTCCGGGTACCTCCCGCTCGGGGGCGACGATCATCGGCGGCCTTTTCTTTGGCCTGTCGCGGCGGGCGGCGACCGAGTTTTCCTTCTTCCTGGCGATGCCGACGCTGATCGGCGCCAGCATCTACCAGCTCTACAAGGAACGTGCGCTGCTCACTTTCGACGACCTGGGGATGTGGGTGGTCGGTTTCGTCGCCTCGTTCATCTCGGCGTTCTGGGCGGTGCGTGGCCTGCTGCGTTACATCAGCACGCACGACTTTTCGATCTTCGCCTGGTACCGCATCGCTTTCGGCATCGTCGTCCTGCTCACCTGGCACTACGATCTGATCGCGTGGACCGCTGGCTGAGATGGCGGCCGGATCGCGCATTCTCTACCTGCACGGCTTCTGTTCGTCGCCGGCATCATGGAAGGCGCGGCTGCTCGGCGATTGCATGGTGGCGCGTGGCCTCGGCGATCGTTTCAGCTGTCCTGTCCTGCCACCCGCCCCGTTGGCCGCCATCGCCAGCGCCGAGGCGGTGCTGGCTGGCGCCGCGGGCGAGACGACGCTGGTGGGCAGTTCGCTCGGTGGTTACTACGCGAGCTGGCTGGCGGAGAAGCACGACCTGCGCGCCGTCCTGATCAATCCGGCAGTGATGGCACCGGAACTTCTCGCTGGCCTGGTCGGCAGGCACAGCAATTTCCATAGCGGCGAAAGCTTCGACTTCACCGACGAGCATGTTGCCGAGCTGCGCCTGCTGGAGGCACCGCAGGTGTGCGCGCAGCGCTACCTGCTCCTGGTCGAGACCGGCGACGAGGTTCTCGACTACCGCCAGGCGCTGGCACGCTATGCCGGCAGTCGGCAGATCGTCATCGAGGGGGGCGACCACAGCTTCCTCAGCTTTCCCCGTCTGCTGCCGCAAATCATTGAATTCTGCGGGTTATAATGGCCCCGATGCACGTACTGTTCGAAGAGGACGGCGCCTTTCGGGCGGCCACCATTCTGACCGACAACGACAGCTCGTTGCAGGTCGAGAGCGCATCGGGCAAGCGCAGCAAGATCAAGGCGGCCAGTGTCCTGTTGCGTTACGGCGATCCGGCGCCGGCCGTTCTGCTCGAGCAGGCGGAGTCGCTGTTGCCGGGCATCGAAGCGGACTTTCTCTGGGAGTGTGTCGCTGATGGAGAATTCCATTTCGCCGACATCGCCAACGAATACTTCGGTCACGGCGCGACTGCGGCCGAAGCAGCGGCGCTGCTGCTGGCGCTGCACGCAGCGCCGATCTATTTCCACCGCAAGGGTCGCGGCCGCTTCCGCAAGGCGCCGCCGGAAATTCTGCAGGCCGCTCTCGCCGGTCTCGAGAAGAAGCGTCAGCAGGCGCTGACGATCGAGCGCATGGTGGCGCAGCTGACGTCGTTCACCCTGCCGCCGGAGTTCCCTCCGCTGCTCGCGCAGCTGCTCTACAAGCCGGATCGCAGTCGCGCCGAGAGCAAGGCTCTGGAAGCCGCGTGCAGCGAGACGGGCCTCACGGCCGCCCACCTGCTGTACCGCTGTGGCGCCATCCGCTCGCCTTACGACTATCATCTGCAGCGCTTTCTGCTGGAGCAGTTCCCGCGCGGGACGGCTTTCCCCGCCGTCGAGCTGCCGGCGCTGCCGGTTGAGCTGCCGCATGCCGGCGTGCAGGCCTTTTCGATCGACGACGCGACGACGACCGAGATCGACGACGCGTTTTCAGTGCAGTCGCTGCCCGGCATCGGCTGGCGGGTCGGCATCCACATTGCGGCCCCGGGGCTCGGCATCGCTCCCGGCTCGGCGCTCGACGGGATCGCGCGCGCCCGTCTGTCCACCGTCTACATGCCCGGAAGCAAGTTCACGATGCTGCCGGACGCGGTTGTGGATCGCTACACTCTGGCGAGTGGGCGCGCGATCCCGGCCGTTTCGCTGTATCTCACGGTGACACCGGAAATGGAGATCATCGGCGACGAGTCACGGCTGGAGATCGTGCCGGTCGCCGCGAACTTGCGCCATCACGACATCGAGCCATTGTTCAACGAGCGCACCCTGGCTGCGGGACTGGCGGACTTTCCCTTCCGCGACGAGCTGCTGACGCTCTGGCAACTGGCCAACGCCTGCGAGGGCCGGCGCGGCAAGCCGTCGGCGACGCCGGACAACAAGGACTTCAACTTCCGCATCGAGGGCGATCTCGCCGACGCCGAAGGCTGTCGCGTCGAGATTTCCGCGCGCCGTCGCGGCAGCCCGCTCGACAAGTTGGTGGCCGAACTGATGATCGTTGCCAACAGTACCTGGGGCGCCTTGCTCGCCAGCCGAGGGGTGGCGGCGATCTACCGGGTGCAGGGCGGGGGCAAGGTGCGCATGAGCACGGTGCCGCAGGCTCACGAGGGACTCGGGGTGAAGCAGTATGCCTGGTTGTCGTCACCGCTGCGGCGCTATGTGGACCTGCTCAACCAGTGGCAGCTGCTTGCCTGCGTGCAGTCCACGACGCCGCCTTTTGCCGCCCGCTCGGACGCGCTGTTTGCCGCCCTGCGCGATTTCGAACTGACCTATGCCGCCTACGCCGAATTTCAGCGTGGCATGGAACGGTACTGGTGCCTGCGCTGGTTGCGGCAGCAGGGAATCGAGCGCATTGCGGCGACCATCGGCCGCGAGAACCTGGCGCGGCTCGACGACCTGCCGTTGGTACAGCGTCTGCCCTCGGTGCCGGAGCTCAAGCCGGGGCAACGAGTGCTGCTGCAGGTCGAATCGGTGGACTACCTGACGCTGGGCCTCGGCTGTCGCTATGTCGAGACCCTGTCGTCGTCGACGGAAGAGGACGTGGTGGACACCCTGCCGGAGGCCGTCGATTGAGGTGAGGCAGCGATCGGTGCATCGGTTCGAGCGATGGTCGGCCAACCACCGGTTGGCGCTGGCGGTCGGTTTTTCACTGCTGCTGCACGGCCTGCTGTTGTCGCTGCATTTCCGTTTCCCGGAAGCGTCGCGTGCCGCCCGCGAGCGGGCGCTCGACGTCGTCCTGGTCAATCGTCGTTCTGCGCGCGCACCGGAGGACGCGACGGTGCAGGCACAGGCCAACCTCGACAATGGCGGCAATACCGAGCACGAGCGCCGGGCGAAGACGCCGATGCCGGCAGCGCCCCGGCAGCAGCAGGGTGACGAGCTCGAGCACTCGCAGAAGCGGGTGCAGGCGCTCGAGGCGCATCAGCAGCGGCTGGCGACGCAGGCACGGAGCCACGATTCGGTGCCGGCGACCGCCGCCCGCGAGGCGCAGCCGGATCCGGTGGCGAACCTCAGTGGCCGTGACCTGGCGCAGAGTGCGCTGGCGATGGCGCGTCTCGAAGGCGAGATCGCCAAGGAACTCGATGAATACAGCAAGCGGCCGCGCAAGCAGTTCATCGGCAGCAGTGCGATGGAGTACCGCTTTGCACAGTACTTCGAGGAGTGGCGACAGAAGGTCGAGCGCGTCGGCACGCTCAACTACCCGGCCGAGGCGCGTGGCAAGCTCTACGGCAGCCTCGTCCTGACGGTGACGGTGCGCAGCGACGGCAGCGTCGACTCGGTCGAGATCAACCGCTCTTCCGGCCACCGGATCCTCGACGATGCCGCGCGCCGCATCGTCGTCATGGCCTCGCCGTTTGCCGCCTTTCCGCCGGCCATCCGGCACGATACCGATACCCTGGTGATCACCCGCACGTGGAATTTCACCCAGCGCGACAGTCTGGAGACCAGAGCCGCGAAGCGATGAGCGACCGCTACTGCGTCTTCGGCAATCCGGTGGGGCACAGCAGGTCGCCGGCGATCCACGCCGCCTTCGCAGCCGCGTGCCACCAGGATCTGGTCTACGAGGCGATCCTTGCACCCCTGGAAGGCTTTGCCGCTTGCGTGCGCGCCTTCGTCGCCACCGGCGGTCGTGGCGCCAACGTCACCGTACCGTTCAAGCAGGAGGCCTGCCGGCTGGCGACGCGACTGACGCAGCGCGCGCGGCTGGCTGGCGCGGTCAACACCCTGTCCTTCGATGGCGCCGACTGGCTTGGCGACAATACCGACGGTGCTGGGCTGCTGCGTGACCTGACGCACAACCTGGGCTGCCCGATCGCCGGCAGGCGTGTCCTGCTGCTCGGTGCCGGTGGTGCGGCGCGCGGTGTTCTCGGGCCGCTGCTCGACGCGGCGCCGAGCCGACTGCTGATCGCCAACCGCCGCCTGGCGACGGCGAACGAACTGGCCGGGCGGATGGCGGGTGCCGGCAATGTCGGCGCCTGCGCGTACGCGCAACTCGCCGGTGAGTGCTTCGATCTGGTGATCAACGCCACTTCGGCCAGTCTTGCCGGCGACTCCTTGCCTCTGCCGGACGGCCTCTTCGCTCCCGGCAGCCTGGCCTACGACATGATGTACGGGCAGGGGCAGACGCCTTTCCTGCGGCTCGCCGGCAGTCGCGGCGCGACGCGGCTGGCGGACGGCCTCGGCATGCTCGTCGAGCAGGCAGCCGAGGCCTTTCATCTCTGGCGTGGCGTCCGGCCGGAGACGGCCCCGGTGCTGGCGATGCTGCGCGACGGCAGATGAAGCCGCTGCTCTGGGCGAAGCGCTTGCTGCTTGCCGGCGTCGCCCTGCTGCTGATCTACCAGTTCTGGTTGTTCGGCTGGGTCCTCTGGTGGAAGTGGAGCAACCCCGATCTCACCCGTTTCATGGAGATCCGCATCGAGGAACTGCGTCGGCAGCAGCCCGAGGCGCAACTCAGGAAGCAATGGGTGCCTTACGACCGCATCTCGCCCCATCTCAAGCGGGCGATCGTCGCCGCCGAGGACGCCCGCTTCGTCGATCACGAAGGCTTCGACTGGGACGGCATCCAGCAGGCGATCGAGAAGAACCAGAAGAAGGGGCGGGTCGTCGCCGGCGGCTCGACGATCTCGCAGCAACTCGCCAAGAACCTCTTCCTGACGCCGGCGCGGACGCCGTGGCGCAAGGCCGAGGAAGCCGTCATCACCCTGATGCTCGAAGCGGTGTGGAGCAAGGAGCGGATTCTCGAGGTCTACCTCAACGTCATCGAATGGGGCAACGGGGTCTTCGGCGCCGAAGCGGCAGCCCGGCATTACTACGGCGTCGCTGCCGCCCAGCTTTCGCGCGAGCAGGCGGCGCGGCTCGCCGGAATGGTTCCCAGCCCGCGCTTCTACGACCGCAACCGCAACGCGCCGGGGCTGGCGAGGAAGACCGCGATCATTCTCGCCCGGATGCCGTCTGCCGACCTGCCCTGAACCGGGGAATCCGGTCGTCGGTGGTTCGTGCGCTGGCCGGTGATCGGCAAGCCTGCGATACTATCGGCCTTTCGCGGCGGCCACGGCCGTCGTTTCCGCATTCTTCCGGGAGTCATCGCCTCATGAAGCTTCGTACCATCTTCCTGCTGCTCGTCTGCAGCCTCGTCGGCATCTTCGCGGCGATCAACTGGCACGCCTTCACCACCCCGACGACGCTGTCGCTGGTGGTGACCGAGGTGGAAGCGCCACTCGGGGTGGTCATGCTCGGTATCATCGGTGTCCTGACCGCCGTCTTCCTGGTCTTCGTCGTCTATGTGCAGGCTTCGGCCCTTTTCGACTCGCGCCGTCACGCACAGGAACTGCAGCTCAACCGCGAACTGGCGGACAAGGCCGAAGCGTCGCGCTTCACCGAGCTGCGCAGCTTTCTCGAAGCCGAGTTGCAGAAGCTCGGCGGCCACGGCGCGGGCGCTCCGGCGGCGAGTGACGCGGCGATCCTGGAGCGGCTCGATCGGCTGGAAAGGGAGATGCTCAAGGCGCTCGAACAGTCGGCGAACAGCGTCGCCGCCTGTGTGGGCGAACTCGAGGACCGGCTCGAACGGGTCGGCGATGCGCTGCCGGCGCGCCGGCCGGGAAGCTTCTGAGCAAAGCGGCGGCACACGCTGCCGATGCGCCAAGGCGTCGATTCGTCGCGCTCGCCGGGTTGGTTCCTGCCACTTCGGCGGCAGCTGATCGCGAATGAGCGCTGCCCCGCGGCAAGCGCGACGAGCCGACACAGGATGACACCGGACCAGGGAGTCTGAACGGATGATCACCGGCGCCATCAAGAGCCAAATCGACCAGATCTGGAACGCCTTCTGGTCCGGCGGCATCTCCAACCCGCTGGAGGTCATCGAGCAGATCACCTACCTGCTCTTCCTGCGCCGGCTGGACGACCTGCACACGCTGGAGGAGAACAAGTCCGCCCGGCTCAAGAGGCCGCTGGAGCGGCGGGTCTTCCCCGCGGGCAATGATCCCAGAGGCCGTCCCTGCGACGACCTGCGCTGGTCGCGCTTCAAGCACTTCGCGCCGGGCGATCTATACATGGTGCTGGCCGAGCACGTCTTCCCGTTCCTGCGCAACGAACTCGCGCGGCAGCACGGCGGCGACGACTCCACCTACGCGCACCACATGAAGGACGCGCGCTTCACCATCCCCACGCCGGCGCTGCTGGCCAAGGTGGTGGACCTGCTCGACCCGGTGCCGATGGAGGACCGCGACACCAAGGGCGACGTCTACGAGTACATGCTCGGCAAGATTGCCAGCGCCGGGCAGAACGGCCAGTTCCGCACGCCGCGCCACATCATCCGGCTGATGGTGGAGCTGACCGCGCCGCAGCCCACGGACGCCATCTGCGACCCGCCTTCGGCACGGCGGGCTTCCTGGTCACGGCCGGCGAGGTGCTGCGCGAGCGGCACCCGAACATCCTGCATGACTCCTGGCTGCGCGAGCATTTCCACCACCGCATGTTCCACGGCTTCGACTTCGACCACACGATGCTGCGCATCGGCAGCATGAACATGCTGCTGCACGGCGTCGAGAACCCCGACATCCGCTACCGCGACTCGCTGGCGCAGGACCACGCCGGCGAAGAGGAGAAGTACACGCTGCTGCTGGCCAATCCGCCGTTCGCCGGCAGCCTCGACTACGAGAACACCGCCAAGGACCTGCTGCAGATCGTCAAGACCAAGAAGACCGAGCTGCTGTTCCTCGCACTGTTCCTGCGATTGTTAAAGCCCGGCGGCCGCGCCGCGGTGATCGTGCCGGACGGCGTGCTGTTCGGCTCCAGCAAGGCGCACAAGGAGCTGCGCCGGATGCTGGTCGAAGACCAGAAGCTCGACGCCGTGGTCAAGCTGCCCGGCGGCGTCTTCCGGCCCTATGCCGGCGTGTCCACCGCGATCCTGCTCTTCACCAGGACCAACTCCGGCGGCACCGACCAGGTCTTGTTCTATGATGTCGCAGCCGATGGCTGGAGCCTCGACGACAAGCGCACGCCGCTGCTGACGGACGACAAGCTCGGCCCCGTGCCGCGCGCGGCGCTGAGCGAGGACGAGCACAGCAAGAACAACCTGCCTGACGTGCTCGCGCGCTGGGCCGGGCGGAACGGCGCCGAGCGCGAACGCCCGCGCACCGCGCAGAGCTTCTGCGTGCCGAAGGCCGACATTGCCGCGCAGGGGTACGACCTCTCGCTCAACCGTTACAAGGAAGTGGTGCACGAAGTGGTCGAGCACCGCCCCCCGAAGGAGATCCTCGCCGAGTTGGCGAAGCTGGAGGAGGAGATCCAGCGGGGGATGAAGAAGTTGGAGGGGATGCTGGTGTGAGATGGCCCGTGGTCACTCTGCTCGACGCGTTGGCGTCCGCCGACGTGTTCGTCGATGGCGACTGGGTCGAGTCGAAAGACCAAGACCCCGAAGGTGACGTGCGTCTGGTTCAATTGGCCGATGTCGGCGACGGGGAATACCTTGATAAATCGGACCGCTTTCTCACCAGCGCAAGGGCCCGCGAACTCCGATGCACATTCCTAAAGCCGGGAGACGTCCTCGTAGCCCGGATGCCTGATCCGCTGGGACGTGCGTGCATCTTTCCCGGCGATCCCAAGCCTTCAGTGACGGTTGTCGACATTTGCATCATTCGTCCAGACCCGCAGAAGCACGACGCGCGGTGGTTGATGCATTGTTTGAACGCGCCTGACTGCCGGAATCAGATCGCAGGATACGCGACGGGAACAACTCGTTCTCGAATCTCGCGCGGCAATTTCGGGAAGGTCAGGATCCCACTTCCACCTCTCCCCGAGCAGCGGCGGATTGCGGAAATCCTGGACAAGGCGGACGCGCTGCGGGCCAAGCGCCGCGCCGCCCTCGCCCAACTCGACACCCTCACCCAATCCATCTTCCTCGACATGTTCGGCGACCCCGCCACGAATCCGAAGCTCCTTCCGGAGTTCCCGTTGCGTGAGACGGCGGAAATCACTACCGGCGGCACGCCGAGCCGAAATGTCGATGACTTCTTTGGAGGCGACATTCCTTGGGTTAAGACAACGGAGATCAAAGGTGATGCGATCCACGACACCGAGGAAAAGTTGACGACGCGCGGCCTCCGAGCCATACGCGGTAAGCTCCATCCGGCTAACTCTCTTGTCATTGCAATGTATGGGCAGGGAAAGACTCGTGGACACAGCGGAGTGTTAGCTATTGACGCAGCAGTAAATCAAGCTTGCGCTGTCGTTCGCCCGAATCCCAACGTCGACTCGCGCTTCATGTTGGCCCAACTTCGTCTGGGCTATGAACGCCTGCGGGCAATGGGTCGGGGTGGCAATCAAGAGAATTTGAACTTGAATTTGGTGGGGGCCTTTCGAGTGCTCGTGCCGTCAATCGCGCAGCAGGCAGCCTTCGTCAAGCGTATCGACACGATAGAGAACATCAGGGTCGCCGGCAAGTCCTCTCTCGCCGAACTCGACTCCCTCTTCGCCAGCCTCCAACAGCGCGCCTTCCGAGGGGAGAGCTGGCTTAGCGCGGCGATCCCATCGGAGCGGAGTCAGAAGCATAGTGTCGCGAAACTAAAATAAGAACCGTGTTTCCCTTCCATGCTAAACAGTGCCTATCATATGGGCTGAATTCAGATCCATACGCAAGGGAGGGAACACTATGGTAGCTGCCGCTGAAGCCTCGACACGTGCCGGACGCTACATCAGCCAAGCGACCGGCTACCGCGCCTTCATCCCGGCGCCGCTTCCGCCTGAGCCGGCCTTGGAGCTCGCCGGTGAGCTGCCGAGTCTGCTGTCGGCAGCGGACCGTGCGCTTGGACGGCTCGACGGTTCGGTGCTGACGCTGCCGAACCCCGACCTCTTCGTCTTCATGTATGTGCGTAAGGAGGCGGTGCTCTCCAGCCAGATTGAGGGCACCCAAAGCTCGCTGCAGGATCTGCTTGCCGCCGAGGCGCAGATGTTCGACCAAGATCTGCCGCGCGACGTCGATGAGGTCGTCAACTACGTGCGCGCGATGAACCACGGTCTCGCGCGGCTGCCCGAGTTGCCGGTTTCGGTGCGGCTGATCCGCGAGATCCACGCCGAGCTGATGCACGGCGTGCGTGGCGGCCGGCTGCAACCGGGCGAACTTCGCACCAGCCAGAACTGGATCGGCTCCGCGGGCTGCACGCTCACCACGGCGAGTTTTGTACCACCGCCGCATCACGTCGTCCCCGAAGCCTTGAGTGATCTGGAGAAGTTCCTGCATGCCGACGACGGCTTGCCGCCGCTGGTCAAGATCGCGCTGGCGCATGTACAGTTCGAAACCATCCACCCTTTTCTCGATGGCAATGGGCGTGTCGGCCGGCTGCTGATCACCTTTCTGCTCACCGAGTGCGGCGAGTTGCACAAGCCGGTGCTGTACCTTTCGCACTACTTCAAACGGCACCGACAGGCCTACTACGAGCATCTGCAAGCGGTGCGTGAGCGCGGCGCCTGGGAAGCCTGGCTGGGGTTCTTCTTGCGCGGCGTCATAGAGGTGGGGGCCGAGGCGGTGGAAACCGCGCGGCGTATCCTGCAGTTGCGCGAGCAGCACCGCGCCGCGATTACCGATCGGCTGGGCCGAGCGGCCGGTAGCGGCCACAAGGTCCTGGAGTCCTTGTTCGACCGGCCGATCGTCGCCGTGAACGATATACAGCAGATGACCGGCACCACCTACGCCGCGGCCAACAACCTCGTTTCCCGCCTGGTCGAACTGGGTGTGCTCAGCGAGATGACGGGCTATGCGCGCAACCGACGTTTCCGTTATGCACCCTACATCGCGCTCTTCAACGAGTCCGGTTCCGGCGCCGAGGAGAGCGCATGACTCAATTTGCCTTTCTTCAGCGTGAGTGGCCCGCCGTGCTGGAAGCGGCAAGCCGAGCCGAGGCAGCGGCGCACGCCGACCCGCGCAGCGCCTGCTTCTACGCGCGGCGCACGCTCGAACTGGCCGTGAGCTGGGCCTACAAGCACGATGCTTCGCTGAAGCTGCCGTACCAGGACAACCTGTCGGCGCTGATCCACGACCCCAGTTTCAGGGCAGCTGCAGGCGAGGCGGTGTTCAGCAAGGCGCGGGTCATCAACACGCTCGGCAACCGCGCCGTGCACGGCCATCGGTCGATCCCGCTCGACGACGCGATGGTCGCGCTGCGCGAGCTGTTCCACGTGACGTACTGGCTTGCCCGCACCTACGGCCGCGCGGCGCGGCCGCCGCCGGGCCTGGCCTTCGACGCGAGCGCGCTGCCGAAGGCGGCACCGGTGCGTGGGCAGACCGCCGAGCAGCTGCAACAGCTCGAAGCGGGTCTGCGCGAGCGCGACGAGAAGCTCGCCGCCCTGTTGGCCGACAGGACCACGCTCGACGAGGAGCTGATGCGCCTGCGTGCCGAGGTGGCGGCGGCCAAGCAGGCCGCGGCCGCGCAGCCCGACACGCACGACTACTCTGAGGCCGAAACCCGCGACTACTTCATCGACCTGCTTCTGAAGGAGTCTGGCTGGCCGCTCGACCAGCCGCGTGACCGGGAGTTCGAGGTCAGCGGGATGCCCAACAACCAGGGCAAGGGCTTCGTCGACTACGTGCTCTGGGGCGACGACGGCAAGCCACTGGGTCTCGTCGAGGCCAAGCGCACCCGGCGCGACGCGCGCGTCGGCCAGCAGCAGGCCAAGCTCTACGCCGACTGCCTGGAGCGCCAGTTCGGCCAGCGCCCGCTGATCTTCTACTCCAACGGCTACGAGCACTGGCTCTGGGACGACACGCGCTACCCGCCGCGCGCCGTGCAGGGTTTCTACAAGAAGGCGGAGCTGGAACTCGCGATCCGGCGGCGCAGTACGCGCAAGCCGCTGGCGGCGGGCGAGATCAATTCGGCAATAGTCGAGCGCTACTACCAGACGCGCGGCATCCGGCGCATCGCCGAGGCCTTCGAGCGCGACCACGACCGCAAGGCGCTGGTGGTGATGGCCACCGGCGCCGGCAAGACGCGCACGGTCATCGCGCTTGCCGATCTGCTGATGCGCTGCAATTGGGTCAAGCGCGTGCTGTTCCTCGCCGACCGCGTGGCACTGGTCAATCAGGCGGTGAACGCATTCAAGCGCCACCTGCCCGATGCCTCGCCGGTGAACCTGGTGACCGAGAAGGATGCCGAGGGGCGGGTCTTCGTCTCGACCTATCCGACGATGATGGGGCTGATCGACGAGGTAGCCAACGACCGCGCAGGGCGCGGTGGCGACGGCCAACGCCGCTTCGGCGTCGGGCATTTCGACCTGGTGATCATCGACGAGGCGCACCGCTCGGTCTTCCAGAAGTACCGTGCGATCTTCGACTACTTCGACTCGCTCCTGGTCGGGCTCACGGCCACACCCAAGGACGAAGTGGACCGCAACACCTACAGCCTGTTCGACCTGGAGAACGGCGTCCCGACCGACGCCTACGGACTCGACGAGGCGGTGCGCGACGGCTTCCTCGTGCCGCCGAAGGCCGTGTCGGTGCCGCTGAAGTTCCAGCGCGAGGGGATCCGGTACGACGAGCTGTCCGAAGAGGACAAGGATCAGTGGGACGCGCTGGAGTGGGACGAAGACGGCAACGTCCCCAACCGGGTGGAGGCCGAGGCGGTCAACCAGTGGCTGTTCAACAAGGACACGGTGGACAAGGTCCTGGAACATCTGATGACCCGGGGCCTGACGGTGGCCGGCGGCGATCGGCTGGGAAAGACCATCCTGTTCGCCAGGAACCAGCACCACGCCGAGTTCATCGCCGAGCGCTTCAACGCCAACTACCCGCATTACAAAGGTGAGTTCGCGCGGGTCATCACGTTCAAGACCGAGTACGCACAGAGCCTGATCGACAACTTCTCGGCCAAGGACAAGGCGCCGCACATCGCCATCTCGGTGGACATGCTCGACACCGGGATCGACATCCCGGAAGTCGTGAACCTGGTCTTCTTCAAGCTGGTGCGCTCGAAGACCAAGTTCTGGCAGATGCTCGGCCGCGGCTCGCGACTGTGTCCGGACCTGTTCGGGTCGGCCAAGCACAAGGAGTACTTCTGCGTCTTCGACTACTGCCAGAACCTGGAGTACTTCAGCCAGAACATCCCCGCCACCGAGGGCGCACTCGGGGAATCGCTCGGCAAGCGGCTGTTCGATGCCCGGCTGGAGCTGATCGGCGAGCTGGACAAGAAGTTGGCCGAAGCCGACCGCCAGACGGCGCGCGAGACACGGGCGCCGCCGCATGGGCACCCGGCATCGGATGACGAGGTGCGCGCGCAGCTCGCGGCGCTGCTGCAAAGGGAAGTGGCGGGCATGAACCTCGACAACTTCATCGTGCGGCCGCGGCGGCGCATCGTCGAGCAGTACGCCATCCCCGAGGCCTGGACTGTGCTGTCGCCGGAAGCGCTCTCGAACCTGTCGCACCAGGTCGCGGGTCTGCCGTCGGAACTCGACCCGGAGAACGAGGAGGCAAAGCGCTTCGACCTGCTGGTACTGAACCTCCAGCTCGCAATGCTGCGATCGGAGCCGGGCTTCGCTCGTTTGCGCGATCAGCTCAAGGAGCTTGCCGGACTGCTGGAAGAGAAGTCGGCGATCCCGATGGTGCGCGAGCAGATGGTGCTGATCCAGGACGTGCAGACCGACGAGTGGTGGCAGGACGTGAGCGTCCCGACGCTCGAGGGGATGCGTCGGCGCCTGCGTGATCTGATCAAGCTCATCGAGAAGCGGAAGCGCAAGCCCATCTACACCGACTTCGAGGACGAGATGGGCGTCGGGACGGGGGTCGAGCTACCCGGCTTCGGCCACGGCACCGACGATGCGAAGTTCCGCGCCAAGGCGCGAGCGTTCCTGCGGGCACATCAGGACCACGTCGCGATCCACAAGCTGCGGATGAACAAGGCGTTGACGGTGGCCGATCTTGCGGAGCTCGAGCGCATGCTCGGCGAGAGCGGCATCGGTGCCGCGGCGGATCTCCGGCGCGCCGTCGAGGCGTCGCACGGTCTGGGGCTCTTCGTGCGCTCGCTGGTCGGACTCGACCGCCAGGCTGCGAAGGAGTGCCTGGCCGGATTTCTCGTCGGCAAGTCACTCGGTGCCAACCAGATCGAGTTCGTGAACCTGGTCGTCGACCACCTCACCGAACACGGCGTACTGGACGCAGCGATGCTTTACGAGTCGCCGTTCACCGACCTGACTGCGCACGGTCCGGATGGACTCTTCGACTCCCCGCAAGTGGACGAGCTGCTGGTGGCAATCGAAAGGGTGCGGCGGACGGCAATGGCAGCTTGAGCGTGCCGGCCGCGCGTGACCGCGGTGATGCCTGCACCGGGTGGCGCGTCTACGGACAGGGGGGCGTGCCCGTCGCAGTTTTCCGTGCGCCGGGCATGGACGGCAGTTTCCCCGTCCTGGGCCCGGCCGCGGCCCAGCGTGTGCTCAGCGACTGCTGGCCGAGCTTCGATGCCTCGCATTGCCGGCCTGCTTGCCTTGCGTCGGATCGCGGTGGGCAGAGCGCGGCAGACCGGCGCGCCAGTTCGCCGCCGCCTTGTCCGGGCGCTGGTCGGTGTGCGTGGCATTCCGCCTGTCGGGCGCCGGCCCCCCCGGACGGCCCTGCGGGCGGGGCTTCGCCGCCTGCGGGCGGCGCGTCGGCTCGTGCCCGGCGACGATCTCGACCGGGATGCTCTGCCGCGTGAAACGCTCGATTCGTCTGAGGTTGAACTGCTCGGCGTGATGTACCAGCGAGATCGCCAGACCGCTGCGGCCGGCGCGTCCGGTGCGGCCGATGCGGTGCACGTAGTCCTCGGCGGCCTTCGGCAGGTCGTAGTTGAAGACGTGCGTGATCGTCGGCACGTCGAGGCCGCGCGCGGCGACGTCGGTGGCGACGAGGATTCGCACCTGGCCACGGCGCATCGCGGCGAGCGTACGGTTGCGCGCACCCTGGTGCATGTCGCCGTGCAGCGCCGCCGCATTCAGGCCGGCGATGTTGAGGCGATCGCTGACGCTGTCCGCATCGCGCCTGGTCGCCGTGAAGACGAGCGCTTGATCGATCGATGCGTCGCGCAGCAGGTGGTCGAGCAGGCGGTTCTTGTGCGCCAGATCGTCGACGAAGTGCATCCGCTGCTCGATGTTCCCGTGTCGGGCCGACGGCGCGTCGACCTCGATGCGCAACGCGTCGTGTGTGATGCGCTGGGCCATTGCGCCGACCGTGCCGTCGAGTGTCGCCGAGAAGAGCATCGTCTGACGTGATGCGGGCGTTGCCTCGACGATCCGCTCGATGTCGTCGATGAATCCCATGTCGAGCATGCGGTCGGCTTCGTCGAGAACCAGCATCTGCAGTTGCGAGAAATCGATCCGGCCCGAACCCATGTGGTCGATCAGGCGGCCCGGCGTGGCGACCAGGATCTCCGGATTGCGAGCGAGCAATTCGAGCTGTTTCGGGTAGGGCATGCCGCCAAGAATGGCGACGGCCCGCACCTGGTGCATGCGGCGAGCGTACTTCTCGCTGGCGGCAGTGACCTGCAGGGCGAGCTCGCGGGTCGGCGTGAGGACCAGCATGCTTGGCCGTGCGGGCTGCCAGCGCTGCTGCTCACGGCCGCGCGGTGGCGTCCGGCCGCCTTGCCGGCCCGCCTTGGGCGCCGCCGTCGCCGGCCGCTCCTGCAGGGAGAGGCGGTGCAGGGCAGGCAGCATGAAGGCGGCGGTCTTGCCGGAGCCGGTCTGCGCGCAGGTGATCAGGTCGCGGCCGGCGATGGCGGCGGGAATGGCTTGCGCCTGTACCGGGGTCGGCACGGTGTAGCCGGAATCGGCGAGCGCTGCGAGGAGGGCGGGGTTGAGCCCGAGTTCTGAAAAGCTCATGTCGTCTTTCGTGTGGGTGCGCAGCCCATCGCCACCCAGTGGGCGCGGGATGCGGATGAAGCAGGAGGGGCAACGCCAACCAACGAAAGGCTGCGAGACAGACTCTGTCGGATCGACGGGATCCGGCGCCCGTCGGCATTGCAGCCTGGTGCCGGGAAGGCGGGCTGTGATCGACACCAGAGGGCAGGGGGCTTGAGACTTACGGCCAGGTTCGCGATGCTCGGGGCGCTCGGCAGTTCCACTGCCGAGCGCGGCGCGCAGTATAGCACTGCCGCCGGCGCCATGGCGGTTTCGGAAGGGGCATCGTCGCGCTGCTGGCTACTGGTGGTGGCCAAGCGGCAAACGCCGGCCGATGCCGTTGGCAGCAAGGGTCGTCAGTGCCGGGTGGCCGGCAAGCGGCATTGGCGGCGACGCGGGCGGACGCGTCGCCGCCGTTTCGATCCGGGCGTCGCCGCGGCTGCCGGCTGGCGAGACCGTGGCCGGTACGGCCCCTGCCGCGATGCACCGAAAGCGTGCGCCCTGCCGCGTTGGCGCACCATCCGCTTGCGTTGGCCGCCGGGAGGCGGCATGCTGTTATCGGCTGGCACGGGCTGATCCGGGCTGGCACATTTCCTGCTTGAGCACGGCAAGTCCTATTGTCGCGGTGAGCCTCATGAGCACAGCGTTTTACAACGAGATGTACGATTCCGACGCCGGCCTGCGGCCGCACTATCGCGCCTTTGCCGAGTGGCTGACCGCCATGCCGGCCGAGCGGCTCGAGCGCAAGCGCGCCGAGGCAGACACGGCTTTCCATCGCGTCGGCATCACCTTTGCCGTATACGGCGAGGAAGCGGGAACCGAACGCCTGATCCCCTTCGACATCATTCCGCGCATCATCCCGGCGGCCGAGTGGGCGCAGCTCGAGGCAGGCCTGCGGCAACGGGTGCAGGCGCTGAACGCCTTCCTGCACGACATCTACCACGAGCAGGCGATTCTCAAGGCCGGTTGCGTTCCCGCGGAGCAGGTGCTGAACAACGCGCAGTTTCGCCGCGAGATGATCGGAGTGGACGTTCCCTCCGGGATCTATGCGCACATCGCCGGCGTCGACATCGTCCGCGCGGGTGCCGGTGAGTCTTACGTCCTGGAAGACAACCTGCGGGTGCCCTCGGGGGTGTCGTACATGATCGAGGACCGCAAGATGATGATGCGGCTCTTCCCCGAGCTCTTCTCCCGACACATGATCGCGCCGGTCCAGCACTACCCGGACCTGTTGCTCGACAACCTGCGCACGGTGGCGCCAAAGGGCGTCGCCAATCCGACGGTCGTCCTGCTGACACCAGGAGCCTACAACAGCGCCTACTTCGAGCACACCTTCCTGGCGCAGCAGATGGGAATCGAACTCGTCGAGGGGCGGGACCTGTTCGTTCGCGACGAGACGGTGTTCATGCGCACGACGCAGGGGCCGCAGCGGGTCGATGTGATCTATCGGCGTCTCGACGACGACTTTCTCGATCCACTGGTATTCAACAAGGACTCGATGCTCGGTGTTCCCGGTCTGCTGTCGGCCTACCGCGCCGGGCACGTCACCCTGGCGAATGCCATCGGCACCGGCGTTGCCGATGACAAGTCGGTCTATCCCTACGTTCCCGAGATGATTCGCTTCTATCTCGGCGAGGAGCCGCAGCTGAACAACGTGCCGACCTGGATGCTGCGCAAGCCGGAAGACCTGCGCTACGTTCTGGCACACCTGCCGGAACTGGTGGTCAAGGAGGTGCATGGCGCCGGCGGTTACGGCATGCTCGTCGGGCCGGCGGCGAGCCGGGCGGAGATCGAGGCGTTTCGTGCCCGCATCATCGCCGCTCCCGAGAAGTACATCGCGCAGCCGACGCTGGCGCTTTCGAACTGCCCGACCTTCGTCGACTCCGGCATCGCGCCGCGTCACCTCGACCTGCGCCCATTCGTCCTTTCCGGCAAGCGCGGTGTCGGCATGGTGCCGGGCGGCCTGACCCGGGTGGCGCTGCGCGCTGGTTCGCTGGTGGTCAACTCGTCGCAGGGCGGGGGAACCAAGGACACCTGGGTGCTGGAGAACTGAGATGGACGGAGGATCGAGATGCTGAGTCGAACGGCGGACCACCTGTACTGGCTGGCGCGCTATACCGAAAGGGCCGAGAATCTGGCACGACTGCTCGACGTCTCGTACCAGATGTCGCTGGTTCCGCAGTCGACCGCTGCGCAGAACGAGAACTGGCGCGCGATTCTTGCCCTGAACAGCCTCGAGTCGGCTTTCGCCGGGAGCTATCCGGCGGTCAATGTCGACAACGTGTTGCGATTCATGGTCGCCGACGCGACGAATCCGTCTTCGATCTACAGTTGCCTGCGCGCCGCGCGCGAGAACGCGCATGCCGTGCGCGGGACGCTGACGGCGGAAATGTGGGAGAGCATCAACGCCACCTGGATCGAAGTGCGCCAGCAGACCTTCGAGCAGATCCTCGCGCGCGGCATCAGCGAGTTCTTCGACTGGGTCAAGCTGCGCTCGGCGGTGACGCGCGGCGTCACGTTCGGCACCATGCTCAAGGACGATGCGCTGCACTTCATCCGCCTGGGTGGCCTGCTCGAGCGCGGTGACAACACGGCACGGATTCTCGACATGCAGTACCACATCCTTCGCCAGAGCGACGACGAGGGGGCCAGCGACTTCTATCGCTGGGGTGCGCTGCTGCGCTCGCTGTCGGCATTCCAGGTGTATCGCAAGGTATACCGCGATGCGATCACACCCGCCCGGGTCGCCGAGTTGCTGATCCTGCGCATGGACCTGCCGCGCTCGCTGCACGCCTGCGCCGACGGGATCGTCCGCATGCTGCAGCTGATCGCCAACGACGCTTCGGCCGAGACCCAGCGCCAGGCGGGCGTGCTGCATGCCCGGCTGCATTTCGCCCGCATCGATGATGTGTTTGCAGGCGGTCTGCACGAATACCTGACCGACTTCATGGATCGCATCTACGAGCTCGGTGACGGCATCAGCCACGACTTCCTGATTGCTGCCTGAGGGCGTGCCGGGCGATGCCACGAGGCTGGCCGTGGTCGGCAGCGGCTTTGCCGCTGGCAACCGTCCCATGGTTCTGCCACCCGGGCTGCTTGCCGCGTGCAGCTGCATTGACCGGCAAGTTGACTTGTGCTCTAATCGCGCCTCCGTTGCCGGCGCGAGTGCCGCAGAGCCTGCGGCAGACGCTGCGCGGAGGTCGACGGGCAGACGGCAGCCGAGCGGCGATGTCTCCCCGCGCAGCTGGGCTGCAGGCGGTTGGGCGATTAACTCAGCGGTAGAGTGCCACCTTCACACGGTGGAAGTCAGTGGTTCGAACCCACTATCGCCCACCATTCGCAGACGGCTTGCATTGCGCAACGAACGCCGCCCGTGGGAAGGGCGCCGTGATCGTGGTGTTGCTGGCGCGGCGCTCCAGTCAGCGCATGAGCCGGCAGCTCGCCAGTCTTTCTGTTAGAATCGCTGCCACAGCCGCACAGGCAGATGGGCAACGAGCTGCTGCAGGAGCATTCCCCGGTCCTCTTCGCCACGACATCACCGAGACATGAGCACGACGCCGCATTCCTCCTTCATCATCGTCGGTCTGACCACTGGCGGCAGGAAGTTTCGTCCGAGCGACTGGGCCGAAAGGCTGTGTGGCGTCCTCTCGGTCTTCGGCGCCGAGAAGAGGATGCGCTATTCGCCCTACGTCGGTCCGCGGACCTACAAGGGCGAGAAGGCGGTTCATGTCGATGGGCGATTGTACGAAATCGAGCCGATGGCTTACCGTTTCGTTCTCCACTTCGCCGAGGACAACGATCTGCAGCTGATCCGCGAGGTCGCAGCGCCTGACACGCCGGCCTAGCCTGCGCGGCGGATCACCGGTGTCTAACCGGCCCTGCCTGGTCCGGTGACCGTGGCGAAGGGGTCGATGCATGTGGGTCAGGGTCGCGATGCCGTTGCGACGACGCGGCGCACACATCGCCGGAAACTGGCCGATGATCGCTCAGACCAGTGACAGTCGGTTGCCATCCACGGCCACCAGCGCCTTCGCCTGATTGAGGTCGGTGGCCCGGCCGCAGGCGTACAGGCAACAGGCCAGCTGGTTGGCGATCGGCAGCGGCAGCGGCAGTTCGCCAACCAGGACGCGGCGCATCCAGTCGACCGTTTCCCGCGCCGCGGGACTGACCGGCAGCTGCGGCAGGTTTCTCAGGCTGTCGTGTTCCGCCTCGAAGAGGATCGCGCTCTCCCCATCATGCACATGCTCGATCGCCGGGCGGCGTTTCGGGTTGGCGAAGGGCTCGCCCTCGGTACCGCGCAGCAGAAGGGCGTTGGCGCCGACCGCGCGGAGCACGGCGCGCATGCTGTCGAGGTAGTCGGGGTGCGTCGCCGCAGTCAGGAGCAGTGAGTCGCCCTGAAAGGGGTCGAGCATCTTGACCAGGCTGTGGGCGCTGTTGCGCAGGCCGAGCCGATCGCGCAGGGCCAGCTGCGATGCCAGAGCGGGCATAAGCTGCGGCAGCGGCAGGTAGGCGAGGCCGTTGTCGTCGATGCGCTCCTGCGCTTCGCGCAAGCTGTCACACGGCGGCAGCCCGTACTCACAGAACACCTGCTCACTGGTGACGCGTCCGTAGTCCTGGCTCAGGCCGTGCACCAGAACCGGCACGCCGTGACGGCGCAGGAGCAGCGCCAGCAGCGGCGTCAGGTTGGCACCACGGCGGGCGCCGTTGTAGCTCGGGATGACGACCGGCCGGGCGCGGCCACGCGGTCGCTGCAGGGTCGGCAGCCGTTCATTGGCGGCGGTGAGAAAGCCGACCATCTCGTCGACCGACTCGGTCTTCATGCGCAGCGCGATCGCGATCGCACCGAGTTCGAGATCGGCAACCATGCCGTCGAGCATCGCCCCATAGAGCTGCCGTGCCTCGTTTCCCGACAGGTCGCGCGCGCCGGTCGCGCCGCGGCCGATTTCCCTGATCAAGAGCGCCAAGTCCATTGTCCCCCCTCCCGTTGTCGTCACCGCGTGCCGCCGTCACCCATCCGATTCCGCGGCGCCGGCAGCAGCGGCCGTCCAGCCTGTTGCGGTCGGCAACCGCCACCCCGCGCCGGCCGCCAATCGCCGCGTCAGCCCGCATCGTACCTCACAGCCGACGGCAGCACTTGCCGCAGCTGCCGTCTTCACGCCACACTTCCCGGAAGTCCAAGCAACAGCCGTGCCATCAATCGTGGTAGGGTGACGATCCGGGCAAGCGGGGGGTGCAGCAGCACCCGCGGCTCGCGCGTGCCCTCTGTCGGAGGAACCCATCCCGGCCGGGGTTGTCGATGGCAGGGCGCGAATGCACAGTTGGCTCTTACGGGCGGCGTGCCCGGCAATGTGCGGCCACAACGAATGAAGGACTCTACAGGCAGATGAAGAGACTCTATGTGATGGCGGTCGCCCTGTTCTTTGGCTTGGCCGGCAGCGTCCAGGCCGAGCGTACACCTTTCTGGGGAGCCAGTGAGCCCGTGCCGTTCGAGACACCGGCCGACCAGTTGCGCAACGGGGAATTCACGTGGGCGCCGCAACTCGCACCGGCTGGACCGATCCTGGTGCTGGTCAGCCTCGAAGAGCAGCGCGCCTACACCTACCGCAACGGCCTGCTGATCGGCGTCGCCTCGGTCAGTACCGGGAAGCCCGGCTACGAGACTCCGAGCGGCGTCTTCCAGACCTTCCTCAAGGACAAGGATCACCATTCCACGAAGTACCACAACGCCGCCATGCCCTACACGCAGAAGTTCACCCAGGACGGGGTGGCGCTGCATGCCGGTGGCGTTCCCGGATATCCGGAATCGCACGGTTGCGTGCATCTGCCGAGCGAGTTTGCTCGCCTTCTCTTCGACGCCGCACCGAAGGGGATGACGGTGGTGATCGCCAAGGCCGGTTCGGCGCCGGAGGAGTTCCGGCATCCGGCATTCCTCAGTCCGCTCACCGAGGCCGGGGGTCGGGCAGAGCATCGTCGCCTGTCGGTCGCCGCCAGCCATCGCTGGGAGCCGGATAAGTCGCCGTCGGGCCCGCTGTCGATCCTCCTGAGCCGTTACGACGAACGCATCCTGGTGTTGCGCAGCGGCGTCGAGATCGGCCGCGCCACGGCGGCATTCCACAAGCCGAAGCAGCCCGTTGGCAGCCGCGTCTTCGTCGCCAAGGAAGGGGCGCAACCCGGCGGGCTGTTGCAGCATCAGTGGGTTGGCGTCGCTCTGGTCGGGCACATGGGCGATGCCGACAGACGGCCGGACCCCAGGGTGGTGGACGAGGTCACGATTCCGGCTGATTTCCAGGCGCTTCTGGCAGCCGAGATCCGGCCCGGAACGACGCTGATGGTGACCGATGCACCGGTGCTCGAGCACACGACGGGGCTCGACTTGGCGGTCCTGAGTTCCTTCCCCGATCACTGATCTGGCTGCAGCGGCAGCACCTGCGCCCGTTGCTGCAGGCGACTGCCGCCGTCGATGGCAGAGCACTCGACGCCTGCGTAGCTACCGCTGATCGTCGCCCGCCGTTGGCCATTGCCTCGTGGCGACGAATGCGTGGCTTGAGGCAGGTGCAGGTGCGCACCGGCACTCTGGCGAGTCCACCGGTCAACCCGCGCGGATGCTGGGACTGGTGGGGCCAGTACTACACGCACGCGGGGTATCATACACAGGCCGGCAAGCAGATCCGGGCGGTGGCCCAGATGATCAACATCCTTGCCGGCGGGCGTGAGCTGCTGCCGGTGCCGACCAGGTGAGGGCGGTGCGCAGGCAGTCATGCGACGCGAACGGCGGCTGCCGGTGGCGCATGGCAGCCAATCTCCGGGTGTTCACCAGAGTGGGAGAACGAGCATGATCGACGTGTCGAAACAAATGGGCGACTGGCTGCAGGGCCTGAGCAGCCTGGATCCGAGCAAGGCCAGCGAGCAGTTGCTGAACGCGCTTGCGCGGCTCGAGGTTCCGGGCCTCAACATGGACGCGCTGCTGGCGAGCCAGCGCGACAATCTCGAGGCGCTGAACGCTGCCAACCGCGCTGCGATGGAAGGAGTCAAGGCGGTCGGCGAGTGGCAGTTGAAGATCCTGCAGGAGACCGTCCAGGGAATGACGACGGCCGTCGGTGGCCTCGCCAGGGCCGGCTCGCCGCAGCAGCTCGTGGCAGCCGAAACCGAGCTGGCGAAGAAGGCCTTCGAAACGGGGGTCAGCAAGATGCGCGAGCTGGCAGAGATCGTTGCCAAGGCCAATCAGCAGGCCACCGACGCGATCGTCAACCGCGTTCCGGCCAGCCTCGACGAGATCCGTGACGTCCTGAAACTGCCGCCACCGCCCGGCGCCTGAGTCGGCGCCCAGCGCGGCGCCAGCGACCGCGTGTCGGCCAAGGCTCCTCCGCGCTGCGGCGTCGCCGGCCCGCAGCGGGGGATGGGCGAGCGGTGGGGGGCTGCCGCGTTTTCCGGCGTCAGTCCGGCAGGGCTGTCGCAGTGCGGTCGTCGGCGAACATGACGATGCCGCCACGCCGCTGGTCGCCGGCACCGGCGAGTCGTCCGTCGATGCGGGCGACGCAGTTCACGCCGCCAAAGAACATGCTGGCCGACGCGAAGCGGGTCGCGCCTGGCCAGCGCGCCTGCAGCGCGTCGGCGGCGCCAGCGGCCAGACCGTCGGTCTCGAACCACAACTGCCGGCCTTCGATGTGCTGCCGCGAGGCATTCACCGCTTCGTCGAGCGGACGTCCATAGGCCAGCACGTTGAGCAGGGTCTGCAGGATGGCGCTGCGGATGCGGTTCGATCCGCCGCTGCCGAGCGCGAGGCGGGGCCGGTCGCCGGCGAGGACGATGGTCGGCGACATCATCGTGCTCATCCGGCTGCCTGCCGCCAGGCGGTGGAAGCCGGCCGGGTTGATGTCGTCTTCGCCGAGGAAGTTGTTGACGTGGATGCCCAGCCCCGGCAGGGCATGCCCGCAGCCCTCGCCGTTGCTGGTCGTCATCGCCGCCGCCATGCCTTCGGCGTCGATCACCGAAATGTGCGTCGTCGCGCCCAAGGCGTTCTCTCGGCCGAGCGCGCGCGCGTGCCGGGTCCACTGCGGCAGGCTGCCGCCGCCGACGAGCTGCCGGATCGCTTCCGGGTCGGCGTGCAGGCGGTGGTCGTAGCCGGCACCGCGCACTTCCGAGACCGTCGCCAGTACCGCCGCGACGGCCAGTTGATGAGCCGGCGAGCGGAATTCCTCGCCGCCGAGGCCGAGCTCCTCGGCGATGCGCAGGCCGGCGCCGATCAGGCCACCGCCGGCCGACGGTGGCGGGTTGGTCAGCACCGTGCAGCCGCCGAAGGGAATGCGCAGCGGCTCGCGTGCCAGCGGCGCATAGCTCGCCACATCCTGCTCGCCGATCAGTCCGCCTTGCGCCGGCGCGAAGTGCTCGACGAGCGAACGGTGGTAGGTCGCCACCTGGGCATCGGGGCTGCCGTCCGCGAGGCCTTGCAGGAAATCCCCGAGATCCGGATTGGCCAGCCGATCACCCGCCCGTGGCAGACGCCCGGCAGGCTGGAAGAGGCGGCGCACCGTTGCCGAGTTGCTGGCGATCGGCGCAATCAGGCCGGCGATCGCGGCGATCTGCGGACTGACCCGGAAACCGTCGCGCGCCCAAGCCACGGCCGGCGCGACGACCTCGTGCAGCGGCAGGCGGCCGGCGCGCCGGTGCAGGGCGAGCAGGCCGACGAGCTGGCCCGGCACCGCAGCCGCTCCCTTGCCGATATGGAAGACCTGGCTGGTCTCGCCGAAGTCGACGGTGATCGGTGCGAAGTCGAGGATCGGCCAGCTGGCCAGTCCGAGTCCCGGCGCGGCACCAAAGAAGTCGAGCACCTCATAGCCGTCGCGCGCGTCACCCCAGACGCAGGCGCCGCCGCCGCCGAGCGAGGTCAGCGGCAGTTCGGTGACGGTCGCCGCGAGCTTGGCGGCGACGATCGCGTCGACTGCGTTGCCGCCGCGCTGCAGCACCCGGACACCGGCGGCCGCCGTGTGCGGCTCCGATGCAGCGATTACGCCACGAATTCCCATCGGCCAAGGATACGCCATGCCGGCGCCGGCGGAAAGAAGGCGGCCGCCGCCGCCTGCGGCGACCGGCGACGCGGCGAGGGTGGGCGATGGCGCATGCGCAGCCCGTCGGGACTGCGCTTCAACTAGAATGAGGCCTTTTCCGACTGCGACCAGCGACCATGATCCGCACCCGCTTTGCTCCCTCGCCAACCGGCTTTCTGCATGTCGGCGGTGCGCGTACGGCACTTTTCTCGTGGGCCTACGCCCGTCGCCACGGCGGCCGTTTCATTCTGCGCATCGAGGACACCGATCTCCTCCGATCGACTCCCGAGGCCGTGCAGGCGATCCTCGACGGCATGCAATGGCTCGGGCTGGCGCACGACGAGGGCCCGTTCTACCAGACGCAGCGCATGGCGCGTTATCGTGAGGTGATCGCCGAAATGCTCGCCGCCGGTACCGCCTACCATTGCTACATGCAACCCGACGAGCTCGACCGCCTGCGTGCCGAGCAGCGCGAGCAGGGTCGCAAGCCGCGTTACGACGGCCGCTGGCGGCCGCAGCCGGACAAGCGGCTGCCGACGCCGCCGACCGGGGTCGAGCCGGTGGTCCGTTTCCGCAATCCGGTGGAGGGTGTCGTCGCCTGGGACGACCTCGTCAAGGGGCGCATCGAGGTCGCCAACAGCGAGCTCGACGACCTGGTGATCGCCCGCGCCGACGGTTCGCCGACCTACAATTTCTGCGTCGTCGTCGATGACCGGGACATGGGCATCACGCACGTCATCCGCGGCGACGACCACGTCAACAACACGCCGCGCCAGATCAACATCCTGCAGGCGCTCGGTGCGCCGGTGCCGCTCTACGCCCACTTGTCGATGATCCTCGGCGACGACGGGCAGAAGCTGTCGAAACGACATGGTGCGGTGAGCGTCATGCAGTACGACGATGCGGGCTACCTGCCCGAGGCGGTGCTCAACTACCTGGCCCGTCTGGGCTGGTCGCACGGCGACGATGAGCTCTTCTCGCTGCAGCAGTTCTGTGAGTGGTTCGATCTCGACCACATCACGCCGTCGGCGGCCCAGTTCAACAGCGAGAAGCTCAACTGGCTGAATGCGCAACACCTGCGCCGCTGCGATGCCGGTCGCCTGGCGGACCTGGTCCGCCCGCGGCTGGCAGCGCGCGGCGTCGTCGTCGGCGAGACGCCGTCGCTGGCGGCGATCATCGAGCTGCACAAGGAGCGCGTCAGCAACCTCAACGAACTGGCCGATGTCGCCGAGGTGTTCTACATCGACCTGCGGCCGAGGAGCGAACTGCTGGCTCGCCACCTGACGCCCGAGGCGCTGCCCCTGCTCGACGACTTCGCCGCCGGGCTCGCCGAAGTGCCCTGGCAGGCGGCGGCAATCGCCGCGCTGATCAAGGAGTGCGTCGCCCGCCACGGTGTGAAGATGCCGAAGCTGGCGATGCCGGTACGCGTCCTCCTGACCGGTCTCGAACAGACGCCATCGGTCGATGCGCTGATCGCGCTCTTTCCGCGCGCCACCGCCCTCGAAAGGCTGGCGCGCGCCAGGTGCGTCGCGTCTTCGGCGCCACGCAGAGTGTGATTCCGCGCGGCTTGCGGCGCCGGCAGGGCCGGACCGCGAAGCGCCAGGAGTGGGCGGGGCAGCGATTCGCGCTTTACAGCGCCGGGTCGACTGCCTATAATCCCGGCTTCTTTCGGGCGGGGGTATAGCTCAGCTGGGAGAGCGCTTGCATGGCATGCAAGAGGTCCGCGGTTCGATCCCGCGTACCTCCACCACAAGCCGAGAGAAGTTCCGGGTCCCCATCGTCTAGAGGCCCAGGACACTACCCTTTCACGGTAGGTACCGGGGTTCGAATCCCCGTGGGGACGCCAGCCGATCGCCGCCTTGGCGATCCGAGCGGATGCGCCGGCAGTGCTGCAGTGCGACCGCTCCCCAGTCAATCCCCGGTAAGCGCTTCGTTTGCCAGCGAACGCAGCGGCGCGGGGTTCCTTGGTCGGACGGTTGCGCCAACGTCTGCCGCGCAAGACGAAGGTGTCGTGGCGTCGGGCACTGCGTGTCAGGCGTGTCGCTCGAGCCGCCGGCTGCGCACACCGGACGACCGTCACCAACCGACGCTGCCGGTACGCCGTCCGCAGATGGAGTGATGAACCCGGCGGATGTCGAGAGGGTGCGGGCCAACCAGAACGTGCGCTTGGCGAGACCAGTGCTGGGTTTTGAAGACGCGTCGGAGAGTGTCCGAGGGCCATCGCCGCAACAGCCGTTCTGCCATGAACGGCCCGCCCTCATGTCTTCGTGAGACCCTTCAGTCGACGGTACAACGTCCGTTCCGAGACGCCGAGGTGCCTGGCCAGAGCCTTGCGGTTGCCGCGAAAGCGACGCACCTGCTCCGCGAGCGAAACCGCTTCCTGATCGCGGGAATCAGGTTGTTCCGGTAGGTACTGCTGCGATGCGCCCGGGCGTATGCACGCTGCCGTCGCCAACTCGAGTGGCAGGTGCTGCAGGAGGATCTCATCGCCATCGCAGAGCAGGCTGGCGCGTTCGAGAATGTTGCGCAACTCGCGCACATTGCCTGGGTAGGCATAGCGTCTCAACCAGTCCGCTGCCTCCGGCGACAGGCGCCTGCAGGAACTCCCGCCAGCGAGTCGGGCGAGCAGGGTTTCGGCAAGCAGCAGGATATCGTCACCGCGCTGCCGCAATGGTGGCAGGTGAATCGGGAAGACGTTGAGGCGGTAGAACAAGTCCTGTCGGAAAAGGCCCTTGGCCACCATCTCCGTCAGCGGGCGATGGGTGGCCGAGATCGTTCGCACGTCGGCCTTGCGCAGTTCCGGAGCACCCACCCGGCGATAGGTGCCGGTTTCCAGCAGGCGCAGGAGCTTGACCTGGATCGACGGCGGGATGTCGCCAAGTTCGTCGAGAAACAGGGTGCCACCGGACGCTGCCTCGACCAATCCGGTGGTGCGTGTCGTCGCCCCGGTGAAGGCGCCACGCTCATGGCCAAACAAAGCGCTCTCGAACAAGGTCTCTGGCAGTCCGGAGCAATCGACCGCGACGAAGGGCGCGTTGGCGCGCGGGCTGAGTTGATGGATGGCATTGGCGACGAGTTCCTTGCCTGTCCCGGATTCCCCCTGCAGCAATACGGACGCCTCCGACGGAGCTACCCGGGAGATCAGTTCCATCATGCCGAGAAAGGCAGGCGAACGACCGATCAGACCTTGGGCATGCGAACGACTCTGCGCTTCGGGCAGAGCTTCGAGCTTCTCGATGTAGAGGACGATGGCGCCGCTGGCATCCCGTATCGGCGATAGCTCGATGTTCTCGAAGGTCTCGCCCTGTGCCGTGTAATGGAGATGCAAGACGCGCTCGCGCCGGCCGGACCCCAGACTGCGCTGCAGCGGACAGGACTCGCCCGCTTGGTCGCAGGGCACCGTGTGTCGATGCGAAACCTCGAAGCACTTGCGGCCAGCAATCTCGATCTGGTCGACCCACTTGGCTCGATACGCCTCGTTGGCAGCCACGATTCGATAGTCGCGATCGCACAGGATGTGCGGTTCAGGCAGAGCCTCCAGGAACGACACCAGTTCTGCCAAGGACTTCTGGTCGACTGCCACGCCATGCCATCCAGTCTGCCAATTGCACTGCCGCTATGCTGCCATAGTGGCAGTTGGCAGTCAAAGAAGACGGTAGTGCGCGCGCACGGAAAACATCAACCAATTGATTGTTCGATGTTTCCATCTGTTCACAGAGAGCTGGCACGATCCTTGATATGCAACTACTGATAGGTTGTTGAATGGCGAGGCCGAACCTGGTCGATCCTGATTCGGCAGTAGCGCAGCGCCCCGATCATGATACCAACGAACATTGCCCACGAAATCCGGAGTACTTCGTTGCGGTTGGCACCTGCACGCATCGCGGTTGCTCTCCCGGCAACGCTTTCGATGCTGGCGATCAGGCTCCGGGTGCCGACTGGCCCTGCGGTTTTCTCTGCCCATGCCACGGTGCAACCTCCGATTTCGCCGGCTGCGTTTTCAAGGGCATGTCGGCACCGACCCATCTGGGAATCTCCCCTCACACCTACCTGACTGACAGCCGTCTGATCACCGACAGAGACCAGAGCGGGCAGTCCCGATCGAAAGGACGCATCATGAAGATTGCAGTGACCAGCCAGAACCGAAAGACCATCACCGAGCACGCTGGGAAATGTCGCAGGTTCTGGATCTACGAAATCGAGAAGGGCCTCGTCGTTGGCAAGAGCTTGGTCGGGGTTTCCATGAACGAGGTCTTGCACGCCAATCGCCAGAAGCTGGCCGAGCCGCTGGCCGGAATCAACGTCCTGATCGCCGGCGGCATGGGGCCCGGTCTCTTTGATCGCCTGATGCAGGGTGGCATTCTTCCGGTCATTACGCTGGAGGAGGATCCCGATGCCGCGGTAGCCGCTCTGCTCGCCAACAACCTCGATCGGTTGCCCGTTCGCCGAAGCCGTCGTTGCCACGAACAACAGCACGCATTGTGTTGACGCCTGGCGCGTTTGCGCGTCACTGGAGCGGCCGCAGGCTTCTCGGCTGGCATTTCGCGAGGTAATCACATGACCCCCATTGCTCCCCCGTTCGACATCGGCGCCCTGCGGCGCTTGCGCATTCTGTGCATCTCGGAAACCGGCTGGTTCGACACCACGACCGTGTTCGATGACATTCGGGCTGCTGGCGGCGTGCAGACCGATCAGTACGCCATTCCGTGGCCGCCGTTCGGTCCGCTGCATGCGGAGAACGCAGCCGGCTTCTCGGCGCTTCTGGAAGCCGAGACGACCGATGGCAGCGTGCGCCGCCTGTTGTTCGACACCGGCTGGAACCCTGACTGGATGGATCGTCGCTTTGCCGAGGAGGGCATCGACAGGCTGCTGCAGGAGGGGATGATCGAGGCATTGATCGTCAGTCATGAGCATTTCGATCACTTCTGGGGGATCCGCTCGACCCTCAGGCACTGCCCCGACATCCCGATCTACCTTCCCGAGGGCTTCCAGCCGGCGGGGCTGGCGTTCATTGGCCGGCAGGGTCACACCGGAACGCTATCCACCGTAGCCAGCGCGCAGCCGCTGGTGCTCTTTCCGGGGCTGGCCATCGTCAGCTTTCCGATGAGCACATTGCTGCAGGTCCAGGGAGAGAACGTCCTGTACGCCAACCTCGAGGATCAGGGGTTGACGATGATCACCGGTTGCGGCCACGGCGGGGTGCTCAACCTGCTGGATTATGCACGTCGGAATCTGACGGGTGGCGAGCGCATGCATGCGATTTACGGCGGGCTGCACCTTTCTCCCCTGGAAGACTGGGACGCGGGCCGGGACCAGATCGTCAAGGCCCTGGCTGGCTATGGGATCGCCAAGCTGGCGTGCAATCATTGCACCGGTCGCACGGCTGTCGAGAAGATGCTGGCGAGCGGCTTGCCGGTTGTGCGCGGGACGGCCCGGCATGGCTCCCAGACGGAGTTGTTCGTGGGTAACGGCGACGCCCTGAATCTGGGATAGATCGCGTCAGACTGAAGTGCTGCCTTGGCCGCGGATGGTGCGCGTCCGCTGTTTGGTTCAAGCCGCCGGCACGGTCCAGCGCTTGGGTACGGGGTTCGCGAGCGCCTTGCGGTTCGGACACGGTCTGCGACGTGCCGGCGTTGCCATTCGCCCGCGGGCGTCGACGCGCTGCCGGCAACCCGGCGGCGGGCGGTCGATGCAGCGCCAGGGGGGCACGGTTACCCTGATGGATGGTGCCGCGTCGCGTCGTGACCGTTCGTTCCACTACAATTCGATCGGCTCGGCAATTGACCCGGGACGGAGAACGGCGATGGACGGACTACAAGGCACTGGCAACGAAGGCCATGGACCAGCTGGTGACGCGTTTGCGCGCTGAGCAACGTGGGCGGGCCCAAGATCGCCGTGACGTCTGGAAGACCAATGGCGAACGGAACGGGCTGACCGCGAAGTGGGCCGTCGAGCCCGTGCTGCCGTCCGTGCCGACAGCGCAATGAGGCCTCTATCCGAACTGCATCGGGAGATCGATGCGCGCGTGCTGGCGATCCGTTCGGCGCGTCCGGACTGGCAGTGCGCCCGGGGCTGCGACGCTTGCTGCCGGCGGCTCGCCGCCGAGCCGCGGCTGACGGCAGCGGAATGGGATCTGCTGCGCGCAGGGCTGGCGGCGCTGCCGGCAGAGCGGCTGCGGCCGATCGCCGCCGACCTCGCGACCCTCGACGGTCGCTCGCAGGGTCCGCTCGTCTGCCCGCTTCTCGACCAGCCGACAGGCGCCTGCACGGTCTATGCCTGGCGGCCGGTCGCCTGCCGCACCTACGGCTTCTACGTCGAGCGCCAACTCGGGCTGTATTGCCCCGACATCGAGGCACGCGTGGCGGGTGGCGCACTGGCCGATGTTGTCTGGGGCAATCACGATGCCATCGACCACGGGCTTGCCAGCCTTGGCGAAGTCCGCACGCTGCGCGAGTGGTTTGCGGGCTGGCAGGACAGACCCTGAGCCGCGGCGGCGTGTGCCGGGCTGCGCCAGCCGCCCATGGCCTGGTGGCCGGCCGCCTTGGCCGGATGGGCACACCGCCACGCTGCAGCATAGCCGTGGGCCGCGCCCTGCGGAGGGAAATCTCAGCGTGGCCATGACCGGCTGGACGTCGGTACGGGCGCGGCGCTATTCCGGCTGGCGCGAGTCGATCATGAGCGTCACGGGCCCGTCGTTCACCAGATGGACTTGCATTTCGGCAGCGAAAACGCCGCTCGGCACCGGGCGGCCGAGGGCGCTCTCGAGGCGGGCGACGAAGCGTTCGAACAGCGGCTGCGCGACCGTCGGCGGTGCGGCGCGCTGCCACGATGGCCGGTTGCCCTTGCGGGTGGACGCGAAGAGGGTGAACTGGCTGACCGCCAGAACCTCGCCGCCGATGTCGCTGACGCTGCGGTTCATCAGTCCGGCGGCATCGGCGAAGATGCGCAGTCGAGCCAGTTTGCCCGCCATCCAGTCGAGGTCGCCGTCGCCGTCGCTCTCCTCGAAGCCGGCGAAGACGAGCAGACCGGCAGCGATGGCGCCGACGGTCTCGCCGGCGACGTCGACACGTGCCGCGCCGACCCGTTGCACGACCACCCTCATGCCGTGTCACCGTCGCTCAGGCGCCGCCGCATGCACACCGCAGAGGCCGGACAGAGGCTGCGGAACTCGCTGCACCGCGCGAGTTCGGGCGGCACCTGGCACCGATCGAACGGCTGAAAGCCGCGTGCAGCAAAGAAGGCGGCTGCGCTCGTGGTGAGGAGAAAGATGTCGTGCTGGCCGTGGTTGCGCGCCCGTTGCACGAGTTCATCGAGCAGCCGGCTCGCGAGGCCGCGTTGGCGGTGATCGGTCGACACCGCCAGCGACCGCAGCAGGGCCACCCCGGGGTAGTGTTCGAGGCCCGCGCTGGCGACGATTCGCCCGCCGTCGCGGCAGACCAGGAAATCCGCCAGGTGTCGCTCGTCGAGGTCGGCGGTCGGCAGCCCGCAGCTCTGCAGCAGGTCCAGCACGGTGGGCAGATCGGCGGCGTCCGTCGGGCCCGGCAGCAGACCGTTCATGACGGCCGCGCTGCGCGCGGCTGCCAACCGTCGCGGCGTGACAGCCAGCGCACCGGCGCTGTCAGAGGCTCCGGCTGCAGCGTGACGTGCGTGATGCCGCTGGCCGCCAGCGCTTCCCTGCTCGCGGCGAGCACGGCTGGCCATTGCTCCAGCGACTCGACGACGAGGTGCGCGGACAGCGCGACGCGGCTGGAAGAGAGGGTCCAGATGTGCAGATCGTGCACCGAAGTCACGCCGGGGATGCCAGCGAGGACGCGCGCCACCTGCTCGGTCGAAAGGCTGGCCGGTACCCCTTCCATCAATGCCTGCAGCACCTCGCGCAGCAGCCGCAGGCTGGAGGCCAGCATCAGCGCGCAGATCAGCAAGGAGAGCAGCGGGTCGGCCGTCGTCCAGCCGGTCCACATGACGACCGCACCGGAAACCAGCGCGGCGACCGAGCCGAGCAGGTCGCCGAGCACGTGCAGCAGCGCGCCGCGGGTGTTCATCGTCTGTTCGCCATGCATCAGCAGCCAGGCGACGGCGATGTTGAGCAGCAGCCCGAGGGCGGCGACCAGCGTCACGGCTTCGCCGTTGATGGCGACCGGCGTCAGGATGCGGTCGACAGCCGCCACCGAGATGCCGACGACGACGATGACCATGAAGAGGACGTTGAGGAGTGCCGCCAGCGTCTCGACGCGGCCGTAGCCATAGGTGTGCTGTTGCGTCGGCGGCCGCTGCGAGAACCAGGCGGCGAAGGCGGCGAGGGCGAGCGAGGCGCTGTCCGTCACCATGTGGCCGGCATCACCGAGCAGGGCGAGCGAACCCGACCAGAAGCCGGCGGCAGCCTCGACGCCGGCAAAACCGAGCGTCAGCAGCAACGCCCAGAGCAGGCGTGGGCCGGCGTCCGCTGCGTGCCGGTGCGCATGCTCGCCATGTCGGTGGCCAGCGTGGTCGTGCCCGCACTTGCCGTCTGCGTGCGCGTCGTCTTGCTGCAGGTGTGGTCCGCTCATGGTGGTGGAATTCTAACCGACATCGCCGTCCGCTCCGGATCAGGGATGCGGGCGGAAGAGGCCGCCGCTGGCAACGCCGCGCATGGTTCCCACCAGCGTTGCCAGCCAGACGACGATCAGCAGACCCCAGCAGGCGATGCCGATCCAGTCGACGCCCGCCAGTCCCGTGGCGCCGCCGAGCCGCAGGCTGGCGGCGGCGAAGGCACCGAGTGGAAAGGTGAACCCCCACCAGGACAGTGCGAATGGCAGCAGGCCGCGACGCTGGGCGGCAGCGGTCAACAGCGTCGCCATCAGCAGCCACCAGACACCGGAGCCCCAGAAGAGCAGGCTGACGAGGAGGAGCACGCCTTGCGGCAGGGCGAACGGCAGCTGCTCGGCGAGATTGAGCAGGCTGACGGGAATGGCGCCGATCGGTGCCAGGTGGATCCAGACTGTCGGCGTCAGCATGCCGAAAGCCGGCTTGGCCAAGTACTTGCGCTGCAGGGTCAGCGCCAGCAGAGCCAGGTACATCAACGTCCCGGCGCCGAGGGCGACGATGTTGAGCAGCAGGGCGAGGTCGCGTGCCGCGCCCGTGAGCTGACCGACCAGCGGCGCACCAGCGATGGGAATGACGACCAGGCCGACCGCCGGAATGAAGTTGGCCGGCGTCACGTGTTCGAGGCCGAGTTGCTCGCCGGCGAAGGCTGTGTACAGCACCGCCAGGCCGAAAGCGAAGGTCAGCACCGCCCCCGTCCACCAGAACGCGAGCGCCAGGCCGACGTGCGGGCCGAAGGCGAGAAACTGCGCGGCGATGACCAGCATGGCGATCGGCAGGGTCGGATAGAAACTGGCCTGCACCGGATGCCGCAGCGTTGCCAGTGCGAGCTGCGGGTGCAGGAGGCAGCGGGCAAACCAGGGAAGCAGCAGCGTTGCGAAGAGTGCCAGATTGAAGTAGTGCAGTGCCCAGGCCGGCGCCTCGAGGACCGGCCAGCGCGGGGCGAGAGCCAGCGTGTCGAGGCTCAACACACCACTGCCCATGACCGCAGCGAACCAGCCGGGAGCGAAGTGGCGCACGACATCGGCAAGGGTGGTCGTCGGCGAATGGGCTGCGGCCATGGCTCGAGTTTCCTGTCGGTCAGAGAATGCTGATTATCTCTCGGCTTGGACGCCAGCGCGCGGCCGTGGCTGCGGCCGGGTGCCGCCGCCGCGGCCTCGCTGCCTCGACTGCGCACGCGCCCGGCTGCCACGCTTCAGCCACGCATAAGGTTTCGCCGCCATCATTCCTGGGCTAGACTGTTGATCGACAATCGGAAAGCCACCATGACCGTTCTCCCATCGCGCCACCAGATCGACTGCTTCTTCCTGCTCAGCGGACTCTGGGTTGTCCTGCACGTGAGCGCCTTCACCACCGGCAGTGCATACGCCACGCCGGCACTGGTCGCGTGGACGCTGGCGACGACGATCAGCTATGCCTTTCTCTACCTCCTGCCGGCTGTCGTCCCCGGTTATGTCGTCCATCACTGGTTGTGTCGGCGCCCCGCCACGCCTGGCGCACGGCTGCTGCTCGCCGCCGTCCTGGTCGGGCTGACGGGAATGGTCCAGGTGCTGCTGTTTGCCGACCGCGTGATCCATGACATGTACGGTTTTCACATCAACGGCTTCGTCGTCGATCTCGTCTTCTCGCCCGGCGGCATCGATTCGCTTGGCGCCAGTCGCAGTACCGAGCTGACGGCGGCGCTGATCGTCCTCGCGTTGCTGGCGCTGCAGGCGGCAACATGGTGGTGGACGGTCATGCGGCAGAGCGGGCAGGCAAGGCCGCCGCAGTGGCGCCTGCGGGCACGCTGGGTGCTTCTCGTCATCCTGGGTTTGGCGCTGGGCGAGCGGCTCGCTTACGGTTACAGCGCGGCCACCAACTATCAGCCGATCCTCTTTGCCAGTGAGCGCTATCCGTTCTATGTGCCGACGACGTTCCGCAAGCTCGCTGCCCGACTCGGCGTCGAGATGGGCGACGAGACGGCCGAGGGGGTGCAGCTCAGGCATGGTGGCCTGAGTTACCCGCTCGTCCCGTTGCACGTCGAAGCGCCGGCGCGTCCGCCGAACATCGTCTGGATGGTCGTCGAGTCGTTGCGCTTCGACCTGCTCGACCCTGAAATCATGCCCAATCTGTGGCGGTTCTCGAACCAGGCGCTGCGTCTCGAGCAGCACTACAGTGGCGGCAACGGTACCCAGATGGGCATCTTCTCGATGTTCTACGGACTGTACGGCAACTACTGGTTCCCGATGATCAAGGCGGCCCGCTCGCCCTTGCTGATGGACGTGCTGCAGCAGCAGAACTACCAGTTCAGCCTGCATACCAGCACCGTCTTCACCTACCCGCAGTTCGACAGGACGGTCTTCCTGAAGATGGACCCGGCCGACATGCAGCCGATCTCCGACGGCGCACCACCCTGGGACCGGGACCGGATGAACATCGACCGCCTGCTCGGCTTCCTGGATCGCCGCGATCCGGGCAGACCGTTCATGGCCTACATGTTCTTCGAGGGGACGCACGCCAACTACAACTTTCCGCCCGACTGCGTCATCGCCGAGCCCTACATCGACGACTTCAACTATCTGTCGGCCGACTTCAAGGGGCAGATGAGCCGGATCAAGAACCGCTACCTCAACGCCGCGCATCACGTCGACCGCCAGATCGGCCGGGTGACGGCCCATCTGCGCGAGAAGGGGCTGCTCGAGGACACGATCGTCATCGTTCTCGGCGACCACGGCGAGGAGTTCATGGAGCGCAGCGAGCGCTGGGGGCACGCGGCCGAGTTCAACCGCTACCAGACGGGCACGGTGGCCGTCATCCGGATCCCGGGAGCCGAACCACGCGTGATCAGCGGCATCACCAGCCATCTCGACATCCCGGCGACGCTCATGCCGCTGCTCGGGGTGCGCAATCCGCCGCAGGACTACTCGCAGGGGCAGGACCTGCTGGCACCCGACTTCCGGCGTGATTACGCGGTTGCTGCCGACTGGCATCGCGTGGCTTACATCGGCGAGAAGTACAAGGTGGCCTTTCCGATCAACGCCAGGGGGGCTGTCCGCATGGAGGTGCTGGATGCCGACGACCGGCCGGTCGACGATCGTGAGCGCGCCAAGAGCGAGATCCGTCGCGAAACGGTCGAGATGATGAACAACCTGAGCCGCTTCAGCCGGCCGCGGGGCTGAACGGCGGGCGGCGAATGGCGACCCATCGCGAGACCCGAGCCATCGGGCTGCCGGTGGACCGGCTGTTCGACGTCGTTGCCGACGTCGAGAGTTATCCGGACTTCGTGCCGCTGATCCGTGCCGCGCGCGTGCTGCGGCGCGACGCAGCGGCCTACGAAACAGAACAGACGCTGGCCGTCGGCGTGCTCGAGCATCGTTTCCGCACGCGGACCGAGCTGTCGCGGCCGCAGGCGATCAGCATCGTCTCGCAGGACCGCTCGTTCTGCCGCTTCGACATCCGCTGGAACTTCGCGCCACTGGCAGACGATCGCTGCCAGGTGGACTTTGCCCTCGACTGCGAGTTGCGCTCGCTGTTCCTGATGCCGGTGCTGCAGGTCCTGATCCTGCCGATGGCGGGCGGCATGGTGAGCGCCTTCGAGCGGCGGGCGCATCTGCTCGCGGCGCAGGCGGCGGCGCGTCGTGTCTCGCCGTCGCCCGGCAGCCTGCCGGCCGACGACCGGCGACTCGACTGAACGGCAGGCAGCACGCAGCTTGTCGAGATCTTGAGCCCGCGGGCGGGTAAAATGCCGCTCTTGTCGAAACGGGGGTTGCCACGTGAGCCAGGAGTCCAGCAGCAGGGCGGCGAGTTCGTCCACACTCGTCAGTACCAACTTCATCCGCAACATCATCGAGGCCGACCTCGCTGCCGGCACGCACGCGCAGCGTCGCTGGTCGGGCCGGCCCGGTCCGGGAGCACAGCAGCTTGCCGGGCCGCTCGATCCGGCGCGAATCCGCACGCGTTTCCCGCCCGAACCGAATGGTTACCTGCACTTCGGCCATGCCAAGTCGATCTGCCTCAACTTCGGGCTGGCGCAGGATTACGGCGGTCGTTGCCACCTGCGTTTCGACGACACCAATCCGGAAAAGGAGGAGCAGGAGTACGTCGATTCGATCATCGAATCGGTCCGCTGGCTCGGTTTCTCCTGGGAGGCCGGCGCGGACGGGGCGGCGCAGGCGGAGTGCAACCTCTATTACGCCTCGGATTACTTCGACTGGATGATCGCTTTCGCCGAGTACCTGATCGACAGCGGCCATGCCTATGTCGACAGCCAGAGCGCGGAGGAGATGCGTGCCAGCCGCGGCACGCTGACCGAGCCCGGCAGGGACTCGCCCTATCGTCAGCGCAGCGTCGCCGAGAACATGAATCTGTTCCGGCGCATGCAGCAGGGGGAGTTCCCCGATGGTGCGCATGTCCTGCGGGCGCGCATCGACATGGCTTCGGCGAACATCAACCTGCGTGATCCGGCGATCTATCGCATTCGTCATGCGAGTCACCACAACACCGGCGACCGCTGGTGCGTCTATCCGATGTACACCTACGCGCATCCGATCGAGGATGCGCTCGAGAACATCAGCCATTCGATCTGCACGCTCGAGTTCGCCGACCAGCGGCCGTTCTACGACTGGCTGCTCGAGCGTCTCGCCGAAGGCGGCCTGCTGCAGCGTCCGTTGCCGCAGCAGATCGAGTTCTCGCGCCTCAACCTGAGCTATATCGTCCTCTCCAAACGCAAGCTGATCCAGCTTGTCGATGAGGGGCATGTGGCGGGCTGGGACGATCCGCGCCTGCCGACACTCGTCGGCGCGCGCCGGCGCGGCTACCCCGCCGAGGGATTCCGCCGTTTCGCCGAACGGGTCGGTGCCTCGCGCTCGGATTCGCTCATCGAGTATTCGCAACTCGAGGACACGATGCGCGAGGTGCTCAACGAGTCGGCCGAGCGGCGCATGGCGGTGCTCGATCCGTTGCGCCTGATCATCGACAACTATCCGGCGGGCGAGAGCGAGGAGTGCCTGGCGGCCAATCATCCGCTGCAGCCGGAGCGCGGCAGGCGCGTGCTGCCCTTCGGCCGCGAGCTGTGGATCGAGCGCGACGATTTCATGCTGCAGCCAAGCAAGGGTTACCACCGCCTCCATCCGGGCAATCTGGTCCGCCTGCGCCACGCCTATGTCGTTCGTTGCACCGGTTGCGAGCACGATGCGAGCGGTGCGGTCAGCGCAGTGCATTGCGAATACCTGCCGGATTCCCGCAGCGGGACTGCCGGTGCCGACCAGTACAAAGTGAAGGGCAACCTGCACTGGGTGTCGATTGCCGCCGCCTGCCGCGCCGAGGTGCGCCTCTACGACCGGCTGTTCGCGGTTGCCGCTCCCGGCGCACGGCGTGAGGGCGACCCCGAGGGAGTCGAGCGCGACTTCCGCGATGACATCAATCCGGCCAGCATGCGCGTCATCGAGGCATGGGTCGAGCCCTCGCTGCGCGACACCCGCGCCGAGGAGTGCTTCCAGTTCGAAAGGCACGGCTACTTCGTCGCCGACAGGGTCGACTCGAAGCCGGGGGCACTGGTCTTCAACCGCACGGTGACGCTGCGCGATTCGTGGGCGGCGCAGGCCGGTCCGCGTCGCTGAGCGGGTGGCGCGGCGCGCTCACTCCGCCTGCAGCAGTTCGAGGACCTTCTCCGGCGGGCGGCCGACGACGGCCCGATCTCCACGGACGGCGATCGGCCGTTCGATCAGGATCGGGTGGGCGACCAGCGCGTCGAGCCACTCGTCTTCGCTCAGCGTCCGGCCGGCGTAGAACTGCCGGAAGACGGCCTCGCCGCGGCGGACCAGTCCGGCTGCCGGCATGTCGAGCTGGCGCAGCAGCAGGCGCAGTTCGTCGCGGTTTGGCGGCGTCTCCAGATAGTCGATGATCTCGACGGGAACGCCGTTTTGCGAGAGCAATTGGCAGGCGGCGCGGCTCTTCGAGCAGCGCCGGTTGTGGTAGATGCGCACGGGGATCTGGCTCATTCGCTTGCTCCTCGGGAGGGTGGGTCGAGAGGCGATCGCTGGTGCCGGTTGCACCCGCTAACGCCAGAGACTCAAAGGTGGGTCGGTGATGACTGCGCGCAGCACGTCGCTGCGCGAGACCAATCCGACCAGTGCGTCGCTCTCATTGACGATCGGCACGCCATCGACCCCGTGTTCGAGCATGACCTGAGCGATGCGGCGGATATCGGTGACCGGATCGGCGGTGACGACTGGCGTGGTCATCACGTCGCCGACCTGACGCGCCATGATGTCACGCGGGCCGTCCGCATCGAGGTTGAGCGTGGTCAGCAGATCACGTTCGCTGACGATGCCGACCAGTCGGTAGCCGGCATCGAGCACGGGTGCCTGGTGGATGCGCCGTGCGAGCAGCAGGCGCCAGGCGCGCTCGACGGTATCTTCACTGAAAAGCGAAACAACCGGCCGTTGCATGATCTGGTAGGCATGGTAGAGCGGGCCGCGATCGCCATCGACGCGCAGCATCTGGCGGTAGGCGCTGATCGCCTGCGCGCTCGGCGTGCCGGACACGGCGCGCGCTTCTTCGCCGGCGACCGGCTGCACCGGACGACTGCGCGCGACCGCTGCCACCTCGCCGAGTCTCTCGAAGGTGCCGCGGAAAATGGGGCCGCTCAGGCCGTAGACGGCAAACATTGCAGCCTCATGCGGTGTGACCGAATCTGCCGCACGGCGCGCCAGCGACCTTTCCCGGTCGTGCCCGCGGACGACACCGGCGGGCGCCGCCCGCGGGCTCCTCGCGGCTTGCTCTGGTCCTCCACCCTGACTCCCTCCTCTGGTGAAAAAGCGTCGAAGACCAGGCGAGAAAAGGGCCGACCGCGCGAGCGCGGCCGGCCAAGCTGTCGGCAGCGTGCTGCCGCAGTACTCCGGATTGTTGCTTTTCCGGGATTAAGCAGAAAACGTACCATCAAGCGAAGCGCCCTGATTTAGCAGCCTTGTGGCGTGCAGTGTCGGACCACATGGTCCGCTACTGTAAAGCTTTTCGACAGCCTGCGTTCACCCGGCAGCACGCGGGACGTCGGCGACCGGTGTGTGGCCCGCCATGCGGCAGGCTGTCGGCAGCACGCCATCCTGCCGCAACTGCCGGCAATCCTTGCCGGGCAAGGAATCACTCGGCACGCAGGGCGTCGACGGCGTTCAGGCGGGCAGCGCGTCGTGCCGGCAGCACGCCCGCCAGCAGTCCGATGACGATGGTCAGCGCTTCAGCCAGGGCAACGAAACTGAACGGGGTGTGTACCGGCAGTGCCGGCAGCAACAGGTGGAGAAGCTGCGCGACGCCGATGCCGAGCAGCAGGCCGAGCAGTCCACCGAGCGCGGAAAGGGCCACCGCCTCGCCGAGAAAGAGACCGAGGATGCTGCGCCGCGGGGCGCCCAGGGCAACCAGCAGGCCGATTTCTCCCGTCCGCTCGGCGACGGCGATGGTCATGATCGTGGCGATGCCGACGGCACCGACGAGGAGCGAGATACTGCCCAGCGCGCCGACGGCCATGGTCAGGACATCGAGGATGTTCGACAGCGTGCGCAGCATGTCTTCCTGCGTCGTGATGGTGAAATCCTCGCGTCCGTGGCGGGCCTTCAGCGTTGCCGTGACCAGTGCACTGACCGCGGCCGCCGGCACGCCCTCCTCGTACGACAGGTCGATCTTCATGATGCCATCGCGGTTGTACAGTTCGAGTGCCCGCGCGGTCGGGATGTAGGCGGCGTCGTCGAGGTCGATGCCGAGGATCTGCCCCTTCGCCTCGAGGACGCCGATGACGCGAAACTGCATGCCGCCGACACGCAACTTTGCACCCAACGGATTCGCCGGCCCGAACAGTTCCTCCTTCAGCCGGGCGCCGAGGACGACGAAGGCGCGGGCGGAATCCGCTTCATCGGCGGGCAGGAACTGGCCGCTGCGCACGCCGATGCTGAACACTCGCAGCATCGCCGCACCGACGCCGTTGACCGTCGTTCGCCGCAGGCGGCCGTTGGCGGCGACCTCGGTGTTGCCCCAGACGGTGGCGGTCATTCCCGTCACATGTGGCAGGCGCTCGAGCGCGCGCGCGTCGTCGAGCGTCAGCGGTCGTACCGAAGTCGGGATGCCGGTCGGCGCCGGGCCGGAGGTCTTGATCCGGCCGGGTGCGACGCTGATGACGTTGGTGCCGAACTGGGTGAACTCGGCGAGGACGAAACGATGGATCCCCTCGCCGATCGAGGTCAGCAGGATCACCGCGGCAATGCCGACGGCGATGCCGAGCAAGGTCAGGAAGCTGCGCAGCCGGTGTGCGCGCAGGGCGCGCAGGGCGAACTGGAGCATGTCTTGGCTGCGGATCATCGCATCCTTCCCGCTTTCCCGGTCGCTCGCCTCAGCGCCGGGCCAGCGATTGCACGGGATCGAGAAGCGCCGCGCGGCGCGCCGGCAGGACGCCGAAGGCGAGGCCGGTAGCGAGCGCGGTGGCCACTGCGGCGAACACCGCCCAGTCCGGCGGCAGCGCCGGAAAAGCCGGGTACAACTGGCGGATCAGCGCGGCAGCGGCGTGCCCGAGGGCGAAGCCGAGCAGGGCGCCGGCGAGCGAGAGCATCGCTGCCTCGGTGAGGAAGACATTGCGGATCGTCGTGCGCGTCGCGCCGAGGGCCTTCAGCAGGCCGATCTCGGCCGTCCGCTGGGTGACGGAGACGAGCATCACGTTCATCACCAGGATGCCGGCGACGGCCAGGCTGATCGCGGCAATGCCGGCGACGGCGACGGTCAGGGTGCCGAGGATGCGGTCGAAGGTGGCGAGCACGGCATCCTGCGTGATGACCGTCACGTCCTGTTCGCCCTCGTGGCGCAGCCTGATGATCTCGCTCACCTGCGCCTTCGCCGGCGCGATCGCTTCGCGGCCGTTGGCCTCGACGAGGATGCGGAAGAGGGTGTTGCTGTTGAACATCGCCTGCGCCAGAGCCACCGGCACGATCACCAGCTCGTCGGTGTTCATGCCCAGCCCCTGGCCGGTCGCGGCGAGGACGCCGACGATGCGGACCCGTCGATCGCCGACCCGGACGAGTTGGCCGAGGGCTTCGTCGCGTCCGAACAACTCGTCACGGATGCGTGCGCCGATGACTGCTTCCGACGCGCCGCGGCGCCAGTCCCCTGGCGGCAGGAAGCGCCCCTGGGCGAGGCTGAGGCGGCGCACGGCGATGAATTCGGCCGTCGTCCCGGCGACCATCACCTCGCGCAGTCTGCCGCCGACGCTGATCTCGGAGGTGCCGACGGCCAAGGGCGCCACCCGGTGGACGGCGCTGGCGCGCAGCAGCGCCTGCGCGTCGTCGATCGTCAGGTCGCGTGGCGTACTGGTGATGGCGTTGCCGGGGTTAAAACCACCGGTCTGCGAGCGCCCGGGGAGGACGATCACCAGGTTGCTGCCGATCGCCGAGAACTGGTTGAGGACGTACCGCCGGGCGCCGTCGGCGAGCGCGGTGAGGACGACGACGGCAGCGACGCCGATCGCCATGGCGAGGATCAGCAGGCTGGTGCGCAGCGGGCTGCCGGTTGCCGCGTCGCGCGCGAAACGGATCAGGTCGGCAGCGCGCATGCTTCGCCCGGCCAGTCGACGCTGCGTTCGCGGTCGTGCTGCAGCGTGCCGTCCGCCATCAGCAGTTGCCGGCGCGCGCGCGCGCCCAGAGCGCCGTCATGGGTGACGACGATCAGGGTCACGCCGGTGCCGTTGAGCGCCTCGAGCAGGCGCATGACTTCCTCACCGGTGGTCCGGTCGAGGTTGCCGGTCGGCTCGTCGGCGAGGACCAGCGCCGGCTGCATGATCGTTGCGCGCGCGATCGCCACCCGCTGGCGCTGTCCGCCCGAGAGCTGATCGGGTCGATGGTCGGCGCGGTTCTCCAGCCCGTAGTCGCGCAGCGCCTGCCGCACGCGTTCGCCACGTTGCGCTGGCGGGATGCCGGCGAGCACCATCGGCAGGGCAATGTTCTCGGCCGCCGTCAGGCGCGGGACGAGGTGGAAACTCTGGAAGACGAAGCCGATCCGCTCGCTGCGCACGCGCGCCTGCTCGTCGGCCGAGAGGGTGGTGACGTCGCGACCGGCGAGGCGGTAGCTGCCGCTGTCCGGCCGGTCGAGCAGGCCGAGCAGGTTGAGCAGCGTCGACTTGCCCGACCCGGACGGCCCCATCACCGATACATATTCGCCGCCGCTGATGCACAGGTCGATCGACTGCAGCGCGTGGACCCGGCTGTCACCGAGATGGAAGACCCTTTCGATGGCCGACAGCTCGATCAGTGGGGCGCCCATCGCTCACTTCCCGCCCGCGGCGGCGGCACGCTCGGCGAGGTACGGCACGCCCGCCTTGACACCCGCCCGCTCGAGCGAGGTGACGACCCGTTCGCCTGCCTGCAGTCCTTCGCTGACCTCGGTGTACTCCCAGTTGGCGAGGCCGGTCCTGATGCGGCGCTCGGCGAGCAGGCCGTCGGCCTGTGCGACCAGTACCCGATTGCCTTCGAGCAGTGCCGAGGTGGGAACGCGCAGGACCGCGTCGCGGACCGCCAGGACCACCTCGACGTCGGCGCTGTAGCCCACCAGCAGTCTGCCCGCAGCGGCCGGGTCGTCGAACGTCGCCTCGATGTCGACGGTGCGTGCCTGCTTCTCGACTGCCGAAACGTAGGGCGCGACACGCCGCACCGTTCCCGGGAACGAGCGCCCGGGCAGGGCATCCAGGCTGATCCTGACCGGCTGTCCGGCGCTGATCTTCGGTGCGTCCACTTCATCCATCGGCGCCTTGATGTAGAGGCAGGAGTCGTCGATCAGGTCGATCGCCGGCGGCGTCGGCACGCCGGGCGGCGAGGGCGTCGAGTACTCGCCGACCTCGCCGACGATCTTGGCGATGGTGCCGGCGAAAGGTGCGTAGAGGACGGTCCTTCCCTGCTCGACCTGGCTCAGCCGGACCCGCGCTTCCGCCTGCTTGAGGTCGGCCCTGGCCGCCTGGCAGCCGGCCTGCCGGGCCAGGGCTTCGCTGCGTGCCTTTTCCTCGCTCGCTCCGGAGACGAAACCCCGCGCTCGCAGCGCCGCCTGCCGCGTCGCTTCGCGTTCGGCGTTGGCGGCGACGACGCAGGCCTCGTCGACGCGCTGCCGGGCGGTCGCGACCTGGCTGAGATGCCAGGCGCTCTGCGCCTGCTGGTCGTCGTTCCAGAGCTTCATCAGCAGCTGGCCCTGGCGCACACGGTCTCCTTCCTTCACCGCCAGGATTTCAATCCGGCCGCCACTGATGGTCGACAGGCGGGTGCGCTGGCAGGCCTCCACCGTTCCCGCGCGCGTGTTGGAGATGGTGGACTCGACCACTCCGCGGTCGATCTCGCGCAGTACGACAGCCACCGCCTGCGGCCGGCCCAGCCACCAGACGCCGGCGGCGAGCAGCGCCGCGAGCAGGAGGACGATGAACAGGCGGTGGAGCAGGGGGGCTGACATGCGCGTTTTCGGCAACGGGGCTGGGGCAGCGTCAGCGACGCGCATCGACGCGACTGCCGGTGCGCTGGCCGCCTGGCGCAAACCCGTCATCAGCAGGCGCCGTGGCGGTGAGCCTGCCATGGTCGCAGGCGGAAGCTCACTGGTGCGGTCTCTCCGCTGAGCATTGGCGGCATGCCGGACTGCCGCGCGGCCCTCAGCGGATGGCGCCGGGCGACGGCGCGACCTTCAATTCACGCAGGCGGGCCTGCTTGGCCTGCACCGCCTTGTTGGCCGGATCGAGCCGCAGCGCTTCATCGTAGGACTGGCTGGCCTGTCGCAGCAGGACGTCACCAAGGTTCTCGCGCGCCAGCGCGTAGCCGGGGTGCGTCCGGATCGACATCTCCAGCAGCGCGCGCGCTCGCTCGAGCTGCTGTTGCCGGGCGTAGAGGACGGCGAGGTTATTGTAGGGCTCGGGCAATTCGGGGTAGTCGTCGCTGATCTGCGTGAACACGATGATGGCATCGTTCGGACGATTCATCTCCATCAGGATCAGTCCCTTGAGGAAGCGCCCCTGCAGTTCTCGCGGCTTGCCGGCGACGTAGGCGTCGACCTTCGCCAGCGCCTGTTCGGACTGGCCTTGCTGCAACAGGCGCTGGGCTTCGGCCAGCTCGTTGGCGACGGCGCTCGGCAGGCTGAAGGCGAAAAGCAGGACGAGGAGCATTGCCGGCAGTGTCGCCGGCAAGAGCCTTGGCAAGATCGGGTGCATAGGGAATGTCTTCCTGGCCAGGCAGCGGATGGCTGTCGCGCGAGCGTCGGATTCTAGCAAGAAGTCGGCATCAACCAAAGCCGCAACAGGTCGACACGGCGCCGCAGCGGGCTTCAGACCCTTGCCCGGCTGTTCCGGAACACGTGGCAGCCGCGACCAATGCCGCGGGGCAGCCGACGGACCGCGACCAGCCGCTCGATGCTGCGGATTGAAATTGCAGTCCGCGAAACGATGTGTTACAAGATCGCTTTGTCGCCACGGGATCAGCCGCTTTTTGCCAGCCATGGTTTTCTCGTTCTTCAAGAAACAGCCGGAGAGGAAGATGGGCGTCCGGCCACCCGCCACTCCGCGCACCAGCGAGGAACGCGGCCGTATTGGCGACGGTCCGCCGGAGGACAGGCCGCGGCATGCGCCGACAGGTCCGGTGGGTTTGAACCGGGCCGAGCTGCCGTTTGCGACGCCGGTCGCCAAGAGCGATGCGCCGCCACTCGACCTGAGCGAGTTCGTGTTCAGCGTGATGGAGCCGAACTTTCAGCCGGAGGTCGACCTTGACCCGGTCGACGCCGAAGCGGAAGAAGCCGCGATGCTCTACGCGAATGGGCAGGATGCAGCCGTGCGCTCACGACTCGAAAATGCGACGCGCCAGTATCGCAGTGGCGCCGGCGAGCGCCTTTGGCTGATGCTTTTCGACCTCTTCCGCGTTGGCGGCGACAAGGGCCCGTTCGAGGCACTCGGCATCGAGTACGCACAAGTCTTCGAGAAATCACCGCCAGGCTGGCAGGAGACCGTTCGTCGCGCGCCGGTCTTGATCAAGGCGGGTACCATCCTGTTCAAGGGTGAGTTGACGGGCGACAACGAGGCCGGATTCGCTGCCGTGCGGCAGGCGCTTGCGGCCAACCAGCATCTGCGGCTCGATCTGGGCAAGGTCCGTCAGCTGGACGACGCGGGTTGCGAGCGCCTTCTCGGACTGCTGCAACAGGCGCACAAGAGCCAGCGCGAGGTCGAACTGCTCAACCGTGACCGCGTCGCTGGCCTTCTGGACAGTCGCGTCGTTCCCGGTCAACAGAGCGACCGCGCCTGCTGGCTGCTGAAGCTGGAGTTCTGCCAGCTGTATGATCGAATCGATGTGTTCGAGGATTTGGCCATTCAGTACGCGGTGAACTTCGAGATTTCGCCGCCTTCCTGGGAACCACAACGCGTGGCGGCGAGCGGCCCCGGGCCCCTCGTCCTGGCGGCAACCGAAGATTTGATGGCCGAGGCTTACGTCATCAAGGGCGAGGTCAAGTCGTCGCGTTTCGGTGACCTGCTGGCTTACTCGGCGGCGAACGATCCGGTGTTGATCGACTGTTCGCGGGTGACGCGAATGGACTTTCTCAGCGCCGGTGCCCTGCTCAACGTGTTGACGACGATCAAGGGAAGCGGCCGGCAGATCGTCTTTCGCCACCCGAATCACCTGGTGGCCGAGTTGTTCCGTGTCGTCGGCCTCCGGGCCGTGGCGGAGGTCGTTCTCGCACGGAACTAGAATCTCCCGGAGGAGAGCAGCATATGGACCAGTACCACGGTACGACGATCCTGTCGGTGCGCCGCGGCGAGAGTGTGGCCATGGGCGGTGACGGGCAGGTGACGCTCGGCAACATCGTCGTCAAGGCGAGCGCGCGCAAGGTTCGCCGCATCCACCAGGGTAAGATCCTTGCCGGCTTTGCCGGCGGAACCGCCGACGCCTTCACCCTGTTCGAACGCTTCGAGGCGAAGCTGGACAAGCATCAGGGCAACCTGCTGCGTTCGGCGGTGGAACTCGCGAAGGACTGGCGGAGCGACCGGGCACTGCGCCGACTGGACGCGATGCTGGCGGTAGCGAGCCGCGAGGCGTCGCTGATCATCACCGGCAATGGCGATGTGCTTGAACCGGAGTACGGTATCGTCGCCATTGGTTCGGGTGGCGCATTCGCCCATTCGGCGGCGAGGGCGCTGGTGGAGAACAGTTCGCTCACGGCGACGGAAGTGGTGCGCAAGTCGCTGCAGATCGCTGGCGATCTGTGCATCTACACCAATCAGAATTTCACCATCGAAGTGCTGGAGTGAGCATGTCGTCGATGACGCCGCAGGAAATCGTTCACGAGCTCGACAAGCACATCGTCGGTCAGGGGAAAGCGAAGAAGGCAGTGGCCATCGCCCTGCGCAACCGCTGGCGGCGAGCGCAGGTGGCCGAGCCGCTGCGGCAGGAGATCACGCCGAAGAACATCCTGATGATCGGTCCGACCGGCGTCGGCAAGACCGAGATCGCTCGCCGTCTCGCACGGCTGGCGAGCGCGCCGTTCATCAAGGTCGAGGCGACCAAGTTCACTGAAGTCGGCTACGTTGGTCGCGATGTCGAAACCATCATCCGCGACCTCGTCGAGATCGCCGTCAAGAGCGGTCGCGAAAGGGCGATGAAGGGCGTCAGGCTGCGTGCCGAGGATGCTGCCGAGGAGCGCCTTCTCGACGCATTGCTGCCGCCGGCACGCGCCGGTTTCTACAATGACGGGCAGGCAGGCGGCGAGGAGGGGGCGACGCGCCAGAAGTTTCGCAAGAAGCTGCGTGAGGGCGAACTCGACGAGAAGGAGGTCGAGGTCGATGTCGCTGCGCCATCGATGCAGGCGGAGATCTTCGCTCCGCCCGGAATGGAGGAACTGACGGCGCAAATCCAGGGGATGTTCCAGAACATCGGCGGTGGCCGGAGGAAATCGCGCAAGCTCAAGATTTGCGAGGCGCGCCGGCTGTTGATCGACGAGGAAGCGGCCAGACTGGTCAATGATGAGGAAGTCAAGCTCGACGCGGTGCGCAACGTCGAGCAGAACGGCATCGTCTTTCTCGACGAGATCGACAAGATCGCTTCGCGCAGCGATACGCACGGCGTGGACGTTTCGCGCCAGGGCGTGCAGCGTGACCTGTTGCCGCTGGTCGAAGGGACGACGGTATCGACCAAGTACGGGATGATCCGCACCGACCACATCCTGTTCATTGCCAGCGGCGCTTTCCATCTTGCCAAGCCCTCGGATCTGATCCCCGAACTGCAGGGCAGGTTGCCGATCCGCGTTGAGCTGGAGTCGTTGTCGGTTGCCGACTTCGAGTGCATCCTGACGCAGACGGATGCCTGCCTGACCAAGCAGTACCAGGCGCTGCTGGCCACCGAAGGGGTGGCGCTCGAGTTTTCTGCCGAAGGCATCAGGCGCCTGGCCGAGATTGCCTGGTCGGTCAACGAGCGGACGGAGAACATCGGCGCTCGCCGCCTGTACACGGTGATGGAGCGCCTGCTCGAGGAGATTTCATTCACCGCCGGCAAGGGACCGGGCGAGCGCCTCACGATCGACGCCGCGTATGTCGACCATCGCCTGGTCGAACTCGCACAGAACGAGGACCTCTCCCGCTACGTCCTCTGAGCCGGTTGGCGACCCGGTAGCGCTGCCGCGAACTACTTGACCACGACCACCGGCAGGTCGGTGAGATGGATGACACGTTGCGTCACCGATCCGAGCAGCAGGCCGGACACGCTGCCGAGGCCGCGCGCTCCCATGATGATCAGGCTGCAGTCGTGCTCGCGCGCGAAATCGACGATCGTCGGTGCGATCTCACCGACCATGACGTGCTCACCGTGGCCGATTCCGGCTGCGTGGAGCCGGGCGCGCGCCGAGGCGAGAGCGGCGTCACCCGTCTCGCGATGATAGTCATGGACGACGTCCGTGCGGACGAAGCGGCTGATATCCGAAGGCAGCGGGTGCTGCACGTTCAGCAGCAGGACTTCCGGTTCCAGCGGCGTCGCGAGCGCCTCGGCGATGACATGGTCGACTGCCCGCAACGCGGGCAGCGAGCCATCGACGGGAAGCAACCATCTCGGGTTCATTTCGGATCTCCTGGTTGCAGGACTTGCGACCTGCCGGCAGCCGGCGACACCTCGTTGGCGCGGGCGGTCTGGCGCGAAGCCTGCCACTTGCCGAGCGCGACCACCAGCAGGGCGCCGAAGCCGGATGCGATGTAGTGGCTGTGCGGGACGAACTCCCGCCACGCGGCGGGCAGTGCCGGGTCGGTCAGCAGCATGCCGCCGCCGATCCAGCCGAGCAGGGCGCCGCCGGCGGTGATGACGATGGGAAAACGATCCATCAGCGCGAGCACCAGTTTGCTGCCCCAGACGACGATCGGGATCGATACCGCAATGCCAAAGACGACGAGGACGATCGATCCGTGTGCTGCGCCGGCGACGGCGATGACGTTGTCTACGCTCATGACGGCGTCGGCGACGATGATCGTCCGGATCGCTCCGAGCAGCGTGCTGCTTCCCTGCACGTTGCCGTGTGCTTCCTCATGCTCGGGCAGGATCAGCTTGATGCCGATCCAGAACAGCAGCAAGCCGCCGACCATCTTCAGGTAGGGGACGGCGAGCAGCTGCAGCGCGAAATAGATCAGGATGACGCGCAGGGCGATGGCGCCGAATACGCCCCAGAAGATCCCCTTGTTGCGTTGCGTCGCGGGCAACCGGCGGCAGGCCAGTGCGATGACCACCGCATTGTCGCCGCCGAGCAGGATGTCGATGGCGATGATCTGCAGGACGGAAATCCAGAAGGCGGGCGAGGCGAGATCGGGCATGGAGAAGCTTTCCCTCAGAGCAGCTCGAGCGGCGGCGAGCCGCCGGCGTAGCTGGAAGTGCTGCCCTGGACTGCCGTCTGACCCAGTTTGGCCAGAACCTTGTTGGCCTCTCGCAGGCGCCCGAGAAGCTTGACGAGAAGCACCTTGTTGAAGCGTTCGCGCACTTCGTCCGAACTCAGGCCCAGGGCCGAGCTGTTGACTTCCAGGAAGCGGGTCGCTTCGAGGGTGACCACCGTTGCCTGGCGACGGTCGTCGGTTGGGTGCAGAAAAGCCATCTCGCCGACGACCTCGCCCGGGCCGAGGCGGCAGATGACCCGGCCGTTGGCGGAAACCTCGACGAAACCGTCGACGATGATGCCGAACTTGCGATGAGTGTCGCCTTCGCGAATCAGGGTCACCTTTTCCGAGACTTCGCGCCAGACGCTGATCCGCAGCACCTCCCACAACTCGATGTCTTCAAACTCGGCGAAGAAATCGACCTTGCGCAAGCGATCGAAGTGCGCCAGATCCTGTTGCGTCTGATCCGCTTCCTGCATCTGGTAACGCACCGCCGATAGATCCTTGGCGAACTCGGCGCCGTTGCGATAGCGGCTGTACAGATCCTTCTCGAGTGCCTTGCGAATGATCGGATCGAGGCCAGGCGGCAGATTCGGGTTCAGCGCACAGACCGACGGGGCGTCCATATTGACGATCTTGTACACCAGTGTCGCCGGATTGTTGGCGCGAAAGGGCAGGCGCCCCGTCAGCAGCTGGAAGAGCAGGACGCCGAGCGAGTAGAGGTCGGTCTTGTGGTTGAGCGGGTAGTTCTTGACCTGCTCCGGCGACATGTAGGCTGGCGAGCCGACACCCATGACGAAGGTCGAGTCGCGTCCCATGTCCTTCAGGAGATTGAGGCCGAGCCCGAAATCGGTGATCTTCGGATTGTCGTTGGCGTCGATCAGGATGTTTGCCGGTTTGATGTCGCGATGCACCACCCCTTGGTGAAGCGCATGGTCGAGGGCGAGACAGCACTTGAAGATGATGCCGATCACCCGGTGCATTGGCAGCAGTCTGTTGATCTTGCAGAACTGGTCCAGCGCGACCCCGTCGACGTATTCCATCACCAGATAGGCCTGGTCAGCCTCGATCACCGCATCGAAGATCTTGACGATGTTCGGGTGATTGAGCCGGCGAGCGATCGAATCCTCGGTCTGGAACAGCTTGCGCAGACGCCTCGACATGGCCGCGTTGTCTTCATCGAAGCGGATCAGCTTGATGGCGACCTGACGGTCGAGACGGGGATCGCGCGCCAAGTAGACGACGGCAGTCGCTCCCTTGCCGAGAGAGCGAATGACTTCGTATCTTCCGATTTTCTGCAGCATGCGGAGCCCGATCCCAGCTACGACCGACAAAGGAGGAATGCTAGCAGCAGAAGCTGTTCGTGCAGCAAAAAAATGCGGGCCGATTGCATGTGGTCGCCGGCGTGCCTCGTCACGGGACTTGAAATCCGGCGGCGGCCCCCCAAATAGGAACTCGTTTTTCCGGAGACCACCATCCATGCAAAGCAACGATTCAGCACCTCAGGAACCAACAGTTGTTGCCGCAGCGGACGCTGCGGCGGAGCCGCCCGCCAGCGGCGAGATGCCCATCGCCGAGCAGCCGCTGGCTGAGGAAAGTGGCGCCACGATGCGGGAGGAACTGCAGCAGGCGCGCCTGAAGGCCGACGAATACCAGGATCTGTGGCTGCGTGCCAAGGCCGAAACCGAGAACGTGCGCCGGCGGGCGCAGGAGGACATCGCCAAGGCGGCGAGGTTCGCGGTCGATCGCTTCGCCCGCGAGTTGTTGCCGGTGAAGGACAGTCTCGAGGCGGCTCTGGCGACTGAAGCGGCGACCGCCGAGAGCCTGCGCGCAGGCACTGAGCTGACCCTGAAACAGCTCGTGGCGGCATTCGAGAAATCAGCGTTGACCGAGATCAACCCCGTCGGCGAGAAGTTCGACCCGAACCGGCATCAGGCCATCAGTGTCGTCGAGTCTGCTCAGGAAGCCAACACGGTCGTCACCGTTCTGCAAAAGGGCTACCTGCTCGCCGAGCGCGTGCTGCGACCGGCGCTGGTCATCGTCGCCAAGGCGGCGTCTTGAAATACGCTGCCTGACCCCCATTTGAGGGATCATTCCGGGCATTGCGTCTGCGGGCGACGGTGCAATCTGGCAACACGAGCAATATTGAAAGGATTCAAGAATGGGAAAAATCATCGGCATCGATCTAGGGACGACCAACTCCTGCGTCGCCGTGATGGAAAACGGCAAGCCGAAGGTGATTGAAAACTCCGAAGGCGCGCGCACGACACCGTCGATCGTCGCCTACGCCGAAGACGACGAGGTGCTTTGCGGTGCCCCTGCCAAGCGGCAGGCGGTAACCAACCCGAAGAACACGCTCTATGCGATCAAACGGTTGATCGGTCGGCGCTTCGAGGAAAAGGAGGTGCAGAAGGACATCTCGCTGATGCCGTTCCGCATTCTCAAGGCCGACAACGGCGATGCCTGGGTAGAGGTGCGCGGCAAGAAGATCGCCCCGCCGCAGGTGTCGGCCGAGGTGTTGCGCAAGATGAAGAAGACGGCCGAGGATTACCTCGGCGAGGAAGTCAGCGAGGCAGTGATCACCGTTCCCGCATACTTCAACGACAGCCAGCGGCAGGCCACCAAGGACGCCGGCCGCATAGCCGGTCTCGAGGTGAAGCGGATCATCAACGAGCCCACGGCGGCTGCCCTGGCTTTCGGTCTGGACAAGAAGCAGGGCGACAAGAAAATCGCCGTCTATGATCTCGGCGGCGGTACGTTCGATATCTCGATCATCGAGATTGCCGAGGTCGAGGGCGAGCACCAGTTCGAAGTGCTGTCGACCAACGGCGACACCTTCCTCGGTGGCGAGGACTTCGATCAGAGGCTGATCGACTACATCATCGAGGAGTTCAAGAAAGAGGCGGGCGTCAACCTGAAAGCGGACGTGCTGGCGCTGCAGCGTCTGAAGGATGCAGCGGAAAAGGCCAAGATCGAGTTGTCGTCCGGCCAGCAGACCGAAATCAACCTGCCGTACATCACCGCCGATGCCTCCGGGCCGAAGCACCTGACGCAGAAGATCACGCGCGCCAAGTTCGAGTCTTTGGTCGATGATCTCGTCGAACGGACCATCGAGCCCTGCCGCATCGCGCTGAAGGATGCCGGCTGCCGCATTGGCGACATCAACGACGTCATCCTGGTCGGCGGCCAGACGCGCATGCCGAAGGTGCAGGACAAGGTCAAGGAGTTCTTTGGCCGCGAGCCAAGGCGCGACGTCAACGCCGACGAGGCGGTAGCCGTCGGTGCGGCGATCCAGGGCGGTGTCCTGCAGGGTGAAGTCAAGGACGTGTTGCTGCTCGATGTGACGCCGCTGTCGCTCGGGATCGAGACGCTCGGTGGCGTGATGACCAAGCTGATCAAGAAGAACACGACGATTCCGACGAAGGCGACACAGGTCTTCTCGACCGCCGACGACAACCAGTCGGCAGTCACCATCCACGTGCTGCAGGGCGAGCGCGAGATGGCCGGCGGCAACAAGAGTCTTGGCCAGTTCAACCTGTCGGACATTCCGCCGGCACCGCGCGGCATGCCGCAGATCGAGGTCACCTTCGATATCGACGCCAACGGCATCCTGCATGTTTCGGCAAAGGACAAAGCGACCGGCAAGGAGAACAAGATCAAGATCCAGGCCTCGTCCGGACTCAGCGAAGAGGAAGTGCAGCGCATGGTGCGTGATGCCGAAGTGCATGCCGAAGAAGACCGCAAGGCGCATGAACTGGCGGAGGCGCGCAACCAGTGCGATGCCATGATCCATACGGTGAAGAAGTCACTTGCCGAGTATGGCAAGGAACTCGCCGACAGCGAGAAGGCGTCGATAGAGACAGCCGTGAAGGACGCGGAAGAGGCGATTCGTGGCAACGACATCGATGCCATCAGGGCGAAGAGCGAGGCCCTGGGGACGGCCGCCCATAAGCTCAGCGAAAAGATGTATGCGAAGCAGCAGGAGCACGCGCCGGGAGCCGCTGGTGCGGGTGGCGCCGGAGGTTCGACCGGCGAAGCGAGGAAAGACGACAGCGACGTCGTCGATGCCGAGTTCACCGAAGTAAAGGACAAGAAGTAGGCT